>OGGR01000423.1_pt1 | contig 28956 bp, 39 predicted proteins | sample 1571321 | NCBI WGS metagenome assembly OGGR01 (sample SAMEA2582048, study PRJEB24529) | metagenome | biome: Human gut stool | place: China | collected 2011 | reverse complement strand
ATAAATGAAATAATTACTATTCAAAATATAATAGACAATATTGATAAAAGTTTAGCTATTAAGTATGATATATCAAGTGAGAGAGTAATTAATCTTTATAAGAGTGCTAAGGTAATTCTTGGAGATACAGTGATAAAAACTTTAAATGAAGTTAATAAATTACATACTGAATTATTGGTAAATAGAAAAGAAAGATTAAAAGCAGATAAAGATAAATATTTAGAAAAAATTGAGAAAATAAAAAAAGAAATAGATATATATGATAATAAGATAGATGATGAAATGGAGTTCTTGATAGGAAAAGGTACTATTGAAGAATATAATAATTTAACATCAAAGGTTACTGATTTGAAACTTAAAATTCAAAAATTAGAAGAATATGATAATATAATAAATGGATTAGAAAAGAAAATAATAGATGAAAAATTTGAGTTAGCAGAGGAAAATGTAAATGCTGAAGAATATATTGAAACTAATCCTATAGAAATATTTTCTGATAAGTTTAAAGAATATGTTGATTATATATATAATTCTGAAAAGTTTTCTGGAATAATATTAAGCAATAACTCAAAAGAGAATAAAATTAGATTTGATTTAATTCCTGAAATTGAAGGAGAAAAATCAGCTGGAATTAATAATGTGAAAATTTTTTGTATGGATATGCTTAGACTAGATAAGAGAAGAAATAATAATGTGGAATTTATTTATCATGATAGTACTTTATTTTCAGAAATAGATCCAAGACAAGTATATTTTATGTTAAAATTAGCTAAAAAAATATGTGATAAAAATAATGTTCAATATATATTAAATTTAAATTATGATATTTATGAAAATATAATTTCAGTAGCTAAAGTAGAAAATGATTTTGATTTCATAGATTATTTAAACGATGGAATAGTTAAAGAGTTAAAAGATGATGATACTAAGAATAAATTGTTAGGAATACAGATATAAAAAAATTAGAAATATCATCCTTGTAATAGATCAATTTAATCTTATAAGGATGATATTTTATCTAATAATAAAATATTAAGCAGATTTAATATCAGTTTTTTTAGGTTCTTCAAAAATATCACATGTTTCGAAGTATTTGGATAAAATTACTAGTGTGTTAGTTTCATATAGCTGAATAGAAGCGTTGTCAAGAAATGAATGATCAAATGAGTTATCTATTAAATATTCAAGTTGATCATCAGGGTTATCAGGACACTTTTCTTTAGCATCAGAATATAATTGAGAATAAATTTGACATAAATTATCTGATATATTGTCAGGATATGAATCAAGGAAATTATTTAAATTTTCGACATTATAGTTAGCATATGTTAATCTAGAACAATTGAAATCAGATAATTTATTGAATTCTAATTTTTCTTTAAAGTCAGGTGCAATATTCTTTATGTTAGTCTTTTTGGCCTTGTTATTAATTAAATAATTAACTATATCTTTAATTATAAGATTGTCCAAAATTAAATGATCAACAGTAGGTACAAAGGATTGTACTATAATTTGCATATCAGTTTCATTTAAACTATTAAATAATCTTATGACTTGATCTCTATCAAAAGTTTTAAATTTAATATTAGGATACTTATTTTGTAGATATTTAATCTTCTCCACTAAATTAGGAAAAAGTCCATTTATATTATTAAATACAAAAATATATTCTTTAATCTCTTCCCAGTAACCTTCATCAACATGTTTTTTTAAACCTTCAAAATCTCCAATTAATTTTTCTTCAGCATATTTTTGAATTGATGAGTTGGTAGAGTTTGTATCTTTTGGTCCATATACTTGATAAAATACTCCTTCTCCCATCCTATATCCATCACATTTTCTATCACCTATTTTTCCTTCAACATCTATTTTTTTGAAATTATCATATTTAAAATCTAAAACTTTATATACGTATTTTTCAAATTCATTACCGTTAGAATCTTGCAATAAGGTTTTGAAAAAAATTGAAAAAATAAATTGGTTATTGCTCATAAGTTATCTCCTTTGTTATAGAAATGTTATTTTTTATATTTATGTTTTACATATCTAATAAAATCTTCAATTTCTTTTTTTGCTTCTTCTGGAAGCTCATCATCTATACCATTATCATTATGTAAAGCAATAGTAGTTGACTTATCTTTTAATAATTTCTCAGCAGATTCTTTTATATCTGTATTACCAATTAAATAATCTACTGATACATCAAAGTATTCGGCAAATTTCTTTTTTAATTCATCATCGGCTTGACGTTTATTTAGTTCATATTGTGAAATCCTAGTTTTATGTAAACCAAATTGATTGGCAAGTTCTTCTTGAGTAAGTTCTTTATCTATTCTAAGTTGACGTAATCTATCACCAAAAGTATTCATAATTTTATCACTCCTTATAATTATTATAGTGTACAAATTGTATACTTTATATTATGTAAACAAAAAGATTACAAAAAAATAATAAAAAACTTGACGGTAGACAAAATGTCTATTATACTAAAGATGTAGTAAACAAATTGTTTACAGAAAGATGTGAGGTAAAAATGTTAAAAAAATTAAAAGAAATAAGAGTAAATAAAGGATATACTCAAAATGATATGGCTAAAATATTATGCTATAAACATAAAAGTGGCTATAATAAGTTAGAGTTAGGAGACAGAAAGATTACTTTGGATCAAGCAAAAATAATTTCTGATTTGTTTAATTTACCTATTGAAGTTATTTTTTTTGATTAACAAGTAAACAATTTGTCTACAAAGATATTATCTCAAGAAAGGGGAAGAAAATACATGGCAAAGCAACCAACTAAAGCAGCTAATAATGTGTATTGTATTGCAAGAAAAAAGGCTGCTGAATTTAATTCAAAATTTTCAAGTAGGGAGGGTGCTTCAGAGTTCTTAGGAATTTCAAAGGATTCATTAACTGATTATGAATTAGACCTTTGTAAAGTAGTTCCAGTAGATAAGGTTGTTATTATGGCAGAAGCATATAATGCTCCTGAACTTTTAAATCATTATTGTTGTAATGAATGTCCTATTGGCAAGAGAATTACTCCAATAATTGAATCAGAGAATATTGATAATTTGTATAAGTTTGCAATTTCAGTAGCTAATACATTAGATGATAGTGGTAATATTCAGAAGACATTATTAAAAATAGTTGAAGATGGAGTAATTGATGTATCAGAAAGAGAAGAATTAGAAGTTATAGTAAAATTCTTTTCAAAATTAGAAAAGAGAGCAGCAGAAATGAGACTTATAGCCGAAAAATATTTAGGGGAGGATTAGGTAATATGGCAAGAAGAAAAAAAGATGACCCTAAAGATTGGGATAGAAGCTTATTTCCAAAGAAAATTATAAAAGATGGAAGTGTATTTATAACAGATGGATATATAGGAACAACTAAAGTAAGAATATTAAAACAACCATCTATGGAGGCTATAGAAAAATTTAATAATTTATTAGCTAAAAAGGCTATAGAGCTTGAAAATGAAAAGGCTAAAGAAATAATACAATGTAAATAATTCGTACAAGCTATAGGAGGTAATTATGGTATTAAAAGCAATTCAAAGATTAAAAAGCAAATATTCAAGTTGTGATTTTAAAACTATTTTATGTATTGCAGAAGAGGATATCAGATTTAATAGGCTTGGTTTTGGAAAGAAAACATCACAAATTGAATTTTTAGAAATTCTAAATGAGGCAGAAATGTTAGTTAGAAGGGTTTAATTAATGGATAAAGTTGAAATGAATAAAATTATTGAAAAAATAATAGAGCTTTCTTTAAATGGTATGCCATATAAAGAAGCTCTAAGGATGTGTATTGATACCGACCAAAGCAATCAATACACTCCAAATTATTCACAATTTAATTTTAACATTGAAGATTAATTAGGGCAATAGTTAAGAAAAGAGGTGTCTAAATTAATGAAATATACAATACATGGATTCCAACAAGACAAGTTGATTGAATTGGGTTTAAATAATGATGATGCTTTGATACTATCTGTTATTAAAGATATGTATTCAAGTGCTTCTATAGAGTTTCAAATAATAGATGGAGAACGATATATTTGGGTGAATCAGTCAAATTTAATTTTTGAACAAATACCTATAATTGGTCACAGAGCTTCTTTTATGAGAAAAATAAAAAGACTTGAAGAAAAAGAAATTATAGTGAAAAGAACTTTGTTTGAGAAATTTAATAAAAAAGAAAATAAATTTGTAAAAGGAACTTTTAGCTTTATAAAAGTTACAGAAAAATTAGATTATTTAATGGAATATGACCTTGTAGCAAAATGCGACACCCTTTGTAGCAAAATGCAACACCCCCCTGTAGCAAAATGCGACAACAAAGATTCTTCTATAAAAGATTCTAATAATATTATATATAGTCGAGTTATAGATTATCTTAATTCAAAGACTGGAAAATCATATAAATCTACAACTAGAAAGACACAATATTTAATTAAAGCAAGGATAGATGAAGGTTTTAATGAGAAAGAATTTTTTAAAGTTATAGATAATAAAGTTGCTGAATGGAAAGATACAGAGTATGAAAAGTATTTAAGACCTGAAACTTTATTTGGTAATAAGTTTGAAGGATATTTAAATCAAGACTTTGGATCAGGAAAAAAAGAAATAAGCAAAGGTAATCTTAATATAAAGAAAGGTAATTTTGATTATTAAAGGTGAGAGTATGGAGAGTAATTACGCTATTGATAGTGAAAAAGCTATTTTAGGAACTATTATACAAGATAATGATTTTATGATAAAAGCTATGGGTTCTTTGGAAGAGAATGATTTTTATAGCTCTAAAAATAAAATTACATATAGAGTTATGAGAGAGTTGTTTAAGGATAACATAAGTTTTGATTTAACAATAGTCGCTGAGAAGTTATCCAAAGAAATAAAGGCACAAGCTATCACCTTATCTGATTTAACTGAAATATCATATCACACATCAAGAGGTACATTTGATAGTCATTTAAACTTAGTTAAAGAAAAGAGCAAGGAAAGAAAGTTAATTGTTGCTTGTAAAAGTATAATAACTGATGGTGGAAGTATTGAATCAAAAGTAGACATATTACAAAATACTTTGCTTGAACTTAATTCATCAGATAGAGAAGATAAAGTTTATACAATGAGTGAGGTAATGGAGAAAACTTTAAATAAGATAGAAAAAGCTTTTAATAATAAAAGTGGATTAACTGGAATAAGTACAGGTATTCAAAAAATAGATAATGCAACAAATGGATTAGAGAAAAAAGACTTTATTGTATTTGGAGCAAGGCCTTCAATGGGAAAGACAGCTTTATCATTATCAATAATGGAAAATATAAAAGGCAAGGTTCTTTATATTCAGTTAGATATGAGTACAGAAGGAATGGGACAAAGGTTATTGGCTTCAAATTCATGTATAGAAAATGGAAAGATTGCTAGAGGAAGATTTAATGATGCTGAGATGAATAGCTTATTAAATGTTTTTGATAGATTAAGCAGGAAGAATAACATATTTGTTTATGAACCTGCATCAATAACAGTAAATCAAATAAGATTAATAGCTAAAGAAATTCAAATAAAGCATGGGTTAGATGTAATCATAGTAGATCATATAGGCAAAATAAGACCAACAACAAAGGGAAGTAAATATGAACAATCAAGCTATATATCAAATTCATTAAAGGCTATGGCTAAAGAGTTAAATGTGGCAATGGTAGCATTATGTCAACTTTCAAGAGCATCAGAGCAAAGAGCAGACCATAGACCAATACTATCAGACTTAAGAGATACTGGAAGCATTGAAGAAGATGCTGATGTAATAGGACTTCTTTATAGGGACGGTTATTATAGAGCAAGAGAGGATAAGGAAGATATAGTGGATGATGTTTTAGAAATAAACTTTGCTAAGTGTAGAAATGGTAGAACTGGAGTAGTTGAATTAAATTATAATTTACCAACTCAAAGATTATCAGAATTTTAGGAGTGATTAATATGAAACTAAGTAAAGAAGAATTTGTTGCTAGATATGTTAATGACTTAAAAAAGAAGCGTAAGGCAAAAGAATTAGAATATGATAAATACAAATTTAATGCTATTGCCATAGCAAGGGGAAGAAATAATAGAAAGTATTATGAATAGAGAGGATGATTTAAGTGAATAAAGTTGTTTTAGTTGGGAGATTAACTAAAGATCCTGAATTAAGATTTACTGCTAATAAAGGAACAGCAGTAACAAGGTTCACATTAGCAGTAAATAGAGATTACAAAAAAGAAGATGGAACACAAGAAGCTGATTTTATAAATTGTATAGCTTATTCTAAGAGAGCAGAAGTTATAGCTCAGTATTTAACTAAAGGTAAAAGATTTAGTATAGCAGGAAGTATTAGAACTGGAAGTTATGATGCACAAGATGGGACAAGAAGATATACAACTTATGTAGTAGTTGATGGATTTGATTTTATTGATTCAAGTGATAGTAAAGTAAATAATGATAATTTCAATGATGATATGATACCAGTTGATGATGGGGATATTCCATTCTAGGTAAAGTGGTTAAGAGTAATCAAATATTATTACTATTGTAATGTTATTTGATTACTCGATAAATCATATGGATAAAAAATATTTTGAGCATATAGCAAATATTAAAGAATTAGGGAAATATCATTATAAGATTTTACTTTTACTTATGGTAGAAGATTATTCTCAATCAGATATTAGTAAGTTGCTTGATATTAAAAAGCAAAATGTAAATAGAGTGTTTAAGGATTTAGAAAAGTTAGAATTAATAGAAATAAAAGAGAAGATTGTTTCTAATAAATATTATAGATTAGTTGACATAAAAGCATTAAATGTAAATGTTGTGGGGCAAATCAAATTTATTTAGGAGTGGTTATTATGCAATATATAGCTAGTTTTAGTGGAGGAAAAGATAGTACTGCTATGATATTAAAGATAATTGAATTGGGATTACCTTTGGATAGAATAGTGTTCTGTGATACTGGATTAGAATTTGGAGAACAAATTAATATTGTTAAAATAGCAGAAAGAAAATTTAAAGAGCTTAAGCCTAGCATAAAATTTGATTGGATTAAATCAGAAAAGAGTTTTGAAGATTATTTTTATACAGTTAATACTACTGGAAAAAGAAAAGGACAGATATGGGGATGGCCTTTTATGTTAGGAGCTTGGTGTAATAGCAGATTAAAAATGAAGCCATTAAATAAATATTTTAGAGAAATTGGTGAGCATAAAAGATATGTTGGAATAGCTTATGATGAGCCAAAGAGATATAAAAGACTTCCTAAAAACTGCATAGCTCCACTATATGAGTTAAAAATGACAGAGGATGATTGCTTAAGTTATATAAAACTAAAAGGATTTAAAAATCCTATGTATTGGAAGTTTGAAAGGTTAGGGTGTTATTTATGCCCTAAGCAAAGTTTAAATAGCTTAAGAAGTTTAAGAAATCATTACCCTATGTTATGGAAGAAAATGCTTTGTATGGATAAGGATAGTCCGATAGCATTTAAAGCAGATGGAACAAGATTAGCTGATATAGAAGAGAGATTTAGGCGTGAAGATATGAAAATAACAAAAAAATATTCATTAGTTGAGCCAAGATTATTCTGTGAAGCCAAACAACTTGTTATGAAGCTATAAATTTATTAAATAAGATTTTTACTGACTAGGATATAAGTTATTATGAAAGGATGTGAAAATTCCTTTACAAAAGCTATATATTGTACAACCTAGTTAGTATAAATAAAAAAGTTAAAGTGAGGTATTCAAATGATAGGTAATATGATTAAGTTTAAGGATGATGTAGAAGAATTATTAAAGAGTTATAAGGAAACAGTAAGAGAAATAAGAGCTTTGGAATTAGAAATTGCAACTGTAGAAAATGAATATCAAGGATGTGGAGCATTACAATATTCAGAAAGAACTGGGATAACTTATAAAATAACATCACCAGTAGAAAATGAAGTTTTATCAAAAGAAAAGAGAATACAGTTTCTTAAATACTTAAAAAGAAATAAGGAGTTGAGGATAAAGAAAATAGAAAACCTAATATCATGTTTAGATGAAGTTGAGTATGAGATAATCACATCATATTACTTTAGGGGAATGAATATGGAGAGTATTGCTGAAAGGTTAGGAATGAATCCTAAATATCTTATATGCAAAAAATCAAAAATAATTAAGAAAATAGAGTTAGATATGATGAATTTAAAAAGTCTAACTAATTTCTGACTAAACTCTAACTATTATGTGGTTGAATAGCTAACTTTATATGCGTTAATATAATAGTATCAAATGAATAACCACTTAAACTTTAGAAGAGCTAACTTTATAGTTGGCTCTTTTTACTTTACAAAAAAAGAGGTGAGATAAATGGAAAAGAGAAAGTTACCTATGTATATGTTGTGGGAAGGGAACAGACTTAAATGTGCATGTTCATTTTTCTCACCATTATGTAGTAAATATCAAAAAGGAAAGTGTCAAGAAGAAGTAGTTATTTATGATCCTTGTCAAGGAATTGATGAATGTATGAAACATAGTAGCTATAAAAGAGTAAATGGAGCATTAAGACAAAAGTGAATTATGTAGAACCAATAAGAGATTCAAACAAGGTACATGAGATTGCTAATTACTTAAGAAAGTATAGTGAAAGAAATTATATTATGTTCATACTAGGTATTAATTCAGGATTAAGGATAAGTGATATTTTAAGTCTTAGAATTAGAGATGTTAAAGGAAAAGATTATATTTCCATTAGAGAAAAGAAAACTGGAAAGCAAAAAATATTTCCAATGACACCAATATTAAAAAGAGAAATAAAGAAATATTGTGATGAAAAAGATTTAGACCAATTTCTTATAAAGTCAAAGAAAGGTTATAACAGACCTATTGGAAGAAAACAAGCTTACACTATATTAAGAGATGCAGGTGAAACTTTAGGACTATATAACTTAGGAACTCACACTTTAAGAAAGACTTTTGGATATCATTTTTATATGCAATATAAGGACGTTGTTACACTCCAAAAGATATTTAATCATTCTGACCCTTCAATAACTTTACACTATATAGGGGTTGAACAGAGCCATATAAACAGAATGATTAAAGGTTTTAAAATCTATTAAATAGGACATAAAAGAATGAGGTGGCATTAAATTTTAAGACTACCTTTAAACTTAGATTTTATAAAGCTTTAAAGATAATTCATTAAAACCACACAATATGTATTATGGGGTATTATTTGAAAGTTGTTGATGTTGATATTGCAATACCATATAATTGTATTTGGAGGTGTATAATGGAAAAGGAAATAAAGAAAGTTAAAAAACAAATATTGATGATAATTCTATTTTCATTAGTGATATTTGGATTAAGCATAGTATTAAGTAATTATATAGATAATCAATGGATAAGCATATTTATTGGTTTTTCTGGAAGTATAATCGGTGGTATTGCGACAATGTTAGCGGTATATACAACTTTAACGTATGATAGAAGTCAAAGAAAACTTGAGGAGAACAAAATTAATGAAAAGCAACTTAATGAATTAAAAAATAAAAAAGTTAAGCTTAAGATAATATTAAAAAATGAGATGGAAATGTTTTTAAGATATGTAGAAAGTTATACTTTAAAGAAAATGACTATTGATATAATGTTAAATCTAGGTTATTCTAATTTAAAAAAAGATGTTAAGAACTATGAAGAATATTATATCGATGAAAGATTTAAAGAATATGCTTATGAGTTATTAGTATTGGCAGAAAACAATGATGAAATAGAAAAATCTAAATTATTATTAAATTTTTATAATGAATATTTAAATTTTTACAATTTTAATAATAAAAATTATGAAACTTGTAAAAATAATGAAGAGATTATTTTCCCAGTAATCTTTTTATCGAATGAACTATTGAAACTGCGTATGTCAGCAAGAGCAAAAATGTCAAATCTAGAAAATTTTAATTTTGATGTAGATAAATTTAATCTTTTTTTAGATGAATTTAATAATGATAAAGTTCACTATAATGATATGTTTTTGGAATTAAAAAAATTTCTAGAGGAATAGATATAATGGCTAATAAAGTTTGTAATTATAGTGGATGTAATAGCCTTGTTAAATTAAATGAAACTTATTGTAGTAAGCATTCATTTAACAAAAATAAAGAAAGACATAAGAACTATAAAGTAAGAAGAAAAGATAAAGATGAACAAGCTTTTTATAATTCTAAAGATTGGTATATAGTTAGAACTAATGTTATTGCTAGGGATTTAGGATTATGTAAGGTTTGTTTAAGTAATAATAGAATCAGAGTTGCTGATGTTGTACATCACATAATAGAGTTAAAGGAAAGCAGGGAGCTTGGGTTAAGGACAAGCAACCTGCTTTCTTTATGTAATTCATGTCATCAGGAAATACATGCTAAGTATAGAAAAGGTATGGTTACCAAAAGAAATGCTCAGGAAGAATTATTTAAGCTAATTCCTAAAGGCTAGGGGGTGTATAAAAAGTTTTTAAGAAGTGCCAAAAGGTCGCAGTATCTATGTCAGAAAAAATTTTTTCGGTTTTTGAAGTGAAAGGGGGTATTTTAAGTTTTGGGAAGGAAGATGATTTCAGTTTCTCAAATTCTTGCAAATGGAAACAAGAGCCATTTAACCAATGAAGAAATTGAAAAAAGACAAGAGCAAGAAGAAAAATTAAAAAGATTACCAAAGGATAAGATAAGACCACCAACATGGTTATCTAAAGAGGGGAAAAGTATTTTTAAGAAAATTGTTAAAGAGCTAGATGCAGTAGATATACTTGCTAATATTGATAATTATAATTTAGCTATTCTAGCAAACTCTTTAGAAAAGTATATAGAGTGTACTAGAAAATTAAATTGTGATGAGCTTACAGTTGAACATATTAATAAAAGAGGATTTGTTACTACTCAAAAAAATCCTTTAATTTCTATTCAAATTCAATATGCTGATGTTATTAAAAAGTTAGGTGCAGAGTTTGGGTTAAGTCCAGCAGCAAGATTAAAAATTATTCAAGAAGCAGAAGAACTAGATGAAGAAGAAAAAGAATTTAATGGGGACTTTGGAAATGTATAATACAGTTCTTGAAGAGCTTATTGATTATTCTAATAAAATACTAAGTGGTGAAATTATTGCTTGTAAAAGACATAAACAAGCTTGTCAGAGATTTCTAAATGATTTAGAAAATATGGAGCATGAAGATTATGATTATTATTGGGATGAAAAAGAAGCTCAGAGAATAGTTAAGTGGTATAGCTACTGTAAGCATTCAAAAGGAGTGTTAGAAGGACAACCAATAGTATTAAATTCATGGGCTAAGTTTGTAGTTTGTAATATAGAAGCTTGGAAGCATAAAGATACAGATTATAGAAGATTCAGGTTTGCATTTATTCAAGTAGGGAGAAAGAATGCAAAATCTCAATTAGAAGCGGGTATGTCAGGCTATGAAATAGGAGCAAAAGGGTATAATGCAGCCGAGGTTTACACTTTAGGAGTTGAAAGAGATCAAGCTAAAATTGTTTTTGATGAATGGGAGCTAATGACTTCTAAACCATTAAAGAAAAAGTTTAAGTTTACTCAAAAGGAGATAAGACATAAGAAAAGTAATAGTTTTATAAAACATCTAAGTAAGAAGGCTGGTAAAACTGGTGACGGTAAGAATCCACAAATGGCTATTATAGACGAATATCATGCACATCCAAATTCAGATATGTATGATGTTATGAAATCAGGTATGATGGCAAGAACAGAGCCACTTTTAGTAATAATAACTACTGCGGGGATGGATTATGAAGAAACTGCTTGTTACTATGAATATTTAGATTGTTGTTCAATATTAGATGGTACTTTTGAAAATGATAAATACTTTGTAATGATTTGCGAACTAGAAAAAGAAGATGATCCTTTTGACGAAAAAGTTTGGTTAAAAGCTAATCCAGTTTTATGTACTTATCCTGAAGGAATAGAAAGCATGAGGGAAAATGCTAAATTAGCTAAGAATACAAGTAATGAAAAGAAAAGAATAGAGTTCTTTACTAAGAATTGCAATATATACGTTGCAGCAGGTGAAAAAAGATATGTTGATGTTGAATACTGGAAAGCTTGTAAAGAGGACATAACCTTAGAGAATTTCAGGGGACATGACTGCTATATTGGAATAGATTTATCAAAGTCAGGAGATTTAACTTCAATTGCTTTGGAGTTTCCTTATTTAGATGGGGATGTCAGAAAATATGCTTTCTTTGGACAATCATTTATACCATCAGAGGTAGTTAATGAAAAAATGATAACTGACAATGTACCATATGAATTATGGAGTAAGAAAGGTTGGTTAATAAAGACAGAAGCTAATGATGGTCTGATAGTAGATTTTTGGTCAGTTCTAAATACTATACAAAGTATTGTTAAAGAATATGATTTAAATGTTATTGAAATAAGTTATGACCCTCATGGAGCTGCAATGTTAGTTAGTGAATTAGAAAGGATAGGCTATATATGTGTACAATGTGGACAAAGTTGTGCAAAATTAAATGAAGCTACTGTAAGCTTTAGAGATTTAATGAAAGTTAAGCAAATAGTTCATGATGATAATAAACTTATGACTTGGTGTGTTCAAAATGCAGAGACTGATACTAACTCTTTTGGAGAAATAAAAATAAGTAAGAAGAGTAGATTCAAAAGAATTGACCCATTAGCTTCTAGTATATTTGCTCATAATAGAGCTATGACATATTGGAATAGAGAAAACTTAGATGTGAGCGAATTTGCAGAAGAAGATTTCTTAAAGAAATTATTGGGGAGAGGATAGATGAAATTTTTAAAAAATTTGTTTAGTAAAAGAAGTAATTATGATGAGGATGTTGGAGTGAGTTTATCAGATTCTAACTTTTGGGAGAAATTTGGTATAAAATTAGGATTTTCAATATCAGGTAAGAAAGCTTTAAAAGAAAATACAGTTTATATATGTACAAAAGTTAGAGCAGAAAGTATAGGTAAATTGTCTTTAAAAGTTTATAAGGAAAGGGAAGAATATAAAGAGCATGAACTTTATTATCTTTTAAAATATAAACCTAATCCATTAATGAACTCAATTAATTTTTGGAAGTGTATAGAAGCACAAAGGACTTTAAAGGGAAATGCATATGCATATATAGAAAGAAATAAAAAGGGACAAGTTACAGGAATATATCCTATTGATTCAGATAATGTTACCAAAGTAATTGATGATAATAATTTCTTAAGTAGCTTAAGTAAAGTTTGGTATATAGTAATTGATAATAAAGGGATAAAGCATAAACTATATTCAGATGAAATATTACACTTCATTGGAGATATTACTTTAGATGGATTGATTGGAATAGCTCCATTAGAATATTTAAAATGTACTGTTGAAAATGGAAGAGCGACACAAGAATTTGTAAATAAATTCTTTAAGAATGGACTTAGTACAAAAGGTGTAATTCAATATGTTGGAGATTTAGATGAAAAAGCTAAAAGAACTTTTAGAAAAGAGTTTGAATCAATGAGTAATGGATTAGAGAATGCTCATTCAGTTTCATTACTTCCTTTAGGTTATCAGTTTCAACCTTTATCATTAAGTATGGCTGATGCTCAATTCTTAGAAAATTCAAAGTTAACTAAGAGAGAAATTGCAGCAGCATTTGGTATGAAGTCTTATCATCTTAATGATTTAGAGAGAGCAACATTTAATAACCTTACAGAGCAACAGAAAGATTTTTATATAACAACACTTCAACCATCTCTTACTAATTATGAGCAAGAGATGCAGGATAAGTTATTTAGCCAATATGAAACTTTAAAAGATGTAAGAGTAGAATTTAATGTTGATACTATTTTAAGGAGTGATATAAAAACTAGATATGAATCTTATAGAATAGGTATTCAAAGTGGTTTCTTATCTCCTAATGAGGTAAGGAAAAAAGAAAATTTACCTGCTAAAGAAGGAGGGGATGAACTACTTGCAAATGGTAGTATGATTCCAATAATTATGGCAGGAAAGCAATATTTGAAAGGTGGTGATAATAGTGGAGCATAAGGAAGTTAAGAGAGAAGTAAGACACTTTACTTCTAATTTTGAAGCAAGGTCAAATGAAGAAAGTGGAGTTAAAACAATATCAGGTTATGCATCAAAGTATAATGTGGAATCACAAGTATTAAGAGATTGGTGGGGAGATAAGTTTGTAGAGGTTGTTGCTGAGGGAGCTTTTGATAATAGCTTAAGGAACAATACTATAAAAGCCTTATATAATCATAATACTGATAATATATTAGGTTCAACAAAGAGTGGTACTTTAAGACTAGAAAGTGATTCAGTAGGATTAAGGTTTGATATTGATTTACCTAATACAACAGTTGCTAATGATTTATATGAAAGTGTAAAGCGTGGGGATATTGATGGTACTTCCTTTGGATTCAAGGTACTTGATGATAAGTGGAGTAAAGTTGAAAAAGATGGTGAAGAAATAATGAAAAGGACTTTATTAGAAGTTGAGTTATATGAAATATCACCAACGCCGTTTCCTGCTTATGAAGATACTGAGGTAGATTGCAGAAGTTTAGAAAAAATAAAAACAAGTGTAAAGAAAAAAGAAGAAAAGAGAAGTAATTTATTAGAGCTTATGTATTGTTAAGGCTCTTTTTTTATTACTTAAATTTAGGAGGAATTTTAGGAATGAATTTATTTGAAAGATTAAAGGAATTAAGAGCAAAGAAAAAAGAGTTAGAAGAGAAAAGAAGTGGTGTTGTAGATGAGGTTAGATCACTAGCTAAAGAAGGAAATGAAGATGAAGCTAGAAGTAAAGCTTTGGAAAGAGAAAAGATAGAAGCTAGAATGGAAATAATTGAAGAAGAAATAGAATCAGTTATGGAAGCCATTGAAGAAGAAAGAAGTAATGGAAGTCTATCTATTGGAAGAACTTTAGGAGGAGAAACTTCAAAGGAAGAAAAGAGAAGCCTTCAAATAAGTGGTATGAGTAAAGTTGTAAGAGGTATGGCTTTAAGTGAAGAAGAAAGAGAAGTGATGTCATCATCTAATAACGGAGCAGTAATACCACAAGAGTTTGTTAATGAATTTGAAAAGTTAAAGGAAGGTTATCCATCCTTAAAAGAATATTGTCATGTAATACCAGTAGCTAGAAATACAGGAAAGTTACCAGTAAGAGCAGGTTCAACAGTTACTAAACTTGCAAACTTAGAAACAGATAAAGAATTAGTTAAGGCTATGTTAAATACAAAACCTATGACTTATGATATAGATGATTATGGATTACTTGCACCAATAGATAATTCATTGTTAGAAGATAGTGAAATAAACTTCTTAGAATTTGTAAATGAAGAGTTTGCAGAGTTCTCAGTTAATACAGAAAATTCAGAGATAGTAAATAAAGCTAAGGGTTTATTAGCAGAAGAAGTTGTAGGAGATTATCAAGGGTTAGTTAAAGCAATTAATTCATTAGCTCCTAATGCTAGACAAAGAGCAGTTATTGTTACTAATTCAGAAGGAAGAGGATATTTAGATGGATTAATGGATAAGCAAGGTAGACCATTATTAAAAGAATTATCAGATGGTGGAGAACTAATATTTAAAGGTAGACAAGTTATTGAATTAGAAGAAACAATATTTGATACTGGAGAAGAAACTAAGTTTATGATATTAGACTTAAAAACATTAATTAAGTTTTTAGATAGAAAGCAATATCTTATAGATCAATCAAAAGAAGCAGGATATACTAAGAATCAAACTATTGCAAGAATAATAGAAAGATTTGATGTTGAAGCACCACTAGATAAAGCAACTGATGCTGAAAAAATAAGAAAATTTGGAGTAATTATAAAAATAGGTGATATAGTAGTTACACCTAAAAATAAAGATAAGGTTGAAGCAGGAGAAGCTACTCAATAATAGAGTAGCTTTTAATTTATGGAATTAAAAGAAATAAAAGAATATTTAAGAGTTGATTTTGAGGAAGATGATATTCTTCTTCAAACTCTTATTTATGCAGCAGAGGAATATTTATTAAATGCAGGTATAAAAAAAGATTACTCTAAATCACTTTATAAATTAGCCATAAGTTTACTTGTTAAACATTGGTATGATAACAGAGATAGTGTAGCTATTGGAAGTACAACTAATAAATTAGAATTTTCATTAAATTCTATATTAGTTCAGTTGAAATATGGATAGATTAAATAATAGAATTTTAATAAAAAAAGAAGTTGTAAAAATAGTTAATGGTAGAAGACAAAAAGAAGAGCCGATTGAATTTTATCCATGTTGGTCTGAAGTGTTGGACTTATATGGAAAGGAACTATATGAAGCTATGTCTATGAAGTTAGAGAATACAGTTGTATTCAAAGTTAGGTACTGTAGAAAGTTAGAAGAGTTAAGAAATAAAAAGGATTTTTTTATTGAATGGCAAGGAAGAAAGTATAGTATATATCAAGCTGATTTCCTAGGATATAATAAGAAATTTATAAAGTTAAAATGCAATGAGGTTTTATAAATGAGTGGGTGGAAAATTGAGTTTGAAGGTTTAGATGAACTTATAAAAACTTGTGAAAGTTTAGCTACTGAAAATCAATTAGAAAATACTGATAAAAAGGTGCTTAAAGAATGTGGTGATTTAGCTTATGAAACTGTAAAGCCATTAATTCATAAAAGCAAAGATAATAGTAAGAGTGGAAGAAAAGGTAGTAGACCTAATGGCCATGCATCAGATAATATTCCTAAGCCGAAGATAAGTAAAAAGAAAGGAAAGCTTCAATGTATTGTAGGATGGGAGAAATCAGATAATACACCGTATTTCTATATGAAGATGGAAGAATGGGGAACATCAAAAAGACCACCACACCACTCTTTTGGAGTAGTTAATAAACTATTAAGAAAACAATATAGTAATATTGCTTTAAAGCATTATGAAAAATTAGTAAAAAAATTAGAAGATTAGAGGTGATAAGTTGGAGGTTGATATTATAGCCTTAGTAAGTGAAACATTAGAGCCTTTAAATATTATGGTTATAGAAGGATGGTATGATAATGAATTAAATAAAACTCATATAACCGTACATGAATATCTTGAATCAGAAGAAAGCTTTCAAGATGATGAAGCAAGTGAATTAGAACACAATATACAAGTAGATATTTGGAGTAAAGATTCTGTAGAAGCTTATAATTTAAAAAAGCAAGTTAGAAAATTATTAAAAGAAAATGGATTTAAATTTACAAGTGGACAAGATTTATTTGAAAGCGATACTAAAATATATCATAAAGGATTAAGATTCACTTATTTGGAAGAAATGTAAAAAGAAAGGATTTTGAGAAGTATGTCATTAGTAATAAAAACAAGAAGAAAAGCATTGAAGGATATACATATAGCTTTAGTAACTAAAAATGATGCAGTAAATTATGCTACAGAGACTCCTATAAAATTAGGTCGTTCAATAAGTGTAAAAGAAACCGTTAAGAAGAATGTTGAAAAAACTTATTCAGATGATGGAGTAGAAGAGGTAATTGAGAGTTATGTAAGCACAGAAATAGAGTTTGATGTAAATAAACTTTCACCAGAGGATAAGTCAATGGTTAGGGGAGCTTTATATGAGAATGGTTTTTTAGTTTATAACAAGGATGATAAAACTCCAGAAGTAGCTATAGGATGGAGAGCTAAAAATACAAATGGTAAATATGAATTTATATGGCACTACTGTGGTAAATTTAATGAGGGATGGACAGAGAACTTTGAAACAGAGCAGGAGAAAGTAAAGACACAGACTTCTAAGATGAAAGGGACATTCTATGCTAGAGATAAAGATGGTAATTATAAAATAGAGGTAGATGAAACTTACTTACTAGATGAACATAAAGATGCTAAAGATGCTATTGAAAATTGGTTTTCTAAAGTTCCAGAGTTAGTTAAGGCTATTAAACTAAAAGAAGAAGTTCCAAGTGAAGTAAAACAAACTCAATAGTTTTAAAAGAAGATAGAGTTAATAAAAATCTATCTTCTTTTTATTTTGAAAGGATGATTGTATGAAAATAACAGTTAAAAATAAAGAGTATGATTCAGGAAAGTTAGTAAGAAGTAAATATAAAGCTTATTCAGAGTCAAGAGATAAGCTTTTTGCTAAGCAAGAAAAAGGAATATCATACAATGAAGAAGATTTAGATAATATGGTTAGTGTTCTTGTAAAAATATTTGATAATCAATTCACAGAAGATGATATTAATGATGATATGGATGTAGCTGATATAATATTTAATTTTACATCAATAGATTTTAGTATTGTAGAGAAAATTGATAAAAAGGTAGAGAAAGTAAATAAAGCTTTTATGAAGGGCAAGAAATAGATTTATATGATATATCTATTTCTTGCCAAAGGACACTTAATTTTAGTTGCAGAAAATATAAAAAGTCTTTAGAAATACTCAAAAAACTAGATAAAAGTGAAGATGAATTTATAAATATATATAAGCTATTATTAGTGTTTTTTGATAATAAGCTTACAGAAGAACAATTAGAAAAAGAAGATGTTTTAGATCTTATATATATTTATTTGTTAATAAAAAAATATATAGAGAAAATAAATGAAAGAATTTTAAATATTTTAAATGTAAATCAAGATGAAAAAGAAGAGCAAGAAAAAAGTGCATTTGATGATTATGATGAAGAGCATGGTTATAATGATTTAAAAGAAAATGAGGAAATAGAAAAAGATATTTATGATAGTTATCTTAATATCTTAAATATAATTTTTAAATTAGCTAAGAATGAATTAAATATGAATATAAGAGAATCATATGAAATTGATATTTATGAGTTACTTGACTATTTAGATTTTGAATTGAAAAATAGAGAAAATAATCAGACCTCAGAAGAATTTTAGAAAGGAGGAATGATATGGCTGCAAATATTAAAATAGGAGCTAATTCTAGTGATTTTCAAAAACAAATGAAACAGATGGCTCAAGAATTAAAGAAAGTAAGTAGTAGCTATAATTTAGCTAATACACAGGCTAAATTGTTTGGAAGTGAAGCAGATGTGCTTAAAAGTAAACAATCAGAATTAACTTCTAAAATTAAAATTCAAAATAGAATGATTGAAGCTCAGGAAGAACACTTTAAAAAGTTAAATAGTGATTTAGAAAAGCAAAAAGATAAGCAAAAAGAATTAGCTAATAAGATAGAAGAAACTTCTAAGAAATATAAAGAAAGCGTAGAAGCAACTGGAAAGAGTAGTAAAGAATCTAAAGAATTAGCTAAAGAGCTTAAAGAACTTAAAGAAGATTACGCAAAAAATGATAAAGCTATAGATAGTAATATTTCTAAATTAAATAATGCAGAAATTAAGCTTAACAATAATAGAAAAGCATTAATGGAAAATGAAAAAGCATTAAAAGATATAAATAAAGAGTTAGAAAAAAGTAAGTTAGAGAAGTTTGGAGAAAGTTGTGGAAAACTTGGAGAAAAAGCAAATAATTTAGGTGATAAGTTGACTATGGGACTTACTCTTCCTATAGCAGCAGCAGGAACAGCTAGTTTTAAACTAGCTTCCGATTTGAATGAAAATATAAATAAAACAGATGTAGTATTCGAAGGTAATGCTAAGGTTGTAGAAGATTGGAGTAAAACTGCATTAGAAAAAATGGGTATGTGTCAAAGTTCCGCTTTAGAAATGGCTAGTAAATACGGAGATATGGGAAAATCTATGGGTTTAAATAGTACACAGGTTAAAGAGTACTCAATGAATCTAACACAGTTAGCAGGGGACTTAGCTAGTTTTAAAAATATAAGTATAGAAAGAGCAAATGAGGCTTTAACTGGAGTTTATACTGGAGAAACAGAAGCTTTAAAAGGACTTGGAATTGTAATGACACAAGCTAATTTGAATGCATTTGCATTAGCTACTGGATTTAAAAAGACTAATAAAAATAGTGTAGAAGCTCAAAAGGCAGCTTTAAATTATGAAAAAGCTGAAAAGAATTTAAGCCAAGCGATAAAAAAACATGGTAAAGATTCTATTCAAGCTAGAGAAGCTCAATTAAGATTAAAAGAAGCACAAGAAAAAATGACAAAGGCTACTCAAGGTCAAAAGATGGAATTAACACAAGCGGAGCAGGTACAACTTAGATATAATTATATAATGGCTAAAACTAAAGATGCTCAAGGAGATTTTTCTAGAACTGGAGATCAAGCAGCTAATGCAACTAGAAAATTTGGAGAAGCTACTAAACAATTAGGAGCGACAATAGGAGAAAAGTTAATACCTATTTTTACGCCTTGGATAAACAAAGCAAATGATCTTATACAAAAATTTGCTGGCATGAGTTCTGGAACACAAAATTTAATAGTTTCATTAGGTTTAATAGGAGTAGCTTCCGGACCTATTCTTAAAGTTACTGGTAATATGCTAAGTTTAACTAAAAACACTATAAAGAGCATAGGGAAAATAAAAGATTTTACTAAGGCTACTAAGGAAGGCACAAGTGGATTAGCTAAGTTCGGAAAAGGACTTAAAAATGGAGTTAAGAGTATAAGGAATTTTGGTAAGAAACTTATAACAACTACTGGTAATGGATTAGCTAAGTTTGGTAAAGGTATATTTAATGTAACTAAATCATTAGGTAAATTTACTTTAGAACTTATAAAAAGTTCTGGAAAAGGATTAGTTGCTTTAGGAAAAGGATTATTAAATGGAATAAAAACAATGACTAATTTTACAAAGGCTATAATGATAAATAGTGCAGAAGCTATTAAAAATGGAGCTATATGGGTAGCTAATAAAACAAAGATGTTAGCTTATAAAGTAGCACAGATTGCAGTAACAACGGCAACTAAGGCAATGACAGTAGCACAAAAGGCTTTGAATTTAGCTTTATCAATGAATCCAATAGGAATTGTAATAACATTATTAGTAGTATTAGCTACAACTTTTATAACTCTATATACAAAGTGTGAATGGTTTAGAAATGGAGTAAATTCTGTTTGGAGTTCTATAAAATCTATATTTTCTGGATTTTCTAGTTTCTTTAAAGGTGTATTTAGTAGGGATTGGACACAAACATTTGGTTTGTTAGGTGTTCCTATTAATTCTTTTTTAAATCAAACAAAATCTATAATAAATGGTGTTAAAGGTGTATTTAATGGATTAATTAGATTTTTTAAAGGTGTATTTACAGGGAACTGGAGAGAAGTATTTGGAGGATTAAAAGATATAGTTTGTTCTATATTTGGAGCAATAGGTGGAGTTATTAAATCTCCAATTAATGCTGCAATAAGTGGGATTAATATGGCGATTCGAGGAGTTAATAAATTAAGTTTTGATATACCTGATTGGGTACCAGGCTTAGGTGGAAAACATTTTGGAATTCATATTCCACAAATACCAGCTTTAGCAGAAGGGGGAATAGTAACCAAAGCGACTATGGCTTTAGTAGGAGAAGGAAAAGAACATGAAGCTGTAATTCCATTAAGCAAATTAGATTCATTAGTTACTAACTCAGTAAAAAAAGTAATTGGCTCAGGAAATACAAATAATATTGAAGTTATTGTTGATAGAATAGTAGAAAAATTAATTATAGCTCTTTCACAGGTAGAGCATATAAGTGATATAAAAATTGATGGAAGAAGACTAGCTAGAATAATAGCTCCATTGGTTAATGAGGAACTAGCTAGAATTTAGAAAGGAGGATTAGGTGTTTTATTTTATATTCAATAATAAAAAGAATACTGATTTAGGAATAAAGGTAGTAAAAAGACCTAATATTCCTATTCCTGAAAGAAATATAGAGTTTAAAAGTTTAAAAGGTAGAGATGGAAGTTTAACAAGAGATTATAAGACTTACAATGATATTAAAATATCAGTAAGTCTTAATTTTATTTCAGGAGAAAATGATTTTATAAACAAAGGGGCAGAGATAGCAGATTGGATTTATAACATAAATGATAATAAACTTATATTTTCAGATAATGATAAGTTTTATTACAAAGTTAAGAAGATAGAATGTAAAGATATAGAGAGAAGCTTAAAAGTAATAGGAAAATTTATAGTTACATTTGTATGTGATCCATATAAATATTATTTAGAAAATAATGATATTGAGATAACTAATTCAACTGAAATAAATTCACCAATGTTAGTTGAATCATCTAAACCTTTAATAACTGTATTTGGTACTGGAGATATAAATTTAACTATAAATAATAAGAGAGTTCAATTAGAAAAAGTAGATGAAAATATAATAATAGATTCAGTACTTAAAGAGTGTTATAAGGGAAAAGATAATTTAAATTATAAGATGCATGGTGAGTTTCCTAAGTTGATTAGGGGAAGTAATACTATAGAAATAACAGGAACTATAGAAAAAATAATAGTTAAAGCTAATTGGAGGTGTTTATAATGGCATTAACTTATTTACCACCCTTACCAGAAGGACTACATCCTTTTTATTGTATATTTGAAACAACAGTAAATAGAAATAAAAATGAAAAAATTTTAGTTTTAGTAAGTTCAGATGTTCCATTAACATATGGATATTATGGTTCATCATATATTGGTTTTTTAATGGGCCCTTATGCTACAAATCAAAGATATAATAATAAAACTAAAAAGTGGGAGGTTGGAAAAACTTATTATAGGTCCAATGGGGGATATTATTATCCACAAGTAATAGACCAATATGAATCTGGAGATTGTATATATACTAATTTTGATATTATAGATACTTGGAATTATTCTGAAAGTGATAAACATATTGCTTACAAAAAATCTGTAGATGCTACTGAAATAACCATTGAAGGTGGAGATATAAGAAATATGCAAAAAGGAATGATATGGAATGTAGGCGAAGCTATAACAATAGAACCTAAAGAAGCTCCACAAATATGTACTTTTAGTTCTAGTAATCCAGATGTATGTACTGTAGATGAAACTGGAAAAATTGTTGCTGTTGGTGAAGGTGAGTGCATTATAACCATAACAAGTAAGATGTAGGTGGTTTTATATGATAACTAAAGAGTTAACTATTAAAGTTGGAGAAAAAAAGGAGTTATTAGTAAAAGAACTCTTTATATCAACTAAAAGACCAAGTAAGGAAGTATTCATAAAAGTAGATGATCCTGGAAAAGAAACATATATAACAATTTATGATTATAAAGAGATTAAGTTTGTTAGTAATGGACTTGCTATATTAGAAGATTGTTATAGATGTGAAGTTGAGGAAGTTATGAATGGACTTTATAACTTAGAATTAGAATATCCAACAGATGATAATAAGAGTAAATATTTAGTTAAGGATAATATTATAAAAGCATCAACACCAAATGGAGAGCAACCTTTTAGAATATATAGAGTATTAGAAAATTTAGATACTACAATAGTTTATGCTAAACATATTTTCTTTGATTTAGTAGCTAATTTTTTAATGGATTGTAGGCATAAGTTTGCTACTTGTCAACAAGCTTTAGAAGATATTTTAAATAGTACACTTTATAAACATAATTTCACTTGTTCATCAAACATAATAGAAAGAAATAATGCGTATTATATAAGAAAAAATCCAGTAGAAGCAATATTAACAGAAGAGAATAGTATTGTAAGTATGTATAATGCAGAGATACTAAGAGATAAATTTAAAATAATTGCTAATGATAGCATTGGTAAAGATAATCATGTAATTATTGAATATAAGAAAAATCTTTTAGGATTAGAAAAAGATGATGATAATAGTGAAGTTGTTACTAGAGTTATTCCAACTGGATTGAGTTCTAAAGATGTAAGTATTATGATTGATGAAATATATGTAGATAGTCCATTAATAAATGATTATATAAATCCAATAGTAAAAGAATATCATTTTTCAGATTTAAAAGAAGATACTGAGAAAGGCATAACTATTGATGAAATTAAAAGACAATTAAAAATAAAAGCAGAAGAATTATTCAGTAAAGATCATATAGATTTACCTAAAACTAACTATAGAATTAATTTTTTAGATTTAAGTAGTACAGAAGAGTATAAAGATTTTAAGGCATTAGAAAAAGTAAAATTAGGTGATATAGTAACTGTTAGACATAAGGAAATGAATATTGATATAAAAAGAAAAGTAGTAAAATACAGATGGGATTGTATCAATAAAGAATATATAGAAATAGAGCTTGGAGATTTAAAGCAAACCTTAAGTAAAGATATTAGCAATATTAATAGCAAAGTAGATAGTATGGCAGAAAATAATAAAAATGCTACAGAATTAGCTAATAAGGCCATTGATAGAGTAAGCAATTTAGAAGAGGTTAACTTTAGAGATTTAAAACAAACTCTTGATGAAGTAGAAAAGCTTACTACAAGTAATAAAGCAGCAGTAGAATTTTTAAATAAATCAGCAGGAATAAGTTCAGAAAATATAAAAGCAAATAAAGAAGCTATAGATAACTTAGATAAAAGTAATACAGGTTTATCAGAACGAGTTAATAAAAATGAAGGCGATATAACTACGCTAAATGAAAAAGTTAAAGAAAATAATTTAACTTTGCTAGAAGAATTTAAGAAATTAGAAGAAAGAATAAAAGTATTAGAAGATAAAAATAAAACAATTGAAAATAAAGAAGATAAAACAAGCAATGATAACAATTTAAAATAGTTGTTATCATTGCTTGTTTGATTTTAGAGAGGATGATTAAATGGAAAGAATATTTGATTATTTAAAATTAGGAGTAGTAGCATTAGGAACTGGATTTACATGGTTATTTGGAGCATGGGACACTCCTTTAGTTGTTTTAATAGTATTTATGGTACTAGACTACATAACAGGACTTACAAGAGGTTATTTAAACAAGGAGCTAAGTAGTAGTGTTGGGCTAAAAGGAATAGCTAGGAAGGCTATAATATTTATAGTTTTAATTGTTGCAGTAATGTTAGATAGACTTTTAAATACAGGCAACTGGGTATTTAGAACAGTAGCTTGTTATTTCTATATAGCGAATGAAGGAATAAGTTTATTAGAGAATGCAGCATCACTCGGAGTTCCAATTCCAGAGAAGGTTAAAGATGCATTGATTCAATTAAGAGATGGAAAAAAGAAAGATAGTGTTAGAGAAAATATAGAGCATAGACAATAGTTTATGCTCTTTTATTTATATAAACAATTTTAAGAAAGAAGGAATTAGTATGCAAAGTAGAAGTGATAGTAATTTTAAAGGAATAGACATAAGTAACTGGCAAAAAGGTATTAACTTAAATCAATTAAAAGAAAGAGGCTATGAAGTTTGTTATATTAAAATTACAGAGGGAAGAGGATATGTAGATCCATGCTTTGAAGAAAATTATAATAAAGCAATAGCAGCAGGAATGAAAGTAGGAGTTTATCATTATTGGAGAGGTACTTCAAGTGCTATAGAACAGGCTCAAAATATAGTTAGAACATTAGATAATAAACATATTGATTGTAAGATTGCAATAGATGTGGAGCAAACTGATGGATTAAGTTATGGAGAATTAAATAATAGCGTTCTTCAATTAGCAGAAGAATTAGAAAGATTAATAGGAGCTGAGGTTTGTATTTATTGTAATACAAACTATGCTAGAAATGTATTAGATAGCAGATTAGGTAAGTATTCATTATGGGTAGCTCATTATGGAGTAAATAAGCCAGGGGATAATCCTATATGGGATAAATGGGCAGGATTCCAATATTCAGATAAAGGAATTTCAAATGTAAACGGAAGTTTAGATTTAGATGAATTTACAGAGGAGATTCTATTAAGTAAAACATATAATCAAAGTCCTATAGTTAATAAAACATTTTTTACAAATGCAAGAGCAAAGGTAGCATTAGACCCAAGAAGCAATCCTAGTGATGATTATAGTGACTTAGGTGAAATATATGAAGGCGAGAGAATACAAGTTTTAGCAGAGGTTTGTGATAGAGAGGATTATTTACCAGTTAAGTACTGGAAGGATGCATCAGGATGTGAGAGTTCAAAAGTTTGGGTTAATGCAAATCAAGATTACTTAGAAATAGATACTAATGCTAGATCATTTAATATAGTTACAGAGCTTGATGCTAGATATGAGCCATCAGTTAACTCAGAGAGAATGGGATATGTAAGAAATAACGAGAAGTTATATATTCATAGAGTAGAAGGGAACTACGCTCTAGTAACTTATTTTGCTGGTAATGGTTATAAAACTGCTTGGGTTACCAACAAATATATTGATAAAAAGGTTAAATAGTTAACAAAATGTTTATTGATAATATATTTACATTAAATGTAAATTTTTATAAAATATAGAAAAGGGGGGCTGAAGATGAAAAAATCGAAGTTTAATATATTTTTGAAAGATAGTAATGAAGAAAAATTTGTTTTATTTAATTCTAAAACAACAGCATTAGTTCTTATGAATAAAGAAGAGTTTGAATTATATAGAGAATTAGAATTAAAAAAATTTGTTACAAATAATGATGATGATAAGAAATTTTTACTTGAATTGAAGAAGGGAGAATTTATTATAGATTCAGATGTTGATGAAATAGAAGTTTTCAAATATTTACAAAATATTTATAAGTTTTCAAAAGAGTCCATTAGTTTAACAATTGCACCAACTTTAGGGTGTAACTTTGGATGTAATTATTGTTATCAAGGAGAGCATAATAGTTTTTCTAAAATGAGTTTAGAAGTACAAAATCAAATAATTGATTTTGTAAAGTCTAATATATCTAAAATTTCAGCTTTTGATGTTACTTGGTATGGAGGAGAGCCATTATTAGCTATTGATGTTATTAGAAGACTTACTTCCGAATTTAAAAAAATATGTTCAGAAAATAATGTTATGTATAATGCATCGATTATTACTAATGGTTATTATTTAAATAAGGATATAGCTAGTGAATTTTCAGAATTAAGTATAAGAATGGCTCAAGTTACATTAGATGGAAATAAAGATTATCATGATTCTAAAAGAGCTTTAAAAAATGGGGATGGAACATTTGAGAAAATTATTTCAAATTTAATTGAAATAAAAGATGTTTTCCCAAATGTATCCATAAGAGTAAATACTGATAAACTTAATAGTAATAATGTCTTTGAAATTATAGATATATTAAAAGAAAATATCTTATAGATAAATATATTCCTTATTTGGGATATGTAGAATCTACTAATGATTTTTATGATGATGACAAATGCTTGAGTATAAAAGATTTTTCAGAAGTTAATAGTAAATTTACATCTAAAATATCTAGAACTATCAATATAAATCCAAGTTATCCACAAGTAAGATTTAATTCATGTATAGCGGATAGTGTAAGTGGATATGTAATAGACCCAGATGGAAAGTTATATAAATGTTGGTGTGATATTGGATTTGATGAATATTCAGTTGGAAATATTAAAGATGGTATAAATAAATATAATAGAATAATAGAGTATTTTAATTATGATGTTTGTGAAGATGAAACATGCAAATCATGTAACATAATACCTTTATGTTTAGGCGGATGTCCTCGTAAAAGAGTTGATTCGGGAAATAATGGACATTGTTATGAAATAAAATATTCTTTATTAGAAAAGTTATCTTGTTTTATTAATGATAAAATTGATAGCGATAAATATTTAGATTTTAAGTTTGTGAATAATATTTAAAATATATAACTTTATTGTGAATTTACAATTAATAAATTTTTATATCATGAGATTAGATATTTAATACCTAGTAGACAAAAAGTTATAAATATGCAATTAGGCAATTGTACCATTAAGGTTACATTCGACTTAAGAAATTTATGTGTTAGTAATGATTATTTAAGTGGTAATTTTCAATCTCTAATACATTATTACTAAAGGGTGTAATCTTAAATGAGACTATATGCTTAAAATAAATTAAATAAATAAAGGAGAGATATTATGCAATATTTAGTAGAAGGAAATTTACCAAGTACTTTATCAGGAGGATGTGGATGCTGGATAAATGTAGCTGGTCATTGTAAGGAGTTATCTGTATGTGTTGCGCATGGTTGTGGAAGCAATAATGGCCCATGTCCAACGCATTGTTATTCAAAAGTATGTAATCCTAGACAAGATCCAATACTAATTAAGTAGAGGAGAAATTTTATTCAATATATAGTAAAAGGAAACTCACCAAGTGTTTTAGCAGGAGGTGTGTATGCTAGGTAAATGCAGATAGTAATTTTAATGCTATATATGTTGAGTATAGTTGTAGAATCAATAATATTCCATGTTCAACACACTGTTATTCTATAGTATGCAATCCTAGATAGTATCTTATTAAAAGATAAATTAATAATTTGAAAAGAATATAAGTAGTAATATTTATATTCTTTTTTTTGTAAGAAAGGATTATAAAGATGATAAATTTTATAATGGAGTATATAAAAATATATAAATTAAAAATAACAGTATACTTAATAATAACATTTGTATTAATTGGATTAAGTTTAATATATCCATATATTCAAAGTTTATTTATAAATGGTATAGTATATTCACCAAGTTACGATTTTTTATTTAAAATAACCATATTAATCTTAATAATTAGTTCGAAATTCTTTAAACACCTGTGTAAGACTCTTTCTTACCTTGGTCACTGAATTATCTAATAATGTTATTAAACAACTTGAAAAAATAAATATACTATATTTATCAAAATATGATTCTGCTTACTTAGCTGAAAGAATAAATAATGATTGTAATACATTGATAAGCTTTTTTTTAACAAATTTCATTAAAATTTTTAGTTCAGGTTTTACATTTTTATTTTGTTTAGGATTATTAGTTAATAACTACGGGGTTAAATTAATGCTTTTAATAATCTTAATTTTGCCAATATATCCTCTAATTTATACTTTGTTAAAAAAAACTTTATATAATAGAAATTTAGATTTAGTTGAAAAACA
>OGGR01000421.1_pt1 | contig 29096 bp, 30 predicted proteins | sample 1571321 | NCBI WGS metagenome assembly OGGR01 (sample SAMEA2582048, study PRJEB24529) | metagenome | biome: Human gut stool | place: China | collected 2011 | reverse complement strand
TAGAAATTTTAAAATAAACCATTTTCTAAAAGAGTTAAAATCAATATTGATCTTAGTTTAGTATTATAATTAAATTTTGGAGGTGTTTTATATGGAGATATATACTATAGGACATTCTAATTATGATTTAAGTAGACTTGTTGACATGTTAAATAAATATAATATAAATTGTGTAGTTGATATAAGGGGAATACCTTATTCTAAATATAATGTGCAATACAATAAAGAAACAATTCAAAAAACTTTAAATGACTTAGGATTTACATACATATATATGGCAAAGGAATTTGCTGCAAAGAGAGATAGCAAAATATCTTACAATAAAGAAGGCTATGCTGATTTTCATAAGGTTATTAATGAGGAATCTTTTAAAAATGGAATAGAGAGACTTAAATTAGGAATAAGTAAAGGATATAGAATAGCTTTATTAGGTGCTATGCAGGAACCTGTAAGATGTCATAGGAGTATATTAGTCGGAAGAGAATTAGAAAAATACGGATTTAAGGTTAATCATATACTTCATGATTATTCAATATGTGATCAAAGAGAAATAGAGAATATGCTTTTAGATAAATATTTTAAGGATAGAGGGCAGATTACCATAGATTCACTTATAGGAAATGAAAAGAGTGAAGAAGAAATGATAGAAGAAGGATATGACTTAGCAAATAAAGAAATTGGATATAGGATGGAAAAGCTAAAATAGTAGTTTAGAATAACTACTATTTTAGCTTTTATTAATTAAAGTTTAATGGTAGGTGTAATAAATAAAGGTTAATTTACAATGATATTTTATTTTTTATTTAGTTGAAGATTTCCACTTATGAACAAAATTCTCAAGGATTTTTCTAAGTACAGTTCCTATTTCTGAGTAGGCATCATCATCTAAATTAGCTAAAGATATTCTTACTGACCATTCAGGTCCTTGGAAACCACCACCACTTAATAAGACAATAGATGATTCTTCAGCTAATTTATATAATACATCTACAGGTTTATAATTTGATTCTAAGTAATTTGCAAATTCAGGACCATAATTTTTAAGAGCCCATTGCAATAAATCAAACTCAGCATAATATGATGCATCATATGGATTTTCTTTAATCGGTAAGTCTAGTCCTTCAAATAATAATCTTTGACGTCTGTGGCATATAGTAATAGTTTGATTTTTATATGTATTTTCTTTATCCACTAAAGAAAATGCAGAAAAGAAGGCCATTTGCACCTGTTGAGGAGTGGAAAGCCCAGCAGTGTGATTTAGTGCTACTTGACGGCTATCAGCAACTATTCTATCAATAAATGGAATTTTTTCTGGATTCGTTGATAGAGACTCATATCTTTTATTTACCATTTCCTTTTTCTCACTAGGCAGTTCACTTATTAGTTTATCAAATATATTATCTTCATAAAGAGCCAAGGTACCAAGTCTCCAACCAGTTACTCCAAAGTATTTAGAATATGAATAAACACCTATGGAGTTATGAGGAAGATCTGCCACTAATGATTGAAACTTATTAACGAAGGTTCCATAAACATCATCAGAAATTATCATTAAATTTGGATTATAGTTAGTAACTATATCCTTTAAAAGCTCCTTACTTTTATCATGAATTGCCATAGAAGGAGGATTGCTTGGGTTAACTAAAAATAAAGCCTTTATTGATGGATCCTTTAATTTGTTTAATTCCTCCTCTGGATACTGCCAAGTATAGCTTCCTTCTTCATTTATTTCACTAGCATGAATATATATACTTTCTAAATCATATCTAGGGAGTTGAGGAATTTCTAAATAAGGAGTAAAAATAGGTGTCATTATAGCTATTTTATCTTTTCTTTGAAGTAACTCATTTGCTATTAAGGAATCAAAAATATAGCACATAGCGGCAGTAGCACCTTCAACGGCAAAAAGTTTGAATTTTTTTGAAGGTGGAAGATAACAAAGTTCTTTTAAAAGATAATCATGAACTATAGATTCTATATGAGGAAGCATTCTATCTGGATAAGGATAATTATCTCCAATGATTGCATCACATAATTCATAGAGGAAATCATCAGGATTAAATCCTTTTTCCTTTATGCCATAGTTAATTATTTTTTCTAATAATTCAATGGCTGGAAAATTTTTATTTTCTTCTATAAATCTTAAAAATCTATTATATATTCCTTCTTTATGAGGAATTCCAGCTAAATCACAAGATTCAAAGGTTCTTTTGGTTTCAGATACAGCAAAATGACCAAAGGTAAAAAAGGCATCACGTGGTGTAGATGCTGTCCAGTTAGGATTTCCACGTCCAGCATCTAAAAGAATATGGGCACTTTTTTTGTCCTTAGCTAAATCTATTAATTTATTTTTAAATTCAAAGGGACTTATTTTTCCATATATTTTTTTTAGTTCTTCTAATTGTAGATTTTTATTTGTCATTGTAATTCCTCCTAAAATTGTGCTTAGTCATAGTATAGGTATAAAGAGGAATTTCTATAATAATAAAATAAAAAAGGGCATGTATCAAAATAAGTTTTATTAGTATATTTGATACAGCCACTTTTTAGTGATTATTTATTTGACATTGCTTGAAAAATTTCTAAGAAAAATTCTTCAAGTTCATTTATTTTCTTTTCAAGGTTACATACACGTTCTTCTAAAGATTTATCCTTATTACTTTCTAAGGAATCAGAGTTTATATTTTTTATAAAATCTGAATTAAGTTTTAAATCTCTAAAGTCTTTTTTTAAGTCTTCTAAGGAATATTCATTTGAATTTAAAAAGTTCATTTCATCTAAGTCACAATCTACTTTAGGAATTCTTCTTCTACCTTTAAAGTTTTTAGGTATTTTTATTTCAAAAGGTAACTTTCTTTCACTGTTAAGACCATGAGAAGTTGTTTCTATTTTATCATTCACAGGAAGTTTTTCTATAGCAACTTCTTCTAATATAGTACTATTTGTAGATTTTATGTTGACTTCTTTCTTATTAAAATTATCAGTATGTTCTATCTTAGAAGAATGTTTATTTTCTTTCTTTTTAATTAAAAATATTTTAGAAAAACTATTTTTTAAATATGAAATCATCCTTTTAATTAGAGTTTTCTTTTTCTTCTTTTTTCTTCTAGCTGTTCTAGATACTCTAGGAATTTCTAAAGTCATACTTTGAGAAGTTTTAGTATTATCCTCTAAATTATCTTCCTTAGTAACACTAACTTTTTCAGATGTTTTAATTTCAGGTAATAATATATTAGTAGCTTCAATATCTTTTATGTTTAATTTTTCATTTATAGAATCTATTATAGATTGAACATCCTCACGTTCTAGTGTTTTAGGAAGGGAGGATTTACTTGTTTCAACTAAAGGCTTTATATCTATTGAAGTAGATTCTTCTTTATCCTTTTTAAAATAACCATCTGTACTATCAAAGAAAAAACCTTCTTCATTCATAAATTTTATTATATCTTTCTTTTGTATATCTATTTTTTTTGAAAGCTCTTTAAGAGAAATTCCATCTAGAACTAAAGAGTTATTTATTAATTTAACCTTATCTGAATTGTTCATATTTTTAAAGCTTATTTTTTTGTTACTCATAATTTCTCACCCTTAATACAAATATAAATTATGTCAATAGTAATGTGAGCTTTGCCATATTACAAAAGTTTCTAAAAATATTATAAAATAAAAACGAAGAATTTGAAATATATTACAATTAAAATAGGGAAAAATTTCAAAGATTTTTACATAATATATATAATTTTTATATATATTATAATTTAATTCTCATTTAATGAAGAATTTAGTAAGAAAGATTGTTGCTAAAAAATAGATACAAATGTAAAATAATATTAGAAATAAATTAAATCAAATTAAAGTTATACTAAAAAGGAGAATAAACATGAATATAGATGAATTAACAAAAAGAATAAATGAATTACACAAGAACGATAAAAAATCTAAGGAAAATAAAACATCTAAAGAGGATAAGAAATCTAAAGAAGACAAAAAGTCCAAGGAAGAGAAGAAATTTAAGAAAGATAATAAGTCTAAAGAAGATAAGAAAGATAAAAAACACAAGAAGCATAAAGAAGAAGGTTTATCAGAGGATGAACACAAAGAAAGAGAAGAACTTAGAAAAGAATATATAAATAGATTCAAAAGCAACTTAAGAGAACAGTTAAAAGGAATTGAGCCGAAAAATAAGAAAAATTAAGGGTGATTTATGTGGGTGTTACAATAGAGAAGTTAATAAAGGATTTTAGTTTAGAGGTAATTCAAACTGGCGAAGAGAATGTCCCTATAAATGTTAGTGATGTAAATAGACCAGGATTACAATTAGCTGGCTTTTATAACTATTTTGCTCCAGAAAGAATTCAAGTTATAGGTAAAGCAGAATGGAGCTTTTTAGAAGATATGTCTCCAGATCTTAGGAAGAAAAGATTAAATAAATTTTTTTCCTTTGATATATCTTGTCTTATAATAACTAGAGGTTTAGAGATACATGAGGAACTTTTAAAAGCAGCTAGAAAGAGAAACTTATGGATTCTTAGAAGTGACATGGTAACTACTAAGTTTATAAGTAAAATCACTATGTATTTATCAGATAAAATGGCTCCTGAAACAAGATTACATGGGGTTCTTGTTGATGTATATGGTATAGGAATGTTAATCACAGGGGAAAGTGGTATAGGTAAAAGTGAAACTGCTCTAGAACTTATTAAAAGAGGACATAGATTAGTAACAGATGATGCTGTTGATATAAAAGAAATAGATGGAGATTTAATAGGTAGATCGCCAGAGATAACTTTTGGAATGCTTGAAGTTAGAGGTATGGGAATAATCGATGTATCAGCACTATATGGATTAAGTTCAATTTTAAATTCTAAGCAAATAAAAATAATAATTCATTTTGAGCATTGGAAAGATGATGGAGATTATGATAGATTAGGTGTAAACGACGAATATCAAGATATATTAGGTGTTAAAGTTAAAAAATTAAGGGTTCCAATAAGACCTGGAAGAAACATAGCAGTAATAATAGAAGCTGCAGCAGCTAATTATAGATATCAACGTATGTCAGACATTTCACCAGTTGATATAATTGAAAAAAGAATGCTTGAAAGTATGGAAAAAGAGAGTAAAATTTAATAAAAAGTATAAACTATAACCATATCAGAATTAAAGGTGATGATATGGTTATATTTAATATTGAGGAAAATTTTAAAGTAGTTGAAGACTGGAAAAAGGATGAGTTCCCAGCATGGATTTTAATGGAAGAGGATGAAGTCAATCTTTTAGAAAAAATGTTTTCTTATGAATGTATAAATGAATGTATTGACTACAAGCAGGAACAAAGAATAGACTGTTTCAAGGATTATACATTTATTTTAATTAATATAATAGAGCAAGTTGAAAAGCAAATTATCTCTAAAGAACTTGATATATTCTTAGGAAAAAGTTTTATAGTTACTGTTTATAAGAGTAATATCTCACTTCTATATGATTTAATTGAAGACATAAAGGAAGAAAAGAACTGTCAGTTATTTAAATTAGATAAGAGCCCCTCTATTATTCTTTATTACATTTTAGATAGGATTATAATAAATAACTATAATATAATATCTGATTTAGAGACTGAAGGAGATAAGATTGAGTTAGAAATCCTTAAAGATCCTGAAAGCAAACATTTAAATTCCCTATTATTTATAAGAAGAGAAGCTTATAAGCTTAGAAAACTTATAAAGCCAATTAGATATATTGGAGATACCCTTGTTATAGATGAAAATGAAGTCATAGGAGAAGGGAATAAAGTTTATTTTAAAAATATAAATAGTAAAATAGAAAAGTTAATTACATCCTTAGATACCTTATCACAGGAGTTAGCAATTGTAAGAGAAGCCTATGAATCAGAACTAGCCAACAAGACAAATGAATTAATGAAGGTATTTACAATAATAACAGCAGTTTTTTTACCTTTAGAATTAATAACGGCTATATTTTCTATGAGTTTTGAATCTATGCCCTTTAAAACATGCCCTTATGGATTTTATATTTTAGTTTCTATATTAAGTTTAATGGCTATAATCTTGCTACTAATATTTAAAATAAGAAAATTTCTATAGTTTGACAAAATATTACCAAAAATATAGAATTGAATTAGAAGATAAAATAGATTGGAGGGCTATATTATGAAAGATGTAAAAGTTTTAAAAAAAGAATATGAAAATGCTTGGACTAAATATGAAGAGGCAGATTTAAAACAGGTATTTTCATTAAGTGATAGATATAGGGAGTTCATGTCAGTTGCTAAAACTGAAAGAGAATGTGTTAAGGTTTTAGCTCATATGGCAGAAAGTAAAGGGTTTAAAAATTTTTATGAAGTTATTAAAAATGGAGAAAAAGTGACAGCTGGGGATAAACTTTATTCTATAAACATGGATAAAACAATAACTTTAATAAAAGTAGGTTCAGAACCATTAGAAAAGGGATTAAGAATAATAGGAGCTCACATAGATTCTCCAAGAATGGATGTTAAACAAAATCCATTATATGAAGATTCAGGATTAGCATTATTAGATACTCATTATTACGGAGGAGTAAAAAAATATCAATGGGTAACTATACCTCTTGCAATACATGGAGTTGTTGTAAAAAAAGATGGAACTAAGGTAGATATTAAAATAGGAGAAGATGAAAATGATCCTGTTTTAGGAATTTCAGATCTTTTAATCCATTTATCAGCAGATCAATTAGATAAAAAAGGAGCTAAAGTAGTAGAAGGAGAAGACCTAAATATTTTAGTTGGAAGTATGCCATTAAAAGGAACTGAGGAAAAAGAGGCTGTTAAAGCTAATATATTAGTTTTATTAAATGAAAAATATGGTATAACTGAGGAAGATTTTGTATCAGCTGAGTTAGAAGTAGTTCCTGCAGGTAAAGCAAGAGATTATGGATTAGATAGAAGTATGATTTTAGCATATGGTCACGATGATAAAATATGTGCATATACTTCAGCAGAGGCTTTAATGGATTTAGAAAATGTTGATAAAACATGTGTAGCATTATTAGTTGATAAAGAAGAGATAGGTAGTGTGGGAGCTACAGGAATGCAATCAAGATTCTTTGAAAATATAATTGCAGAACTTATGGATAGAAAAGGGGAATATTCTGAATTAAAACTTAGAAGATGTCTTCAAAATTCAATGATGTTATCAGCTGATGTTACTGCAGCTTTTGATCCAAACTATCCTTCTGTATGTGAAAAGAAAAACACAGCTTATTTTGGACATGGAGTAGTATTTAGCAAATATACAGGAGCTAGAGGAAAAGCAGGTTGCAATGATGCTAATGCAGAATATATAGCTCACTTAAGAAATATAATGGATAAGAATGGTGTTGTATGGCAAACTGGAGAGCTTGGAAAAGTAGACCAAGGTGGCGGTGGTACAATCGCTTATATATTAGCTCAATACAATATGGAAGTTATAGATTGTGGAGTAGCATTACAAAATATGCATGCGCCTTTAGAAGTAGCATCTAAAGCAGATTTATATGAAACTAAAAAATGTTATAAGGCATTTTTTGAAGAAGCATAATTAATCAGTTAAGAAAGGCTGTATCAAAATATCTAATCTAATATATATGATTTAGAGTATATTAGATATATTTATGGTACAGTCCTTTTTATATTAAAATAATTTGTTTGATAAGGATTTATATATGAATAAAGTATTAAAGGGGAATTTAATTTTTTTAAGTTTTATATTGTTAGTAACATTAATTTTTATAGAAAGATATAATGGTGAAAATATTCTTTTAATTTTAAGTTTGATTTTTTATCTTGAAATAATATTTATAACAAGGAAATTTCTTAAATACATAAATTTAGGTCAAGCTATAAAAAATAGGAGTATTTTTAGTAGAGAACACAAGAATAAAAATAAATTTATTAATAAAGTTTTGTTAGAGGAGAAATTAGACCCTCTAAGTAATGTATTTACTAGATTTGAATTAAAAAATAATCTTGAAATGTGGAAAGGAGAATATACACTTTTCCTAATTGATTTAAGAAAATTTAGTTTAATAAATGATGCTTTAGGCAGAGATAAAGGAGATGAAGTTTTAAGGGAGTTTGGTAAGGGATTAAATAATATATCAAAAAGCTTAGCTTCTAAAAATTTATATGGTGTATATGGAGGAGAAAAATTTTTAGTTGCAATTAATAGTAAAAATAAAGAAGATATAATAGAAGTTTTAAATAAGCTAGATAATTTGAGAAAAATAAGATTAAATAGCCTTAATAAAGAAATTAAAATGGAATTTAATATAGGATATTCTATAAATTTAGGAAATAAGAGTTTTGAGGAAATAATTGAAGAAGTGTTTTTTGCTAAGGAAAGAGCTAAAAAAGAAGATTTTATATATGTTATAGAATATACGGAAGAACTAAGGAGTATAAGAAAAAAGAATAATTTAATAATAAGAGATATTAAAGATGCATTGATAAATAAAAAGTTATATACGGTTTATCAACCTCAAATATCATCCTTAGATGATAAAATAAAAGGTTATGAGACTCTTATACGATGGAATCATGAAACTCTAGGTTCTATATCAGCTAGTGATATAGTTAAAACCTTAGAAGAAATAGATGCTATTAAGGATTTAGATTTATATGTTTTTGAATCAACCTGTGAATTTCAAAGTAGGTTAATTCAAAATAATATTGAGTTACAATGTTCAGTTAACATATCAATAAACACATTAAAACATAGAGGGGTAGGATCTAATCTTTATAAGATAAGTAAAAATTATAACCTTAAACCAGAAAATATTACCTTAGAAATTTTAGAGAATGCTGATTTAGAGGTTAGAGGAAATGCTATAAATGAAATTATTAAGCTTAAAAAATATGGATTTAAAATATCTATAGATGATTTTGGAAAAGGGTATTCATCTATAAATAGAGTATTAAAGATACCTTTTGATCAAATAAAAATACCAAAGGACTTTATATCAGATATACCTAATAGTAAATATATAGCCATAATAAATTCAATTTCAAATTTTGCTAAGACTTTAGGGGCTGAACTTGTTATTGAAGGTGTTGAAAGCAAAGAATACTATGATTTTTTTAAGTTATTAGATTTTGATGTTATTCAGGGTTTTTATTTTTCAAAAGCATTAAATGAAAAAGAATTCTTAGAATATGTAAATAATTTAGGTGTAAGTGTGTCAATATAGGATTATTTAAATTTATAAAAGTTAATTTATTGTTTAATTTAAGTTATTATTTCAATATGTTCTTATTTAGGATATAATTAATTGTGTAAATGTTTAAAGAAGAAAGGAAATTTTACGAAAATAAACATAGTTACTTTGTTTGTTTAGAGAAAAAAAAGGGGAGAGTCAAATGAAAATAGCATTAATAGCACATGATAAGAAAAAAGAAGAAATGATAGAGCTTGCAAAAGATTTTGAAGATAAGTTAAGTAAACATATACTTGTTGCAACAGGTACTACAGGACTTAAAGTTATGCAAAATACATCTTTAGAAGTTAAGAGATGTAAAAGTGGCCCACTAGGGGGAGATCAAGAAATAGGAGCAATGGTAGCAAACCATGATGTTGATATGGTAATTTTCTTAAGAGATCCATTAACAGCTCAACCTCATGAACCAGATATTAGTGCATTACTTAGACTTTGTGATGTTTACAAGGTTCCACTAGCTACAAATACAGAAAGTGCTAAGCTTATAATGGCTGATATTTAGTAAAAATAAAGCTAAATCACCTAATTTTTATTAATCTAACAGCATGATTACATGTTTGATCATGGGATTATATTAATATAAAATTAAGGTGATTTTTTTGTTAGAAAAAGATTTTTCTTATTTTTTAGATAATAACCATAAAATCATACTAAGAATATAATAAATTGTAGAATATTATAAAAGGAAGCGATTATATGCATGATTGGAGTATGTTAAAGAACTATAGATTATGGTTAGCTATCTTTGCTTTAATACCTTTAATACTTGAAGGGTTCAATTTGAGCATTTTGCCGTCAAATTATAATGAAATAGTAACTTTATTTTTATCAATATTAGTTATGGGAGGAATATTAAATAATCCTAATCCTGATAAGGTAGAATTGAAAGAGAATAATGGATCAGAAAATTGCACAAAAAAAATAACTAGTTCAGAGGGAGAAGAAGAGAAGAAATAGTAATAATCCATTGAATTTAAATTTTTGCTGTATTAAAATTAAAGTATCAGAAGTAATGTGTTGAAGAATAGGAGATGTTTTATATGGCAAAAGAAATAATAAAAACAAACAAAGCACCAGGTGCAATTGGACCTTATTCACAAGGAATAAAAATAGGAGATTTTGTTTATACTTCAGGACAAATTCCACTAAATCCTGAAACTGGAGTAATGGCAGGATCAATTGAAGAACAAACAGCTCAATCTTTAGAAAATGTAAAGGCTATCTTAGAAGCTGCGGGAACTTCTATGGATAAAGTAATAAAGACTACAGTATTTTTAAGTGATATGAATGATTTTGTAAGAATGAATGAAGTATATGCTACTTATTTTACAGAAAATCAACCAGCAAGAAGTGCTGTAGAGGTTGCTAAATTACCTAAAGATGCTAAAATAGAGATTGAAGTTATAGCTACTTTAAAATAGTTTCTATATCTTCATAATTAGCAAGATAGGGGAGATTTTACTTATGAATTATAAGACTACAGGAGTTTGTGCTAAGGAGATTAATTTTGAAATCGAAGATAACAAAATAAAAAGTGTTAGCTTTGTAAATGGATGTCCAGGAAACTTAATGGGAGTTTCTAAGATTGTTGAAGGAATGGATGTTGATGAAGCTATTTCTAAATTAAAAGGAATAGATTGCAGAGGAAAAGGAACATCTTGTCCAGATCAACTTGCAAAAGCTTTAGAAGAATATAAAAAAAGCTTATAACAAGCACAAAGAGCATATAGTTTAAGTAATTTTTGCTTAAGTTTAATATATTTATCTAAATAAAAAAGTGACTATATAAAATTTATATAGTCACTTTTTATTTTATTTATAGTAAATCATTTGATAAAGCAGCTGCTTTAGATAGTTTATTATCTATTGCTATTATTATTTGTCCTGCCTTAGAAATATCACCAACTATAATTCCTCCAACTAAGATGTTGTCTTTGAAGAATAGTTTAGTATATTGACCTTTTGATTCATCTTTAGAACTTATTTTTTCATAAGAAGAATCGTTAAATCTTATTAAACCAGCTGAGAATACATGAGTATTTAAAGCATCTAATATTATAGATGGTGTAAAGTTTTCAAATGCTTTTTCTGCTTCACATGCATTTGCACCAGCAGTTTTACCCATTTCTATAGCAGCAGGCCAGTTTCCGTAAACAAGACCATTAAATTCAGCTACATCTCCACAAGCATATATGTCTTTAACACTTGTTTCCATTCTTTCGTTAACAATAACACCTCTGTTGCATTCAATTCCAGTTTCTTTAGCTAATTCTATATTACTTCTAATACCTGTTGAAACTAGAAGAATATCAGCATCTAAAGTTTTTCCGCTCTTTAAGTTTAAAGAAGTTAATTTGCCATCTTTAGCTATTATTTCAGCACATTCCTCTGATGTTATGAATGTTATTCCACAATCAGAAACTTGATTTCTAAAGATATCAGCACCTTCTTGATCTAATTGGTTATTCATAAGATTTGGTAAGAATTCAACTACTGTAACTTCTAATCCAGCAAGTTTCATTTCCCAAGCTGCTTCTAATCCAAGAGGACCAGCACCTATAACAACAGCCTTCTTAGCTTCTTTCATTTCTTCTTTAACATCAAAAGTATCTTTTAAATCTTTAATAGAGTAGATACCTTTAAACTCATGAATATTTTCACAATTTAAAGTAACTTCTTCATTATTATTTTTAACTTTAAATGGTGGAATAAAGTTATGGCTACCATTAGCTAATATAAGTTTAGTATATGGTATTTCAGTACCATCTTTTAAGATTACTTTTTTAGCATCTTTATCTATAGAAGTAACAGTAACTCCTAGTAATTCTTCTATATTATTTTCTTTGTACCAAGAAGATTTAGCTAAGTAGAAAGTATCTAAATTCATTTCTTCATTTAAAAGATCTGAAAGATTTGGTCTTGAGTAAGAAGATACTTCTTCACTTGAAAGTAATTTAACAGAAGCTGTACTATTTATTTCTCTTATTGTTTTAGCAGCGTAGAATCCAGCAGCTCCATTACCTATAATAACGAAGTTATCATCAGTATCATTCTTTTCAAAAGTATCCATTTCCACTTCTATAAATTGTTCTTTTCCAGCTCCACAAACAGGGCAAATTTCAGGACATACTGGGCTTTCGAATATTTCACCACAAACTAAGCATTTCCAGTATCTTGTTTTACCATTTCCAGTTAATACTTCTTTAGTTTCTGTAGCATTATTTGGAGCATAATCAAGTTCCTTTTCTCCAAACATAGTTCTTGAGAAATCTCTACCAAATTCAAAAGCTTCTTTTAATTCAGTTGTTGATGGTTTAAACTTAATTCTTAAACCAGGTCCAAATATATTCATTTTTAATTCTTTTAATCTAGCTTCTATTCTTGGAACAGCTTCACCACTCCAACCAAATGAACCAAAGGCTGCAGCATATTTTCCTCCATGAATAATAGGGTTTAAGTTAGCTAAAAGAATTCTAATAGGAGGTAATAATTCTCCAACTATTGTTGGTGATCCAAATAATATACCATCTGATTCTCCTATGTCAGCTAATACATCTTCTTGCTTGCTATAAGTTAAATCATATAATTTAACTTCAATATTGTGTTCAGATTGTATTCCCTTAGCTATTTCTTCAGCTAATTCTTTAGTATAACCATAAGCTGATACGTAAGGAATAGTAACCTTTTTATCTCCATTTATTTTAGGTTTTACTGGAGTACTCCATTCCTTATAAGTATTTATTATCTTCCAAGGATCTTGTCTAAGGATAGGACCGTGACCTGGGCATACAAGTTCTATATCTAAATCTTTAATCTTATCTATAGCTTTTAAAACATATGGTTTGTATGGTCCAAAGATACAATCATAGTAGTATCTTAAGGCATCTAAATATTCTTCTTCATTAGGAACTAAGTCATTAAATACTTCTTCACAAGAATAGTGGCTTCCAAAAGAGTCACAAGTTATTAAAGCTTTATCTTCTGGAATATAAGTGTACATTGAATCTGGCCAATGTAAAAATGGTGCAGAGATAAATTGTAATGTTTTGTTTCCTAATGAAATTGTGTCATTGTCTCCAACAACTATATATTCAAAATCTTTATTAACTATATCTTTTAAGAATTCTATAGCTTGCATTGAACCTATAACTTTAGCTTTAGGAGATAATTCAAGTAATTTTTCAACAGATCCAGCATGATCAGGCTCTGTATGATCAACAACTATGTAATCTATTGATTTAGGATCAATACCTAAGCTATTAAGTTTTGATAAGTAATCATCAAAACATTTTTCTTTTACTGTTTCAAATACAGCTATTTTTTCACTACCTTTAACGACATATGAGTTATAAGTAGTTCCATAAGGAGTGTACATAATAATATCAAAAACTCTTAATTCAGGATCTAAAGATCCAACCCAATAAATATCTTTTTTTACTTCTAAATAATTCATAAAAACACCACCTAATATATGTTAAAATTATAACAATCAAAATCAACTAATATTAATTATTAATTAATACCTACAATTAAATTATATTCTTTTTCATTGAAATGTAAATACTTTTTTTAATAAAATATTAAATTATTTGAGATTATAAAAAAATAATGGTAATTTGGCAGTTAAACCATATTACCATTATTTTAATCATTAATATTATTTTTTATTACAATTATATTTTTTTAGAAATTTTTCAAGATATTCTTCTGGCATACTCATGCATCCAACATGACCATGTCTTTCATCTCCTTCATGATCTCCATGAAAATCTGAACCACATGTTATAAGAAGATCATGATGAACAGCATATGAAATAAAGAAGTCACTATCTTTTTTAGTATTTTGATAGTAAATAGCTTCTATACCATCAAAAGGAAATGTCATAACTTCCTGTACAGGAACTCTTTTTATAAGCTTTGGATGAGCAAGCACTGTTATAGCATTATTAGCTTTTAATATATTTATTCCTTCTTCTACAGAAATTTTTTTGTTAGGAACATAAGCTGGGCTATCATTTCCTATGAAGTTATCAAATATATATTCCCAATCATAAGGATAACCAGCTTCTATTATGCATTGAGCTATATGGGGTCTAGCAACAACACCTTTTCCCTTTGCTAAGACATCTTTATAATCAAGTTTAATATTAAAATATTTTTCTAAATTAGCTACGATTTTTTTTGCTCTACCTATTCTAGAATCCTTTAATTCATTTAAGAACTTTTGAAAATCTTCGGATTTATAAGAATCATCTCTAAAATATCCTAGTACATGAACTGTAGACCCCTTATGCTCACAACTAAGTTCTATTCCAGGAATAAATTGAATATCTAGTTCTTTTGCGGCTTCTTTTGCTTCATCAAGACCAGAAGTTATATCGTGATCTGTTAAAGCTATTAAGGATATACCTGCTTTTTTAGCTTCAGCAATTACCTCTTTTGGAGATAGTGTTCCGTCAGAAGCTAATGAGTGACAATGAAATTCTGCATTAATATTAATAGTAAACCCTCCTTTAAAACTGAAAAAATCAATGTATGTATAATAATTATTTGAATAATATTGTTAATTTTAAAAAAATTTGTAGTATAAATATTTTAACACATAAATGAGAATAAAATAAATTAATTTTTAACTTTAAATTAAGTAATAACAATACTTAAGATTATTAATTAGAAGATTCAAATATATAAATGGTATAAAATTCATATTTTTTTTTAGGTGTTTTTGATATAATGATTTTAAACTAAATATTTTAGAGGTGAATTAATGTTTTTAATGATAGATAACTATGATTCCTTCGTGTTTAATTTGCTTAGGTATTTTAAGGAATTAAATGAGGATATAAAGATAAAGAGGAATGATAAAATAACTATAGAAGAAATAAAAAGATTGAATCCAGAGGGAATAATAATATCTCCAGGACCTAAAGCACCTAAGGATATGAAAGAATGTTTAAATATTATAGAGGAATTTAAGGGAAAGATTCCTATTTTAGGTGTATGTCTTGGTCACCAATGTATTGGATATTCCTTTGGAAGTAAAATAAAAAAAGGGGATTTCCCAGTCCACGGAAAAGTTAGTAAAATAACTCATGACGGAAAAGGGATTTTTAAGGGAATAAAAAATAATATAAATGTAACTAGATATCATTCTTTAGTAGTTGATAGAAATTCTTTAGGAGAAGATTTAGAGATAACTGCCTTAAGTGATGATGGGGTAGTTATGGGAATAAGGCATAAAAGGTACAATATAGAAGGAGTACAGTTTCATCCGGAGGCTGTTTTAACTGAATATGGCCATGAAATGCTTAAAAACTTTATTGATAATGCTAGAAAATTTAATATTATAGAAAGGTGAGTAATTTGAATTTTGAAATTAAGGAAATAGAAAATAAGCTTAAGCCACATGAAGTATATTCTTTATTTAAAGATGAAATAAACAGTATATTTTTAGATAGTTCAAAGGAAGATAGCGAATTTTCTTTATATTCATTTATAGGATTAAATCCTTTTAAAAAGTTTAGCTCTAAGGGAAATGAGATTTTTATAGATGAAAAACTAGTCTTAGGAGATCCTTTTAAAAAATTAGAAGAGCTTATTTTAGAATATAAAATAAATTATAATAGTGAGATACCTTTTTTAGGAGGTGCTATGGGCTATTTTTCTTATGATATAGGAAGAGTTATTGAAGATATGCCTAAAAGTGCTAAGGATGATGTGTGTATTCCAGATAGTTATTTTTTATTTTATGATAATGTAATAATATTTGATTTGAGAAATCAAAAAACATATATAACAGCCCTAGGAATTAAGGAAGAGTCAGAAAAAAGTATAGCTAATATTTATGAAAGAATGAAAGATAAGGATATAAATTTAAATATTAGCTTAGATAAAAATACTGAGTTTACTTCAAATTTTTCAAGAGAAGAATATATAAATTCAGTAAAAAAGGTTAAAGAGTACATAAAAGAAGGGCATACATATATTGCAAACCTAACACAGAGATTTTCCTGTGATTTTAATTCTGATCCCTTTGATACATATATAAGTTTAAGAAGTATAAATAAAGCCCCTTTTTCCTGTTATTTAAATTTAGAAGGTTTTCAAATTATAAGTTCTTCTCCTGAAAGGTTTTTAAAGGTGTTTAATAATAAGGTTGAAACAAGACCAATTAAAGGCACAAGACCAAGAGGAAAAGATAAATTAGAAGATGAAAAGAATAAAAAAGAACTTTTAAATAGTGAAAAGGATAAGTCAGAGCTTTTAATGATTGTTGATTTAGAGAGAAATGACTTAAGTAAGGTGTGCAAACCTTTTTCTGTTAAGGTTACAGAATTATTTAAATTAGAGGAATATGCTACAGTATTTCACTTAGTTTCCACAGTTATAGGAGAACTAAAGGAAGATGTTAGTTCTGTAAAATGTATAAGAGAATGTTTTCCAGGAGGTTCTATAACAGGTGCTCCTAAAATAAGAAGTATGGAGATAATAGAGGAACTAGAAGACCTTAGAAGAGGGATATATACTGGGGCCATAGGTTATTTTGATTTAAGAGGAAATTGTGATTTTAATATAGTAATAAGAACTATATTAGCAAAAGATAATAAGGCCTATTTTGGAGTAGGTGGAGGCATAACTATTGAATCAGAAGAAGAGATGGAATATGAGGAAACTTTAGATAAGGCAAAGGCTTTAATGAGAGTATTATAATTAGGTTGTGATATAAATTGATTTATATAGGAGAAAATAAAAAAGGTTATAGTATGGTTGAAAAATGTTCACTTACCATAGATTCTTCTGTTTTTTTTGGACGGGGAATTTTTGAAACTATACTTGTATTAAATAATGGAGTGTTTTTAAAGGAACATCTAGAAAGACTAAAAGATGGATGCTTAAATTTAAATATTCCTTTTAATATTAATGAAGAGGAATTAAGAGAGTTTATTAAAAATGAAAAAATAAGAAATAAGGCTTTAAAAATAACTCTTACTGAAAAAAATATAATTTATTCAACTAGAGATATTCCTTATGGCATAGAAGATTACAATAGAGGATTTTCTCTAAAGCTTAGTGAAGTAAGAAGAAATAGCACCTCTAAATTAACTTATTTAAAGAGCACTTGCTATATTGAAAATATTATGGAAAAGGAAAAGGCTAAAGATGAGGGCTTTGATGAAGTGATATTTTTAAATGAAAGAGGAGAGCTAACAGAGGGAGCTACTAGTAATATATATTTTATTAAGAATAATAAAATATATACTCCAAAGGTTAGCTGTGGTCTTTTAGATGGAATAATTAGAGGATGGATAAAGAATAACTTTCAAGTTGAAGAAGGATGTTATAATATAGAAGACTTAAGAAATAGTGAAGGGATTTTTATAAGTAATTCTCTTCTTGGAATAATGAGAGTAAGTCAATTTGAAGAAGAATTTTTTGGGGAAAAAGATTTAATAGAAGAAATAAAAAGTAAATATGAAAGTTCTATTATAAGCTTTTAAATATGGAGGGCAAAATGATCGATAAAGATAAGATAAGAGAAGGAATGAAACTAATACTTGAAGCAATAGGAGAAGATGTTAATAGAGAAGGCTTAATAGAAACTCCAGATAGAATTGCAAGAATGTATGAAGAAATATTTTCAGGCATAGGAATGAATGCAAAGGAGTATTTAAGTAAAACTTTTGAAGTTCATAGCAATGATCTTGTTTTAGAAAAGGATATAACTTTCTATTCTATGTGTGAGCATCATTTAGTTCCTTTCTATGGAAAAGTTCATATAGCATATATACCAAATGGAAGGGTTGTAGGTTTATCTAAACTTGCTAGATGTGTTGAGGTTTATTCAAAAAAACCACAACTTCAAGAAAGGCTTACAACGGAAATAGCTGATTCTATAATGGAATACTTAGATGCACAAGGTGTAATGGTAGTTGTAGAAGGTGAACATATGTGTATGACTATGAGAGGTGTTAGAAAACCAGGTGCAAAAACAGTAACAACAACTTATAGAGGAAAGTTTTTAGAAGATGAAAGCTTAAAAAATGATGTTTTTAGAATGATTTCTATGTAGATCTTAATTTTTTGAGGTGTTTATTATGGAGAGAATAAATAAGATACTTAATAATAGTAAGTATAAAGACTATTTAAATAAGAATTCTTTCTGTGAAAAGGATAGGGTTTTTTGCAAACATAACTTAGAGCATTTTTTAGATGTATCAAGAATTGCCTACATAATGGTTTTAGAGGAAAATATGAATGTATCTAAGGAAATTATATATGCAATAGGACTTCTTCATGATATAGGACGATGGGTAGAATATGAAGGTGGAGAAAAACATAATAAAGCTTCTTGTAAATTGAGTTTGGATATTTTAAAGGAATGTGATTTTAATAAAGAAGAAATAGAGATTATTTTAAGTGGAATTTTAAATCACAGAAATAGTGAAGCAAAAGGATTAGATAAAATTATTTACTTAGCTGATAAAAAATCAAGAAGCTGTTTTTTATGTAATGCTGAAAAACTTTGTAAGTGGAGCAAAGAAAAAAAGAATTTAGACATAATTATTTAAGGGGGAACTTTTGTGAAAATAGGAAATAAAGAGTTTGAAATAGGAAAAAGAACATACATAATGGGAATTTTAAATGTGACTCCAGATTCATTTTCAGATGGTGGAAAATATAATGATATTGAGTTAGCTCTAAAGAGAGCTGAGAAGATGATTAATGATGGTGTTGACATAATAGATATTGGAGGAGAGTCAACAAGACCAACTCATACCCCAGTAGGAGAAGAAGAGGAATTAAATAGAGTAGTACCTGTAATAAAAGCCTTAAGAGAAAAATTTGATATACCTATATCAGTTGATACATATAAGGGTAAAGTGGCAGAGGAAGCCATAAAAGCAGGTGCAGACTTAATAAATGATGTATGGGGCTTTAAAAAGGACAAATATATGGCTACTGTAGCTGCTAAATATGGAGTACCTTGTTGCATAATGCATAATAGAAATGATAATGAGTATGGTGATGACATCATAGAAACTATGAAATCAGATATGGAAGAATGTATAAAGATAGCCCTAGATGCTGGAGTTAAGAAAGAAAATATAATTTTAGACCCAGGTATAGGCTTTGCAAAGGATTATGATCAAAACTTAGAAGTATTAAATAGATTAGATGAGTTTTGCAATATGGACTACCCAGTTTTATTAGGTACATCAAGAAAATCAGTAATAGGTAATACCTTAAATCTTCCAACAGATGAGAGATTAGAAGGAACTTTAGCTACAACTACTCTTGGAATAATTAAAGGATGCGAATTTGTAAGAGTTCATGATGTTTTAGAAAATAAGAGAACTGCCCTTATGACTGATGCTATGGTAAGAAGATAGGAGTTAATTTTCATGGATAAAATTATTATTAAAGATTTTGAGGTTTTTGGTAATCATGGAGTCTTTGAAGAGGAAAAGAGACTTGGACAAAAATTTGTTTTAAGTATAGAACTTTTCTTAGATACTAGAGAGGCAGGAGTTACTGGAGATTTAAGCAAATCTGTTCATTATGGAGAACTTGCACATAAGGTTGAGGAAGAGTTTAAAAAGCAAAGCTATGATTTAATAGAAACTGCAGCAGAAAAATTAAGTGAGTTTATATTATTAGAATACTCTCTTGTTAAAAAAGTGAAGGTTTATTTAAAGAAACCATGGGCACCTATATTAAGAAGTTTAGATACTGTATCTATAGAAATAGAGAGAGGATGGAATGAGGCATACCTTTCATATGGATCTAATATAGGAGATAAAAAATATTATATAGAAGAAGCTTTAAATGAAATAAATAAGGCTTATCATACTGAAATTATAAAAAAATCTAATTTAATTGAGACAGAACCTTGGGGATATACTGAGCAGGATGAATTTTTAAATGGTGCTTGCAAAATAAAAACTCTTTTAAGCCCAAAGGAATTAATAAAGTTTTTATTAAGTGTAGAGCAAAAGCTTAAAAGAGAGAGAAGGATTAAGTGGGGGCCTAGAACTATAGACTTAGATGTAATATTTTTTAATGATTTAATAAGTGAAGATGAAGAAATCATACTTCCACATCCAAGAATGCATGAAAGAAGTTTTGTTTTAGAGCCATTAAATGAAATTGCTCCATATAAGATTCATCCCTTATATAGAAAGCGTGTATTTGAACTTTTAGAAGAATTAAATAAAAACAAATAAATTTTAAGTTAGGTTTATGTTTTAAATTAAATAAAACTTTGCATAAATAATTTATTTGTTAGTAATAAAGATATAGAATTTAGTATAAATCACTACTAAATCCTATATCTTTTTTTATTGTTTTTTATTAAACACATACTGGCAAAATGGTTCTAATTTAAAGGAATTAGGAATATCTTTTAAACTTAAGTAATCCTTCCTTACATCACTGTCCCAAGGATAAAGAGTTATTAAATCATCTCCATAAATATCTATTACATATTTTTCACTATTTAAATCTATAAAAATTTTATATAAGGGTTTATTAGGCAAAGCTTCCTCATTTATAAAGTTAGAATCTTTTAAACTTTTTAATAAGTCATCAATAATTCTTACATCTTCATTATCAACAATTACTTCACTATAAATATTCATATCTAATAATCTGATTTTTATATTATTCTTAGAAACTAGTTCACTTAAATTTTTAGTGTGATAGTTTAAAGAAGGTTTTTCCTTAGAAGGAATATTAATTTTAGAACATGAAATTAAAAGAAGAGAAAAACATAGGGTTATTAAAAATATTTTAGTAATTTTTTTCATCAAATTTATCACCTCCTTCAGTTTAATTTATGAAACTTATGTTTTTAGTAGAACTTTTTTTAAGAAAATGAATAATATATATTACAATTGTCCTTAGAATTAAGGTGGTGATTTATAGTGAAATATGCATTAGATATAAATGACTCCTATTTAAGAAAAGTATTAATAAAAAAATTAAAGGAAGAAGGAGATCTTACTATAGATTGTTTTAATGAAGAGTGTTGCTTAGGAGAAAGTTTTTTTAAGAAAGTTTTATTATCTAATAATACAAAGGCAGATATATTTATAAGAATAACTAAGAGAATAGGAGAAGATAAGAGAATAGAAATTTTAGGGGATGATCAAATTCTTAGGCGTGTTGTATCCTTAAACTTAGAAGATATGGTTGATTATATAGGCCTTTCACAGATAAGTATCAAAAGTGGAAAAGGATTATATTTAGTAAAAAATTTAGATTCTTTATGCTTAATTATAAATATAAGTGATACTGAAATAGATAGTATAAATAAAGAAAAATTAGAAGATGCACTATATAAAATAATTAAGGAAGTAAGCTAATCTTATTTCTTTAATTAATAGGTTTAGTTATCCATATTTTGCTTTAAGCTTTATTTTGAGTTAATATTAATTTTAAGATATATACTTAGAATTAACAGTAGTTTAAATATAGCCTTACTTTAAAGAAGTTTTATCAAGACTTAAACAGAGAGTTTACAGTTTATTGACAGAACTTCTTTAATTATAGTTTTCTTAAGAAACTTTTTATGATTATACTAAGTATTTTTAGGGATAAACTCAGTAGTAATAAATATTATTATGTTAAGTGTTTTTAATTGATAAGATATATAAATAATATTTAAAGCTTATTATGCATATAAATCAATGAGTAGCAATATTTATGGGGGAAGTTATGGATATTATAGGCAGTATAAACACCAGATTTTTAAGCAAAAGTGAACAGAGCAAAAATGAAATCTTCAATAAAATAGATAATATAGTAAAAGGTGGAGGCAATATAATTAGGATGAATCTATCCCATGGCAAGCATAGAGATGTAGAATGCTGTATAGATTACATAAGAAGCAATCATAAGAATGTAAAAATTCTTTTAGACTTACAGGGAAATAAGATTAGGGTAGCTAATAATATATATGGAACATTTAAAGTTAATACAGGTGATTTAGTTTATTTTTGTTCAGAGGAAACTTATGATGTTTATCTTAAAAATATTGATAGAAATAAACTTATACCTTTAAATATAAAAAATAAGTTTATATACAATAATACTTTTAAAAAGATATATATGAAAGATGCCACTATGGAATTTATAGTAATAAGCAATAACAATGGATTAATAAAGACTAAGGTTAAATTAGGTGGTGTAGTTAGAAAAGAAAAGGGATGTAATCTTCCTAATTTAGATAGGAAAAATTGGGGGGTAAGCGAAAAGGATTTAGAAGATATTAGATTTGCCTTAGATAATAAAGTAGATATTATAGATTATTCTTATTGTTCTTATATGGAAGAATGTAGAGAGTTTAAAAATATTGTTTTTAAAAATTTAAAGTCAAACCAATTTATTCCTAAGCTTTGGGGAAAAATTGAAACTAATGAAGGAATAAATAATATTAAAGAAGTTGCTAAAGAATTAGATGGAATAGTTATAGCAAGGGGAGATTTAACAGCAGAAATTGGAATATTAAATGTTCCTATAGTGCAAGAAAAAATATTATATGCTTTAAAAAATGAGAATAAATCAATAATAGTAGCCACAAATGTACTTTCATCTATTAGAAATAAACAAAATAAGCCTACAATAAATGAATTAAGCGATATATATCATTTTATTAGGTGTGGCGCAACAGGATTTATGCTTACTGGAGAAACTAGTACTGGGGAAAATGAAGAGTATGTGGTTACAACCTTAAAAAATAGTATAAAATATTACGAAAAGTTATTATCAAAAATAAAAAAGAGATCAAAGAGAGTCTAAAAAGACTTTCTTTGATCTTTTATTTTAGATTTTTGTATAAGTTCATAGGATTTTATAACTATTAAGAAGCTTAAATATCCTAGTAAAGCACCTGTTAATACATCACTTGGATAGTGAACAAGCAAGTATAATCTAGAAAAAGCTATTAAAGAAGCTAAGGAATAGATATATACTCTTATATTCTTAAAATAATAAGCTAACATAAATGCTGCTGCAAAGGATGCAGAGGTATGACCAGAGGGCATAGAGTAACTACTTGGTTTAGTTATCATTATATGTAAGCTTTCATATGTTGCAAAGGGTCTAGATCTTTCTATAATATGTTTAAGAATTCCTTCACCAAGCAGGGTGTTAACAATTAAAGCAGCTAAGGTTAATAATCCTATTTTTCTATATTTTTTTGAAATTATAAGTAAGATGCTTATGGCAATCCATATAAAGCCTAAATTACCTAATGAAGTTAAGAAAATCATTATTGGATTAAGAAACTTATTTTGTATATTATTTTGTATAAAGTAAAGTATATTTATATCTATATTTTGAATAAAATGCATCTTATTGCCTCCTAAAATTAATAAATATATTTTATTACTAAATTTTTAAGAAGTCTACTATAAGTATGTAAATAAGTTTATAAAAAAAAGTAATATTATATAAAAAATATTCATTTAAAGAATTAGAGAAACAAAATATAATGTAGATGTAATAAATAAAAGGAGGTCTAATATTGAGAAAATTAGAAAAATCTCTTTTAATTATTATAAGTGCAATACTTATGATATTTCTAGTAATATTTAATATAATTAAAAATGGAAACTATATTAAACGTTTAAATAATGAAAATATAGAACTGGTTTGGTACACCATTGGAATAGAACCTGCTGATATGGATAGGGTTGAAAGGGAAGTAAATGACTATTTAACTAAAAAGATAAATGCAACTATTGATATTAGATTTGTAGATTATGCGGATTTTACAAAGGTAATGAATAATAAAACTAAAGAGGGAGAAAATTTTGACCTGGTATTTACATCTTCCTGGGCTAATGATTATTATCCTAATGCAAAGGAAGGAGACTTTCTTAATTTAAATAACCTGATTAAAGAGTATGGAAAAGATGTTTATAAAGCTCTTGATAAAAAATTTTGGGAGGGAGCAGAAATAAATGGTTGTATATATGCTATTCCAAATCAAAAAGAGATAGTTAATATGCCTATGTGGGTATTTTCTAAAGAATATGTAGAAAAATATAATATTCCTTATAAGGATATAAAAACTTTAGAAGATTTAGAACCTTGGTTAAAGTTAATTAAAGAAAATGAAGAAGGGGTAATTCCTTTTTACGTTGATGATAGTTATTCAGTTCCTATGATTTGGGATCAATTAGCTCCTGCTTTAGGAATAAATTTAGAAAGTAATAACTTTCAGGTAGTAAATATATTTAAAACTGAAGAGATGATTAATAATTTAAAGACTATGAGAAGATATAAGGAGCTTGGATATACCAATACTAAAATTGGGAATGCTGGTGATTTTTCCACTAAAAGATTTGTAACTAAAGCTGATGGGCAGCCTTATGCTGAAAAAATATGGTCTATTAAAAGTGGAGGAGAGGTTGTTGCTACACCAATTTTAGAAAGTTATATTACAAATGGATCAGTAAATGGTTCTATGATCGCTATATCAAAAAATTCAAAAAATCCTGAAAAAGCTATGGAGTTTTTAAATCTTTTAAATACAGATAAGTATTTAAGAAATCTTATTAATTATGGAATTGAAGGAGTTCACTATGAAAAGATTTCAAATAATAAAATCAGGCTTTTAGAGGAATCTAAAAATTATATGGTTGATTACTACACTTTAGGAAATTTATTTATAACATATGTATTAGAAGATGAACCAGAAAATAAATGGGATGAATTTAAAGAGGTTAATAATAAGTCTAATGTATCTCAAGCCTTAGGATTTAAGTTTGACCCTAGTAAGGTAAGTATTGAACTAAAGGATGTAAATACTGTTCTTGAAGAGTTTACAAGAAGTTTATATACTGGATTAGTAGATACAGATGAATATGTTTCAAAGCTTATTAATAAGCTTGAAAGTGCTGGAATAGATAAAGTTAAGGAAGAATTAGAAAGACAATTAAATGATTGGAAAATAAAAAAGCAGACTTTTTAGTCTGTTTTTTTATTTAAAGATATTACCTGAATATTATCTATAACTGTAATGGTTCCAGTTTCTATCATAGGCTCAATGATTTCTATTAATTCATTTATTTTTTCCTTACTTTCAATAACTTCTATGACTATAGGTAAGTTTCTAGCAAGTATTTCAATAAAATCAGAATGTATTTTATGATGGCTATCTAAGCCTTCAATTCCTCTTATTACAGTTGCCCCTAAGATATTTTCTTTTTTTAGTACTTTTAATATCTCTAAAAAGCTACCTTTAAATTCATTTCTCATAAAAGATTCCTCCTAAAAATTAAAATAATATCCTAGCAAGTTTTTGTCCTATTACAACAAATAATAAACTACAACCTAAGTTTAAGATTATATTTTCTATTCCTAAAGTTATATTGCCATTAGTTAACATACTAATTGTTTCATAGGAAAAAGTAGAGAATGTAGTAAGTCCTCCCATAATACCAGTAGTTAAAAAAAGTTTCATATTAGATGAGATTAATGCACTATCCATACTGAATTCCATAATGAAACCTATTAAAAGAGTACCTAAAATATTGGCAATTAGAGTACCATATGGAAAGTTTCCTCCAAAATTTTTGGCTGCAAAAATTGAAATAAGATATCTCAAGGATGCACCTAAAAATCCACCCAGTCCTACTATTGAAGCAAGTAAAAGTTTTTGCATTTTAATTATCTCCTTAAATATTATTATAAATATACTTTTTTATAATGTTAACAAATTTTGAATAAAAAGTAAAAGTATAATTCTACAGAATAATAAGTCTGATTAAAAATATATCATACATTTTAATCATATATGATTAGAGAAAGAATAAAAATATTCAAAATGTAATAGTTATATTACAAAAATTTCAAACTTTTTAAAATATTTAAAAAGTTAACAGAATATATATAAAAATCTTTTGATGTTAAAAACCCTTGAAATGTAGTAAAATAGCCTGTTTGACACATTAATACAGGACTTTTTTGTAATGTTGACTTTTTTACTGTTATGTTATAAATTAACTATAGAAACTTTAATTTACTTAAAGCTTCTCAAACAAAATACTAAAAAATATATATGATTATCATATTAGTTTTAATTAAATTTGATAAAGTATATGATTATTGTAAACGTTTGTTTAGACTTTGAGATTAAGGGATCTAAATGGTATAAAAATAGTAATATGAGGGGGAAAAAAAATGCTTAGACACAAAAAATTATTAGCATTAATTTTAGGAGGAGTAATGACTACATCTGTAATGCTTACAGGATGTGGCTCAAGTGACAAAAAAGCAGAGGGAGGAGCAGCAAGTGAGGAGCCAGTTAACTTAGTATGGTATGTAATAGGTAAACCTCAAACAGATGGAGAATTAGTAGAAGAGGAAGTAAATAAATATATAAAAGATAAAATAAATGCTACTGTAGACATAAAACATATTGACTTTGGTGATTACAGCCAAAAAATGAATGTAATAGCTAACTCAGGAGAAGAATATGATTTAGCATTTACATGTTCATGGGCTTTCCCATATTTAGAAAATGCTAGAAAAGGTGCTTTCCTTGAATTAAATGACTTATTAGATAAAGAGGGAGCAGACCTTAAAGGTGTTATAGATGAAAGACTTTGGAAAGGTGCTGAGGTTGATGGAAAAATATATGGAGTTCCAAACCAAAAAGAAATAGCAGGAGCACCTATGTGGGTATTTGATAAGGAGCTTGTTGAAAAATATGATATTCCATATCAAGATTTACACTCAGTAGAAGATTTAGAACCATGGTTACAAATCATAAAAGAAAAGGAACCAGATTTTATACCATTCTATACTCAAGGGGATTCAATTCCATTAGAGTTTGATGAAATAATGAGACCTTTAGGAGTATTCTTTAATGATGATACTTTAACAGTACAAAATATGTATGAGACAGAAGAAATGAAGGCTATGATGACTAAATTAAGAGAATACTATGAAAAAGGATATATAAATCAGGATGCAGCAGTTAATAATATGAAAAATGAAGTTAAGAGATTTATGTGGAAGGCTGATGGACAACCATATGCAGAAAATGGATGGGGACAAGCTTTAGGTAGAGAAGTTGTAACATCATCAATAATCCCTCCATATGTTACAAATAACTCAACAACTGGAGCTATGACTGCTATATCAGCAACATCTAAGCATCCTGAAAAAGCTATGGAGCTTATAAACTTAGTAAATACAGATTCTACATTAAGAAACCTATTAATGTTTGGAATAGAGGGAACTCACTATGAAAAGGTTAGTGATAACCAAATAAAGAGGGATCCAAATGGACCATATAGTGTTACAAGTTGGGCTTACGGAAACTTATTTGATACTTACGTTTTAGATAGCGACCCAGCAGATAAATGGGATGCTTTTGAAGATTTTAACAAAGGTGCTAAGACTTCACCAATCTTAGGATTTAAGTTCAATACAGAGCCAGTTACAACTCAAATATCAGCAGTTAATAACGTATTACAAGAGTTTGAAAGAACTTTATACTCAGGTTCAGTAGATCCAGTAAAAGGATTAGATGACTTAAATAAAAAGTTAGCTGCATCTGGATTAGATGACATAAAAGCTGAAATGCAAAAACAATTAGATGAATGGAAAGCTTCTAATAAATAATAAATTTTTAATAAAAAAAGAGTGGTTTTAAGCCACTCTTTTTTAGTTTTTTTAATAAATTCAATCTATTTTAATAAGAATTAATATAATTTTAGAAGAAAGTAAAATATTAAAAAAAATTTAATTAAGAAAATACTTAATTAGATATTGAATTTCTAGAAAAATAGGAGTAGAATTTAATTAAGGAAATGCTTAATTAAAAATAAGAGGTGGCTTATGGAAGATAAAATAAAAATATTTAAAGCACTTGGAGATGAAACTAGAATAAATATACTACATCTCATAAATAAAAAATCTATGTGTGCAAAGGGAATAGCTAGAGAACTTAGCATTTCAGAATCTGCTGTTTCTCAACAAATAAAAATATTAAAAGATGCAAATCTCGTAATTGGATATAAAATAGGTTATCACATTGTTTATGATTTAAATATAGAGCAGTTAGAAAGCATTAATATCTTAATTGATTATATCGTAAATGATGATAATAATATAAAAACAAAAGAAAATATCTATGAAAAATGTAATAAGATATGTAAACATGCTAAATGCATAAATAATAAAAATTTGAAGGAGGAAAATATAATGAGAATTTGTTTCCCAGTTAAAAATAATGAAGGAGTTAAAAGTGTACCATATGGTCATTTTGGTACTGCTCCAACTTTCGTAATATGTGATTTAGAAAAAGATGAAGTAACTACTGTAGGTAATGGTGATTTAGGTCATGAACATGGAAAATGTCAACCAATAAAAGCTTTATCAGGTGAAGTTGTAGATGCTGTAGTTGTTGGTGGAATTGGTGCTGGTGCTATAAGCAAATTAAATTCTATGGGAATTAAAGTTTACAAAGCTATTGAAGGAGATATAGAAGCTAATTTAGAAGCATTAAAAAAAGGTGAATTAAAAGAGTTCTCAAGCACACATACATGTAATCATGATGGATGCAGTCATTAATAAAGAAAAAGCGAGTTCTTTTTATTATTTAGAATAAAATATTTATAAGAAAAATACTAAAAATAATAAATCAACATCAATTTTAATCAATATATGAAAAACTTATACCAAGTATGCATAAAAACTAATATAAATATTATTTTAACAACTAATACTTACACCTTTATATATTATATCATATTTCAATAAATAAATTGCATAAAAGGAAATCTTTTCATAGAATTAAACTATTTATTAATTCATTACTATAGGTT
>OGGR01000400.1_pt1 | contig 30395 bp, 31 predicted proteins | sample 1571321 | NCBI WGS metagenome assembly OGGR01 (sample SAMEA2582048, study PRJEB24529) | metagenome | biome: Human gut stool | place: China | collected 2011 | reverse complement strand
AATATTTAAGTGCTGCAGGAAATGGAATTATAAGTGTATTAAATGTTCCTAACTTGATACAAACAGGGGCAGGAAGTACAACAGCAGATCTAGTATATAGTTTTAATCCTGGAGAAGTACAATTTGGAAAAAGGAAAGATATATTAGAAAGAAGAGGAGCTAATAAAGCAAAAGCAAAAGGGACAACAGATTCATTAGTAAGTTTGGTAGGAAGTTCATTTATTCCAGATAAAATAGGTGGAGGAACAATAACTATTCCTGAAACAGCACAAGCAGTAGTAGGAGCAGGGGAAGTAGTAGGAACTGCAGGAAAAGTAATGGCTATCCCTGAACTTGGGATAGGAATACCTAAAGCAATGCTAATAGCAAGTGGTGTAGGAAGTAACTTAAAAGATTCTGATAAAGATAAGAACACTACAGAAACAAGTAAAAATAACTCTAAAGATGTTATAAAACAAAAGGAATTAGACCAGGAAATAAAAAGTTTTGAAGAAATTAGTAAAGGAAAGCCAACCCAAATAGATACTAGAAGTATTGGAGCTAAAGAAACTACTAAAAATGCTATTGAGATAAAAGTTACAAAAGATAAAATGAAAGAAATAGAAAAAATAGCTAAAGAGGGTGATCCATCAGGAATAAAAACAGAAAAGGTATTTGACTCAGTTTTAAAAGATCAGCCTAATGTAAAGGTATATAATGGTAAAATGGGATCTGATAATGGTTTTGATCATGTTTTTGTAATAACAGATGATAAAGGAGCAATAAAGGAAGTATGGATAGTAGATAGCAAGCAAATGGGGAGTACAAAGAGATTAAAAGAAGGAGCAGTTAAATTAAATAATAATGCAACAAAATTAGGAGATAAAAATACAAGACAGCTTTCTCCAGACTGGATAGAGGCTGATTTAGCAAAACTAGATGAAAACAATCCTGTAATAAAAATAGTTGAAGAGGCTAAAGTTAATAAAACTTTAAGAACAGGAGTGGTTGCAGTAAATAGAGAAAGTAAAAAATTAATGTTTATTGAAGTAACAGTAGCAAATAAATAATTATTAAGATGAGGTGAATATTATGTTAATAAGCAAAAAAAAATTTAATGAGAAATTGGAGCATTTAATAAAAAGAATAGATCTTTACAAAGATGGTGAAAATGATTATCTAAAAAGGATAGAAGAAAAAAATGGAGACTGTCAATATTGTATGAGGTTATTAGGAAGAATTTATATAACTGTAGCTTCTAAAGAATTAGTAGTAGATAAAGATATAGAGAGCTTTAGAAAGAATATATATGTATATTCAAAATTAAATCTTATGGGAACTGATACTAGAGCTTATCTTGCTTGGAAGAAAATGAACCTTTTTTGTATTTTAATGTCAAACAATAAAGAGTTTATGGATTTTATATTAAGAAATTTTGATATAATAGGACACGAAAAAGAAAAATATAAGAAATCTGAAGCTGATTTTTATTTAATGAGAACAATATTACTTGCTATAAAAGGAAATTGGGAAGAGGTAATAGCTAGAGCAGATTTTTATTCAGCTAATCCTTCAAAAGAAACAGATTTTAAATATTTTCCTCTTGAATTTGGATTTTTGAAAGCATTAGCAGAAAAGAATATTGAAAAGATGAAAGAAAATATAAATGCTATGTTAGAACCGAAAGTAGCAAGACAAATGATGTATGATGAGAGTATATTTTTTTATCTTCATGTTTATGTATTATTATATTTAAAAATAGCTTCATATTATGGATTTGATTTAGAAATAGAAAGTGATATAGTTCCAAAAGAATTAATTGATAATACCCCAGCTAAAGAGTATCCAGAGCCTTATGAATTTATGAAAAAATTTGATTTAAAAACTATTACAGCAGAAGAATGGAAAGCTTGGATATATGAATATTATCCAGAGTCTGAAGAATTAAAAAAATTTGAAGAAAAAGGAAGGTTTATATAAGGAGGGAGAAATATGGCAGATATAACAGATGTATATGTAAGAATAAAATATAAGAAAAATGGAAAAATATGTGAAGATGATTTATTAGAAGATGTTGATATGTATGATGCTTTATCTGATATGGAATATAATGGATTGTATTATGAAATAGATGACAAACTTATTATGAGAGCTTATGGTAGAAACTACTATGCTTTATGTTTTGAAAATGAGAGTGAATTAAAGGATTATTTGTTTGAAATTTCAAAGGAAAAGGGAATAGAAAATATTTATTATATATTTTGTGAATATTCATATATAATGGAAGTAATTAGATATGGAATAATAAATATAGATATAGTAAATAAAAAAGTAAGTGTTGATATAGAAAAAGAAGATAATTATATAGAAATATTTGAAAAAATTGCTAGTAAATCATATCCAAAATTATTAAAAAACTATGAAAAATATATAGATGATGAGTTAGAAGATGAAGAAGTAGAAGAGTATGAAGATAAAATGGATGAAATTATGGGAAAATATTCATTGAAAGAATTTGAAAAGTTTTTAGATAAGGTAAAATTAGAATAATAATTTAGAGAAAAGCTGGATAGAAAGTTATTTATTCAGCTTTTATATAATTTAAAACTTGCAGGAGTAAATTTAGGATTTAATAAATCAAGTTCAAAAACAAGTTCACATAATGAGGCTGCAGTTGTAACAACAATACAAGGAAAAGATAAAGATTCAAGTATAACTTACAATAATGTAAAGAATATTGAATATGTTGGAACACAAGCAAAAGATACTAAATTTATCTATAACAATGTGGATAATATTACTAAAAAAGCTGTTGAATTAAACAACTATTCTTCATCAAGTAGTAAGAACAGTGGAGTTTCAGCAGGTGTAACTATTGGTTATGGTGATGGAGTACAAACAGAAGCAGATGCAATAAGTATTTCAGCTTCTAAATCTAATATGAATACAGATGGAACTACTTATCAAAATGGACTATTTGTAAATGTAGATGAAGTACATAATAATACAAAAAATATGACTCTTTCTGGATTTAACCAAGTAGGTGGTAAAGTTACAGGTAATATACAAAACCTAACTATTGAAAGTAAACAAAATACATCTACAACAACAGGAAATACAAAAGGTGGAAGTATAGGATTTGCACCAAATGGAATGCCATCACTAAGTGCAAATTATTCTCAAACCAATGGAGAAAAAAAATATGTAGATGACCCTACAACTTTCATAATAGGAAATGGAAGTAATTTAAAAGTAGGTAAGGTAGATAATACAGCCTCAGCGATAGGAACAAGTGGAAATGGAAAACTATCAATAGATGAATATGTAGGACATAATTTAGAAAATAAGGATAATACAACAACAAAAGGAGCTTCATTATCTTTATCTCCAAATAGTAATGTAATAAGTGGAGTGGGAATAAATTATGCAAACAAAGATTTAGAATCAATAACAAAAAATACTGTTGTAGGAAATGTAGAAATAGGTAAAACTTCTGGAGATGAAATCAATAAAGATTTAGATACTATGACAGAAGTAACAAAAGATGAAGATACAAATTCAAAAAATATATAACAAAGGATAACAATTATGATGAATAAAAAATTTAATATTAAAAAAAATATAGGAAATATTATTTTTATAGTTTTTTTATTTCCAGCATACTTTTTTTCTACAATATTTGTTAATCATTTTCAGCAGTATGAATACATTTTTTCTGATGTGAATAATATTAAAAAATATCAAATTGTTAGTGGTAATATGAATGTTTATACTTATATTAATTTAGAAGATAATTTGTATATAGAAGGACAATCATCAGAGTTTGAAATAAGAAAAGTATATGAAGATAAAAATTATTTTATAGGCTACAGTTTTGAAGAAAATGACAAAAGAAGTAGAATAGGAGGGAGATATTATATTGTTGTAGATAAAAATAAAGCCATTATGAAAATATATGATGAAAAAGATTTTAAAGAAAAATACGAGGATATTGAAGATAAAAAATTTATAGATATCTATAATTTTTTAAAAAGAAAAGGAACTAAAATAGGTATATATGGAAAGGAATATCAATGAAACTTCAAACAACCAAAGTTAGTGAAATTGTTAGAATTTCAATAATAATAGTTTTGATTTTAAATTTTTTTATTATTTTTTTGGAAATTAGATACATAGAATACATTTACCTTATTATTTTTCTACTTTATCATTTTTTTATAGAAATTACAATAAAGAAACATTATGAAAATAGTTATAATAAGCTAAGAAAAATCGTTAAAATTAAAAGAAATTTTTTTGCAGTAATTAATATTTTAATATTTTTCTATATTTTTAAAGAACCATATTTCTTTTTATCCAAATATAAAATATTAATTTTACTTATTAGCATAGTTATAGGATATTCATCTTTAATATTTTTACAAAAAATAAAGATAAAACTATCATTAAATTTCTTTAAAGAGATAATAAAAATATTTTTAATTTCAGATATAATTTATTATTTTCCAATAGTATGTGTTCAAATTCTTTTGAAAATTATCTAAAAACTGGTTTAAAAAAGCTATATAGATTGAAAAATATTTATATAGCTTTTTCTAATTTATAGGAATTATTTATTTGTTTTCAAGAAATTCTTAACTGTTTACATTTAAAAAAAAATAGTATATAATTAAAAAACATATGTAATTTTATTTTTAAAATAAATTTTTAAGAACTTTATGATATAATAAGCTGATATAGAATGAAAATTATGTGGAGGGTAAAAAATGAAAATAGCCTTAGATGCTATGAGTGGAGATTTTGCTCCAATATCAACTGTGAAAGGTGCTATTGAAGCTTTACAAGAAATTGAGGGACTAGAAATAATTTTAGTTGGAAAGGAAGGTATCATAAAGGAAGAATTAAAAAAATATAAGTATGATACAAAAAGAATTGAAATAAAAAATGCAGATGAAGTTATAGAAATGACAGATGACCCTGTGAAAGCAGTAAGAGAGAAAAAAAATTCATCTATGAATGTCTGTATAGATTTAGTGAAAGAGAAAATAGCTCAAGCCTCTGTTTCTTGTGGAAACACAGGTGCTCTTTTAGCAAGCAGTCAGTTAAAATTAAAAAGGATAAAAGGAGTTTTAAGACCAGCAATAGCTGTTTTATTTCCTAATAAAAAAGAACAAGGAACTTTATTTTTAGACTTAGGAGCTAACTCAGATTCTAAACCAGAATTTTTAAATCAGTTTGCTACAATGGGTTCAAAATATATGGAAATATTTTCAGGTAAAAAAAATCCAAAAGTTGCACTTTTAAATATTGGTGAGGAAGAAACAAAGGGTAATGAGCTTACAAGAGAAACATATGCCCTATTAAAAGAAAATAAAGATATAGATTTTTATGGAAATATTGAAAGTACAAAGATTATGGATGGAGAGGTTGATGTTGTTGTAACTGACGGTTACACAGGAAATGTACTACTTAAAACATCAGAGGGAGTAGGTAAGTTTATATTCCATATTGTTAAAGAAGCCATAATGGAAAGTTGGATTTCAAAGTTAGGAGCTCTTTTAATTAAAGGAGCTATGAAAAAAGTTAAAAAGAAAACAGAAGCATCTGAATATGGAGGAGCAATATTTTTAGGATTGAGTGAACTTTCATTAAAGGCACATGGGAACTCTAACAGTAGAGCTATAAAAAATGCCTTAAAAGTGGCTAGTAAATTTATAGAATTAAATTTTATTGAAGAACTTAGAAAGACTATGGAGGTAGAGTAATGCAAAGCATTGGAATAAAAGGAATAGGATACTATGTACCAGAGAATGTATTTACAAATTTTGATTTTGAAAAAATTATAGATACAAGTGATGAATGGATAAGAACGAGAACTGGTATAGTAGAAAGAAGATTTGCTTCAAAGGACCAAGCAACTTCTGATTTAGCTTGTGAAGCAGCTTTAAAAGCAATTAAAAATGCAAAGATAAATAAAGAAGATGTAGATATGATAATTTTAGCTACCACTACACCTGATTATATTGCACAAGGAGCTTCTTGTATAGTACAACATAAGTTAGGTTTAAAAAATATCCCTTGCTTTGATGTTAATGCTGCTTGTACAGGTTTTATTTATAGTTTGTCAGTTGCTTATGCATTGGTAAATTCAAAACTATATAAAAATATACTTGTTATAGGGGCTGAAACTTTAACAAGAATAATAGATATAAAAAATAGAAATACTGCTGTCTTATTTGGAGATGGAGCTGCTGCTGCAATAGTAGGTGAAGTTGAAGAAGGATATGGAATTTTAGGATTTTCAATAGGAGCAGAAGGTGAAGATGATATGATACTTAAAGTTCCTGCTGGTGGAAGTAAAAAACCTAATGATGAAGAGACAGTAAAAAATAGAGAAAATTTTGTGGTTATGAAAGGACAAGAAGTTTTTAAATTTGCAGTTAGAGTTTTACCAAAGGTAACATTAGAAGCATTGAAGAAAGCAAAATTAAATGTTCAAGATTTATCTATGATTTTTCCACATCAAGCAAATTTAAGAATTATAGAATCAGCGGCAAAGAGAATGAAATTTCCATTGGAAAAATTCTATATGAATTTAAGTAGATATGGAAATACTTCATCTGCCTCTGTTGGAATTGCACTAGGAGAAGCAATAGAAAAAGGACTGATAAAGAAAGGAGATAATATTGCTTTAACTGGTTTTGGTGGAGGACTAACTTATGGCTCAGTAATTATAAAATGGGCTTATTAGTATATATAAAAAAGAAATAAGGGGAGGTAAAAATGGGAAAAATTGCTTTTGTTTACCCGGGTCAAGGTACACAATATGTTGGAATGGGTAAAGAACTATATGAAAAAAATAAAAGAGCAAAAGAATTATTTGATAAAATTTTTAATTCTTTGGACATTGACTTAAAAAAAGTTATGTTTGAAGGACCAGAAGATTTATTAAAAAGAACAGACTATACTCAACCTGCAATAGTTAGTTTAAGTTTAGTTTTAACTGAACTTTTAAAGGAAAAAGGAATAGAACCTGATTATGTTGCAGGACATTCTGTTGGAGAGTTTGCAGCTTTTGGAGGAGCAAACTATCTTTCAATAGAAGATGCAGTGAAACTTGTTGCAGCAAGAGGAAGGATAATGAGAGAAGTTGCTGAAAAAGTAAATGGAAGTATGGCAGCTGTTCTTGGTATGAATGCTGAAAAAATAAAAGAAGTTTTAAAATCAGTTGATGGAGTGGTTGAAGCAGTAAACTTTAATGAACCTAATCAAACAGTTATTGCTGGAAGTAAAGAAGCAGTTGAAAAGGCTTGTGTAGTTTTAAAAGAAGCAGGAGCTAAAAGGGCTATACCACTTGCAGTATCTGGACCTTTCCATTCATCACTTATGAAGGAAGCAGGAGAAAAATTAAAAGAAGAAGCTCAAAAATATACTTTTAATATAGGAAAAGTAAAGATAGTAGCAAATACAACTGCTGAACTTTTAGAAAGTGATAGTGAAGTTAAAGACGAAATTTATAGACAAAGTTTTGGGCCTGTAAAATGGGTAGATACTATTAATAAATTAAAATCATTAGGTGTTACAAAAATTTATGAAATAGGAGCTGGAAAAGTTTTATCTGGACTTATCAAGAAAATTGACAAAGAAATAGAAGTGGAAAATATTGAATTAATTGAAGCATAAAAAAAAGTTGGATAATATACTAAAATAGTGTATAATAAATATAGTTTAATAATTTTAAGGAGGAAGATATGTTAGATAAAGTAAAAGAAATTATAGTTGAACAATTAGGAGTGGATGCTGATCAAATAAAACCTGAATCAAATTTTGTAGATGATTTAGGAGCAGATTCTTTAGATACTGTTGAATTAATAATGTCTTTTGAAGAAGAATTTGGAGTAGAAATTCCAGATACAGAAGCAGAAAAAATTAAAACTGTACAAGATGTTATAAACTATATAGAAGCACATAAGAAATAATTATGTTCCATTAGGAATAAAAATTACGGGGTATATTTATTTATATCCCGTTTTCTTTACATAAATACAAAATATATAAAAAATAGTTTTCAATTTTTCTTGAAATAATAGTTATTTAAAAATTCTAGTATTATATAAAACTGCTTGATAGCCATTAGTGTTTCGTGAGCTCCAAAATGCTCTCTCAACAATAATGGACATCGCAGTAGTTTAGTTTAAAATTATTTAATTCTTTTTCAAGAAAAATTTGGAATGTAACTTATTTATTTTTCAAATAATGATATATAAAAACGGATATAAATAAATTATATAAATAGAGGTGAATGATGAAAAGAGTTGTTGTAACAGGATTAGGACTTATTTCTGCATTAGGAATAGGTTTAGAAGAAAGTTGGAAAAAACTTATAGCTGGTGAAACTGGAATAGATTTAATAAAATCTTATGATACAACAGACCAACCAGTTAGAATAGCTGGTGAAGTTAAAGGCTTTGAACCAACTGATTATGGAATAGAAAAAAAAGAAGTAAAAAAATTAGCAAGAAATACTCAATTTGCTTTGGTAGCTACAAAGATGGCACTAGAAGACGCTAACTTTAAAATAGATGAAACTAATGCTGATGATGTAGGAGTTATTGTATCAGCAGGTGTTGGTGGAATTGAAATAATGGAAGAACAATATGGAAATATGCTAACAAAAGGATATAGAAGGATATCTCCATTTACAATTCCAGCTATGATAGAAAATATGGCAGCAGGAAATATAGCTATATACTATGGAGCAAAAGGACCTAACAGATCAATAGTTACTGCTTGTGCATCGGGAACTCACTCAATAGGTGATGGCTTTGATTTAATTCGTCATGGCAGAGCAAAAGCTATGATAGTTGGGGGAACAGAAGCTAGTGTAACTCAATTTTGTATAAATTCATTTGCTAATATGAAAGCTCTTTCTACTAGAAATGAGACTCCAAAAACAGCATCAAGACCTTTCTCAAAAGATAGAGATGGTTTTGTAATGGGAGAAGGAGCAGGAATTTTAATTTTAGAAGAATTAGAAAGTGCCTTAGCCAGAGGAGCAAAAATATATGCAGAAATGGTGGGATTTGGAGATACTTCTGATGCAAACCATATCACAGCTCCTATTGAAACAGGAGAAGGAGCAACAAAAGCTATGAGAGCTGCATTAAAAGATGCAAATATTCCACTTGAAGATGTAACATATATAAATGCTCATGGAACTTCTACTCCTACTAATGATATTGTAGAAACAAGAGCAATAAAAGCATTATTTGGAGATAAAGCTAAAAGTTTATATGTATCTTCTACAAAAGGAGCAACTGGACATGCATTAGGTGGAGCTGGTGGAATTGAAGGAGTAATTATTGCAAAAACAATAGCAGAAGGAATAATACCTCCTACAATTAATTTACATGAAACAGAAGAAGAATGTGATTTGAACTATGTACCTAACAAAGCTATAAAGGCAGATGTAAAAGTTGCTATGTCTAACTCTTTGGGCTTTGGAGGACATAACTCAGTTATAGTTATGAAAAAATTTGAAAAATAAAGAAGAGGAAAAGAGATGAAGAATCTATTAGATTTAGAACATAAACTAAACTACTACTTCAATGATAGAAATTTATTGAAAAATGCTCTTCTTCATAAATCACTTGGTAACGAAAGAAAAGAATATAAAAATCAAAACAATGAAAGATTAGAACTGCTAGGAGATGCAGTTCTAGATCTTATTGTTGCTGAGTATTTATATAAAAGTTATAAAAATGCTTCTGAGGGAACAATAGCAAAATTAAAAGCTATGATAGTCAGTGAACCAATACTTGCAAAAATTTCTCGTCAAATAGGAGTCGGAAAATTCCTTATGTTAAGTAGAGGAGAGGTTATGTCAGGTGGAAGAAATAGGGAATCTATTTTGGCTGATTCATTTGAAGCTATATTAGGAGCTGTTTATATAGATTCTAATTTAGATGATGCAAGAAACTTTACTTTAAGCCATATAAAACAATATATAGATCATATAGAAGAAAATGAAGATATTTTGGATTTCAAAAGTATTTTACAAGAATATGTACAAAAAGAATTTAGAACAGTTCCAACTTATAAACTCATAGCAGAAAGAGGGCCTGATCATATGAAAGAATTTGAAATTCAAGTAATTGTTGGTAATTATAGAGAAAAAGCAGTTGCAAAGAATAAGAAAAAAGCAGAGCAATTATCAGCAAAGGCATTATGTATAAAGTTGGGAGTAAACTATCATGAAGCATTATAATATCCCAGTGTTTATAAGTCATTTTGGTTGTCCTAATGCTTGTGTATTTTGTAACCAAAAGAAGATTAATGGAAGAGAAACAGATGTTAGTTTAGATGATTTAAAAAATATTATAGATAGTTATTTAAAAACTCTTCCAAAAAATTCCATTAAACAGGTGGCATTTTTTGGTGGAACTTTTACAGGCATATCTATGAACTTGCAAAAAGAATATTTGGAAGTTGTAAAAAAATATATAGATAATAATGATGTTGAAGGAGTTAGAATTTCAACAAGACCAGAGTGTATAGATGATGAAATTTTAACTCAATTAAAAAAATATGGTGTTAAAACTATTGAATTAGGGATACAATCCTTAGATGATAAGGTTTTAAAAGCCACTGGTAGAAATTATACTTATGATGTGGTTAAAAAATCTTGTGATTTAATTAAAAACTATGGTTTTGAATTGGGTATTCAACTTATGATAGGTTTACCTAAATCAGATTATAAAAGTGACTTACAATCAGCTATAAAAAGTTTAGAATTAAATCCTGATATAGCAAGAATATATCCAACTCTTGTAATAAAAGGAACAGAGCTTGAGCTTATGTATAAAAAAAATCTATATCAATCTTTGAGTGTAGAAGAAGCAGTGGATAGAACAGTTCCCGTTTATTCATTATTAGAGCTTAAAAATATAAACGTAATTAGAGTGGGACTTCAACCTGCTGAGGATTTAACGGCTGATGGAGTAATAATATCAGGACCATTTCACCCAGCATTTAGAGATTTAGTAGAAAATAAAATATATTTTAATTTTTTATCTAAGATTTATAAAAAAGAAAAAAAACTAGATATAGAAGTAAATGAAAGAAATGTATCAAAAATTGTGGGACAGAAAGCTATAAACAAAAAAACTTTCTATCCCAATTTTAAAATATTGATAAATAATAATTTAGACTTAGATGAGTTAAAAATAAATTCTAAAAAATATACTAGAAAAGAGATATTAGAGGGAGAATTTAATGAAAAAATATCTGATTTTATCTAAAAGTGTATATGAAACAAAACTTGCTTTACTTGAAGATAATAAATTAGATGAAATGTATATAGAGAGAAATAATCAAAAAGAAATCACAGGAAATATTTACAAAGGCAAGGTTGTAGATATTTTAAATAATGGAGAAATCATTTTTGTAGATATAGGTTTAGAGAAAAATGCTTTGCTATCTTTTGAAAATAAGAAAAAAGTTCCGAAATTCAATATAAATGATAAATTAATTGTGCAGACTGAAAGTGAGCCAAGAGATGAAAAAGGGGCAAAATTAACTCTTGATTATTCAATAAATGGAGAAAATTTAGTTTTATTACCAAAGTCAAAAAATATTTCTATATCTAGGAAAATAAAAGATATTGAAGAAATTAATAGACTAAAAAATATATTTTTGAGTATAGATAATGGTTTAATACTTAGGACTAATTCTGAGGGAAAATCAGAAGAAAGTTTATTAGAAGAATATAGAAAATTAGAAGATATTGATAATCAACTGAATAAAGATTTTGAAAAGATAAATATAGGCTTGCTTTATGATGTGAATAGCATCTTAAAAAAAGGAGTAACTTTATTTGATGATACAATAGAAGAGTTTATTATTGATGATGAACATATTTTTGAAGAAATAAAGATTTTATTAGAAAAAACAGGTAAAAAAGATTTAATAAAAAAATTAAGAAAATATTTTAAAGATGAGGATATTTTTGAATATTATAATATAAACTCACAGATTGAAAGAGCCTTGGATAGAAAAGTTTATTTAGATAGTGGAGCATATATTATAATTGAAAAAACAGAGGCTTTAATTAGTATAGATGTAAATACAGGACAAAATATAGGAAATAAAACTTCACAAGAACTTATTTTTCAAACAAACTTAGAGGCTACAAAAGAGATAGCAAGACAAATAAAATTAAGAAATTTAGCTGGAATAATTATTGTAGATTTTATAGATATGAAAAAATTTTCTGACAGAAAAAGAGTTTTAGAAGAATTTAAAAAATATTTAAGTGAAGATAAGGCTGAAATAAATTCTGTTGAATATACAAATCTAGGTTTAATACAATTTACAAGAAAAAGACAGGGAAAAGAATTAGCATTTTATTATAAAGAAAAATGTCAATATTGTGAGGGAACAGGATATTTTTTATCAAAAGATAGAATAATTTTAAATCTTTTAGAGGATTTAAACAGTCAAATAAAGAGTCAAGATATAAAAAAGATTGTAATTAGAGCTAAAAAAGATATAATAAAAGAGCTTAATAAGTATATTGATAATAATAAAATTAAATATATAGAGGACAACAATTTTTATAAAATAGGTTATAAGATAGAATTATACAAATAAAATATAAAAATAAATTTTTGGAGAGTAAAAATGAAAACAGGTGTATATGCTGGAAGTTTTGACCCTATTACAAAGGGGCATCAAGATATAATAGAAAGAGCATTAAAAATTGTAGATAAATTAATAGTTGTTGTTATGAATAATCCTAAGAAAAATTATTGGTTTAATTTAGATGAAAGAAAAAATTTAATAAGTAAAATTTTTGAAGGAGATAAAAGCATAAAAGTTGACGAACATGCAGGTTTACTTGTAGATTTTATGGCTAAAAACTCTTGTGGAATTCTTATAAAAGGTTTAAGAGATGTAAAAGATTTTTCAGAAGAAATGACCTATTCTTTTGCAAATAAAAAACTTTCAAATGGTGAAGTGGATACAATTTTCATACCAACATCAGAAAAATATACTTATGTGAGTTCAACTTTTGTTAAAGAATTGGCTTTTTACAATCAAAGTTTAGCTGGTTATGTAGATGATAAAGTTATAGTTGATATTTTAAATAGAGCTAAGGAATATAGGGATAGAGGATAGAGATATGGCTAAGGGAACTGTATATTATTGTTCAGAGTGTGGATATAAAAGTGCAAAATGGGTTGGAAAGTGTCCACAGTGTGGAGCTTGGTCAAGTTTTGAAGAAGTTGATGAGCTACCAAAAGATGTGAAAAAAACAAAGAACTCTGATATAAAAGTTTATGAATTTAAAGATGTAGAGTACACAAGTGAAGATAGATATAAAACAAAATATGAAGAATTTGATAGATTACTTGGTGGAGGACTTTTAAAAGGGGAAGTAGTTTTAGTAACTGGTAACCCGGGGATAGGGAAATCTACTTTACTTTTACAAGTTGCTAATTCATATAAAGACTATGGAAATATTTTATATATTTCTGGTGAAGAATCCCCAGCACAGATTAAAAATAGAGGAGAAAGATTAAAAATATCTGGTGAAAGCATATATATTATGGCTGAAATGGATATTTTAAATATATATGAATATGTTGTGAGTAAAAAACCAAAAGTTGTTATTGTAGATTCTATACAAACATTGTATAATTCTAGTATGGATTCCATATCTGGTACACCAACCCAAATTAGAGAATGTACTTTAAAGATTATTGAAATTGCTAAGAAATATAATATTTCATTTTTTATAGTTGGACATATCACAAAAGATGGAAAAGTTGCAGGACCAAAACTACTTGAACATATGGTTGATGCTGTATTTAATTTTGAAGGTGATGAAGGACTTTATTATAGAATACTTAGAAGTGTAAAAAATAGATTTGGTTCAACTAATGAAATTGCAGTATTCAGTATGGAAGAAAATGGAATGAAAGAAATAAAAAATTCCTCTGAATATTTTTTAAGTGAGAGAGAAGAAAAAAATATAGGAAGTATGGTTGTGCCAATTTTAGAGGGAACAAAAGTTTTTCTTTTAGAAGTGCAGTCCCTTATAACAGATAGTGGAATAGGAATACCTAAAAGAGTTGTTCAAGGATATGATAGAAATAGGATACAAATTTTAACTGCAATAGCAGAAAAAAAATTATATGTTCCACTTAGTATGAAAGATTTATTTGTAAATGTACCAGGTGGATTGTCAATAGAAGACCCAGCAGCAGATTTAGCAGTATTGATGTCAATTTTATCAGTGCATAAAGGCTTTGCTATTAGTCAAAAAATAGCTGCAATAGGAGAACTTGGATTAAGAGGAGAAATAAGAAAGGTATTTTTCTTAGAAAGAAGGTTAAAAGAACTTGAAAAACTTGGTTTTACAGGAGTTTATGTTCCAGAGTCAAATAGAAAAGAGTTAGAAAAAAAGAAATTTAAACTGAAAATAATATACTTAAAGAATTTAGACGAATTATTGGAGAGGATGAATAAGAATGACTAAACAAGATTTAATGGATATAATAGTTAAAGTTGCACCTGGGAGTCCTTTGAGAGAAGGAGTGGACTATATTTTAGATGCAGGTATAGGAGCTTTAATAGTTATAGGTTATGATGATGAAGTTGAAAAAGTTAGAGATGGAGGATTCTTTATTGACTGTGATTATACTCCTGAAAGAATTTTTGAATTATCTAAAATGGACGGTGCAATAATTTTAAATGATGACTGTTCAAAAATCTTGTATGCCAATGTTCATATTCAACCTAATATTTCATTTATTACAACAGAGAGTGGAACAAGACATAGAACAGCTGAAAGAACAGCAAAACATTTAAAAAGAGAAGTTGTAGCTATATCTGAAAGAAAGAAGAATGTTACTCTATATAAAGGGGAATTGAAATACAGACTTAAAAATTTTGATGAATTAAATATAGAAGTAGGACAGGTTTTAAAAACTTTGGAAAGTTATAGGCATGTTTTAAATCGTTCACTTGATAATTTGACAATTCTTGAATTAGATGATTTAGTAACAGTTCTTGATGTTGCCAATACTTTACAAAGATTTGAAATGGTAAGAAGAATCAGTGAAGAGATAACAAGATATCTTTTAGAATTAGGAACAAGAGGAAGATTGGTAAATATGCAAGTTTCTGAACTTATTTGGGACTTAGATGATGAAGAAGAAAGTTTCTTAAAAGATTATATTGATGATGGAATGACAACTGATAGTGTAAGAAGATATTTACATTCTTTATCTGATTCTGAATTGCTTGATATAGAAAATGTAGTTGTTGCATTAGGATATAGTAAATCTTCAAGTGTTTTTGATAATAAAATAGCTGCAAAAGGTTATAGAGTTCTTGAAAAAATAAGTAAATTAACAAAAAAAGATATAGAAAAAATAGTAAATACATATAAAGATATATCTGAAATTCAAGAGGTAACTGATGAAGATTTATCTGCTATAAAGATAAGTAAATTTAAAATTAAGGCTTTAAGAGCAGGAATTAATAGATTAAAATTCACAATAGAAATGCAAAGATAAAAATGAATACAGTAATAATGTTGGGGCTGTTGTAATAGCTCCAATTTTTTTACTAGACAATTAAAAAAAAATATTATAAAATACACCTTATTATTTAAAATTTTTGGAGGGAATTAAATGAATAGTATTGGTAATGTTGGTAAAAAAACCTTAATTTCTTTGACAATACCAATATTTTTTGAATTGTTATTAGTAACAGTTGTAGGAAATATTGATACAATAATGTTAGGCTATTATAGTGATAAAGCAGTAGGAGCAATAGGTGGAATAACACAACTGCTTAATATTCAAAATGTAATATTTAGTTTTATAAATCTGGCAACAGCAATTTTAACAGCACAATTTTTAGGGGCAAGGGACTATAAAAGAGTAAAACAGGTAATAAGTGTTTCATTGGTTCTTAATGTTCTTTTAGGAGTAGTTTTAGGAGGAATATATTTATTTTTTTGGAGAGGTTTGCTTCAAAAAATAAATCTTCCAGAAGAACTGGTTGGAATAGGTAAATATTATTTTCAAATGGTTGGAGGGCTTTGTGTATTTCAAGGGATAATCCTATCTTGTGGAGCTATTCTTAAAAGTCATGGTAGACCGACAGAAACTTTAATTATTAATGTAGGAGTAAATATTTTAAATATCTTAGGGAATGGAATGTTTATTTTTGGTTGGTTAGGAATGCCAGTTTTAGGAACAACAGGAGTTGGAATATCAACAGTTGTTTCAAGAGGAATTGGTTGTGTTGCTGCATTCTATATGATGTGTAAATATTGTAATTTTACATTTAGAAAGAAGTATATAAAGCCTTTTCCATTTAAAATAGTAAAAAATATTTTATCAATAGGCTTTCCAACTGCTGGGGAAAATTTATCTTGGAATGTAGGTCAACTTTTAATAGTTGCTATGGTAAATACTATGGGAACAACAATTATTGCTTCTCGTACATATTTAATGTTAATAAGTAATTTTGTTATGACTTTATCAATAGCATTAGGGCAAGGAACAGCAATACAGGTTGGGCATTTAGTTGGTGCAGGAGAAGTTAAAGAAGTTTATTCTAAATGTTTAAAAAGTGTGAAGATTGCATTTATATTTGCCTTTGTTACAACTTCAATAGTATGTTTTTTAAGAAAACCTATTATGAATATTTTTACAACCAACCCAGATATTTTATCTGCCTCTTTAAAAATATTTCCTTTGATGATTATTTTAGAAATGGGTAGAGTATTTAACATAGTTATAATAAACTCACTTCATGCAGCAGGAGATATTAAGTTTCCTATGTTTATGTCTATAATTTGTGTATATACAGTAGCAGTTTTGTTTTCGTATATATTTGGGATTTCATTAGGTTGGGGTCTTGCTGGAATATGGATTGCAAATGCTATGGATGAATGGATTAGAGGTATTGCAATGTATCTTAGATGGAAGAGTAGAAAATGGCAAAATAAAAGTTTTGTGTAGTTATTGACAAGTTGATAAAAATAATATAAAATAAGTGCTAATAAAAAAACCATAGAGAGAGATGGAGGGACAGGCCCTAAGAAATCTCAGCAACCTACAACAGTGTGGTGCTAATGCCTGAGCGATGGAAGATAATTAGAATTAAAGGACTTCCTAAGCTATAAAGGCTTAGGATTTTTTTATAAGAAAGGGGAATTATGAAAATAGCAGATATTTACAAGAGTAAAAGTTTAACAACATCATTTGAGGTATTTCCACCTAATGATAAAGTTGGATTGGAACAGGTATATAATTGCCTAGATATATTATCCTTAGAAAAACCTGACTATATAAGTGTTACTTATGGAGCAGGAGGAAATACAAAGGGAAGAACAGTTGAGATAGCAGACAGAATTAAAAGACAAAATGGATTGGAATCTCTTGCTCATTTAACTTGTATAGGAGCTAAAAAAGAAGAAATAGATAGAGTGTTAGAAGATTTAGAAAAAAATAATATTGAAAATATTTTAGCTTTAAGAGGGGATTATCCTGTTGATAGAGAATTAGAAAAAGGAGATTTTAATTATGCAAGAGAACTAATAGAATATATTCATAAAAAGAAAGGAGATAAATTTTCAATAGGAGCTGCCTATTATGTTGAAGGACATAGAGAAACTAATGATATTTTAGATTTATTTTATTTAAAAGAGAAAGTTAATGCAGGAGTAGATTTTTTAATTTCACAAATATTTTTAGATAACGAGTTTTTTTATTCATTTAGAGATAAATTAGAAAAATTACAAATTAATATACCATTGGTTGCAGGAATTATGCCAGTAACAAATGCTAAACAAATAAAGAAAATTACTTCTTTATGTTCTTGTACTATACCTAAAAAGTTCTTAAAAATTTTAGAGAAGTACGAAGATAATCCTCCTGCACTAAAAGAGGCAGGGCTTGCTTATGCAATAGAACAAGTGGTGGATTTAGTTGCTTCTGATATCAATGGTATACATTTATACACAATGAATAAACCAGAAACTGCTAAAAAGATAATTGATGCTACTGGAATTATAAGACATGAATAGAAAATAAAATCTATCTTATTATAATCTTTTTTCTAAATGCTTGTAAAAAATAAGTGAAATTGTATTCTAAATTTTAGATAAAAAATTGAAGGAAATGAGCCGAGCAAATCTCAGCATGTTTGAAGCTGACTTGTCAGCAAGTTGGCTGAATTTGCAGCGAATGTCAATTTTTTATCGTTAAGAAATTTAGCTAACGATGAACTATTTTTTACTGCATTTACTAATTTATAAATAAAGAGATTTTATTTTCTTAATAACAAATATGAGAATGAAGTGAAATAGAAATGAGGAAAATATGTTTGAGATTGAAAAAGATTTAAAAGAAAGAATATTAGTTTTAGATGGAGCAATGGGGACAGTTTTACAAAAATATGAATTGTCAGCAGAAGATTTTAATGGAGCAAAAGGTTGCTATGAAATATTAAACGAAACTAGACCTGATATAATTTTTGAAGTACATAAGAAATATATAGAAGCAGGAGCAGATATAATAGAAACTAACAGTTTTAACTGTAATGCAATATCTTTAAAAGATTATCATTTAGAAGATAAAGTTTATGATTTAGCAAAAAAATCAGCAGAGATTGCAAGAGATGCAGTTAAGGAAAGTGGAAAGAAAGTTTATATATTTGGTTCAGTAGGACCAACAAACAAGAGTTTATCTTTTCCAGTGGGAGATATACCTTTTAAAAGAGCAGTAAGTTTTGATGAAATGAAAGAAGTTATAAAAGTTCAAGTTGCAGGACTTATAGATGGTGGAGTAGATGGAATTTTACTGGAAACTATTTTTGATGGTTTAACAGCAAAGGCTGCACTTCTTGCAACAGAAGAAGTTTTTGAAGAAAAAAATGTAAAACTACCTATTTCAATTTCTGCTACTGTAAATAAACAAGGCAAATTATTGACAGGACAAAGTATGGAATCTTTAATAATTGCTTTGGACAGAGATTCTGTAACTTCATTTGGATTTAACTGTTCATTTGGAGCTAAGGATTTAGTTCCACTTGTATTAAAAATAAAAGAGTTGACAACAAAGTTTGTAACATTGCATGCCAATGCAGGATTACCTAATCAAAATGGGGATTATGTTGAAACTGCACAAAAGATGAAAAATGATTTACTACCCCTTATAGAAAATCAAGCTATAAATATCTTAGGGGGTTGTTGTGGGACAAGTTATGACCATATAAAAGCAATAGCAGAATTAGTTAAAGGGCAAAAACCAAGAGTTTTGCCAGAAAAAAATCTATTAGAAACTTGTCTATCTGGAAATGAAATATATAATTTTAAAGATAAATTTACTTGTGTTGGAGAAAGAAATAATATATCTGGTTCAAAATTATTTAGAACTATGATAGAAGAACATAATTATTTAAAAGCATTAGATGTTGCAAGGCAACAAATAGATGCAGGAGCAAAAGTTTTAGATATAAATGTTGATGATGCAATTTTGGATTCTGTTGAGGAGATGAAAAACTTTTTAAGAGTTTTACAAAATGATAGTTTTATTGCAAAAGTTCCTATTATGATAGATTCATCAGATTTTGCTGTTATTGAAGAAGGACTTAAAAATACTGCTGGCAAAGCAATAGTGAACTCTATCAGTTTAAAAGAAGGAGAAGAAAACTTTTTAAGAAAAGCTAAAATTATCAGAAAATATGGAGCTTCAATAATAGTAATGGCATTTGATGAAAATGGGCAAGGAGTCAGTGCAGAAAGAAAAATAGAAATATGCCAAAGAGCCTATAATCTGTTGAAAAGTATAGGAATTAAAAATTCTGATATAGTATTTGATTCAAATATTTTAAGTGTTGGAACAGGGCAAGAAGCTGACCGTTATCATGCAAGAGAATTTTTAAAAACTATTGACTATATACATAAAAATTTAAAAGGTTGTGGAATAGTCGGTGGATTGAGTAATCTATCCTTTGCTTTTAGAGGAAACAACATTTTAAGAGCAGCATTTCATCATATTTTTTTAGAAGAAGCAATACCAAGAGGATTTAATTTTGCTATCTTAAATCCAAAAGAAAAAGCACCTCAATGGACAGATGAAGAAAGAGAAAAAATTAAATCTTTCATATTTGGAGACAGTACAAATATAGAAGATTTACTTTCATTGAATTTAGTTAAGAGAAAAGAAGATGCACAAATATTTGCAGAAACTCCTGAGGATAGAATTAGAAAGGCACTAATTCAAGGTGGAAGTGAATCTTTACAAGAGCTTATTGAAGAGTTATTAAAAAAATACAAAGCACTTGAAATCTTAGAAAATATATTGATGTCTGCAATGCAAGAAATAGGAAGATTATTTGAGCAAGGGGAATTATACTTACCACAGCTTATTCGTTCAGCCTCTGTTATGAATAATTGTGTTAATATTTTAACTCCATATTTAGAAAAAGTAGATAGAACTTCGTCAAAAGGTAAAATTTTAATGGCAACTGTTGATGGAGATGTACATGATATAGGTAAGAATATAGTTAAAACAGTTTTAGAATGTAATGGTTATGAGGTCATAGATTTAGGAGTAATGGTTCCAAGAGAAAAAATTGTTGAAGTTGCAAAAAACAATAATGTGGATATTGTAACTTTAAGTGGACTTATAAGCCCTTCTTTAAAAGAGATGGAAAGAGTTGCAGATTCATTTCAAAAAGTGGGAATGCAAATTCCAATTTTGATTGCAGGAGCAGCAACTTCTAAATTACATACTGGATTAAAAGTTTTGCCTAATTATGATTATTCTTTACATGTTACAGATGCTATGGATACAATAACTGTAGTATCTCAATTACTTTCTACAAAGAGAAAAGATTTTCTAGAAGCTAAACAAAATCAACTTCGTAAAATTGCTAAAAGATATATAGAAAATAATGATCAAACAGGTGAGAAAAAAGTTTTACCAGAAGTTAAAAAAACAGTTAGTTATATTCCAAAAGTTTTAGGAAAACAATTTTTATCTCTTCCTGTTGAAATTCTTAAAGATGATTTAAAGTGGGATATTGCATTTTATGCTCTAAGAGTTAAAAATACTCCCGAAGAAGAAAAAACTTTAAATGACTTAAAGAAAATCTATGAAAAATTAATAGAAGAAAAAGTTGAATTTAGAGCAGCTTATGGATATTTTAGATGTAAAAAGACTGAAACATTTTTAGAAATGGAAGGGATGACTTTTGAAGTTTCTCCAAATATTGCTCAATATATAGAAAAAGAGGATTATCTTGGAGCTTTTGTAGTTTCAGTTAAAAGTGAAATATTTAAAGATGATAAATATTTAGGTTTACTTGAAACTCTACTTTGTAATGTAATAGCAGAGGCTGCTTCAGAATATATGGAAAGAAGAGTATCTAAGGATATAGTTCCAACATTTTTAAGACCAGCAGTTGGCTATCCAATTTTACCAGACCATTCATTAAAAAAAATTGTATTTGATTTAATTGATGGTGAAAAAACAGGAGCAAAATTAAGTCCTGCTTTTGCTATGAGTCCTTTAAGTTCTGTATGTGGTTTCTATTTATGTAATGATAATGCTAAATATTAAAATTATGAAAATAGTTCATTGCTAGCCAGATTTTTTATTCTAAAATCTTTTTTAACATAAAATAGAATAAATATGTTATAATACTTAATTGAGGTGAAATTATGAAAAAAATATTAACAGTTATAGGTTTGTTATTTTTAATGGTAGCTTGTTCTTCAACAGAAGAAGTAAAAAGTAGTGGTAGTAGAGAAAAAATTTATAGAACATCAACTAATCAGACAACAATAAGAAATATTGGGAAATTCCAAGTTGACTCAACTTCTTATGTGGCAACAGGGAAAAATGAAAGAGTTCAATTTATTATTCTTCATTATACAGCAACAGATAATTTAGGTTCTATTAAAGAATTGACTTCAAGTAGAGTAAGTTCTCATTTCTTAATCTTAGATGAAGATGACAATAAAATATATAGTTTAGTTCCACTTGAACAAAGAGCTTGGCATGCAGGAGCAAGTGCATTTAGAGGAAGAACGAATATTAATGATACTTCTGTTGGAATAGAAATAGTTAGTGATGGTATAGCAAAGGAATATAGAAGTGATCCTAATCCTTACCATCCTTATGATCATTATGTTGATTATAAGCCAATACAAATAGAAAAGGCAGCACAAATTATAAAATATGTTGCAGAAAAATACAATATTCCTGCAAGAAATATAGTTGCACATTCTGATATTGCACCAAGTAGAAAGAAAGACCCAGGAGCAAAGTTCCCTTGGAAAGAATTATATGATAAATATAATATAGGTGCTTGGTATGATGAAGCAGATAAACAAGAATTTATGGATGAAGAAAAATTTAAAGCCACTTCAATTAGAGAAATAAAAGATGAACTAAGAAAATATGGTTATGAAATAAATAGATTAGATGAATGGGATAAGGAAAGTAAAGATGTGGTCTATGCTTTTCAGTTACATTTTAATCCTAAAAATGCAACAGGAGAAATGGATTTAGAAACTTTTGCAATTTTAAAAGCATTGAATAAAAAATATCCTGATTAAAGGTGATTTCTATGACAGAAAAAGAAATTGAATTGTCTATGGATAAGGCTTTAAAAAAACTTCCCTTTGAAATAAGAAAAATAAAATTTGTTTTAGCAGTGATAAAGTTTTTTAAAAGGAAATAGAGTTGTAATTAATTATAGAGCTATTGTAAAAAATAAATTTGCAATAGCTTTTTATTTTTGAATTGTTAAAGTATAATATAAGAAAAACTTTGGAGGGAAATATGCTAGAAGAAAAATTATTAAAGAAAATAAAAACTATCAATGAAAATTTCATAAATTTAGGTTTTGATTTAGAAGAAGATTTAATTGAACTTGTAACTCAAAGAGAAGATATTAAAGATAGAATAGAAAATACAAAATATAAAAAGATGACTTTTTCAAAAGATAAAGAAGCTAATTCATATATTTTAAATTTGGAAGATTGTCAAATAAGTTTTGATATTATTGAAGGAGAAGATGAAGAAGGACCTTGGTTTGAAGTGGAATGTAATATAATTTTCTTTTAATGGGTGATAGAGATGATAATTATAAATAATATTTTTATGATAGGAATTTTATACTCAATCTTGATATTTTTTGATAAAACATCAGAAAAAAAAGAGCTTAATAAAAATAATAGAATAAAAACTGTTGTAGCTATATTACTTATAATAAACTTTTTTTGTCTTTTTGTAGATTATGGTTTTTTATATTTTATAAACTTTATACTTATTTTAATAATTATTATATTAATTATTAAAAGTTTAATTTTATTAAATTTAAGAAAAGATACATTTTATTTTTGCTTTATATTGTTGAATATTTTATTATTAATAATATATTTTCTTTTAATATTTATGATGCTTATATTAATGTCTGGTTTTTAAAATCTATTTGGAGTATGGGTTATGGAGATAGAAATTAAAGAAAAAATTGATGCATTAGAGATAAATAAAAGTTGTAAGAAAGAATTAAGAAAATCTTCTATCATGGCTATTTCTATAATAATTTTTGTTAATTCATTTTTTATATATAATAATCCTGATATGTTTTTTATATTTCCATTGTTTACAACTCCTTTTGCTTTAATATTTTATAGTTCTATGTGTAGAACATACAAATATGAAAGGCTTTTTATAAATATGAAAGAAGTATCCTTTTCAAGTAGTTATTTTAAGAAAAATTTTGAATTAACCTATAAAAATTTATTTTTAGTTGAGAATATAAAAGAAATTGAAATAGTAGAATATCACAAGTTTTTATTAAGAAAAATTTTTTTCAAAGATATTTTTGAAGAAAAACCCTCTTATGTTATAAATTTTACTTTTTCAGATGATAAAATTTTAAATTTTGCTTGTGGTTTGGAAAAGAATGAGGCAAAAAGAATAGTAAGAAGAATAGAAGCATTTTTAGAGAAACAAAAAATATATTTTTAACAAATCTTAGCAAGAAGTCTCCCACTTGTAGAAGAGGGAGTAGATCATAATATTTAGAATAAATAGAAAATAAAGAGATAGATTTCTATGTAAATTACTTATCAAAAAAAGAATATGAAGATAAAAAAGTATTAGTGGGTTTCAATGGAATTGATGGAAAAGAAGTAACTATGTCTAAGTTAAAAGATGATATAAATGAGATTAGAGATAGTAAAAGTACATTTATTTAGGAGTAAATATGGAAACTGTGAGTATAAGAAAAAAAGTCAATGAAACTATTATTATCCAAAATTCTAAAAGAGTATTTAAACATTTATTTACTATTATTATTGGAATGTATTGTTTATTAAATTTTCTTTCTATAAAAATAGATATAAATCTTTCATATAAATTTTTCTCAATATGGCTATTTTTAGTTTTATTTTTTGCAGTAAGACCTGCCTTAAAAAGAAGAGGAATTAAAGTTTTTTTAAAAGTGAATAATCAAAAAATTATAATAAAAAAACAAAAAATATTTGGAAAAGATGAAGAAAATTCTTTTTTATTAAAAAATATTGAAAATATGGTTATTGAAACAGAAAGAAAAGGTGGAAAGGTTTTAGTAATAAAAATGTCAAATAATATAGAAGATAGAAGCATATTCACAGCAGACTATGTTTATGATTTAAGAATGATAAGAAAAATTATTTTAGAATACAAGGCAAAAGGTGAAGAAGAATGGAATTTCTAAGACCTAAAATAATAGTGAAAAAAGATGAAGAGGGAAACTATATTCTAAAAAAGAAAGCTAATATCTCATTGATTTTATCACTCCTGATTTTATTTTTTCTTATTTTCAAAGGTTTGAAAAGAATGGAAAAAATGGAATATTTATTTAATATTGAATATATTGGGACAAATATAGTAGCTTTTTTCATATTTTTCCTATATTTTTATGTGATTTGTATATTTTTTTCAAAAGAAATTTTTGAATTTAAAAATAAGGAAATAAAAATAAAAAAATATTTTCTATTTTTCTGCTATTTAAAAAAAACAATAAAAATAAAAGAAATAGTTAAGATAAAATATATCTCAACAGGAGGAATTTTTAGTGTAATATTGTCAATATTATTGGCAGGAATATTTTTCAAAGATAATATACAAATTCAAGCTAACACAGGCTTAGATGAAGATGAAGCATTTTACTTTGGAGCAATAATAGGTTTTGAAGGTTATAGAAAATTTTGTGAAATATTTAGAAAAGTTACAAATAGAGATAGAGCAAATATTTATTTTTTAGAGGAAGAAAATGAAAGTTATAACATATAAAAATCTTAATATGGGAGAAACTATAATAAATTTTTTATTTTTATTGTTTCAACAAGCAATATTTTTTGGACTTATATTTATTTATGTTTCATTAGATTATACAGTTTATATTCAAAAAGATTATGAGTTATTGGGTATAGCTATTTTAGTAATTCATAATATTGTCTGTCTTGTAATAAACTTTTTTTATTTGAGAGCAATAAAAAATGCAATATCTAATTTTTTTACCTATGAAAAATATAAAATAAATGATGGCAAATTATATTATGAAAAAGAATTAAAATTATTTAAAAAGATTTTTTGTTTTAGAAAATTTGAAATTAATTTGTTTGATATAAATGATATTTCTATATTACCACCAAAAGAATTTTATAATGATAGATGGCTCAAAGATATTTTTGCAAAATATACAGAGTATTTTAAGCCTTGTAAAAGAATAAAGATAAAATTAATAGATGGGAAAGAGTATACTGTTTGTAATTATGTAAAAAAAAGAGAATATAATAAAGTTTATGATGAAGGAGCAGAGGCAGTATTTCAAGTGATTGCTAATAATATAAAAGATTTTATTTTTGAAGAAAAAGAAAATTATAGGTTACAAAAAGAATTAGAAAATTTGAAAGAAAAATATAATTTGCCATTAGAAGAAAGATATAATTTTATTTTAAATAAGATTATAGAAGAAGAAAAGCTATATTTCTACAAAGATGAAGAAAAATTTATAGTTAATGCAGAAAAAATGGCTATAAAAAATTTAGAAATATTTAAAACTATGAATTTTGAAGAAATAGATTTTTATGTGTTCTATGTTGATTATTTATCAAAAAAAGAATATGAAGATAAAAAAGTATTAGTGGGTTTCAATGGAATTGATGGAAAAGAAGTAACTATGTCTAAGTTAAAAGATGATATAAATGAGATTAGAGATAGCAAGAGTACATTTATTTAAGAAAAGAGGTGAAATATATGTTGCCAAATAGATTGATAATAACAAAGAGAAGTAAAAGAGAAGAAATATATAAAAAGTCTGAAAATAAATGGATTATAGATTTTGAAGATAAAATAAAAAGTTGGAGTGATTTTTATGATATCGTTCAAAAAGAAATGGATTTTTGGAATTATAATGAGAAATTTAGAAAAGATGATTATACATATTCAGATATTGTAGGAGATTTAATAATCTTTGAAAAAATGAAAGAAAGAAAAAAAGAAGGAATGGTATTTATTCTTGATTACACAGAAAATTTTAAAAAAATTAAAGATTGTGATAAAAAAGACTATGATAAAAGCACTATATACTGGGATTTAGTATATAATCTATTAGTAGAATGGTATAGAGATAATAGAATTATGTTTAAAGAATGGAATGCTTCTATAGATATTGAAATATATATTTTAATAGATGATGAATTAATAAAAAATAAGGATATAAATTTTGATAATGAACTAATAATAGCTACTGAAAGTGATAGAAATGATGTAAGACAACAATATAAAAATTATGATAAAACAAAAATTCGTTTTTTTGACTATGATGAAATAAAAAATTTACCAAACATATTTTTGGATAATAAAAGAGGATTTGAAGCTGAAAATTTTATATTTTTTTATCAATTAGAGAAAATAAAAGCTGATAACTCAAAACAATTAAAAGTGGAGATATCAAATTCAATGGGAATATTTCACAGCCTTAGTATATATCTGTTAGTTTACATAATAGATAAAATATTAATAGAAAAATTTATAGAAGGAAAAGAAATAAAAATGTTTATGATATTTGCTAATGAATTAGCAGAATAAATATCAAAAGTAAAAAGCTATCTTTCTTTGGATATAGGATGTTTTATGAAAATACAAAGAGGTTAAAAATGATGAAAATAGAAACTGTAAATAATAAAGATATAGTAATATCTATTGATCACCATAAATATATAAAAAAAACAAAAATATCACTTCTTTTATGGTTAATACTTCCAAGCATTATGATAATTTTGAATGTAACGCCTTTTTTCCTATTAATTGTAACAGAATTGTTTATTTTAGTAACTTTTACTATAAGTTATTATCATTTTAAAAAATATAATATTATTTTAGAAAAGTTAATTGTAAAAGAAAATTCATTAGTTATACAAAATATAAATGATGATAAAAAAATAATATTTAATGAAGAAATAAAAATTGATGAGATAAAAGAAATATTTTTTAAAGATGAATTAGGAGTTTATTTTTCCTGTGGTGGAGGCTTAGGAGATAAAAGAAAATTTTTAAAGATAAAAACTTCTTACAAAATATTTTCATTTGGGATTTTAATAGAAAATGAAGAATATAAAAAAATAAGAGCAGTTATAAAAGAAAAATTAAAGATATAATTGGAGAATTTAAAAAAATGAAAAAAATAATTATTATGGAATTAATCTTAGCATTTTCAATATTCTATTTGATAAAATATGTTCCAAATTATGAAAATACAATATTAGTATTAAAAGATGACATAAAAATAGAAAGAGAAGAACCTTTGGAAAGAAGTGAAGAGGATTTATTTTTATTAAAGAAAAACATATATGTAAAAGAAATTTCAAATTTAAATGGCATTTGGGTCGGAAAAACTTATTCTTATGATGAATTAAAAGAAATGAGTTTATTTTTTAGATGGTTAATTAATGAAGGAATGGTTGATAGAGAGGAGTATAATAAAAAAACGGGATATTTTATTATAGAACCTAATAAAGAATTTTATGCTTTAAGTGAAAATGAAGTCAAAAAGAAATTAGGTACTAATAATTTAAATCTAAAAAAAGTAGAAAAATATATGAAAAAATATGGAGAAAAACCAATTTTTACTAATTTTTATCAAGGCTATCTATTAAAAGTAAGATTTGTAAAAAGAGAATTACCTTTTTATAAAGAAAATGTAGAAGATGAAAATTTTGAAAAAAGAGAAATAGGCTATATGATGCTGTTTAGAAATATGATGTTAATTATTTTAATAGTTAATTTTTGTTCATATCCATATTTATTGAAGAAAAATAGATTGAAGATAGAATTAAATAAAATAATTCCAATAATAGTATTTTTCTTTACAGATACAATAATTTTAGTTTTAAGTTTTCTTTTAAAAAAACCTTGGGATTATATTAACACTGCTTATATCCCAATTTATATAATATTTCATATTATTTTTAGAAATATTACAACAGGTTTATTTTTTATAAAAATGGAGAAAGTATTAAGAAAATTTAAAGATATCCCACAAAATGATATTATAGAAAAATTTAAAATGAATGAAGAAATTATGAATGCTGAATTTAATATTTTCCTTTTAGTAAAAGTAATTTTACTGTACTTAGTTCCAATGTTGTTAACATTTCTATTATTAATGATTGGTACAGCACTTATGACAATTTGTTACTTTATTATTTTTATTTTTTCACTCCTATATTGTTTTTATTGTTTTATAAAAATAGAAGATAATAAATTAAATGCAACATACTATATATCAATTTATTTATTACAATATCTTTTATTTATTTTTTTACTAATATATTTCTAATAAAAGAATTTAAAATTAACATATTTTAATATGTTATGATATAATGTAGAGTAAAAAAATTAAAGAGGTGATAAAATGAAACCAATAGTTGCAATAGTTGGAAGACCAAATGTTGGAAAATCTACTCTTTTTAATAACTTGGTAGGAGATAAAATAGCAATAGTTGATGACCTGCCTGGTGTAACAAGAGATAGGCTATATAGAGATACTGAATGGAGTGGTTCTGAATTTGTAATAGTTGATACAGGGGGATTAGAACCAAGAAATAATGATTTTTTAATGGCAAAAATAAAAGAGCAAGCAGAAGTTGCAATGAATGAAGCAGATGTTATTTTATTTGTTGTGGATGGTAAGTCAGGGCTTAACCCATTAGATGAAGAAATAGCATATATATTGAGAAAGAAAAATAAACCTGTTATTTTATGTGTAAATAAAATAGATAACTTTTTTGAGCAACAAGATGATGTCTATGATTTCTATGGCTTAGGTTTTGAATATCTTGTTCCAATTTCTGGGGAACATAAAGTAAATTTAGGAGATATGTTAGATATAGTTGTAGATATTATTGGGAAGATGGACTTCCCAGAAGAAGATGAAGATGTTTTAAAGTTGGCAGTAATAGGAAAGCCAAATGCTGGGAAATCATCTTTGGTAAATAAATTATCAGGGGAAGAAAGAACGATAGTTAGTGATATTGCAGGAACAACAAGAGATGCTATTGATACTTTAATTGAATATAAAGATAATAAATATATGATAATTGATACAGCTGGGATAAGAAGAAAATCAAAAGTTGAAGAAAGTTTAGAATATTATTCTGTGTTAAGAGCATTGAAAGCTATAAAGAGAGCTGATGTTTGTATTCTAATGTTAGATGCAAAAGAGGGACTTACAGAACAAGATAAAAGAATTGCTGGGATAGCAGCAGAGGAATTAAAACCTATAATTATTGTTATGAATAAGTGGGACTTAGTGGAAAATAAAAATAATGCTACTATGAAAAAAATGAAAGAAGAACTGTATGCAGAATTACCATTTTTATCTTATGCTCCTATTGAATTTGTTTCAGCTTTAACAGGACAAAGAACAACAAATCTTCTTGAAATAGCAAATAGAATATATGAAGAATATACAAAGAGAATTTCAACAGGACTATTAAATACTGTATTAAAAGATGCAGTTTTAATGAATAACCCACCTACAAGAAAAGGTAGAGTGATAAAAATTAATTATGCAACACAAGTTTCTGTTGCTCCACCAAAATTTGTTTTATTCTGTAACTATCCAGAACTTATACATTTTTCTTATGCAAGATATATTGAAAATAAATTTAGAGAAGCATTTGGCTTTGATGGAAGTCCTATAATGATAAGTTTTGAAAATAAAAGCTCAGAGTAATTATAGAAATTTCATTTAGAATAAGATTTTGTAGATAAAAATAAGAGAGTTACATTCCAGATTTTAGGATAAAAATTAAATAGAATGAG
>OGGR01000396.1_pt1 | contig 30909 bp, 25 predicted proteins | sample 1571321 | NCBI WGS metagenome assembly OGGR01 (sample SAMEA2582048, study PRJEB24529) | metagenome | biome: Human gut stool | place: China | collected 2011 | reverse complement strand
TATTCTGTTTTGTTCGCTGCCGTTCGGCTCGGAACGATGATTATTATACCACAGGTGCAAAGAAAGTCAAGCATTTTTTGCAAAATAGTACGACAAATTTTTTTGCGAAAATTGTTGCATTCCGTATAGGCCGAATGGGGCGAAAAATCCGGTGGAGTATGATACAATAAATATTACCCCTGCGGGGCAGCGGCCCGGCGGGACTATTTACGGAAGAGGGAAACTGCGAATGTTCAACATCATTATCTTTCTCATCGGTGCAGGCATCATGTTCTACATGGCATGGCGGAGCTGGTCGAGACGCCGCAAGCTCATGACCAAGGGCGAAAAGGTCGAGGCCGCTGTGGCAGGCACCGTGCAGAGCCGGGACGGCGAAGCCTACCTGTTGGAGTTCACCACTGCTGGCGGCACCCACCGCCTCCATTACCCCAAGTCTGCCAAGGGCAGAGAGCTTGCACAGGGAGCTGTCGTCACCCTTTATTATAACCCCGACGACCCCGCCGAGATGTACGTCGAGGGCGACAAGTCCGTCCTGGGTGCAGAGGTGCTGTATGTGGTGCTGGGCATCGTGCTGCTGGTGCTGATGGCCGGCATCGTCCGCTGAGAGGGGGAGAAGAAAATGAAACTCGAACATTTTGGCATGGCAGAACCCGGTGACTGCCGGGTGGTCTTTTCCGCCGCAGCAGAAGAGCTGGAAGCGGCGGTGCAGGCCGAAAAGGCGGCCCCGGACGCTCCGCAGGACGAGGATGACCTGCTGACGGCGGCGGTCAATCGGGCGATTCTGGAGGGTTTCTCGCCCCTGTTCGCTCAGCTGATGAAAGAAAACGATTTGCAGCCCGTCACCGACCCGGATTTTGAGCTTCTGGCCGTGAATCGGGCCGAGGGCTTCCGGGCGGGAGCGCAGTTCTTCTGTCTGCCGCCGCTGGAACTGGGAGAGTACACCGGCTTTACCCAGCCTATCCAGCCCCGGCCTATCCGGGAGCTGACCATCGAGCTTGAAATAAACCGCCGCCACGGTGACGAAGACCGCGCCGCCGACGCCGAGGGCAAGCGCGCCCTCCGTGCCAAGGTGACGCAGGACATCTACGCCCAGCGCTGCCAGCAGGCCCGCGCCGTGGCCGAACAGGCCCTCATCGCCCAGCTGGGTACACACGTCACCGGCCCGCTGCCCAAGCAGCTGGTGGCCGGCAACTACTTTGCCGAGCAGCGCCAGTTCAACCTGCGGATGCAGGCCAACGGCGTCAATTTTGACCAGTACTTAAAGGTGCAGGGCCAGACGGTGGAAGAATTCCGAGCCTGGCTCCACGCCGAGGCCGAGCGCAAACTGCGCAGCCGGATGGGTCTGCTGCTGGTGGCGCAGAAAGAAGAGCTCTGGCCGACGGAAGCCGAGGTGGATGACGAGCTTGCCCACTGGGACGCAAAGCGGGACGGGGAGCACACCTTCGCCTCCAACGACCGCCGCCGCGCCGCCCAGCGCATCGCATCCAGCCGCGCCGCTGCCTTTATTCTGGCCCACTCCACCCTCACACCGCCGCCTGCTGAGGCAACGGTGCTGAAAGCCGAAAATAGGTAAAAAAGAAAATGTTGCCGACCCGCAAAAAATAAAACAGAGCAAACAAAAATGGGGCTGTTGCAAAATAGCCCCAACGAAAAAAATGAGATAGACTTCCCCGAAAGGGGTTGCCTATCTCATTTTTTGTTGTGAACTGAGGTTGTGAAAAAACAGATATAACGAGAACAGGATACAGGAAAGGGCGGCATCTACTCCACCCGAAAGCTGGAGCTTGCGTGCCACAAGCTCTGTAAGTGAAACCCGTCAGAACAAAGCACCTCTCCACTGCATGAAATCATTGAGATACCGCTGCTTTATCCTCTGGCCACGATCTTCTGAGCGCCGCATAGGAAATAAGGAAGTTTGCAAGCCAACCTGCAGGGACTGCAAGCCAAACAAAAGCAATGCCAAAACGCGGTGCACAAATCAAAGCAACAGACAAGCGGATTGCAAGGTTTACCATATTTGCAATAAGAAATGGCCGCATGATTCCAAGTCCGCGAAGAACGCCATCAGTTGCCATCTTGATGCCCATGAAGATGAAAAAGTAACCAAGCCATCTCATATAATCACCGGACACCTGATAGGCCAACGCGGTTCCGTCTTTTCCCAAGAACAACGAGGAAATCTGTGTGTGCAGTGTTTCAATGACCACGAAAGCAAGAACTGCAAAGCATAGATCCAACACCAGTGCAGCATGATAACCTTTTTTGATACGCTCAATTTTCTTTGCGCCAAGATTCTGGGATACAAACGGCGAGACTGCATTGCCGATGGATACGAAGATCAGCGAAAAAACATTTTCTACCCGCATCGTTGCCGCATACCCGGCAAGTGCCTGTGTGCCGAAGGGATTTACCACTGCCTGCACGATCATCATACCGATAGACACTGTGGACTGCTGCAAAACCGATGGTACCGCAATGCGAAGCATGGAATACAGCTCCTGCCGGTCGAACCTGCTAAAGGAGCTCTTGTATTGCCGCATCCGAGACAGAAAGATCAAAAACGAAAACACGGCAGAAATTCCTTGTGCGATCAAGGTCGCAAGGGCTGCACCAAACACCCCCAGACCAAGACCAGCCACCATCCAGAGATCCATAAAAATATTCAGGATAGATGAGAATATCAGCAGTCCCAACGGAATTTTGGATTCACCGATGGAAGTGAACATGGTGGAAAGAATGTTGTACATGAATAGAAACGGGAAACCCACAAAGTAGACACGCAGATACAATACTGCTTCTTCCAATATATCGGCAGGGGTCTGTAATCCGCTCATCATGAAATGGGAAAAGCAAAAGCCAAAGACACCAAGGACAACGCTTAAGATCAAAAAGCTGATCAGGGACGTTGACACAATGGTTTTCATTCTACCATAATTTTTTGCACCAAAACAGCGGCTTACAAGCACACCTGCGCCCACACCAGCACCAAGCGCCACACAAATAAAAACATTGGTCAGTGCAGCACAAGCACCAACAGCCGCAAGTGCCGAGGAGCCAACAAATTGACCAACTATTATGGAATCGGCCATATTGTATACTTGTTGAAAAAAGCTGCCAAGGATCATCGGCATCGCAAAAACAGTCAGCGCTTTAAGGGGTGGATCTGTAATCAAATATTCATCTTTCGACACGATTATATTCCTTCCAAAAATCGTTTATCGCAAATTTTATCGCAAGTCAAGAAATTAGTGCAGCATTCAAACGGCATCTTTGCGATATGCAATTCACCGCTGCTGCATTAAAAAGTTGAATTGCTATAAGTTGAAGCGTTAAGTCTCCACACCCTCGAACTGGCTGTTGTAGAGCTTGGCGTAGAAGCCGCCCTGCGCCAGCAGGGTATCGTGGTCGCCCTGCTCCACGATGTGGCCGTCCTTCATCACGAGGATGACGTCGGCCTCCCGGATGGTGGAAAGGCGGTGTGCCACGATGAAGCTGGTGCGGCCCTGCATCATCCGGGCAAAGGCTGCCTGGATACGCACCTCGGTGCGGGTGTCGATGGAGGAGGTGGCCTCGTCCAAAATCAGCATCGGGGGCAGACAGAGCATCACGCGGGCGATGCAGAGCAGCTGCTTCTGGCCCTGGCTGATGTTGCCGCCGTCCTCGGCGATGACGGTGTCGTAGCCCTTGGGCAGGCGGCGGATGAAGCTGTCGGCATGGGCTGCCTTGGCCGCAGCCACCACCTCGTCGAGGGGGGCGTCCGGCTTGCCGTAGGCGATGTTCTCCCGCACGGTGCCGGCCCGAAGCCAGGTATCTTGTAACACCATGCCGTAGCTGCCGCGCAGGGAGGCGCGGGTCACGTCCCGGATGTCGGTGCCGGAGACTTTGATGGAGCCGCCGTTGACATCATAGAACCGCATGAGCAGGTTGATGAGGGTGGTCTTGCCGCAGCCGGTGGGGCCGACGATGGCGATGCGCTGGCCGGGCTTGACGTCCAGAGACAGGCCCTCGATGAGCGGGCGGTCGGGCAGATAGCGGAAAGAGACGTCCTCGATCTGGACGTGGCCGTCCGGCACGAGCTTTGCGGCGTTCTCCGCTTCGGGGGTCTGGTCTTCAGCGTCCAGAAGCTCGAACACGCGGGCTGCGCAGGCCAGAGCGTTCTGCAGCTCGGTCACGACGCCGGAAATTTCATTGAAGGGCTTGGTGTACTGGTTGGCGTAGTTCAGGAAGATGCTCAGCTGGCCGATGGTGATGCCTCCGGCTACGGCATAGATTGCGCCCACGAGGCCGACGCCTGCGTAGACGATGTTGTTGACGAAGCGGGTGGCGGGGTTGGTCATGCTGGAGAAGAAGATGGCCTTCAGGCTCACGTTCTGCAGTCGGCCATTCACCTCGTCAAAAGCCTCGAGGCTCTGGGCCTCGTGGCCGAAGGCCTGCACGACCTTCTGACCCTCTATCATCTCGTTGACAAGGGCAGTCTGCTCGCCGCGCACGGTGCTCTGGCTCTGGAAATACTTGTAGCTGCGCTTTGCGAGGAAGCTGGCGACAACGAGGCTCAGGGGGGTGATGCAGACCACCACCAGCGTGATAGGGACATTCTGCTGCAACATGAAGAGCAGGGTGCCGAGGATGGTCAGCACACCCGAGAACAGCTGGGTGAAGCCCATCAGCAGGCCGTCCGCGAAGGTATCCACGTCGGCCACCATCCGGCTCACGATGTCGCCGGATGGATGGCTATCGAGGTAAGAGAGGGGAAGGGTCTGGATCTTCCGCATGGCGGCGTTGCGCAGGTCACGGCTGACTGCGAAGGTGATGCGGTTGTTGCAGACGCTCAGCAGCCACTGCGCAAAGGCGGCGACAACAGCCACCACGATGATCTCGTAGATGATGCGCAGCACGCCCGCGTGGTCCACGGCACCTTTGCCCAGCATCATGTCGATGGCACTGCCGCAGAGGATGGGGATATACAGCTGGGCCGCCACGCTTACAGCGGCTACGATGAGGCTGCACACCACGAAGAAGCCGTAGGGCTTGATTTTCTGCAGCACCCGGGTCATGGTGGCCTTCTGCTGTTCAGGGGTCAGCTTGCTTTTTGCTTTTGCACTCATTTCTGCGCATCCCCTTTCTTGAACTGGCTCTCGTAAATTTCCTTGTAGACCGGGCAGCTTTCCAGCAGCTCGGCGTGACGGCCAAGGCCCACCATGCGGCCATCGTCCAGCACGATGATCTGGTCGGCGTGCTGCAGGCTGGCGGCGCGCTGGCTGACGATGAAGACGGTCAGATCGCCCGGCAGAGCAGCCAGAGCCTTGCGCAGGGCCGCGTCGGTGGCGTAGTCCAGTGCGCTGGCACTGTCGTCGAGGATGAGGATGTCCGGTTTGCCTACGAGGGCGCGGGCGATGGTCAGACGCTGTTTCTGACCGCCGGAGAGGTTGCGTCCGCCCTGCTCCACCGGCTCGTCGAGGCCAAGGGGCTTGGCTTTCACGAACTCCGCAGCCTGTGCCGTTTCCAGCGCAGCCCAGAGGTCGGCGTCGGAGGCATTCTGGCTGCCCCAGAGCAGGTTGGAGCGGATGGTGCCGCCGAAGAGCTGGGCCTTCTGCATGACCACAGCCACCTTGCCGCGCAGGTCGGCGCGGGGGTACTGCCGGACCGGTCGGCCCATGATCTCCACACTGCCCTCAGTGGCGTCGTAGAAGCGGGGGATGAGGCTGATGAGGCTGGATTTTCCGCTGCCGGTGCCGCCGATGACGCCGATGGTCTGGCCGCGCTTGGCGGTGAAATTGATGTCGGAGAGGCTGGGTGCGCCTGCGCCCTTGTAGGTCAGGCTCACATGGTCGAAACGGACGGCGTCGCCGGCCTTTTCCGCCGGAACATTGCCGGTGAGCTCAGCCGGGAACTCCATGCCGGGCTTTGTGTCCAGAACCGCCTGCACACGGCCTGCACAGGCCAGAGCCTTGCTCACCTGAACGATGAGGTTGGCCAGCTTGACCAGCTCGACCAGGATCTGGTTCATGTAGTTAACCAGCGCGATGACGTCGCCGGAGGCCATGCCGCCGATGTTTATCTCGATGCTGCCTACATACAGCAGCGCCACGATGGCAAGGTTGATGATAACGTAGGTCAGCGGGTTCATCAGGGCGGAGATGTGGCCCACGTGGAGCTGCATTTGGGTCAGCAGTTCATTGGCGTCCTCGAAGCGGTCCACCTCGCTCCTTTCCTTGTCGAAGGCGCGGACGACGCGCACGCCGGTCAGGTTTTCGCGGGTGAGGCCCAGAACCCGGTCGAGGCGGGTCTGCACCGACTTATAAAGCGGACGGGTGATGACCATGACGCCGAAGACCACGACGCTCAGCAGCGGGATAGCCACCACGAAGATGAGGGCGGCACGGAAGTTGACCGTAAAGGCCATGATCATGGCGCCAATCACCACGAAGGGGCTGCGCAGGAACAGGCGGAGGAAGAGGTTCAATCCGCTCTGCACCTGATTGACGTCGCTGGTCATCCGGGTGATGAGGGTGCTGGTGCCCATGGTGTCCATCTCGGAAAAGCTCAGCGTCTGGATGTGCTCAAACAGCGCATGACGCAGGCCGGTGGAGTAACCCACGGCGGCTTTGGCCGAGAAGTATTGGGCCGTCAGGCTGCACGCGAGGCCGACGATGGCCAGAAGCAGCAGGATGCCGCACCGCACGAGGATGTAGTGGAAATCGTGGGCCGCGATACCCACGTTGACGATGTCGGCCATCACAAGCGGCACGAACAGGTCAAACGTAGCTTCCAGCATCTTGAAAAGCGGTGCAAGCACGCTCTCGCGCTTGTAATCGCTGAGATAGCGAAGCATTTTGTTCAAGGCTCGATACTCCCTTTCTTTCATACATTTAGTCGAGACGCTCCTTATTATAACGCACTCCCAACAGGAATGCTATGTTTTTTGCCAAAGAAAACCGGCTCTGGATGCAGATTTCGGCTCCGGAGATTGAGAAAACCGGAAAATCCTGCTATACTGGAAAGGAATCTCAACGGAAAGAATGGTGGATGCAATGGCAAAAGATGGTGCGGCACGGCTGCGGCTGCGCCCGGTGGGCGCGGCAGACCGCAAAAAGCTGCCGGAATACGGGCCGCTGGGTACGGGCTGTCCGGCGATAGAGCGGGCTGTGGCAGCGCTCTATAAGGGCCAGAACGAGGAGAGCTTCTGGGCGCTGATGAACGCCATCAACTATGCCCTCGAGCTGGACACCAGGGTCCTGGTGCCGCTGGAAGCTGCGTCCGACCAGCCGGATGGGGCCGCCCCGTGGGCGGAGCATCCTGTCCCGGCGGAGAAAGCGAAAGACCTGCAGCCCTGGACCCTGCGTACCCAGAAGGGCCGGTGTTACCTGCCGGTGTTCACCTCAGTGAAGATGGCGGAGGCCGATAAAGGCACGGCCAGCCGCCCCATGGCGGAACGGCTTCTGGCTTCCGCCATGCAGATGGCGCTGGACTCGGACAGCATCGACGGCGTGGTCATCGACCCGTGGACCAGCTCTGCCACGCTGGACTGCTCGCTTTTGAACGGTCTGCTCCATGCCAGCCACGACACCGATGAGCCGGGCGAAGCGGAGCTGCGGGCCGGCAACCATGCCATGGCCGAGGAACGCTGGGACGACGCGATGCACTATTATCAGCTCTCTGCCGAAGAGGGCTGCGCCGAGGGCCTTGCCATGATGGGCGAGATGCTCTACGAGGGCCGGGGCTGCCGCAAGAGCCCTGCACAGGCCCGCAAGTTCTGGAAAAAAGCTGCCGACGCCGGCGATGTGGCCGCATGGGTGGCGCTGGGCGACGATGCCATGGTGCAGGGAAAAGGGGCCGGTGCGGCTCTGCGGGCCTACCGCAAGGCTCAGAAACTCTGCGCCTCCACCCCCGACATCGCCTATATGCCGCAGGTCTGCCTGCGGGTGGCCCAGTATGAGACCCAGTATATCTCCCGCAAAAAGGCGCTGGCTCAGCTGGCTGAGGCGAAGCAGGGCTTCCTCGTCCGCAAAGAAGAGGGGGACGAGACGGCCCAGAGCTGGCTGGACGAGACGGAGGCCGTCATCCGCCAGCTGCTCGAGAGAGAATGAGCGGAAACACAAAATCTTTACAAATGCTCTAAGAAATCGTCATACGGAACCGATATGATATTGAAGGAAAAATATGCGCGTCGCAAAAACAGAGAGGACGACCAGAATGAGCAAAGTGATCGGTATTGACCTTGGCACCACGAACAGCTGCGTGGCAGTGGTGGAGGGCGGCAAGCCCGTCGTCATCACCAACGCAGAGGGAGAGCGCACCACCCCCAGCGTGGTGGCGTTCACCAAAGACGGTGAACGTCTGGTGGGCGGTGCGGCCAAGCGACAGATCGCCACAAATTCCGGGCGTACCATCTCCAGCATCAAGCGCCATATGGGCAGTGACTACCGGGTGCACATCGACGGCAAGGACCTGACCCCGCAGGAGATCAGCGCCATGATACTGACCAAGATACGCCGCGACGCCGAGAGCTACTTGGGTGAGCCGGTGACGGAGGCCGTCATCACCGTCCCCGCTTACTTTGACGACAGCCAGCGCAAGGCCACCCAGGATGCGGGCCGCATCGCAGGCCTGAACGTCCTGCGCATCATCAATGAGCCTACCGCCGCCGCTGTGGCCTACGGCCTTGACAACGAAGCGCCCCAGAAGATCCTGGTCTACGACCTCGGCGGCGGCACCTTCGACGTCTCCATCATCGAGATCGAAGACGGCACCTTTACGGTGCTGGCCACCGGCGGCGATACCCGCCTCGGCGGCGACGACTTCGACCAGCGCATCGTGGAATACGCCGTGGCAGAGTTCAAGAAATCGGACCGCATCGACCTCTCCCGCGACCCCGCCGCCATGGGACGCCTGAAAGAAGAGGCCGAAAAGGCCAAGAAAGAGCTGTCCAGCGCCCTCTCGGCCCAGCTCAATCTGCCCTTCATCGCTGTGGGCAAGGATGGCCCCCACCACCTCGATCTGACCATCTCCCGCCCCCAGTTCGAGATGATGACCGGCGACCTGCTGGCACGGACGGTGGCCCCGGTGCAGAACGCACTGCGGGATGCCGGCATCTCGGCTTCGCAGCTGGGCAAAGTCCTTCTCGTCGGCGGCAGCACCCGGATGCCTGCCGTCGAGCGTCAGGTGAAGGAACTGCTGGGCTGTGAACCGAGCCACAGCCTCAACCCCGACGAATGCGTGGCGATGGGTGCCGCTGTGCAGGGCGGTCTGTTACAGGGCGGTGGCAAGCTGGCTGGCGCTTCTGGTGCAGCGGCGCAGGGCCTTGTGCTGATGGACGTCACCCCGCTGACCCTCTCGATCGAGACACTGGGCGGCGTGGCGACCCCCCTCATCACCCGCAACAGCATGATACCCACCCGCAAGAGCCAGATATTCACCACGGCCCGCCCCATGCAGACCAGTGTGGAGATCAACGTCCTGCAGGGTGAGCGGCATTTCGCCCGCGACAATAAGAGCCTCGGCAAGTTCAAGCTGAACGGCATCCGGGCCAGCTTCTCGTCCAAGCCCCAAATCGAAGTCACCTTTGATATTGACGTCAACGGCGTCGTGAAAGTCTCGGCCAAAGACCTCGGCACCGGCCGGGAACAGAACATCACCATCACCGGCAGCACGAACCTCTCGGAGAATGAGATCCAGCGCGCCATGGCCGACGCGGCCGCCTACGAGGCCGAGGACAGCCGCCGCAAAGAGCGGCTTGACCTCCACAATCAGGCCGAGGTGCTGGCTTATAAGGTGGACGAGGCCCTCTCTAAGTGCAAGAAGGAGCTGGATAAGGAAGAGAAGAACCGCATCAAAGCCGATGTGGCCAACCTCCGCCGCTGCCTGCGGAAGGATAAGCCCGAAAAGATGAACGAGACGGAAGAAGCAAACCTCCGTCAGGCCAAGAGCCAGCTCGAAGCATCCGCAAACCACCTGATGGTGCTTTATGCATCGGAGCAGAGCGAGAACGGCTCGGACGGGACCATTTGATAAACAGTAAGACCCCCGCTGTGTTTGCAGCGGGGGTCTTTTGCGTCTGAGGGAAAAGTATCTATGGGAAACAAAGAGGAGAGAGGGAAAAGCTTATCGGCCAACGATGAGGTCGCGGCGGCTGCGGAAGCCCACGGTGAGGTGAGCGCTGCTGCCGAGGTGGCGCAGAGTGACCCGGGTGCCGGGCTTCTGGTCCTGGCACAGCAGAGTCAGGTTCAGGGTGGTGGAAGTCTTGCCGGTCTTGAGCACCAGAGTGCTTACGCCCTGATTCATCAGGGTCTGCATGTCGAGGATGGTGGTGCGGAAGGTGGCGTTGTCATCGGGGGCGTCCAGCGTCAGCACGCGGCCTTCCTGACGGGCGGTGTAGAGCACCTGCTTGCCCAGCAGGCCCTTGACGGTGTAGCGGGCTTCGCTCTTCTCCACCGGCGTGTCAGAGGGCAGGGGAGTTTCGTCGGAGATCATCATCACGTTGCCCTGAATGGGGTTCTCCACCGGGGAAGCGTAGCCGCCGTAGTTGGGGTCTACCTCCCCCACCGGAACGTCAGAGTGGAGAGCAATGTCACCCTGAACCATGACCTCGGACGACTGAGGGGGCAGATAACCGGCAACGGTCACGTCCTCGGCGTCGGCGGCAAAGGCACCCACGCTCATGGCGGCGGTCATGGTCAGCAGAGCGGCAGCAGCGGCAGCGCGGCGGGCAGTGTTCTTGTTCAGCAGTCTCATAGTAGTATCCTCCTGTAGATGTAGGAAGTCAACCTCTCCGTCAGCGCTGGTGCGCTGACGGAGAGGTTTATCCCAAATGCTTTTATCAGCGGTACGGCGTATCAGAAAACCGCCGTATCTGTAATGAATACGGATACGGCGGGATTATTGCAGAGATCCTATTTTAATTTTTGCTGGAATCTTTTTCCTCAAGGATAGCCATGAACTCGTCGCCGGTGATGGTCTCCTTTTCATAAAGGTACTTCGCCAGCTCGTCGAGCTTTGCACGGTTGTCGGTGAGGATCTTGATGGCCTTTTCGTGCTGGACCTTTACCAGCTCCACGACCCGCTGGTCGATCTCGCGCTGGGTCTGGGCCGAGCAGGCCAGCGAGGTGTCGCCGCCCAGATACTGGTTGTTCACCGTCTCCAGGGCCACCATGTCGAACTCTTTGCTCATGCCGTAACGGGTGAGCATGGCGCGGGCAAGCTTGGTGGCCTGCTCGATGTCGTTGGACGCGCCGGTGGTGATGGAGCCGAACACCACTTCCTCGGCAGCACGTCCGCCGGTGAGGGTGGCGATCTTATTTTCCAGCTCTTCCTTGGTCATCAGGTAGTGGTTGCCTTCTTCGACCTGCATGGTGTAGCCCAGTGCGCCCGAGGTGCGGGGGATGATGGTGATCTTCTGCACGGGTGCGGAGTGATTCTGAAGCGCCGCCACCAGTGCGTGGCCGATCTCATGATAGGCTACGATGCACTTTTCCTTGTCGGTGAGGATGGAGTTCTTCTTCTGGTAGCCTGCAATGACCACCTCGATGCTCTCCTCGAGGTCGGCTTCCGTGACCGACTTGCGGCCGGCGCGCACGGCCCGCAGGGCGGCTTCGTTGACGATGTTGGCCAGCTCTGCGCCGGAGGCACCGGAGGCCATCCGGGCCACGGTGTTGAAGTCGATGCCGGGGGCAAGAGCGACTTTCTTGGCGTGGACCTTCAGGATCTCTTCGCGGCCCTTGAGGTCGGGCAGTTCCACAGGAACACGGCGGTCAAAGCGGCCGGGACGGGTCAGAGCCGGGTCAAGGGAATCCGGACGGTTGGTGGCCGCGAGGATGATGACGCCGCTGTTGCCCTCGAAGCCGTCCATCTCGGTGAGCAGCTGGTTCAGGGTCTGCTCGCGCTCGTCGTTGCCGCCCAGCTGGCCGCTGTTGCGCTTCTGGCCAATGGCGTCTATCTCGTCGATGAACACGATGCAGGGGGCTTTTTCCTTGGCCTGCTTGAACAAATCACGGACTTTGGACGCGCCCATGCCCACGAACATCTCCACAAACTCCGAGCCGGAGATGGAGAAGAACGGCACGTTGGATTCGCCCGCCACGGCCTTTGCCAGCATGGTCTTGCCGGTACCCGGAGGGCCGACGAGCAGGATGCCCTTGGGCATCGAGGCACCGATCTCTTCGTATTTCTTGGGGTCGTGCAGATAATCTACGATCTCCTGTAAGTTCTCTTTGGCCTCATCTTCGCCGGCCACATCCGCAAAGCGGATGCCGTGGGTGGACTGGACGTAGACCTTGGCGTTGGACTTACCCACGCCGCCGAACATCATTGAGTTCGCGCCGCCGGCCTTTTCCATGAGCTTTTTGTTCATGAAATTGCCCAGACAGACGAAGAGGACGATGGGCAGCACAAAGCTCAGCAGAAAGCTCATCAGGGGCGAAGCCTGCTCGACAATCTCGCTGGAAAACTGTGCGCCTGCGTCGTAGAGGCGCTGGGTCAGGTCAGGGTCGTTCATCAGGCCGGTCTTGTAAATTTGCTTTTCGTCTTTATCAGTAAAGATGATCTGGTTCGATTCCACATCCACCCGGCCGATGTCTTTGTCCTCGGTCATAGACATGAAGGTGCCGTAGTCCACTTCTTTTACCTGCCGTTCGCTCATCCACGGCACGAGCACGAAGTTGAGCAGCATCAGCACCAGTAATACAATGGCGTAGTAAATAGCCAATGGCTTTTTGGGGGTCTTGACTTCTTTCATGGGGATCCCTCCTTGTGTTGCAACCAGCATACCACGACGCCATTTCAGAAACCAGCGTTTCGAGGCGAACTTTGCAAAAACTTCGCAGATTCTTAACAAAGCAAAGAATCCACCCGCAAATTTTGAAAATTTATGCTGCTATTTATGTGAAATCGTTTCATTTTAATTGTGAGCAAAACTGCTTGACAGGGGCGGCGGGTTTTGCTAAAATGAAACCACTTTGAACAAAGCGCAAATGCGTTGACGGGGAAAAAACGATTTTCTTCTGCGTGCAGAGAGCCGCCGGATGGTGCAAGGCGGTGCAGAGGGTCTCGGTTACTGGCCCCTGAGCGGCAGGACTGAAGCAGACAGTAGGTCCTGACGGAAGCCCACCGTTATAAGGGCAGCGATTCGCCTCAAAAAGCCGATCGTGCAGAGCGGCTGTGCTTTTGGCACAGCAAAGAGAGTGGTACCACGGGTGCCCTGTAACAGAAATTACAGGCTCTCGTCTCTCAGGGGATTTCGTCCTTTGAGAGACGGGAGCCTTTTCGTTTGATAAAAGGAGTCAACCTCTCAGTCAGCGCTGACGCGCTGCCGCAACCCGGCCCTGTCGAGCGAATGCGAGACTGAGAGGTTGACACAGCAAAAATGGAGGACAAGAATTATGATGGACGCTACCAAGTACGCACCGGGATATTACCCGGTCCCCGCCGGCTATGACAGCTGGGTCAAGAAAGACCACATCGAGAAAGCTCCCACCTGGTGCAGCGTGGACCTGCGCGACGGCAATCAGGCCCTTATCGTCCCCATGAGCCTCGAGGAAAAGCTGGAATTCTTCCAGATGCTGGTCAAAATTGGCTTCAAGGAAATCGAAGTCGGCTTCCCGGCCGCCAGCGAGACGGAGTACGAGTTCCTCCGTACTCTCATCGAGAAGAACATGATCCCCGACGATGTCACCGTGCAGGTGCTGACCCAGTGCCGCGACCATATCATCCGCCGCACCTTCGAGGCTGTCAAGGGCGCACCTCGTGCGGTCATCCACTTCTATAATTCCACCTCCGTCGCCCAGCGCGAGCAGGTGTTCCACAAGTCTAAGGAGGAGATCAAGCAGATCGCCGTGGACGGCGCAAAGCTGGTCAAGCAGCTGAGCGAGGAGTATGAGGGCAACTTCCTCTTCGAGTACAGCCCCGAGAGCTTCACCGGCACCGAGGTGGACTACGCCGTTGAGGTCTGCAACGCGGTCCTGGACATCATGCAGCCCACCCCCGACCGCCCCATGATCATCAACCTGCCGGTCACGGTCGAGATGAGTATGCCCCATGTCTATGCAAATCAAATTGAGTATTGCGACAAGCACCTCAAGTACCGCGACAGCGTCATCATCTCCACCCACCCGCATAATGACCGCGGCACCGGCGTCGCCTGTGCAGAGCTGGCCGTTCTGGCAGGCGCTCAGCGGGTGGAGTGCTGCCTCTTCGGCAACGGCGAGCGCACCGGCAACGTGGACGCTGTGACCCTCGCCATGAATATGTACAGCCACGGCGTAGACCCGAAGCTGGACTTCTCCGATATGCCCGCCATCTGCGCCACCTATGAGCGGGTCACCCGGATGCACATCTACGAGCGCACCCCCTACGCCGGTCAGCTGGTGTTTGCCGCCTTCTCCGGCAGCCATCAGGATGCCATTGCAAAGGGCATGGCTTTCCGCAAGGAGCGCGGCGAACACCGCTGGACCTGCCCCTACATCCCCGTTGACCCCCACGACATCGGCCGCACCTACGACGCCGACGTCATCCGCATCAACAGCCAGAGCGGCAAGGGCGGCATCGGCTTCGTGCTGGAGCAGAACTACGGCTACAACCTGCCCGCCAAGATGCGCGAGGCGCTGGGCTACAAGGTCAAGAGCGTGTCCGACCACAGCCACAAGGAGCTGAGCGCAGGCGAAGTGCTCCACATCTTCGAGGATACCTTCCTCAACAAGTCGAAGCCCCTGTCTGTCGTCGAGGCCCACTTTGCACAGGTCAACGGCATCACCGCCACCGTCACGCTGGATCTGAACGGTCAGCGCAAGGTGGTCACCTCGGTGGGTAATGGCCGTTTGGATGCTGTGGCAAACGCTATCCAGAGCGCCACCGGCATGGACTTCCACCTGGAAACTTACTCCGAGCACAGTCTGGACGAAGGCTCCACCTCCCGCGCCGCTTCCTACGTCGGCCTCGAGTGGGGCGACGGCATCGTCACCTGGGGTGCAGGCACCGATACCGATATTATCGTGGCCGGTATCCATGCACTGGTCAGCGCGATCAACAATAAATAAAGAGAGATTTTTGAGAGAGTATCAAAAGGAGAATGAACCATGGGAATGACCCAGACGCAGAAAATTCTGGCCGCACACGCAGGCCTCGCCGAGGTCAAGGCAGGCCAGCTCATCAACGCCAAGCTCGACATCGTGCTGGGCAATGACATCACTACCCCCGTCGCCATCAACGAGTTCGAAAAGGCGGGCTTCAACGGCGTGTTCGACAAAGAGCACATCGCCATCGTCCTCGACCACTTCGTTCCCAACAAGGACATCAAGAGCGCGACCCAGTCCAAGCAGTGCCGCGAGTTCGCCAACAAGTACGACATCCTCAATTTCTACGATGTGGGCCAGATGGGCATCGAGCACGCTCTGCTGCCCGAAAAAGGCATCGTGACAGCCGGTGACTGCGTCATCGGCGCCGACAGCCACACCTGTACTTACGGCGCACTGGGCGCATTCTCCACCGGCGTTGGCTCCACCGATATGGCCGCCGGCATGGCTACCGGCATGGCATGGTTCAAGGTGCCTGCCGCCATCAAGTTCGTGCTGAACGGCAAGCTGCCGCCGAAAGTTTCCGGCAAAGACCTCATCCTCCACATCATCGGTATGATCGGCGTGGATGGTGCGCTGTATAAGTCGATGGAGTTCACCGGCCCGGGCGTCGCTTCCCTCTCCATGGACGACCGCCTGAGCATCTGCAACATGGCCATCGAGGCCGGTGCCAAGAACGGCATCTTCCCCGTGGACGACGTGACCAAGGCTTATCTCAAGGGCCGCAGCCAGCGCGAGCCGGTGTTCTATGAGGCCGACCCGGACGCCGAGTATGAGAAGACCATTGAAATCGACCTCTCTGCCCTCGAGCCGACCGTCAGCTACCCCCACCTGCCCGAGAACACCCACCCCGCCAGCGAGGGCAAGGACATCAAAATCGACCAGGTGGTCATCGGCAGCTGCACCAATGGCCGCCTCGAGGATATGGAGGCCGCTTACAACATCCTGAAGGGCAAACACATCGCAAAGGGCGTGCGCGGCATCATCATCCCCGCCACCATGGCCGTGTACAAGGAGTGCATCCTCCGCGGCTGGACGACGGCCTTCATCGACGCGGGCTGCATCGTCTCCACCCCCACCTGCGGCCCCTGCCTCGGCGGCTACATGGGCATCCTCGCCGAGGGTGAGCGCTGCGTCTCCACCACCAACCGCAACTTCGTGGGCCGCATGGGCCACGTCAAGAGCGAGGTGTATCTGGCTTCGCCCGCTACCGCTGCCGCCAGCGCACTGACCGGCTACATCACCGACCCCCGCACGGTCTGAGAAAAGGAGAGTCACCCATGAACAACGCAAACGGTTCTGTTTTCAAATACCCGGATAACGTGGATACCGACGTCATCATCCCGGCCCGCCACCTGAACACGCAGGATGCCAGAGAGCTGGCCAGCCACTGCATGGAGGACATTGACAAGGACTTCATCAACAACGTCAAGGACGGCGACATCATGGTGGGCGGTTGGAACTTCGGCTGCGGCTCCTCCCGTGAGCACGCACCGCTGGCCATCAAGACCGCCGGAATCTCTGTCGTCATCGCCAAGAGCTTCGCACGCATCTTCTACCGCAACAGCATCAACATCGGCCTGCCCATCATGGAATGCCCCGAGGCCGTGGACGCCATCAGCGCAGGCGATACTGTCAGCGTGGATTTTGATACCGGCGTCATCACCGATGAGACCACCGGCAAGACTTTCCAGGCCGAACCCTTCCCGCCGTTCATCCAGAAGATCATCGCCGACGGCGGTCTGATGAAGTCGCTGACGAAGAAGTAAAGCGGCATTGCCTCTTTGCTGGACGTAAAGTTTATCAGAGATGTAACACCATCGGCGAAGCCGTAAAACGGAGAAACGAGAAAAAAGCGTTTAGCGAAGCGGCTAGCTTTTTTCCGTTTCGACTTCTCCGTTGGGGTCTGAAAGGGGCGAGCAGCCCCTTTCTCGTGGGTCCAGCGCGTCGAAATCGCTGGTGGTTTTCTGGTTCTCTTTTGCCAGCAAAAGAGAACATAGCCTGACGAAAGATGCTGTTGTCCAATAAAAGAAAGGATGCCCATAAGAATGGAAAAAAACATTGCTGTCATCTGGGGCGACTGCTCCAGCCCCGAGATCGTGAAGCAGACCCTCCGCGTTCTCGATAAGGTGGCCGAAAAGTACGGCCACACCTTCCACTACACCGACGCCGCAATGGGCGGCGAGGCCATCGACAAGTACGGCGACCCGCTGCCCCAGCATGAGCTGGACAAGTGCCTCGCGGCCGACAGCGTCCTTCTGGGCGCAGTGGGCGGCCCAAAGTGGGAGGGTCTGCCCGGTGAGCAGCGCCCTGAAAAGGGTCTGCTCCGTCTCCGCGCCGGCATGGGCCTCTACTCCAACAACCGCCCGGCCAAGATCTGGCCCCAGCTGGCCCCGGCCAGCCCCCTCAAGCCCGAGATCGTGGCAAAGGGCATCGACTTCATCATCGTGCGTGAGCTCATCGGCGGCGTCTACTTCGGTAAGCACGAGACTTACACGCTGGAGAACGGCGAGAAGCAGGCTGTGGATTCCATGCCCTACTCGGAGCATGAAATCGAGCGCATTGGCCGCATCGGCTTCGAGACGGCCATGAAGCGCCGCAAGAAGCTCTGCTGCGTGGATAAGGCCAACGTGCTGGATACCAGCCGCCTCTGGCGTGCGGTCATGCACCGCCTGCAGGCTGAGTACCCCGAGGTGGAGTACAGCGAGATGTTCGTGGACAACTGTGCCATGCAGGTCGTCAAGGACCCCAGCCAGTTCGACGTCATCGTCACCGAGAACATGTTCGGCGACATCATCTCCGATGAGGCCTCCATGATCACCGGCTCCATCGGCATGATCCCCTCGTCCAGTCTGGGCGACGGCACCCGGGGCCTGTACGAGCCCATCCATGGCTCTGCTCCCGACATCGCGGGCAAGGACATCGTCAACCCTACTGCCTGCATCCTCTCCGCCGCTATGATGCTGCGCTACTCCTTCGGTATGGCTGAGGAGGCTGACGCCATTGAGAACGCGGTGAATAAGGTTCTGGACAAGGGCCTGCGCACCGCCGACAACATGAGCGAGGGCTGCACCTGCCTCGGCTGCACCGCCATGGGTGACGCTATCCTCGCGGAGATTTGAGTTTACCGGAAAGTAATAGGATAAAGTGGTAATACCCCGCCGCTGTTCGCTGTTTGGTGAATGGCGGCGGCTTTTCTATAATACAATGTCAGCAAATTCCGCTTTCTGCCTTAAAGTGTGAAATAGATTCATTTGACAAATCAATTTATGTAAACTATACTAAATCCTGTCTTTAACAATAAAAATAGCCCGTGTGCCGGGATGGATAAACAGAGATAGGATGGGAAAAACGATATGCTGACACTGGATAAGATCTACCACGCCGCCTTTGTCCTCAAGGACGTAGCCCGCAAGACCGACCTCATCGAGGCACCCCGGCTCTCCAAGGACTGCCAGCTCTACCTCAAGACCGAGAACCTGCAGGTGACCGGCAGCTTCAAGGTGCGCGGCGCTTATTATAAGATCAGCCAGCTCTCCAAGGAAGAGAGCGACAAGGGCGTCATCGCCTGCTCGGCGGGCAACCACGCACAGGGCGTGGCGCTGGCCGCTACCCGCCGCGGCATCAAGAGCATCGTCTGTATGCCGGACGGTGCGCCCATCATGAAGGTTGAGAACACCAAGAACCTCGGTGCGGAGGTCTGCCTCGTACCCGGCACCTACGACGACGCCCACGACAAGGCCGTGGAGCTGCAGGAAGAAACGGGCATGACCTTCATCCACCCCTACGACGACGAGCAGGTCATTGCCGGTCAGGGTACTATCGGCCTCGAAATTCTCGACCAGCTGCCCGATGTGGACGCTGTCATCGTGCCTGTGGGCGGCGGCGGACTCATCTCCGGCGTGGCCTTCGCCATCAAGAGCCTGAAGCCCGACGTCAAGGTCTACGGCGTGCAGGCCGAGGGCGCACCCAGCATGTATCGCTCCCTCCATGAGCACAAATACCAGACCCTCTCTGCCGTCTCCACCTTCGCAGACGGCATTCAGGTCAAGACCCCCGGCGAGCTGACCTATAAGCTTTGTGAAGAGTATGTGGACGACATCGTCACTGTCACCGAGGACGAGACCGCAGCGGCCATCCTCTCCCTGATGGAGAACCAGAAGCTGGTGGCCGAGGGTGCAGGCGCAGTGCCTGTGGCGGCGGCGCTCTTCCACAAGCTGCCCATTGAGGGCAAGAAGGTCGTCTGCCTCGTCTCCGGCGGCAACATCGACGTGAACATCCTCAACCGCGTCATCACCCGCGGCCTCGTCATGAGCGGCCGCAAGGCCAACCTGACCATCGCGCTGGAAGACAAGCCCGGCCAGCTGCAGCAGGTGGCCGACATCGTCTCCCGCTGCGGCAGCAATGTGGTGTCCGTCCTCCACGACGGCTCCGACCCCAATATGCCCATCTCCAGCTGCTTCCTCAAGCTAACTCTCGAGACCCGCGACAACGCCCAGATCGAGCAGATCCGGCAGGAGCTCACCAAGGCAGGCTTCCAGCTGGTGGCCGAGCGCGTATAACTTTATCGGTAAATGCAGAAGCGCCGCCCGAACGGGCGGCGTTTCGTTTTGTCAGCCGATGATCTCGTACTGGAAATATTCGCACTTGAGCTTGCTGCCCACGTCGATTTCCGGCGGCAGGAGCGCCAGTGCCACCGGGTTCAGCTCGTCGCTCTCGATGTCGGTGCGGCGCAGGTTGACGTAATCGCCGTCAAAGCTCACGACTTCGTAATACCAAGGCCCCATACTGTTTCCTCCCGTGATTCATTCCTGTGTGTTCTCTTTTTCCTGCTTCCGCCAGTGGTAGTACGGCCCGAGGATGCAGACGGCGGCGAGTATCATCACCGCGAGGATGATGCTGGTGACGGTCTGATTGTCGGAGAAAAAGTAGAACAGCAGCTGCCCGCCGCCCACGATGAGCTCCAGCACACCCAGAAGCCTCTGCCAGAGGCGGCGGGCCTCTTCGCTGGACGATTCCAGCCGCCGCGCCAGCACGCCGGGCAGCTGGACGCGGAGGACGTCTGCAATGCCCCAGACGAGGAAGATAACGCCGATGACAAGATGGTGTAACATAAGCCACGCTCCTTTCTGCGCTGTGCGCTGAACAGAAAAACTTTTACAGTGCAAGTATATCATATCGGTGAGACCCCGACAAGGACGGGATTTGCCTGCCCGGCTCAGAAAATTTGGGTGGAACCGCCCGGCGGGCTTGTGGAATTTTGAAAAATATGCTATACTATTCTCTACTGATGCGCCATCGCCAAGCGGTAAGGCAGGGGACTTTGACTCCCCCATCGCAGGTTCGACTCCTGCTGGCGCAACTGCACAAAAGACCTGCACGAAAGCTGAGATTTAGCAAATCGTGCAGGTCTTTTTGTGTGCAAAAACAGGAATGGGGGACGGCATCGGAACCGTCCCCCCTCGAAAAGCATTTGGCAGGCGTGGCGTTCTCCTGCATCTCTCAGGGCGAAAGCCCTTGTCGTTACCATCGGCGTGTGGCTGCCACGAAATTGACCACCTCAAATGCTTTTCTTATCCTATGTATAGCATACCACAGTTATTCTTTTTTGTAAAGAATGTCGCTTTGACGTAAGAGTCGCCGAAAACGCTTTTGACTGATATTCCACATGGTGATGATAGAATTTTTGTAGTCTTCAGGGTCATCTGATACTTTTAGCCGCAGGACGACTTCAGCGGTAAGTTCAGGCGTGACAATTTCTTTGAGTACAAGAGCAGTATGCGGCCGGTTTCCTCTCAGGATATAGTCAGGTTCTTGCAAGATAAGAGGAATATGGGAAGAGAGACGGTCATAATCACCGGGATGACCATCTTCAATGTGGAGAATCTGCTGTTCTGTAATAATAACATCATCGGTCACTAGGTCTTGGTCAACGACCCGGTAAAGTTCCCGGTCGATTTTGCATATAAAATTCACGTCTGTGTCCACACCATTCTTGTTTGATGAATCCAGTATATCATGCCGGATTCATTTTGTACATAAAAACTGTCTCGCTGAGACGCAAAAAGCCGCCCGGCTTTTGTACCGGGCGGCAATGGAGAAGAAAAATCGCAAAAGCGATGAAAATATCGGTTTTACAGCAGCTTACAGGATGTCGATGTACTCACCGGCCAGAGCCTTGTTCATGCTGCGGACGGCGCAGAACTTGCCGCACATGGAGCAGGTGTCGCTGTGGTCGTCCTCGGGCAGGCGGGCGTCACGGATGGCCTTTGCCGTCTCGGGGTCGAGGGCGCAGGCGAACTGCGCATCCCAGTCGAGGACGCGGCGGGCGTCGCCCATCTTGTCGTCGATGTCCCGGGCGTGGGGGATGCCCTTTGCGATGTCGGCAGCGTGGGCGGCAATCTTAGAAGCCACGATGCCCTGCTTGACGTCGTCCACATTGGGCAGAGCCAGATGCTCGGCGGGGGTGACATAGCACAGGAAGGCTGCGCCGCTCATGGCCGCGACAGCGCCGCCGATGGCAGCAGTGATGTGGTCATAGCCGGGGGCAATGTCGGTGACGATGGGGCCGAGGACGTAGAAAGGTGCGCCCATGCAGATGGTCTTCTGGATCTCCATGTTGGCGGCGACCTGGTTCAGAGGCACATGGCCCGGGCCTTCCACCATGACCTGGACGTTGTGCGCCCAGGCCCGCTTGGTCAGCTCACCCAGACGAACCAGCTCTTCGATCTGGCAGACGTCGGTGGCGTCGGCGAGGCAGCCGGGGCGGCAGGCATCGCCCAGAGAGATGGTGACGTCGTGCTCTTCGCAGATGTCCAGAATCTCGTCGAAGTGCTCATAGAAGGGGTTCTCGTTGCCGGTCATGCACATCCATGCAAATACCAGCGAGCCGCCGCGGCTGACGATGTTCATCTTCCGCTTATGCTTGCGGATCTGCTCGATGGTCTTACGGGTGATGCCGCAGTGGAGGGTGACGAAGTCCACGCCGTCCTCTGCGTGCAGACGCACCACATCGATGAAGTCCTGTGCCGTCAGGGTGGCGAGGTCGCGCTGGTAGTGGATGACCGAGTCGTACACCGGCACAGTGCCGATCATGACGGGGCATTCGTGGGTCAGCTTCTGACGGAAGGGCTGGGTATTACCGTGGCTCGAGAGGTCCATGATGGCCTCTGCGCCCATGTTGACGGCGCTCATGACCTTCTGCATCTCGATGTTGTAGTCCTTGCAGTCGCGGGAGACGCCGAGGTTGACGTTGATTTTGGTGCGGAGCATGGAGCCGATGCCCTCGGGGTTCAGGCACTCGTGGTGCTTGTTGGCCGGGATGGCGACCTTGCCCTCAGCGACCAGCTGACGGATCTCTTCGACGGTGCGGTACTCCTTCTTGGCCACCGTTTCCATCTGGGGCGTGACGATGCCCTTGCGGGCGGCATCCATCTGTGTGGTGTAAGTCTGCATTTGAAAATCCTCCGAAAATACGCTCTCTTTATTTATGAACAGCGTCCGGGACGCCGTGCATCCAGTTTTCGACCCCGACGCCGCCCAGAGTGTGGTCCAGCGGGCCGGAGCCGCGGCCCAAATCGAGCTGCGCGTTCAGCGCGTCGGTCAGGTAAGCCTTGGCCCGGGCAATCGCTTCTTCCAGTGCAAATCCTTTGGCAAGGTTGGCCGCAATGGCACTGGACAGAGTGCAGCCCGTGCCGTGGGTGTTGGGGTTGGCGATACGCTTGCCCGGAAACCAGATCTCCGTGCCATCCGGGAAGGTGAGCAGATCGTCGGCGTCGGTGTCACTGTGGCCGCCCTTGAGCAGGACGGCACAGCCGCAGTCGGCGGCGATGGCCCGGGCGGCGGCGCTCATGTCGGCACGGCCCGAGATGTGCAGGCCGGACAGCACTTCGGCCTCGTGCCGGTTGGGCGTGATGACCTCGGCCAGAGGGAACAGCTCCCGGCGCAGGGTGCGCACGGCATCCGATGCAATCAAATCAGAGCCGGAGGTGGCTACCATCACGGGGTCCACGACGATGTGCTCCGCCTTGTAAAAGCGGAGACGCTCGGCGATCGTCTCGATGAGCGGGGCAGAGGACACCATGCCGATCTTGACGGCGCAGGGGCGGATGTCGGTGAAGACGGCGTCTATCTGCTGGGCCAGAAATTCGGGGCTGACCTCGAAGATGCCGGATACACCGGTGGTGTTCTGGGCCGTCAGGGCAGTGATAGCGCTCATGGCGAAGACGCCGTTCATGGTCATGGCTTTGAGGTCGGCCTGAATGCCGGCGCCGCCGCTGGAATCGCTGCCCGCGATGGTAAGTGCAGTTTTCATAAATTGTAATCTCCTTAAATAAACCTCTCAGTCTCGCTATCGCTCGACAGCTCCCCTATCGAGGGGAGCCTCTGGCGAAGAGATTGAGCTTTACGCAATGCCAAGGCCTCTCCTCGATAGGAGCAACAACGACGACCGCCGCCAGTGGCGGAAACAGGGAGTCGCTGTTGGGGCCGCGGCCAGCAAGACGCAAGCAAAGCGCTGCGGATGCTGGGTGCCGCAACCCGGGCAGTGGCAGCGCGTCAGCGCTGACGGAGAGGTTATACAATTACTTCTGTCAGTGCCTTCAGCTCTTTGCACTCAGCCTCAATGTCCTCGGCGCTGAAGATAGCGCTCACGAGGGCCACGCCGTCCGCGCCGGAGCCTTTGAGTTTGAGGATATTGTCTTTATGGATGCCGCCGATGGCCACGACCGGCACATCCACGGAGTCGCAGATCTCTTTCAGTCTGCCCTCCGGCAGGACATCCACATCGGTTTTGGTGTGGGTGGAAAATGCTGCGCCGACGCCCAGATAGTCCGCGCCGTGGGCCACGGCCAGCTGTGCTTCCTCGACGGAATGGGCCGACACACCGATGATCATGTCAGGGCCGACCTTGGCGCGGACGTCTGCGGCGGCCATATCTTCCTGCCCGACATGGATGCCGTCGGCATGGCATTTTATAGCGATCTCGACGTTATCGTTGATGATGAAGGGTACGCCATAGCTGCGGCAGAGGGCGGAAAGCTCCATGGCTTCCTGCAAAAATGCCGCGTCGTCCAGCTCCTTTTCCCGCAGCTGGACGCAGGTGACGCCGCCTTTCAGCGCGTCTTCCACCTGCTGGCGGAGGGTCTCGCGGCCCGTCCACGCCCGGTCGGTGACGGCGTAGAGAAGCATGGTGTGTTTATCGCATTTCATAGCGTGCTCCTTCCTCGAGCTGTTCGGGGGTCATGTTGAAGATCGCGTCGATGATGTAATTGCGGTAGGTGGCGTTGCCGTCCAGCCTGGACAGGCGGCTGTGAGCTGCTTCGCCCGCAAGGCCCATGGCGCAGACAGCTGCAGCAGCGGCTTCCAGAGGCTTGTCCGGGTTGGCCGCACAGAATGCCGCCGTCAGGGCCGAAAGCTGACAGCCGGTGCCGGTGACAGCGCTCATCATGGGGTGGCCGTTGCGGATGCAGAAAGCCCGCTCTCCGTCGGCCACGATGTCGATGGCACCGGTGACGGCGACGACCGCCCCTGTGCGGGCCGCAAACGCTTTGGCGAATGCCACGGTCTTGTCCAGCGTCTCGTCCGTCACCTTGTCGGCGGTGTCGGCGTCCACGCCTTTTGTGGTGCCGCTGCCTGCCGCCAGCGTCCGAATCTCGGAGATGTTGCCCCGGATGACTGTGAACTTCACTTCCCGCAGGAGGCGCAGTGCCGTTTCGGTGCGCAGATGGGAAGCGCCTGCGCCTACGGGGTCCAGCACGACAGGACGGCCCAGCCGGTTGGCGGTGTGTCCCGCCAGCAGCATGGAGGGGATGGTGCGGCTGTTCAACGTGCCGATGTTGAGGTTCAGCCCGGCACACAGCGAGATGATGTCCTCGACCTCGGCGGCATCATCCGCCATGATGGGGGACGCCCCGCAGGCGAGGACGATGTTGGCACAGTCGTTGACGGTGACGTAGTTGGTGATGTTATGGACAAGCGGGCTTTTGGCCCGGACGTTGGCAAAGATGTTCCGAAACATGGTTTCTCCTTCGAATCAGCTCAGGCTGGCCTGCATGGCGCGGAGTGCGCCTGCGCGGGAAAGTGCGGCCAACAGTGCGCCTGCAATGATGGCACCGCCGGCGGTGGAGACGAGGAAGGGGACGATGTAGGCGTAGAACGCGATGTCACCGGCGCTCTTGCCCATCAGCAGGATGGCAACGGGGTAGGCGCACAGACCGCCGAGGATGGAGGTGCCGAACACCTCGCCCACGAGGGTGGGCAGCAGCTTATTGGTCTTGTGGAAGACGATGCCGCAGAGCAGTGCGCCGAACATGCTGCCGGGAAAAGCCATCAGACTGCCCAGACCCAGCAGATTGCGCAGCAGGGAGGCAACGAAAGCCACGCCCACGCCGTAGTAAGGCCCCAGCAGGACAGCGCAGAGGATGTTGACCATGTGCTGCACAGGGGCGCATTTGCTGCCGAAGACCGGGAAGGAGAAGACGCTGCCCACGACAGCGACAGCGCAGAACATACCGGCGAGAGCCAGCTTTTTGGTAGAATAGTGTTTCATAGTGAGTGCTCCTTTTCAATAAAAAATAAGTGCAGGGGCAGACCGCCGCTCCCGCACACGAACAGACCCGGCACCCGCGCAGAGATGCCGGAAACGGAAGAAGCGGTCGAGGCTCACTGGCCTCCTCTCACGCCGGAACACGGCTTCCCATCGCATACAAAACCCCAGACTCAGGGCGCTCCCCCTCAGCCTGTGACGCGAGAAGCCGTTTTCTAAGCGTTGCACACCGCCTGAGCGGTCTTTTTGCTCGCATACGGCGTTGCTTCCCCTTGCAATCCACCAAGGATTGCTGCGGGAAACCGCCTTGTCTGCGGGCAAAAATCCTCGCCATTCGGCGCACCCCGCTTACGAAAACAGCTTCTAAACAAAAAAGGAGACGCCTTCTGCGGCGTCTCCTGTAAAAATCCATAAACAGTGTTATGACTTCCTACGGCGGCATTATCCGCATCAGGTGCAGAAACTGTCCGAAAACAATTTCTAAGGGTCGAAGTTCGAGAACTCCCTCTCAGCCTGCATTCACAAGCTCCCCTGTATTTGTTTGTCGGGAGTATTCTACACCCATCGGGGATAAAATGCAAGGGTTTTCTTTTTTTGCGGCGCGTTTTGTGGTATACTGAAAAAAGCCCGCATTTGCAAAAACGGGCAGATAAAGGAGATATGGCTTATGGGTCTTGTCAAAGCGGCATTGGGCGCAGCATCCGGCGTGATGGGCGACCAGTGGAAAGAATACTTTTACTGCAGTGCTCTCCCGGCGGAGGTGCTGGCTGTCAAGGGACAGAAGAAAGTCTCCGGGCGCTCTTCCAACCGCCACGGCGCTGAGAACATCATCACCGACGGCTCCATCGTGGCGGTGGCCGAGGGCCAGTGCGCTCTCATCGTGGAGCAGGGCAAGGTGGTGGATCTCTGCGCCGAGGCCGGCGAGTACACTTATAACACCGGCACCCAGCCCTCTCTGCTGAGCGAGGGTCTGGCCAAGAACATCGACGAAGTCTTTGCTGAGATCGGTAAGCGGTTCAGCTTCGGCGGTCAGGCTGCCACCGACCAGCGCATCTATTACATCAACACCAAGGAGCTGATGGGCAACAAGTACGGCACCCCCAGCCCCGTGCCGTTCCGCGTCGTGGATCAGCGTGCCGGCATCGACATCGACGTCAGCATCCGCTGCTTCGGCGAGTACAGCTACCGCATCGTCAACCCCATCCTGTTTTACACCAATGTCTGCGGAAATGTGGAAAACGAGTACACCCGTGATGCGCTGGAAGGCCAGATGCGCACCGAGATGATGACCGCATTGCAGCCCGCCTTCGCCCGCATCAGCGAGATGGGCATCCGCTACTCGGCTCTGCCCGGCCATACTACTGAGCTGGCCGAGGCCCTGAATCAGGAGCTGTCCGGCAAGTGGAGCAAGCTGCGCGGCATCGAGATCGTCTCCCTCGGCGTGTCCGGCGTCAAAGCCAGCGAAGAAGACGAGCAGATGATCAAGGAGCTGCAGCGCAGCGCCGCCTTTATGGACCCGACCCGCGCCGCCGCCCACATGGTGGGCGCACAGGCTTCGGCTATGCAGGCAGCGGCTTCCAATACCTCCGCCGGTCCGGCCATGGCCTTTATGGGCATGAATCAGGCCGCTGCTGCCGGCGGCATCAACGCCCAGGCCCTCTACCAGATGGGCGCACAGCAGCCTGCCGCTGCTCCTGCCCCCGCAGCCGCCCCGGCGGCTGGCAGCTGGAGCTGCTCCTGCGGCCAGACCGGCAACACCGGCAAGTTCTGCACCGCCTGCGGCAAGCCCCGCCCCGAAGCAGGCTGGGTGTGCAGCTGCGGCGCACACAATACCGGCAAATTCTGCTCGGAATGCGGTAAGCCCCGCCCGGCGGCCAAGTGTCCGAACTGCGGCTGGACCCCTGACGACCCGGCCAACCCGCCCAAGTTCTGCCCCGAATGCGGCAAGCCTTTCGGAGCCTGAAAGGGGAGCTGAGATATGGCAGAAAACACCACGAATTACCAATGCCCGGCCTGTACCGGCCCGCTGCGGTTCGACAGCGCCAGCGGAAAGCTCTGCTGTGATTACTGCGGCTCTACTTATGATGTAGCACAGGTCGAGGCTCTTTACGGCGAAAAGCAGGCTCAGGCCGATAAGGCTGCCGAAGCCGCCGAAAAGGCAGCGTCCAGCGGCCCTGTCTGGGGGGAGATGGAGACGGGAGATCTCAGCAGCCGCACCTGCACTTCCTGCGGTGCAGAGCTGGTCTGCGGCCCCGAAACAGCTGCCACCACCTGCCCCTACTGCGGCAACCCCACCGTGCTGGGCGGACAGCTTTCCGGCAAGCTCAAGCCGGAGTACATCATCCCCTTCCGGATGGACAAAAAGACCGCCATCGAGAACCTGAAGAAGTATTATAAAGGCAAAGTCTTTCTCCCCAAAGCCTTCAAAGAGTCCAACCACATCGAGGAGATCCAGGGCGTGTATGTGCCGTTCTGGCTCTACGATGGCCGGATGGAGGCCCGGGGCGCTTACAAGGCCGAGATCAGCGAGAGCCACCGTGAGGGCGACTACATTGTCACCACCACCAGGCACTTCGATGTGGCCCGCGTGGGCGACGCCGACTTTGTCCGGGTGCCGGTGGACGGCTCCAGCAAGATGCCGGACGCCCATATGGACGCCATCGAACCCTTCGACTACAGCGACCTCAAGCCCTTCTCCACGGCCTACCTGCCCGGATTTCTGGCTGACCGGTACGACGAGGACGACAAGAAGTGTGCTGCCCGCGTCCTGACCCGGATGAAGAACAGCACCGCTGCGGCCCTCCACGATACGCTGGGCGGCTACACCGGCGTCCAGACTCTCTCGGAGCAGCTCGACCCGCGGACGCTGGAACCCCACTACGCTCTGCTGCCGGTCTGGATGCTCCACACCCGCTGGAAGGAGCAGGACTTCCTCTTTGCGATGAACGGCCAGACCGGCAAGCTCATCGGTGACCTGCCCGTGGATAAGGGCAGGGTAGCTGCATGGTTTGCCGGCATCAGCATCCCGCTGATGATACTGACGGCTCTCATCATGCTGCTGTGAGAGGGGGAGACGGGAATATGAAATACTGCAAAAAACTGTTTGCCCTTCTGGCTGCGGCCCTGCTCTGCATGGCCCTGACCCTGCCGGCCGGGGCAGCCGCCCCGCTGGTGCGGGACGAGTGCGGCGTATTTGACGCCGACACGCTGGCCGACCTCGAGGAGCAGGCCGAAAGCGCCTCCGACGGCCACGACGTGGATGTCTACTTCCTCGTGGTGGACGACATCGGCGATGCCGACCAGCGCGACTACGCGAAAAATTATTATATCTCCAACGGCCTCGGCTATGGCGACGAACAGAGCGGCATCCTCTTCCTGCTGGCGGTCGGCTCCCGCAAGTACGTCACCATCACCTACGGCGAGGGCGTCACGGCTTTCACCGACTACCGCATCGAGCAGCAGGAGGACGAGATCGTCCCGGAGCTCTCCGATGAGGAATGGGCGGATGCCGCCTCTACCTATATCGATATGTGCGACGATGCACTGGACTACTATGCCGACTATGGCGAGCCCATCGATGTGGATAACGACATCGGCCTGGAAGACCTGCTCATTGCCATGATCTTCCCTCTCGGCATTTCGGCGTTCATCTGCCTCATCCTCTACCACCGGATGAAGACGGCCCGGAAGAAAACGGAGGCCGACGAGTATATGCCCGGCTTCACCCTGCGGGTCAAGCGTGACCGCTACACCCACACCACCCGGGAGCGCACCTATGACCCGCCCCAGAAGGAGTCCCACTCCTCCGGCGGTTCGTCCGTCGATTCCGACGGCTTCGGAGGCTCGTCGGGCGGCTCGTTCTGAAGCATAAAAATAAAAACACCTCGCTGCATGACACAGCGGGGTGCTTTTGCTTTTACAGTCTCAGCCGAGGCTCACGCCCATCCGGCGGGCGACGGTGAGCAGCTCACAGCCCTCGGGGACGTTGCGGGTCTTACCGGCGATGTCCTCGAGGCGGTTGGCGACGACGCGGTTGTTGACCATGGCGACGGTGACGCCGTAGCGCTCCACTTCCACCAGCTTGGCGGCGTAGCTGCCGAACTCGGTGGCCAGTACACGGTCGTAAGCGCTGGGGCTGCCGCCGCGCTGCATGTGGCCCGGGATGCAGACGCGGGTCTCCATGCCGGTCTTTTTCTGGACGGCGGCGGCGATGCGGTTGGTGGCGGTGACGCCGTAACCGGCTTCGGCGCGCTTTGCCATCCACTCTTTCCGCTTCATCTTGGCCTCTTCGGTGTTGATGGCACCCTCGGCCACGGCGATGATGGAGAAGTTGGAGCCTTTGCGGGCGCGGCGCTCCACAGCGGCGCAGACGCGGTCGATGTCATAGGGCTGCTCGGGCAGCAGGATGATGTCTGCACCGCCGGCGATGCCGGAATAGAGGGTCAGCCAGCCGGCCTTGTTGCCCATGATCTCGATGCACATGACGCGGCTGTGGCTGCCGGCGGTGGTGTGGATGCGGTCGATGACCTCAGTGGCGATGTCCACGGCGGTGTGGAAGCCGAAGGTGACGTCGGTGCCGTAGATGTCGTTGTCGATGGTCTTGGGCAGGCCGATGACGTTCAGGCCCTCCTGGGAGAGGAGGTTGGCCGTCTTGTGGGTGCCGTTGCCGCCGAGGCAGAGCAGGCAGTCGAGCTTGGCGTCCTTGTAGGTCTTTTTCATGGCCGCGACCTTGTCGATCTTGTCCTCTTCCACCACGCGCATCAGCTTGAAAGGGGTGCGCTTGGTGCCGAGGATGGTGCCGCCCAGCGTCAGGATGCCGCGGAAATCGTCCTCGCACATCTCCTTGTATTCGCCGGTGATGAGGCCGTGGTAGCCGTTCAGGATGCCCACGATCTCGACGTTCTCGCCGAACCGTGCATACAGGGCTTTGGCCACGCCGCGGATGGTGGCGTTCAGGCCGGGACAGTCGCCGCCGGAGGTCAGGATACCAACACGTTTTTTCATATCGAACAACCCTCGTTTCTTCCGTTCTCCCTCAGAAGGGGCAGATAAATGATACTATAAGAGTATTCCCAAAGGGAGCGGGTGTCAAGAGCCGGAGATGAAAAAAGACGTGAAAACGCGGTGGTGGAGAAAGCAGAAAAAACATGGACGGAAAAATCAAAAAAGTGGTTGACAAATGGAGGCGGAGGCTGTATAATATTCCTCGTCAGCAGCGCTTCGGTGCTGAGGGCGAAACCGAATAGTGGGGATTTGCATAGTGGTAGTGCGGTAGACTCTGACTCTACTTGTGGGAGTTCG
>OGGR01000395.1_pt1 | contig 30920 bp, 23 predicted proteins | sample 1571321 | NCBI WGS metagenome assembly OGGR01 (sample SAMEA2582048, study PRJEB24529) | metagenome | biome: Human gut stool | place: China | collected 2011 | reverse complement strand
TCATAGCCTTCTGGCTTTTATGAACCACTCGCATAGCAAGTGGTTTATTTTACAAAAAAAGCGTATCCAAATTATTTCTTAGATGCTAGAGCCTTTGTTAGTACAATAAGAAATTTAGCTAAAAAATATGAAGTAAATTTATGAATATGACAAAAGAAGAAAAGATTGAGGAATGTAACTTCAATCTTTTTTTATAAGCATTAAAGAGAGATTATTTTGAAAAAAAACAAAAAATTTTAATATTATATAAAATTATTCTATAATAATATTTAAAATTTATACTTGTATCAATTAATAAAATATGGTAGAATTATTTAAATATTTTGATTTAATAAATATTTTTTAAAAGTTAATTTATAGGAGAAATGATTAAATGAAAAAATTTAGAAAAGAAAATGAATTAGATGACCTAGATTTAGACAACTTAGAATTTGAAGAAGAAGAAATAATAGAAGAAAAAAAAGATGATAAGAAAAAGATACCTAAAATAATCTTAAATATAATCTTAATTATAGCAATAATAAAATTAGGTTCTAATGTATTTCAAAGATATTATTTTAATGAATTTTATTATAAAGCACCAAATTTATTAGGACTTAATATAGATGAAGCTAAGAAAACTATATCTCATTCTGCTTTAAATATTAGAGAAATGGGAGAAGTTTATTCTGATTTGCCTTATGGAACAGTAGCTTTACAAGAACCAGCAGAAGGAACTATTGTAAAAAGAGCAAGAAATATAAAAGTCTGGGTAAGTAAAGAGTCCCCATCAGTATTCTTAGATGACTTAGTTGGAATGAACTATATAGAAGCAAGCTCTTTACTTAATAAAAATGGTATGAAAGTTGGAGAAGTAAAAAGAATAAAATCAGATTTGCCTATTAACCAAGTTATAGCAACTTCACCAAAAAGTGGAGAACCTATATCAAGAGGGCAAGAATTTGATTTTTTAATAAGCAATGGATTGGAATAATAATATAAATAGTTTGTTACTAGCTAATACATAATTTTTCTTGAAATTAAGATTATATAAAATATTCTTTACTATAATCAACTACTTGACAGCCATAAATATTTTTCGAGCTCCGCAAAGGCTCTCCAAACATTTATGGACGTCGCAGTAGTTTCATTTAAAGTTTATTTAATTATTCTTTCAAGAAAAATTCTTAAAAGTTATTAGAATGTAACTCACTTATTTATATTTTAAAAAGAGAGAATGAAAGGTATGGGAGGTAAGAAAATTCAAGGTGTAGTGATTAATAAAATTCAAGGTTTTTATTATGTTGAAAGTAATAATAAAGTTTTTGAATGTAAATTAAGAGGAATTTTAAAAAAAACTAATAATAAATATAATTGTGTTGTAGGAGATAGGGTTAAAATCTCTGAGGATAATACAATAGTTGAAATATTTAAAAGAGATAATATGCTTATAAGACCTATTGTTGCAAATGTTGATTATTTAGCAATACAGTTTGCAGCAAAGCACCCGAACATAGATTTTGAAAGAATAAATCTTTTGTTATTAACAGCATTTTATTATAAGGTAAAACCTATTGTAATTGTTAATAAAATAGATTATTTAACAGAAGAAGAATTATGTGAGTTAAAAGAAAAATTGTCTTTTTTGGAAAAAATATCTGTTCCAATGTTTTTAATTTCTTGTCATCAAAATATTGGTTTAGAAAAAGTTGAAAATTTCTTAAAAGATAAAATAACAGTTATTGGTGGACCTAGTGGAGTAGGGAAGTCAAGTTTTATTAATTTTTTACAAAGTGAAAAAACTTTAAAAACTGGTGAAATTAGTGAAAAATTACAAAGAGGAAAACATACAACAAGAGATTCTAATATGATTAAAATGAAAGTAGGGGGTTATATAATAGATACTCCAGGTTTTTCTTCAATAGAAGTTCCAAATATAGAAAATAGAGAAGAATTAATTTCATTATTTCCAGAATTTTCAAGTATAGAAAGTTGTAAATTTTTAAATTGTTCTCATACACATGAACCAGGTTGTAATGTAAAAAAAGAAGTAGAAGAAAATAAAATATCAAAAGATAGATATGATTTTTATAAAAAAACTTTGGAAATTTTATCAGAAAGGTGGAATCGGTATGATTAATGGGATTAAGATAGCTCCATCCATATTATCAAGTGATTTTTCAAAACTTGGTGAAGAGGTTATAGATATTGATAAAGCAGGAGCAGACTATGTTCATATAGATGTTATGGACGGGCAGTTTGTACCTAATTTAACTTTTGGACCTCCTGTAATAAGATGTATAAGAAAATGTACTGAGCTTGTGTTTGATGTACATTTAATGATAAATAAACCAGAAAGATATATTGAAGATTTCGTGAAAGCAGGAGCAGATATTGTTGTTGTTCATTCAGAGTCAACAATACATTTACATAGAGTTATACAACAAATAAAATCTTTTGGAGTGAAGGCAGGAGTATCATTAAATCCATCTACACCAGAAGAAGTATTAAAATATGTTATAAATGATATAGATATGGTGTTAGTTATGAGTGTAAATCCTGGTTTTGGTGGACAAAAATTTATACCAGCAGTTGTTGAAAAAATTAAGGCAATAAAGAAAATGAGGACAGATATAGATATAGAAGTTGATGGTGGAATCACAGACAAAACTATAAAAGTTTGTGCAGATGCAGGAGCTAATATATTTGTAGCAGGTTCCTATGTATTTTCAGGAAATTATAAAGAAAGAATAAATTTATTGAAATTAAAAGCTAAATAGAGGAGGAAAATGATGACAGTGAATATACAAAGAGTTAATGATGTTTTGGAGGAATATTACAAACTATTTTATAAGACAGAGGATATGGCTTTAAAAAGAGGAATTAAGGCTTTAACACACACAGAATTGCATATAATAGAATCAATAGGAGAAAATACTCAACTTACTATGAATGAACTTGCAGATAAAATTGGTATAACAATGGGAACAGCAACAGTTGCTATTTCAAAATTATCTGATAAAGGATATATAGATAGAGCAAGATCAACAACTGATAGGAGAAAAGTATTTGTTTCACTTACAAAAAAAGGTGTAGATGCCTTAACTTATCATAATAACTACCATAAAATGATTATGGCTTCCATCACTGAAAGCATAGCTGATAAAGATTTAGAGCAATTTGTAAAAACTTTTGAAGTGATTTTGGAATCTTTAAGAAATAAGACAGACTATTTTAAACCTATGACTATAACAGATTTTAAAGAAGGAACAAAAGTTTCTATTGTTGAAATAAAAGGAACACCTATTGTTCAAAATTATTTCTTAAATCATAATATAGAAAACTTCTCACTTTTAAAGATTTTAAAATCTAATGATAAATCACAATTTAAAATAGAAAAAGAAAATGGAGAAATTTTAACACTTGATATTTTAGATGCAAAAAATCTAATAGGAGTAAAGGCTGATTAATATGTTATATATAGATGGTATATCTCTTTCAAAAATAAAAGAAGAGTTAAAAAAGATTTTAGAAGGCAAAAGAATAAATAGAATATTTAAAAATAATGAGTACACAATTTCAATACATTTTGGGAAAATTGAACTCTTGCTTTCTTGTATACCAGCTTTACCAATTTGCTATATCACTAAAAGTAAAGAACAACCAATTTTAGATATAGCTTCATCAATAATTTCTAATTTAAGAAAGCATTTGATGAATGCTATGCTAACAGATGTAGAACAGCTAGGGTTTGATAGAATCCTAGTTTTTCATTTTTCAAGAATAAATGAATTAGGTGAGATAAAAAAATATAAAATTTATTTTGAGTGTATAGGAAAGTTATCTAATGTTATTTTTACTGATGAAGAAAATAAAATACTAGATACATTGAAAAAATTTCATATTTCAGAAAATTTTGATAGAACATTATTTTTAGGTGAAACTTATACAAGACCAAAGTTTGAAAAAAAATTATTACCTATTGATGTAAATGAAAAAGATTTTAATAAGATATTAGAAAATAATACTCTTTTATCAAATGAAATTGAAGGTGTAGGAAAATTTTTAAATAATATTAAATCTTTTAAAGATTTTAAAAATATTTTAAATAGTAATGTAAAGGCAAAGATTTATTTTAAAGATAAAAAAATAAAATTAGCAACAGTTTTAGATTTAGATTTTAAAGATTATGATGAAGTAAAAAAGTTTTCTTCTTATGATGAAATGATTAACTTTTATATTGACTATGAGCATACTACAACAAGTTTTATGTTGTTAAAAAATAGATTAGAAAGTCTGCTTGAAAAGAAGTTAAAGAAACTAAATAAAATTCTATCTTTAATAAAAAAGGATATAGAAGATTCTAAAACTATGGATAGTATAAAAGAAAAAGGAGATATTTTAGCTTCTGTTTTATATAATGTAAAAAGAGGTATGAATAATATAAAAGCCTATGATTTTTATAATAATAAGGAAGTTGAAATTGAGCTTGACCCTTTAATAAGTCCAAATGAAAACTTAGATAGAATCTACAAAAGATATAATAAAGTAAAAAGAGGACTTACAAATGCTATAAGGCGTGAAAAAGAAATAAAAGAAGAAATTACTTATGTTGAAAGTAGTTTACTTTTTATTGAAAATAGTACAGATGTAACTTCTTTAAGAGAGATTGAAGAAGAATTAATAAAATTAAATTACATTAAAAGTTTACATAATAAAAAGAAAACTAAACTAAAAAAAGAAGTTAAATATGGAGTAATTGAAGGAGAAGATTATTTGATTTTATATGGCAGAAATAATTTAGAAAATGATAATTTGACTTTTAAAGTTTCTGCAAAAGATGATTATTGGTTCCATGTAAAAGATATTCCAAGTTCTCATATTATTCTTAAAACTTCAAAATTGACTGATGAATTAATAGTTAAATCTGCACAGGTATCAGCATATTTTTCTAAGGCTAACTTAGGAGAAAAAGTTACAGTTGATTATACTTTAAGAAAAAATATATCTAAACCTAATGGAGCAAAGCCAGGTTTTGTTATTTATGTTAATCAAAAATCTGTTGTAGTTGAAAAAGTGGAATTGGAGAAAATATAAAAGATAAAATTGTATAAGGAGCAAAATAATATGGATTTTAAATGTTTTTTTATAGAATATAAAATAGGTCTAAAAGATATAAAACCCCATATTCCTTTAAAAGAATTACCTAAATATAGAAAAAGATTTTTTAAATTCTTTTGTTTAGAGTCGTTTATATTTTTATTAATTTTTATTAGTATAACTTCAAAATTAGCTAATGAAAAAGTAATAAAACTAGTTACTTGGGGGATGTATCTTATTTTTATTTTAGAATTCATATTACTTCTATATTTTGAAAATAGAAAAGTAAGTCAAAAAGTGATATTAGATTTATTTTATAAAAAATATTCTTTTAAAAGAAAACTGTTTTTGATTTCCTTGTTAAAAAAATACAAAGTTCAAATAAATAATATTGATACTTTAACTTTTTTTATTAATGAAGCAGAAAGAGCTAAAAAGGAAATAGAACTATTTTTATTTTTTATAAAATTAGGAAAATATTTTTCTCCTATAATTATTTCATTAATCATATTTTATATTGAAAAACTTATAGAAGAAAAATTATATGCAATTGTAATACTCTTTCTTCTAATTGGATTATTTTTCTTTTTGGTTGTTTATTCTATTTGGAGTGTATTTTATCCTATTATTTTTTCAAAATATGATTATTTAATTTATGATTTAAATCAAATAATTATTTTTAATAAATATTATAGTAATATAGATAAAAATTCATAAAGATAAAAGGTTACTCCTAGTTTGGAAGTAACCTTTATCATTTATTTTTTAGCTTTACCAGCACTTAGAATATTTTCTACATCAAAGGCATGGCAAGGTGTAACAGCATAAATCATACCACAATGAGGGCATTCATATTCAAAAGTAGTCATAGTTATTTCTTCTCCACATTCTTTACAAGTAAATGTCATTGGAAAAGGCATAGTTTGTTTACTAAATCCCATCATTCTTAATTTTGCTAAAACTTGCATTCCATCATCAAATTTTCCAGAGCAACCATCATGCATTTTTATTCCTCCTAACTTTTAAAATTTTTTTTATTTTACTATATTTTTGTATCTTTTAATGTTAACTTTAAATTTTTTTTATTTCAGTAACATTTGTTACCGAATTTTTTTTTAATATAACTTATTATACTACTAAGAAATATTGAACTATATTTTTAATTAAGGAGGAATAAAAGAAAATGGATAAAATGTTTTGTTATCAATGTCAAGAAACTGCTAAAGGAACTGGATGTACAACATTAGGTGTTTGTGGAAAAACATCTGAAACATCAGGATTACAAGATTTATTATTATATACAGAAAAAGGAGTTGCAGCATATAGTACAATTTTTAGAAAAGAAGGTAAAGCAAAAGAATTAATAAAAAATAAAGTAAATAGATATCTTATCAATTCACTTTTTATAACAATTACAAATGCTAACTTTGATGATGCTGCAATATTAGATGAAATAAAAGCAGGATTAAAATTAAGAGAAGAATTAAAAGTACTTGCAACTAATGAAGAAAAGAAAGAAGCTGAAAAATATGGAGCTGATTTAGTAAATTGGTATTATGAATCAGATGAAGATTTGATTAAATTCTCTGAAAATCAATCAGTAGTTGGAGTTTTAAGAACAGAAAATGAGGATGTTAGATCTTTAAGAGAATTAGTAATGTATGGATTAAAAGGTATGGCAGCTTATGCAGAACATGCATTTAATCTAGGAAAAACAAATGAAGAAATATTTGCTTTTATTGAAAAAGCACTTCTTGGAACTATGGATAATAATTTAACAGTAGATGAATTAGTGGCTTTAGTGATGGAAACAGGGGAATATGGAGTAAAAGTAATGGCATTGCTAGATGAAGCTAATACATCAGCATTAGGAACACCTGAAATTACAAAAGTAAAAATTGGAGCTGGAAAAAGACCTGGAATCTTAATAAGTGGACATGACTTATGGGATTTAAAACAATTATTAGAACAAAGTAAAGATTCAGGAGTAGATATCTATACTCATTCAGAAATGTTGCCAGGACATGGATATCCTGAATTAAAAAAATACTCTCATTTCTATGGAAACTATGGAAATGCTTGGTGGGATCAAAGAAAAGATTTTACAAACTTTAATGGACCTATCGTTTTTACAACTAACTGTATAGTTCCACCATTAAAGAATGCTTCATATAAAGATAGAGTATTTACAACAAATGCTGCTGGATTCCCAGGATGGAAAAGAATAAAAGTTAATGCAGATGGAACAAAAGATTTCTCAGAAGTTATTGAACTTGCAAAAACTTGTCAACCGCCAGTAGAAGTTGAAAGTGGAGAAATAATTGTTGGTTTTGCACATAATCAAGTTTTAAGTTTAGCTGATAAAATAGTAGAAAATATAAAATCAGGAGCAATTAAAAGATTTATTGTAATGAGTGGTTGTGATGGAAGAATGAAACAAAGGCATTACTATACAGAATTTGCTGAAAATTTACCAAAAGATACAATAATTTTGACTTCTGGTTGTGCTAAATATAAGTATAATAAATTAAATTTAGGAGATATAAATGGTATTCCAAGAGTTTTAGATGCTGGACAATGTAATGACTCTTATTCTTGGGCAGTGGTAGCACTTAAATTAAAAGAAGTATTTGGCTTAAATGATATAAATGAATTACCAATAGTATTTAATATAGCTTGGTATGAACAAAAAGCAGTAATAGTTTTACTTGCATTATTATACTTAGGAGTTAAAAATATTCATCTTGGACCAACATTACCAGGTTTCTTATCTCCAAATGTTGCAAAAGTATTGGTAGAAAAATTTGGTATAGCTGGAATTACAACTGTTGAAGAAGATTTAAAGAAATTTGGGTTATATGAAGGTTCTGCATTAGCCAATAATGCAAGAGCATAGTTAAACTTTAAAAATTAATTAAGTTCAAAAAAGAAAAGACACTAAAAGTTGTATTGCACCCAAAATCTTGGGCACAAGATTGGAGGTACAGTTCAATTAGTGTCTTTTTTTTAAATATACTGTAAAATGATTATTTCTTTTTTTGGCTTGCTACAAAATTATCATAGTGTTCAGGAAAATATTTTTTAACAAGTTTAGCATATTCTGGTGAAGATTTTAATTCTAAAATAGCATTTGAAAATTCTTTTGCAAGTTTAGAATCAGCTTTTCTAAAAGCAATAGAAGCATTAGGTAATTTATCTTTTATTGTATCAATCTTTTTAATTCCTTTCATAGTTTTTAAATATTCCTTACCAGAGACTTCTGCAATTATAACAGCATCAATTTTTTGATTTTGTAAATCTAATAAGGCTTCTGTAAAATTATTGTATAATTTTGGAATAGAACCATTATCTTTTGCAAATTGTTCTTGTATGCTTCCAAGTTGTACACCAATAGTTTTTCCTTTTAAATCTTCTTTTTTCTTAAATGAACTTTTATTATTAACTATGACATCATGTCCTCCTTCAAAGAATACATAAGGTATAGAAAAAGATACAGCTTTTTCTCTTTCAGGAGTTGCTGACATTCCTGCTATAACAGCATCAATTTTTTTCATTTGAAGGGCAGGTAATAAACCATCAAAACTCATATCTTGCCATTTAATTTCATAGCCTAATTTTTTACCTAATAATTCCATTAATTCAATATCAAAACCTACCATTTTATTGTTTTCAAGATATTCATAAGGTTTAAATTCAGCATTAGTTCCAACATATAATTTTTTAGCAGCAAAAGATAAAGCAGATAAGATTAGCATTAATATAGTGGTTATTTTTTTCATAGTTTTTCTCCTTTTGATTCTTTAAATGTTTGATAAAACTCTTCTTTGATTTCTTTTAAAATTTCTGGTTTTTCAAATATATCAATACAAGAGAGGGTCATTGCTAAACAAGCCTCTTTCATTCCTTTATATGCTTCTTCTTGAATAGTTGCAGAAGCAAATTCAATAGTATGTCCTATTAAATGTCTAGTGGTCAATGGAAAATGTGGATGAATAGTAGGGCAACAATGGCTTACATCTCCCATATCTGTTGAACCAAAACCTTCTCTATCTCTTATATCTGTAACTCCCAAAGTCCTTAGATTTTTTTCATATAATTCCATTAATTTTTTATTTGTAACAAGATTAGCAAAACTTGTTTCATAATTTATTATTTCAAGTTTAGTACCACTTGCAAGAGCAGCTCCCTTAGCACAGTTTTTTACCTTTTCAACTAATTCTTTTAAATATTCAAGTGTTTCTGCTCTTACATAAAAATTTGCAATAGCCAAATCTGGAATTATATTAGCAGCTTCTCCACCTTTTGAAATAATCCCATGTATTTTTGCAGAAGGTAACATTTGTTGCCTTAAAGCATTAATAGAATTAAATAAATTTAAAACGCCATCAAGTGCATTTATTCCTTCATGAGGAGAGGCAGCTGCATGAGCAGTTTTCCCTTTAAAAGTAAATTGAAGAGCTTCCATTGCATGTGATTTTCCACTTCTAAAATGTGTTTCACCACAAGGATGAACTGACATAGCTACATCAATATCATTAAAAATACCAAGTTTAGCCATATCAACCTTAGCACCGTTTGTTTCCTCAGCAGGTGTTCCAATAACTAAAATTTCTCCTTGTAAATCTAATTTTTGCATCAATTCTTTTACCAAAATGCCACTTGCAATACTTGTAACTCCATAGGCATTATGTCCACAGCCATGACCAATTTCAGGCAAAGCATCATATTCTGCGAGAATAGCAATCCTTGGACCATTCCCCTTTTTATAACTTGCTTTATAGGCTGTTTCTAAATTGGCAAAACCTTTTTCAATCTCAAAACCATATTTCTTTAAAATATTTGTATGAGCAGTACAAGCCTTATATTCTTGCAACCCTAGCTCTGGATTATTATAGAGATACTCATTTAGTTCTTTAAACTCATTTCTATATTTATCAAAAAGTTCTGATAAAATTTTTTTTCTATTTTCCATATTTACCTCCTAAAATTTTATAAATAAAAAATCAGTATAACATTGGATGCTACACTGATTATTAATTTATTTTATTACTAAATATTTAATATCAAAAAATGATTATACTAAAAAATAAAGGTATAATTAGCCCTTAGCATACAATAAGATAAGTTATTCAGTTTTATTGTAAATATATTTTTCCTTATCCTTGCCTTACTAAGAAACATTTTAAACCTCCTCAAATTTATTTTAATTAATATAGCATAGTATAAAATAAATGTCAAATAAAATTTTAGAATATTTTTAGATGTGATTTTTTTATTATTATTTAATAATTGTATCAAAGTGAACTACCTCCCACTTATAGAAGTGAGAGCTTCTTGCTAAGATTTGTTAAAAAATAAAGCTAAAATAACTATAAAAATATATAGAAATTTGATAAAATAAAAATATAACATTAAAGTTAAGGAGGTAAATTTATGGATAGTAAAAGAGATGAAAAAATTTTAGAATTGGTTAATATATTAAAAAATACAAAATATTTAGTTTTCTTTGGAGGAGCTGGGACATCAACAGATAGTGGTGTTAAAGATTTTCGGGGGAAAAATGGTCTATATAAAACATTGTATAAAGATAAATATAGACCAGAAGAAGTATTGAGTTCAGATTTCTTTTATTCTCATAGAGATATTTTTATGGAATATGTGGAAAAAGAATTAAATATTAATGGTTTAAAACCAAATAAAGGACATATGGCTTTGGTAGAACTTGAAAAAATGGGTATCTTAAAAGCTATAATAACACAAAATATTGATAACTTACACCAAGTATCTGGAAGTAAAAATGTTTTGGAATTACATGGAAGTTTAAAGAGATGGTATTGTTTAGGTTGTGGAAAAACATCAGATAAAAATTTTTCTTGTGAGTGTGGTGGTATAGTTAGACCTGATGTAACACTATATGGAGAAAGTTTAAATCAAGCTATTGTCAATGAAGCTATTTATCAACTAGAACAAGCAGATACTTTGATAGTTGCAGGGACAAGCTTAACAGTTTATCCTGCTGCATATTATTTAAGATATTTTAGAGGAAAGAATTTGATTATTATAAATGATATGGATACTCAATATGATGGAGAAGCTTCATTAGTTATAAAAGATAATTTTTCTTATGTTATGGATAAAGCAGTTGAGAAGTTGAAAAAAGTTTAATTTTGTTAAGTATAAATTAATAAAATAAATTAAAAATTAAATAAATTTAAAATAATAAGAAAATTTAAAAAACTAATTTCAACTAAAATATTAATATAATGAACATAAAATTTTAAGATAGATAAGGAAAATTAAAAAAATATAAAATTAATAAATTTTATTAAAAATTAAGAGAAATTCATAATAAAAATATTGCATTTAATCATAATCGGTGTTAATATATACTTAATAAATTTAAAAGGTAAATTTAGAAATTTATCTACTAATCTAATAGGGAGTGATTATAATGAGTTTTTTAGGGCAAGTTAGAAAAAAAGCCTTACAAGCACACAGAAGAATAGTTTTACCTGAAACAAATGATGAAAGAGTAATAAGAGCAGCTTCTCAAATTTTGAAAGAGGGTTTAGCACAAGTTATTCTTGTAGGAAATCAAGAAGCAATAATGCACAGTGCAAAGGCTTATGAAGTTTCATTAAGTGGGGCAAAAATTGTAGACCCTTATAATTTTGAAAGATTTAATGATTATGTAAATAAATTAGTAGAATTAAGAGCTAAAAAAGGAATGACTCCTGAGGAAGCAAAAAAATTATTATTAAATAATCCTACTTTTTTTGGAGCTATGTTGGTAAAAATGGGAGATGCTGATGGAATGGTATCTGGTTCTGCATCACCTACTGCTAATGTATTGAGAGCAGCTATTCAGGTTATAGGTACACAACCAGGAGTAAAAACAGTTTCATCTGTTTTCATTATGGAATTATCACAATTTAAAGATTTATTTGGAAGTATATTAGTATTTGGAGATTGCTCAGTAATACCTGTACCTACATCTGAACAATTAGCAGATATTGCCACTTCAGCAGCTGAAACAGCAGTAAAAATAGCAGGTATAAACCCAAGAGTAGCATTATTGACATTTTCTACAAAAGGTTCAGCTAAACATGAATGTGTAGATAGAGTTATTGAAGCTGGTCGTATTTTAAGAGAAAGAAAAGTACAATTTAGATTTGATGATGAATTACAAGCAGATGCTGCCTTAGTAAAATCCGTTGGAGAAATAAAAGCTCCTTTATCAGATGTATCTGGTAATGCAAATGTATTAATATTCCCTTCATTATCTGCTGGAAACATTGGATATAAATTAGTTCAAAGATTAGCAGGAGCTAATGCTTATGGACCAATTATTCAAGGATTAAATGCACCAGTAAATGATTTATCAAGAGGTTGCTCAGTGGAAGATATAGTTGTATTGACAGCTATTACATCTGCTCAAGCTTGTGTAGATTGTTAATAAAATTATACAATTATAAGACTATAAAAAATAGATGGAGGAAAAGATAAATGAAAATACTAGTAATTAATTGTGGAAGCTCTTCGCTTAAATATCAATTAATAAATCCTGAAACAGAGGAGGTTTTTGCAAAAGGACTTTGTGAAAGAATTGGAATAGATGGTTCTAAGATGGAATATGAAGTTGTAGCAAAAGATTTTGAAAAAAAAATGGAAACTCCTATGCCAAGTCACAAAGAAGCATTAGAATTGGTAATATCTCATTTAACTGATAAGGAAATAGGAGTTATAAGTTCAGTAGATGAAGTTGATGCAATAGGACATAGAGTTGTACATGGTGGAGAAGAATTTGCACAATCAGTTTTAGTAAATGATGAAGTTTTAAAAGCTATTGAAGCTAATAATGATTTAGCACCTTTACATAATCCAGCAAACTTAATGGGGATAAGAACTTGTATGGAACTTATGCCTGGTAAAAAAAATGTGGCTGTATTTGATACTGCTTTTCATCAAACTATGAAACCAGAAGCATTTATATATCCATTACCATATGAAGATTATAAAGAATTAAAAGTTAGAAAATACGGTTTCCATGGAACATCTCATCTATATGTATCTGGAGTTATGAGGGAAATCATGGGAAATCCTGAACATTCAAAAATAATAGTATGTCACTTAGGAAATGGTGCTTCAATAACTGCTGTTAAAGATGGAAAATCAGTTGATACTTCAATGGGATTAACACCTTTACAAGGTTTAATGATGGGAACAAGATGTGGAGACATAGATCCAGCAGCTGTATTATTTGTTAAGAATAAAAGAGGACTTACAGATGCTCAAATGGATGAAAGAATGAATAAAAAATCTGGAATTCTTGGATTATTTGGAAAATCTTCAGATTGTAGAGATATGGAAAATGCAGTTAAAGAAGGAGATGAAAGAGCAATACTTGCTGAAAGTGTTTCTATGCATAGATTAAGATCGTATATAGGAGCTTATGCTGCTATTATGGGTGGAGTAGATGCTATATGCTTTACAGGAGGAATTGGAGAAAATTCATCAATGACTAGGGAAAAAGCATTAGAAGGTTTAGAATTTTTAGGTATTGAATTAGATAAAGAAATTAATTCAGTTAGAAAAAAAGGAAATGTAAAATTATCTAAAAATACTTCAAAAGTTTTAATATATAAGATACCTACAAATGAAGAATTAGTAATAGCAAGAGATACTTTTAGATTAGCAAAATAATAAGATTAAAGGAAAAATATAAATAGTTATTAATTATTACTAAATTGTTTAGTAAATTAATTATATAAATAGTGAATTATAGAAATTGAACAAATGGAAATTAAGGAGGAAACTATATGTCAAAAAAAATGCAAACTATGGATGGAAACCAAGCAGCAGCTTATGCGTCTTATGCTTTTACAGAAGTGGCAGGGATATACCCTATAACACCATCTTCACCAATGGCAGAATATACAGATGAATGGGCAGCAAAAGGAATGAAGAATATTTTTGGTGTTCCAGTAAAATTAGTTGAAATGCAATCAGAAGGAGGGGCTGCTGGAACTGTTCACGGTTCTTTACAAGCTGGAGCATTGACAACAACTTATACTGCATCACAAGGATTACTTTTAAAAATTCCTAATATGTATAAAATAGCTGGTGAATTATTACCAGGAGTTATACATGTATCTGCAAGATCATTATCTGCACAAGCATTATCAATTTTTGGTGACCACCAAGATGTTTATGCAGCAAGACAAACTGGGTTTGCAATGTTTGCAACAAATTCAGTACAAGAAGTAATGGACCTAGCTGGTGTAGCTCACTTATCAGCATTAAAATCAAGAGTACCATTTTTACATTTCTTTGATGGATTTAGAACTTCTCATGAAATTCAAAAAGTTGAAGTAATGGATTATGAAGATTTAAAGAAATTAGTAGATTGGAAGGCATTAGAAGAATTTAGAAAAAGAGCTTTAAATCCTGAACACCCAGTAACTAGAGGTACAGCACAAAATGATGATATCTACTTCCAAGCAAGAGAAGTACAAAATAAATTCTATGATGCAGTTCCTGATATAGTTGCTGATTATATGAAAGAAATTTCAAAAATTACAGGAAGAGAATACAAACCATTTAACTATTATGGAGCACCAGATGCAGAAAGAGTAATAGTTGCAATGGGTTCAGTTTGTGAAGCAGCTCAAGAAGTCATAGATTACTTGATGGAAAAAGGAGAAAAAGTAGGTTTAATATCTGTACACTTATTCAGACCTTTCTCTGCTAAATATTTCTTTGATGTATTACCTAAAACTGTAAAAAGAATAGCAGTTTTAGATAGAACAAAAGAACCTGGTTCAGTTGGAGAACCTTTATTATTAGATATAAAATCATTATTCTATAATAAAGAAAATGCTCCATTGATAGTTGGAGGAAGATATGGATTATCTTCAAAAGATACAACTCCTGCACAAGTATTAGCAGTATTTGATAATCTTAAAAAAGATACTCCAAAAGATGCTTTTACAGTTGGTATAGTTGATGATGTAACTCATACATCACTTGAAGTAGGACCAGCTTTAGCATTGGCTGACCCATCAACAAAGGCTTGTCTATTTTATGGATTAGGAGCAGATGGAACAGTTGGAGCAAATAAAAACTCTATTAAAATTATAGGAGATAAAACAGACCTATATGCACAAGGGTATTTTGCTTATGACTCTAAAAAATCTGGTGGAGTTACAAGATCACATTTAAGATTTGGTAAAAAACCTATTAGATCAACTTATTTAGTATCAAGACCAACATTTGTTGCTTGCTCAGTTCCAGCATATTTACATCAATATGATATGACATCTGGAATTAAAGAAGGTGGAAAGTTCTTATTAAACTGTGTATGGACAAAAGAAGAAGCAATAAAAAATATACCAAATAATGTAAAAAGAGACTTAGCTAAAAATAAGGCAAGATTATTTATTATAAATGCTACCGCTCTTGCACAAGAAATTGGTCTAGGACAAAGAACAAATACAATAATGCAAGCAGCTTTCTTTAAATTAGCTGAAATTATTCCTTTTGAAGAAGCACAACAATATATGAAAGATTATGCTAAAAAATCTTATGCTAAAAAAGGTGATGAAATAGTTCAACTTAACTATACTGCAATAGATAGAGGAGCAAATGATATTATTGAAATAGAAGTTGATCCAGCTTGGGCAAATCTTGAAGTAACACCTTTAAATGAACCAAAAGAATCAACAACTTGTGGATATTGCCAACCAGATACAGAATTTGTTAAGAAAATAGTAAGACCAGTAAATGCAATAAAAGGATATGATTTACCAGTATCAGCTTTCTTAGGATATGAAGACGGTACTTTTGAAAATGGTACTTCTGCTTTTGAAAAAAGAGGAGTTGCAGTAGATGTTCCTATTTGGAATGTTGATAAATGTATACAATGTAACCAATGTTCTTATGTATGTCCACATGCTGCAATAAGACCATTCTTAATAAATGAAAAAGAATTAAAAGCTGCTCCTATGCCTTTTGCTACAAAGAAAGCAGCAGGAAAAGGACTAGATGGATTAGTATATAGAATACAAGTATCAGCTCTTGATTGTGTTGGTTGTGGATCTTGTGCTAATGTATGTCCTGCAAACGCTCTTGATATGAGACCAATAGCTGAATCATTAGAAGCACATGAAGATATAAACACAAATTATCTATATAATAATGTAGAATATAGAAGTGATTTGATGCCACTTGATACAGTAAAGGGTTCTCAATTCTCTCAACCATTATTTGAATTCCATGGAGCATGTCCAGGTTGTGGAGAAACACCTTATATTAAATTGATAACTCAATTATATGGAGATAGAATGATGGTTGCAAATGCAACTGGATGTTCTTCAATTTATTCAGGTTCTGCTCCTGCAACTCCATATACAACTAATAAAAATGGTGAAGGACCATCTTGGGGATCTTCATTATTTGAAGACAATGCAGAATATGGATTTGGTATGCATGTGGGAGTTGAAGCATTAAGATCTAGAATTCAACATGCTATGGAAGAAAATATGGATAAAGTTGATGAAGATATAGCTACTTTATTCAAAGATTGGATAGCAAATAGACAATATTCTGTAAGAACAAGAGAAATTAGAGATATACTTGTTCCAAAATTAGAAGCATTAAATACAGATTTTGCAAAAGAAATTTTGGATTTAAAACAATATCTAGTTAAAAAATCTCAATGGATAATTGGTGGAGATGGTTGGGCTTATGATATTGGTTATGGTGGACTTGACCATGTGCTTGCATCTAATGAAGATATAAATGTATTAGTAATGGATACAGAAGTTTATTCAAATACTGGTGGACAAGCATCAAAAGCTACACCTACTGGAGCAGTTGCAAAATTTGCAGCAGCTGGAAAACCAGTTAAGAAAAAAGATTTAGCTGCAATAGCAATGTCTTATGGACATATCTATGTAGCACAAGTTTCTATGGGAGCTAATCAACAACAATTTATTAAGGCTGTTAAGGAAGCAGAAGCTCACCAAGGACCATCAATAATTATTGCATACTCACCTTGTATCAACCATGGTATCAAGAAAGGTATGTCAAAATCTCAAACTGAAATGAAGCTTGCTACTGAATGTGGATATTGGCCAATATTTAGATATAATCCATCATTAGAAAAAATAGGTAAGAATCCTTTACAAATAGATTCTAAAGAACCTAAATGGGAAAAATATGAAGAATATCTAACTGGTGAAGTAAGATACCAAACATTAGCAAAATCAAATCCAGAAGAAGCTAAAATTTTATTTGAAAAAAATAAAAAAGATGCTCAAAAGAGATGGAGACAATATAAGAGAATGGCAGCATTAGATTACAGTGAAGAAAAAGAAACTGAATAAAATTTGAATAATTTTTAAAAACGAGAGTTGTTATGAAATTAATTCATAACAACTCTTTTTGTTTTTAATAAATAATCTAAAAAGAATATAATCAGTATATATAATATATATTATTTTAAATTTGAGTAAAAAATATCCTAAAATAGATTAAAATTTTATCGTTTTTTAAATAAAAAAGTTTGCTTTTTAATTAAAACTAGATTATTATGTATTTAAGATAGAATATAAAAAGTTAGCTCATAAAGTTTAAAAAATTAACGATTTCTATTAATGGAGGTAGGTTTTTATGAAAATGTATGGACTTGAAAAATTAGGAATTACAAATGCATTGGCAGTACATTATAATCTTAGCCCTGCACAACTTGTAGAAAAGGCTTTAGAAAATAATGAAGGAATATTAAATGATACAGGTGCATTGGTTATAACAACAGGAAAATACACTGGACGTGCACCAGATGATAAATTTTTTGTTGATACTCCAAGTGTTCATGATTCTATTGATTGGAGTAGAAATAAACCTATTGAAGAAGAAAAATTTGATATGATTTTTGGGAAATTAATTGCGTATTTACAAAATCGTGAAATTTTTGTTTTTGATGGAAGGGCAGGTGCTGACTTAGAATACACAAGAAGATTTCGTTTTATAAATGAATTAGCTAGTCAAAATTTATTTATTCATCAATTATTAATTAGAACAGAAGAAGAATATTCTGAAAATAATAAAATAGATTTTACAGTTATTTCTGCACCTAATTTTCATTGTGTTCCTGAGATAGACGGGGTTAATTCAGAAGCAGCAATAATTATTAATTTTGAAAAAAAGATAGCTATTATTTGTGCTACAAAATATTCTGGTGAAATGAAAAAAAGTGTTTTTTCTATAATGAACTATATTATGCCTCATGAAAATATTTTGCCTATGCACTGTTCAGCAAACATGGATCCAATAACTCATGAAACTGCAATCTTTTTTGGATTATCAGGAACTGGTAAAACAACTCTATCAGCTGATCCTAATCGTAAATTAATAGGTGATGATGAACATGGTTGGTGTGATAAGGGAATTTTTAACTTTGAAGGTGGATGTTATGCAAAATGTATAAATCTAAAAGAAGAAAGTGAACCTGAAATTTATCATGCTATTAAATTTGGAAGTGTAGTAGAAAATGTTGTTGTAGATCCTAAAACAAGAAAAATTAATTATGAAGATGCAAGTATAACTCCAAATACAAGAGTAGGATATCCTATACATTATATCCCTAATGCAGAATTAGCAGGAGTTGGTGGAATACCAAAAGTAGTTATATTTTTAACAGCAGATTCCTTTGGAGTATTACCTCCAATTTCAAGATTGAGTCAAGAAGCTGCAATGTACCATTTTGTAACTGGATTTACTGCAAAATTAGCAGGTACAGAATTAGGAGTAAAAGAACCAGTACCAACATTTTCAACTTGTTTTGGGGAACCATTTATGCCTATGGACCCAAGTGTGTATGCTAAAATGCTTGGAGAAAGATTAGAAAAACATAATACAAAAGTATATTTAATTAATACAGGTTGGTCTGGTGGAGCTTATGGAACAGGTAAAAGAATAAATTTAAAATATACTCGTGCTATGATAACAGCAGTATTAGGTGGATATTTTGATAATGCTGAATATAAACATGATGAAATATTTAATTTAGATATTCCTCAATCTTGTCCAGGTGTTCCTAGTGAAATTATGAATCCAATAGATACTTGGGCAGATAGAGACAAATATATTGTAGCTGCTAAAAAATTAGCTAACTTATTCTATAATAACTTTAAAGAAAAATATCCAAATATGCCTAAAAATATTACTAATGCTGGTCCTAAATACAATGATTAATTAAAAGGGGATTGTTGCAAACTTGTGAATGTATAAAAAATAGTTCATTACTAGCTAAATTTCTTAATATTTAAAATGTAATTTCACCTATTTTTTACTTACATTCCAATAGATTAATTTGCAACAGCCCCTTCTTTTTATTGATTATAGTATAAATTTTCAGTTGGAAAAACTTGATCTGATGTAACATCTATTCCTAATTTTCTTAAAGATTGCTCATCATTTCTACCTAAAATATGTGTTGAATGAGCTTGTACTCCTTCTAATTGTGAAAGTTTAGATAGTGCAACTTCTGCCATAGAATTAGTTGCTGCTGTGATACTTAAAGCTATCAATATTTCTTCACAATCAAGTGGAATATGTTTATTTTTTAAAGTTTTTTCTTTTAGTTTAATAATAGGTTCTAAAATTGTTGGTGAAATTAGAAGTAACTCATCATCAAAATTAGATAAATACTTTAAAGAATTTAATATAGCTGCTGAGGGAGCATCCATTAAAGAAGATTTTTTACCTGTAATTATTTTCCCATCAGGCATTTCAAAAGCAATAGCAGAAAGAGTTTTTTGCTTATCATTTTTATCACTTTTTTCTTCATTTAAAAGTTCTAATCTTTTTCTAGCAAAAGTTACAACTTTTCTATCTTCTTCTTTTAATCCTAGACTATGCATTATAAATTCTGCTCTTTTAAATGTTTCTAAGTCAGTATTTCCCTTTTTATAATCACAACCAGTTTTAAAATATCTTCTTATTATTTCTTGTTCAGATGCCTTTTTAACTACTTCATCATCAGTTATACCAAATCCCACTCTATTGACTCCCATATCAGTAGGAGATTGATAAATTGATTTTTTTCCTGTTATTTTTTCAATAATTCTTTTTAATAGAGGAAAGGCCTCAATATCTCTATTGTAATTTACAGCAATTTCTCCATATGCTTCTAAATGAAATGGATCTATCATATTGACATCATTTAAGTCAACTGTTGCAGCTTCATAAGCTATATTTAAAGGGTGTTTTAAAGGAACATTCCAAACTGGAAAAGTTTCAAATTTAGAATATCCCACATCTTTTCCCATTTTATATTCATGGTAGAGTTGACTTAAACAAGTGGCAAGTTTCCCACTTCCTGGTCCTGGAGCAGTTACAACAACTATTGGTTTTGTAGTTTCTATATAAGCATTTTTTCCATAACCTTCATCACTTACTATTGTATCAACATCACTTGGATATCCTTTTGTGGCATAATGTTTATATACTTTTATTCCTCTTCTTTCTAGTCTTGTTATAAAAAGGTCAGTTGAAGGTCTATCTTCATATCTTGTAATGACTACACTATTAACTTTTAAATCATTTTCTCTTAAATCATCAATAAGTCTAAAAACATCCATATCATAAGTGATTCCAAAATCACCTCTGATTTTATTCCTTTCTATATCTCCTGCATAAACACAGATGATAACTTCTATTTTATCTTTAAGTTTATTTAAAACTTTAATTTTTGCATTTTCATCAAATCCTGGTAAAACTCTTTTAGCATGTAAATCTCCTAAAAGTTTCCCCCCAAATTCAATATACAGTTTATCATGGTTATTAACTCTTTCAAGTATGTATTTGGATTGTTCTTCTAAATACTTTTCATGATCAAAACCTATTTTCATTTTCACATCACTGCTCCCAAATTTTAAAAAAAATAAATAACATTCATCAATAAAAAACTAACTATCATTTTAACATATATAACAGAATTTGTGAATAATTTTTAAGATTTTACTTTATTTTTAATAACTGTATAGGTCTTATTTACTATCTCATCATAGGTTAAATTTTCAACTTTCATTTTATCTAAAAATTCAACAGTAATTTTTCCAGGTCTAGGAAATTTTTTGTTAGCTGGGAATAATTCATAAGCACCACTTATAACATAAGGTTGAACATCAACATTTAATTCCTTAGCAAGTATAGCAAAGGCCTTTTTAAATTTATCCATTTTACCATCTCTTGTTCTTGTACCTTCTGGATAGATAGCAATATTTTTATTTTCTTTTAAAAGTTTAGCAAGTATTTGCATAACTTCTGCAATATCCTTATTCATATCAACCAATACAACATTTGAAGAATCAGCCATAAATTTCATTAAAGAACTTTTAAAATGTATTACTGTTGCCAAAAAATAAGTTTTTTTCATAACTTTTAGAGGAACAGAATAATTAAATAAGAAGCCATCCAAGAAACTTTGGTGATTTGCAACAAAAATGGTAGGTTTATCTTTTTCAATTTTTTCTTTACCTTTTACCTTAACTCTAAAAAATGTTTTAAAAACAATAAAGGATAAGAATTTAAAAAATACTGCAATAAAATTTGAACTTGGTAGTTTTGCACTTGTATCTTTATTTAAAATTTCTTTCCAGTCAAGATTTCCTATTCTTTCTTGATTTCTATTATCTTTTATATAGTTAGCAAGCTCTAAAAGAGTAGGATATTTAGAAATTAAATTTTCTTCTTTAATACCATAATTCAAATCTAAGAAATATTGAAATTCAACCATATCTAGTGAGTCCATACCTAAATCAATTTCAATATGTGAGTCAAAATAGACATCTTTCCCTTTAATATCAATAAGATATTTTTTAATTTTATTATATTCTTCAAAATCAGGCTCAGGCTTTCTTTCTTGCTTTTCAATTTTTCCATCTAACATATCTGCTATCATAAATCTTCTAATTTTACCAATCTTTGTTTTAGGAAAATCTTCATTTATAATTTTAACATCTAATATTTTTTTATAATCAGGGGCTTTTTGATTATATTTATCAACTACTTCCCATTTTAAATTTTCATAAATATTGTCAATTTTTTCATCTTTTACTTTTTCTAAGTCTGGATGTATAACTGCTGTTAAAATAGAATTATATTCTGTAATAACTATCTCAGATATTAAATTTGTCATAGACGAAATTTTTGTTTCAATTTCAATAGGATTTATATTTTTCCCATTAGATAAAACTATCATTTCCTTTTTTCTACCTGTTATATACAGATAGTCATTTACTAACTTTCCTAAATCTCCAGTGTGTAACCAGCCATCTTTATCTATTATTTCAGCAGTTGCCTCAGGATTTTTATAGTAACCTTTCATTACATTTCTACCCTTGACAAGTATTTCATTATCATCAGCAATTTTGACTTCCACATCTTTAATAACTTTTCCTGCCGAATCAAAAACTATATTATTTTTAGGAGTGTATGAAATTATTGGTGAAGTTTCGGTCATTCCATATCCTTCACAGATTTTTATCCCAAGAGTATAAAAATCTTTTGTAATTTCTGGATTTAATTTAGATCCTCCTGATACAAAAAATTTAATATGTCCTCCAAAGCCTTCACTTACTTTTTTAAATATCAATTTACTAAAACTTAAAGAATTTACCATTTTAGCAAGTTTAAAAATAAACCTTGTTATTCTTTTTGAATTTATTGTATCCATAATCTTTTTATGCATTACTTCCCAAAGTTTAGGAACACCTATCATCATAGTAACCTTATATTTTTTCATTGCATCTATAAGTGCAGCAGAAGAAATATCTTCAAGAAATACTATTGTAGCAGAATATAATAAAGGCATAATACCTGTTCCTAAAAGAGGTAATATATGATGCATTGGCAACAATGCAAGAAATACATCAGTTTCTTCATACATTTGATATACATCAAGTGAGCCAACATTTGCCCAAATATTGTCAAATGTCAACATAACTCCCTTAGGTTTTCCAGTTGTTCCAGAAGTATATAGAATTAAGGCTATATCTTCTTTTTCTGGTGAATTAATCACTAAATTTTCTGATAAATTTTCATCAATTTTTATTTCATTTAAATTTATCTCATCTACAACGATAATTTCAATTTGTTTATTTAAAATATTTAAGGCTTCTTTTACTTTTTCTACTTGTATTTTAGAAGTAAATATTTTAACAACATCTGAATTATCAATATAATATGTCAATTCCTCTGCTGTACTTGAAGCATCTATACAAACACAAGTTGCTCTACTATCCCAGATAGCAAAAAAACTATATAATAATTCTGGTCTGTTTTCCATATATATCATATTGTTTGTAAATTGTTTTATTTTTGTAAATTGTTTTATTTTTTTTGTGTTTAAGATAAATTCTTTATAAGTAATAGCTTCATTTTTATAATATAAAGCTACTTTATTTTTATCAGTTACGATTTGCATTTATCTAGCTCCCCTTTCTATGATTTATAAAATAAAACTATCCTTATTATAACAGATGTTTTTTTAAAAATCTATTTTATTATATATTAAAAAATTAAAATTTTGTATTGTAATAAAATTGACAAATATTTTAAAAGATGAGAGAATAAATTAACTTAAATATCAATAGGGGGTATAAAATGAAAAAGAAACTTTTGATTTTATTGTTATTTATTTTATCTTTAACAAGTTTTGCAATACCATTAAATAATATGGACAAAGATGGTAATGTTACTTTACCAAATATAGAACTTGTTGACCAATATGGAAAAAAACATAATTTACAAGATTATAAAGGTAAAGTTGTTATGATTAATTTTTGGGTTAGCTGGTGCAGTGATTGTAAGGATGAAATGCCAAAAGTTGTTGAATTATATAAAGAATATGGAGAAAATAAAAAAGATTTGATAATTCTTGGAGTTGTAACTCCTATATCAAAAGAATATCCAAATAATAAAGATAGAATTGATAAAAAAGCATTATTAAAATATATAGCAGATAATAAATATATTTTTCCTAGTTTATTTGATGAAACAGGTAAAGTTTATAAAGAATATGAAATAGATGAATATCCTTCAACTTTTATTATTGACAGAAATGGATATTTAAAAGTTTATATAAAAGGTGCTGTTGCAAAAGAAGAATTAAAACAAAATATTGAAAGTGTTTTAAATCCAAATAAATAATTATAGAAAAAATAACCCTTAACTAAAAATTTAGTTAAAGGTTATTTTTTGTTATTAAATTGTAGGAATAATTATTTCAACACGACGATTTTTTTGTTTACCTTCTGGTGTATCATTTGAAGCTATTGGTCTAGTTTTTCCATATCCCTTTATTGTAATTTCAGCTGTTATACCTTGTGAAGTTAAAAAATTCTTAACAGCATTAGCACGATTTTCTGATAAAATTTGATTATGTTTATCACCTGCATCAGAATCTGTATGACCATCTATTTCAAATGCCTTTATATCTGCTTCTTTTAATACAATAGCAAGATTCTTAAGAACTTCTTCTGCTTCTGGACGAACATCATATTTATCAACATCAAAAAGTATACCTGAATCCAAAGTTATTAAAAGACTATTTGCTTCTATACTAGGAACAGGAGGTACCATTTTTAACTTAGGAAATTTTTCTGGTTTTTCAAGAGGTTTTGCATCCACCTCAGTAGTTTTTCCATTAAATGTTATTTTAGCTTTTCCTTTTCCATCATTTTCTATTAAAAGATTTTTAGCTTTATCATTATAAGTTCCACTACCATCACCATTATTTTCCATTGTGACGTCACCACTTGTATAAGTAGCATTTTTTTCATTTATAGTAACTGTTACATTATTCTTTTCATCTTTGTATACACCTGTTCCATCAGCACCTATTTGGAATGAAACTTTATTTTTTTCATCAAGATATTTTCCTTCTCCTTGTGCATCAACTTGGAGTGTAACACCAGTCACTTTATTAATATATTGTCCTGAACCATCTTCATTTCTTTGTATAGTTACATTTTCATCTGTATATTGTCCTGCACCTTTTCCATCAGTTTGAACAGATTTATTTTTATCAGTAAATTTTCCATCTCCATTTTGTCCAATTTGCATAGAATAATCTCCACCAACTATATTACTATTTTCAACCTTTACAGGTGTAACATTGATGCCAGGAACAGATGATATCTTTTTAGTCATATCCAAAGTAATTTTTGCATCTGGATTTTCTGTTACAGAAAGATCAGGCATTTCCGGTGCTGTGATAGGTGGTATTTCCCCTAAGGCATAACCAGGTACTAACATTTCATTTTCATTTGAAACTTCTGAAACTTCTTTTTCTGCTGTAACATGAGTGTTATTATCAGCTTTTTTTTCATAATAAGTTTTAACACCAAAAACTAAAATAATAGCAACTATTACTGACATTAAAAAATCTTTTTTCATAAAAACCTCCATTATAGTTTAAAATTTAACTTGAACTTCTTCTCTTGCCATATCATTTGCTTTAAATAATTCTGCATTATGATAGTTAAAAAATCCTGCAAATAAGCTGCCAGGGAACATTTGAATAGTTTGATTATATTCTGTTACTGTATCATTATAGAATTGTCTAGCAAATCTTATTTTATTTTCAACTTCTACAAGTTGAGCTTGTAAATTTTCAAAACTTGTATTTGCTTTTAATTCTGGATATGCTTCTGATATTGCAAAAAGTCTGCCTAAAAAACCACTTAGTTGATTATTAGCTTCCATTTTTTCTTCCGGTGTAGTTGCTGACATATACCTTGTTTTTGCATTTGCAATACCTTCAAAAGTTTCTTTTTCATGCTTTGCATAACCTTTTACTGTTTCAACTAAATTTGGTACAAGGCTAAATCTATTTTGCATTTGTACATCAATCTGACTCCAAGAATTTTTAACTCTGTTATCTAAAACTACAAACTTATTTTTATAGCCAATAGCTACCACAGCTATAATTACAATTATTCCTATTATTACTCCTAATGCTATCATTTTTTTCCTCCTAAATCTTTTTTAATGGAATTCCCATATTTATTATATTTTGTTTAAAACCTAATGATTCATAGAATTTTATTGTATCTTTATTTTCTATAAGAACATTTACAGATATACTATTGCATTCATTATTTTTAAACCATTCTAAATGCTTTTCTATTAATATATGTCCTAAACCATTATTTCTATGTTGTTCATCAATAAATAATGTACATAATTCTCCTGAACTTCCTTGAATTATAGATAAACAATAACCTACAATATTACTTTTATTTATTATAGCACTAATTTTATAATATTTTATATTTTTTGAATTAAATATATTATTCATCCTTTCATCAAAATTCAAATTTGAATATTGATAAGAAAAATTATTTGTTTTATTTTGATGAAATATTCTATTTTTTTCCCATAAATCTTTTATTAAATTTATATTTTCTTTTTTTATCTCAATAAAATTATATTCTATTTTCATAATTACTCCTATAAAATTTTAGAAGCCTCCGCCTCCACCATGAGAGCCTCCACCTCCTGATGAGCCAGAACTAAATCCTCCACCTTCACCAGATGAACTAGAACTCCTACTTGAAGCTATTGCCGAACTTGCTCTTGAATTAGTTTTACTAATCATGCTATTTAAGTTACTAAATGAACGACTAAATCCACTATTAAATATAGGAGAATAAGCAAGATTATTTACTCCATCAACATCTTTTATAATTCCCATATCCAATGCTTTTCTATATGCTTTTACTACTTTATCAGATACCCCCAATGCTATTGCATAAACAAAATATTGTTCCCAAAGATGTATTGAAGTAATTTTTGCTTCTTCTAATTGAGAATAATCTGATAAAAAATTCTTAAATGCTTGCCATTTATTAATTGTTTCAGCTAATTTTTTACTTGGACATTTAGCTGAAGTTTTTGAAAAAGAAAGTGTAATTCCTAATGGGAAGGAAAGCATAAAAATTGGATTCCCTGTAAGACCAGTAATTACAAATCCACCAAAAGTAAAAAGTGTTGAAAATAAAGAAAGAAGTCCCGTAGCTCCATAACCTATATGTTCATAGACTAAACCTTTTCTATTTATTTCATTGGTAATGTAACTACTCCATTTTTCAAATTTTCTAGCAGTACTCATTGGAACTTTATAGAAAAATCCAAAACTTTTTAAATCTAGTGATTTTCCATCTCCAAAATCATTTATATAGATATCTATTAGAGCTTTTTCTTGATCAGATAATATTTCTGTACTTCCTGTTAAAGTTATTATAGTTTTTTTATCAGAAGTTTCAAGTGTTAAAACTTTTTTTCTGATTAAATCAACAATGGTTGCAAGTATCTCATTATCATTTACATTTTTTGTCATAATTCCACCAACAAGTGCAGGAGAAGAATCATCAGGTAAATCTCTTAAATATTTTACTTCATCATTTTTAAATTTATTTTTTCTTTTAAATACTATATGTATATAGTACATTAAAACTGCCCATATTGAAGCTTCTGCACCCAAAATTGTCTTTGGATTATTAGAAAGTATTTGGATACCTTTTTTTATTTTTATTGCATTATCTCTTTCTGTATTAGCTTCATTAGCTAATCTTGCCTCCATATCTAAAAGTTCTTGTTTCATGTCCTTATGAATTATTTTTGATTTATCAAATTCTGAAAATATTTCAGGTTCCATTAAAATATGTGCTTCTAAAAAATCTCCTGGATAGTAATCCTCTAATTTATATACAACAGTGTTATCTATTTTATCAACTTCACCTGTAAGAGGACCATGACCAAAGACTAAAATTTTTGAGTTATCATAATTTTTTGATACAGGAATTTCAATAGTTACTTTAATAGTAAAAATTCCTTTTTGCCAATCTTGACCTACCATTTTTCTATTTAATTGAGCAACATCATCATAAACTTTTATGGCATCTGGCAGTGTATAAACAAATTTAAAAGTCCTTATATTGTTATAGTTTTTTGAATAAAGTTTTATCCTATACACTTCATCATTTTCTGTAACTTCATAATTTGCAGAGTCTACTTTTTTAAAAGAAATTTCATTATTTTCGTTAATTCCATTATCTTCAAAAACTTGTAAAGAATTTATTCCACCATAACCTTTTGCATCTATATCAAAATACACTCCATTTATTTCATCTATACTATAAGTTACAGCTTCACTGACAAGCATAGAGCCATCTTTTTGTAGTTTAGCTTCTACATTTAAGTCAGAAATTCTAAAACTTGCTGAAAAACTTATAATAGAAATGATAAAAAACAGAAAAATTCTTAAAATATTTTTTTTCATAAGCCACCTTCTATTAATATAATAATAAAAATAATTTGTTACTAAGTAGGTTTCTTAACAGTAAAAAATTAAGAATTAGCATCATAAGAAATTCTAATCAATAAATTGCTAAGTGTTTCTAAGAAATTTGGTAACCTTGCCAATAAGTTAGCTTCAAACATTCAAGATTTACTCAGTCCATTTACTTCAATTTTTTTTAATGAGATTTCCATATTTATTATATTTTGTTTAAAAACTAATGACTCATAGAATTTTTAGAAGCCTCCTCCTCCACCACGAGAACCTCCTCCACCAGATGAACCAGAGCTAAATCCTCCACCTCCACCAGATGAACTAGATCTTCTACTTGAAGCTATTGCTGAATTTGCTCTTGAATTAGTTTTACTAACTAAACTATTTAAATTACTAAATGAATGACTAAAATTGCTATTAAATATAGGTGAATAAGCAAGATTATTTATTCCATCAGTATCTTTTATAATTCCCATATCCAATGCTTTTCTATATGCTTTTACCACTTTATCAGATACTCCCAAAGCTATTGCATAAACAAAATATTGTTCCCAAAGATGTATAGAAGTAATTTTTGCTTCTTCTAATTGAGAATAATCTGATAAAAAGTTTTTAAATGCTTGCCATTTACTCATTGTTTCAGCTAATTTTTTGCTCGGATACTTAGCTGTTCCAGCTGAAAAGAAAAGTACAACACCTAATGGAATACCAAGCATAAAAAGAATATTATTTGTCAAAGCTGCTTGTAGTAAACCACCAAAAGCAAATATTACAGATAATAGTACAAAAATTAATGTTGCACCACAGCCTATATGTTCATAGACTAAACCTTTTCTATTCATTTCATTGATAATATAATCACTCCATTTTTCAAATTTTCCAGCAGTTGTCATTGGAACTTTATGGAAAAATCCAATACTTTTTAAATCCAATAATCTTCCATCTCCAAAATCATTTATATAGATATCTATTATAGTTTTTTCCTGAGCAGATAATAGTCCTGTACTTCCTGTTAAAGTTATTATAGTTTTTTTATCAGAAGTTTCAAGTGTTAAAACTTTTCTTCTGATTAAATCAACAATGGTAGCAAGTATCTCATTATCATTGACACTTTTTGTCATAACTCCACCTACAAGAGCAGGAGAGGAATCATCAGGTAATTCTCTTAAATATTTTATATCATTATTTTTAGATTTATTTTTTCTTTTAAATATTCCATGAATGTAGTACATTAAAATTACCCATACAGATGCTTCTGCACCAAAAATTGTTTTTGCATTTTTAGAAAGTTTTTGTATACTTTCTTCTCTTTTTAAAGCATTTTCTCTTTCTTCATTAGCCTCATCAGCAAGTCTTGCTTCCATATCTAAAAGTTCTTCTTTCATATCCTTATGAATTATTTTTGATTTATCAAATTCTGAAAATATTTCTGGTTCCATTAAGATATGTGCTTCTAAAAAATCTCCTGGATAATAATCATCTAATTTATACACAACAGTATTTTCTACTTTATCAACTTCCCCAGTCAAAGGTCCATGCCCAAAAACTAAAATATTTGAGTTATCGTAATCCTTTGATACTGGAATTTCAATAGTTACTTTAACAGTAGATATCCCCTGTTGCCAATCTTGTCCTACCATTTTTCTGTTTAATTGAGCCACATCATCATAAACTTTTATAGCTTCTGGCAATGTATAGACAAACTTAAATGTTCTTGTATTATTATTATTTCTTGAATAAAGTTTTATCCTATACACTCCATCATTTTCTGTAACTTCATAATTTACAGGGTCAACTTCTCTATAAGAAATTACATTATTTTCATAGTGTCCTTCATCTTCAAAAACTTGTAAAGAAGTTATTCCTCCATATCCTTTTGCATATTCTGTTTGAGTATTAAATAGATTATTAACAGACCACTGTAGACTGACAACACCATTGGAATTCATTGAAAATGGTGTATCTGCATCGAGTCTGCGCTTATCATCAGTGCCAATAATACGTCTCGAACTTACGGCTGTAGTACGTCCATCACTTAATTTCCTATATAATGCGCGCCTTGTTACTGTAAATGCAGTGCGTCTAGTATCATTAATAGATAATGTATGTCCCTTATCATCAACGGATGTCTTTGAATCATTCCAAATAATATGAGCTACAATGGCGCGTCGTGTATAACGTCCATCTTCTAACATCGCCAAACTATCATCAATTCGTTCTGTCCATATAAAACAAGTCATACATATAGTCATCACCATGATTAGCACAAAGGAACTTATTAAGATACTAATGACAATGGATGGCAAAATAAAGCCTCCAATCTTTTTCAAAGTATTATTTTTAATGATGAGGTGGACCAAGAAATGTGGATATTTCATACACAACATCTCCATTATCAATAGCTTGTACGCGATATCTCAAAATAGAGATACCATTAATTTCTTCTTCTACAAGACTCTTTTTAAATACTATATGAGGT
>OGGR01000388.1_pt1 | contig 31323 bp, 31 predicted proteins | sample 1571321 | NCBI WGS metagenome assembly OGGR01 (sample SAMEA2582048, study PRJEB24529) | metagenome | biome: Human gut stool | place: China | collected 2011 | reverse complement strand
CTCTACTGCGTCCTTCGGGTCGAAGCTGATGATATAATGGTGGGTCTTCACGTCCTCCCGCCTGCCGTTCTTGCCGTACTTGCGATTGGCAATCAGGCAGGCCATAGCAAACGAGGATTCGCCGCACTCAAGGGTGTCGAGCAGGTACGAATCCCGCAGCTTGGGTCTGCCCTTCTCGTCCAGAATGGGCAGGCCGGTGTACTCGTTGTGCTGAAAGGTGAGATAGCTTTCGGCGGCGGCATAGTTAGAGTTCTTCGAGCTTAAATGCTTGATGGTTGCCATACAGTTCACCAACCGTTTCTTCGGCTTTCAGCCGAAAGTTCGTGAGTGCGGACAGTTCCTCCAGAATTTGCGCCCGGAGCTGCTCGGTGTCTTTGCCGCCGGAGTTGAAGTGCCGTGCAAGCTGGTTGAGGTTGCTTCCCACCTTGCTGCACTGAGCAGACAAGGTGGCAAGCGCCGCCAGTGCATCCTCGCCGCCCTGCGCCACCACAACGGTGTGCTTGACATTCACGCCGTACAGGACGCGGCGGACGAGTTCGGATTGGGTGAGGTGGAGTTCTTTGCAGGCGTATGCGATCCGCAGTTTTTCTTCTGCGGTCACCCTGACTTTGATGATGTGTGTCTTTCGTTTTCGCGGCGTGTCATTGCGGTTCTTCTTTGCGTGTGCGTTCGGACTTTTCATTTCAGCCATATTCGACCTCCTGTGAAAATGATAAATGCCCGCTCCGGGATGGAGAAGGCTATGTAATGCGACACGCCGCATTCGCACCAACGGTGCGAAGCTGGAGCAGGGTTTGGGGAAGGCACTCCCCAACAAGGATGACTGAGTGGACAGCAATTTTTCAAGCATTGAAAATTTGTGGCCACAGGTCGATACTTGCTTTCGCCCTTTCCGTGCAACACTGAAAATTTCAGAAGTCGAACCGCAATGCACGTTGAAAATTTTGCAGAGCAAAACGTGTGAAAAGGCAAAGCCCCTGCTCATGGTCACCGTTCACACCGAACGCAGTTCCTGCCCCTGTTTGTGCAGCGGCGTTGTCCGGCTCGCCCACAGAAAGTGTGAGGTCATGGCGCAGTATCTCGTTCAGACGGCTTATGTAAGATTCAAGGTACAGTATGAAGAAAGCCGGGCGCAGTGCAGACACTACAACCTGCTTCTTTCAAGCACAAGAATAACACTTTGCGGTTGTGCGGTCAACAACTAAAAACAAATTTTGGAAGATTGAACAACTACATAAGATTTTATTTGTGAAAAAGAAAAATACCGCCCACGCAGCGCAGCGATGATTTTGTCGGGTGAATCGGCGGCAAAATTGATCGGGTGTGTTGCGGGGCGGTAAAAATCTTCATGGGGAATAAATCCTCGCCGCTCTGTACTTTTCTGAAAGTCCGCGTTTGCGTAGCAATGAAAGCCCCAGTGGGGCTTTTAAGCGGCAGAGCGGTCTTGCGCAAGCAAGATGGAGGGGCGTTGCCCCGACAAGCTCGGTGGGATTTGCGATAAAGGGTATCATGGATCGCAGGGCACGTCAAGATGATTTTGCAAATTTTATTGCAGTAAAGCGGTGATAGTAGGACTTATACTTAACACACAGAAAGAAACAATTTCCGTTTCGCGCATTGTAATGTTCGCAGAAAAAACTTATAATGCTTTTGAACCTGTAGGACACACAAAACGCAGAAAAGAGAGGGAATCATGAGAAAACTGTTCCTTTTGGAAGATGATTTGAGCCTGGTCAGTGGGCTGACCTTTGCATTCAGGAAGCAGGGCTTTGCACTGGATACCGCCCGGACGCTGGCAGAAGCCGAGATGCTGTGGTCAGACGGAAAATATGACCTGCTGGTGCTGGATGTTTCCCTGCCGGATGGCTCTGGCTTCGATTTCTGCCAGAAGGTGCGGCGCACATCCAACGTGCCGATTCTGTTCCTGACTGCTTCGGATGAGGAAATGAATATCATCATGGGACTGGAACTGGGCGGGGATGATTACCTGACCAAGCCGTTCAAGCTGGGTGTCCTGTTGTCGCGGGTCAATGCACTGCTTCGCCGTGCAAATGCGTCCAGCGCAGGAGAACCCGTACTGGAATCGGGCAGCATCACCGTCCGATTGTTGCAGGGGCAGGCATACAAAAACGGAATCTTGCTGGAACTGACCGGCGCAGAGTACAAGCTGCTCTGCTTCTTTATGCAGCATCCGAATGCCGTGCTATCCAAGGAACAAATTCTGGATGCACTGTGGGACTGCGATGGGGATTACATTGACAGCAGTGCCTTAACAGTGTATATCCGGCGGCTGCGGATGAAGATTGAGGACGACCCCGGCAAACCGCAGATGCTGCTGACTGTCCGCGGCATGGGCTATAAATGGAATGGGTAAAGGTGCCGTATGAAAGTATTCGCAAACCGGGAAATCCGAAATTTGTTCCAAGCCGTGCTGGCGGTCTGGGTGGTGGCATTGGCTCTCACGCAGGGCATCGTATGGCATACGACGCATGTATTTTCTTTCGGGTTACTGTTGGTTTTTCTGCTGCTGGGCGGCTGTCTCTGGGGCGTGCTTTTTCGCTATTTCCAAAGGCAGAGCGCGCTTCTGGAACAGGCAGTCCAGCAAATCCAAAGCTGTCTGGATGGCAACCCGGATGCACGACTGGACTGCGACCGGGAGGGAGAACTTTACCGTCTGTTTCACTCCGTTAATGCATTGGTGGCAGTTCTGAGCGCACACGCAGACAACGAGCAGCGGGAGAAGCGTTTTTTGAAAAATACCATTGCAGATATTTCGCACCAGCTCAAAACACCGCTGGCGGCGTTGAATATCTACAACGGTCTGCTTCAGGACGAAGTTGTTTCGCCGTCGGAGGTCAAAGAGTTTGCAGACCTGTCCGAACAGGAGTTGGACCGCATCGAAACGCTGGTGCAGAATCTGCTCAAAATCACCCGGCTGGATGCCGGTTCGGTCGTCTTGGAGAAGAAAAACGAAAATGTTGCTGAAATGGTGCAGGACATTGCGCGGCAGTATAACTATCGTGCAGAACAGGAACAGAAAAAGCTCGTTCTGTCCGGCTCAGAGGTGGTTACACTTTGGTGCGACCGTGACTGGATGCAGGAAGCCGTGGACAATCTTGTAAAGAATGCCCTTGACCACACAAAGAGCGGAGATACGATTCAGGTAGAGTGGAATGCACTGCCGTCTATGGTTCAAATCAAAGTGCGTGACAACGGCAGCGGCATTCACCCGGAAGATTTGTACCATATCTTCAAACGGTTTTATCGCAGCCGCTTTTCACAGGATACACAGGGCATCGGGCTGGGTCTGCCGCTGGCAAAAGCCGTTGTGGAAGCCCATCACGGCACCATTGAAGTAGACAGCGAGCTGGGAAAGGGCACGACCTTTACTCTGAATTTTCCGATTCCTACAAAATTGTAGGCTGAGTGTAGGCTTGCAGTAAGGTTGACGTGTTATCCTTTTCTGCACAGACAGAGATAATCCGTCTGAATCGAAGGAACCTGCAAAGTGAGGGATACACTATGGAACTATTAGAAGTCAACCATCTCTGCAAGACCTACGGCAGCGGAGAAACTGCTGTCCATGCGCTGAAAGATGTCAGCTTTTCCGTGCCGAAAGGCGAATATGTGGCGGTCGTTGGCGAATCCGGCTCCGGCAAAAGCACCCTGCTCAACCTGATTGGCGGACTGGATACGCCGACTTCCGGCAAGGTGCTGATTGATGGCAAGGATGTTTTTGCCATGAAAGACCGGGAGCTGACGATCTTCCGCCGCCGCAATATCGGTTTTATCTTTCAGGCATTCAACCTCATCCCGGAACTGACCGTAGAACAGAACATCCTGTTCCCGGTGCTGCTGGACTACCAAAAGCCGGACAGAGCATATCTGGAAGAGCTGCTGACCGTGCTGAATCTGAAAGACCGTCGGAAGCATCTGCCAAGCCAGCTTTCCGGTGGGCAGCAGCAACGGGTAGCCATCGGTCGCGCCCTGATGACCCGCCCTTCACTGATTTTGGCGGATGAGCCGACCGGCAATCTGGACACCCAGAACACCAGCGAGGTCATTGCCCTGCTGAAAGAAACATCCCGGAAATACGAGCAGACCATCCTGATGATCACCCACAACCGCAGCATTGCGCAGACGGCAGACCGGGTGTTGCAGGTATCGGACGGCTGCCTGACCGATTTTGGGAGGTGCCGGGAATGAGCAGCACAGAAATGAAAAGCTATCTGAGCCTGATCCCGATTTCTGCCAAGGTACGCAGACGGCAGAACCGCATGACGATTTTGTGCATCGTCATTGCAGTGTTTCTGGTCACGGCGGTGTTCAGTATGGCAGATATGGCGATTCGGATGGAAACCTCAAACCAGCTGAACAAAAACGGAAACTGGCATATCATGGTAAAGGACATCTCCCCTGAAACAGCCGCAGAGCTTGCCACACAGGAGAATGTTGCTGCATTTTCGGCGTATAGCGACATCAACGCTTCCCTTACGGAAAACTACTTTGCCGGAGATAAACGTGCCGCACTGGTAGGAGCAGATGATGCGATCCTTCAAATCTTTCCGGGAATGCAGTGCAGCACTGCCCCGGCGGATGGCGAAGTGCTCGTGACAGCAAACATCCGGGATTGGCTGGATGTTACGGTCGGTACAGCGATTCCGCTGTCGCTCCCGAATGGACAGACTATTTCGCTTACTGTCGCAGGTTTCAATGAAGATACCTCCGAGGCGAACCAGTACGATGCTGTTGTTCTGGTGATGAACCGCAGTACCTTTTCTCAGATCACCGCACAGGTAGAAGAATCCTTTGAAACACAGTATTACATCCAGTTCAAGCCACGCACCAATTTGCGGCAGTCCATTGAAAATGTCGAAAAAGAGTACGGCATTCCAGAAGAAAAAATCTCCGAAAACGCTTACCTGATGGCGTTGAACGCAAGCAGCAACAACGATTATATTGTAGGCTTATATACGGTGGCGGCTGTGTTGGCTGGCATGGTCGTCCTTGCCGGAATTTTTATGATCACAGGCAGCATCAACAGCAATGTGGCTCAGCGTACCAGCTATTATGGAATGCTGCGTTGTCTTGGGGCAGGAAAAAATCAGGTTCGGACGCTTGTCCGGCTGGAAGCTCTTTTCTGGTGTAAAACTGCTGTTCCAGCAGGGTGTGTGCTGGGAATCGTTTCCACATGGGGATTGTGTGCCTTTTTGCGTGGATTTGTCGGCGATGAATTCAGCTCTTTGCCGGTGTTCGGAATAAGCCCGGTCGGCATTGTTTGCGGAATGGTATTGGGACTAGTCACGGTTTGGTTCGCGGCATCTTCTCCGGCACGGCGGGCGGCAAAAGCTTCTCCAATCACAGCAGCAACCGGGAATGCGGTGGAAAATGCAGCGGCTTCTCCGTGTCATGCTCGGTTGTTTGGAAGTCGTGCAGAGCTTTCTTTGGGCGTGAGCCATGCAACCTCGTCCAAAAAGAATCTGCTTTTGATGACAGGTTCCTTTGCGTTAAGCATTCTCCTGTTTTTGAGCTTTTCGGTTTTGCTTCGATGGGTTGGATTTGCGCTGAATCCGTTGCAGCCCTACGCGCCGGACTTATCGGTGGGTGAAACATCCGGGCAAAATGTCCTTGACCCGGTGCTGGTGGAGCAGCTGGAAGCTCTGCCGGAAGTCAAACACGCATTCGGGCGGATGTATTGCCCGCTCCCGGCGGAATATCAGGGAAAACAGGGGTCCATCGACCTGATTTCATACGATACGATACAGTTTGGCTGGGCGAAAAAAGACCTGATTGGCGGAACCTTTCCGCAGGAGCCGGAGGATGGCACATACCCTGTGCTGACGGTATTCGACAAAAGCAACTCCCTGACCGTGGGTGATACCATTCAGCTGGAGGATGCAAAGCTCACAGTCGTGGGTGTATTGAACGACAGCCCGTTCAGTAGTACCGATTCCCCGATTGTTATCTGCACTGAAGAAACCTTCCATCAGCTGACCGGGCAAAACCGCTATGCGGTGATCGATATTCAACTAAAAGATACCACAGCAGACGCAGCCATTGCACAAATACACACCCTGCTGAGCGACACGTTAAACAAGCAGGTTGTTTTTTCCAACCGAATCGAAGGAAATCGGATGATACAAAGCACCTACTGGGCGTTCCATCTGGTGGTCTATGCGTTTCTCATCGTGATTGCAGGAATCACCATTCTGAACATCATCAACAGCATTTCCATGAGCGTGTCGGCACGAATGAAGCAGTATGGTATCCTGCGTGCCATCGGGATGGATGATGCACAGCTGAAACGCATGGTCTCTGCCGAAGCTGGCACCTATGCGGTGTCCGGTCTTGTGGTGGGCATTGCGCTGGGTCTTGTGCTGAACCGGATGCTGTATACCCGGCTCATCACCCATTATTTCGGTGCAGCGTGGCAGATGCCGTGGGGCTGTCTTGCCGTGATCGTCGTAGTCGTGCTGGCGGCTGTGGTGCTGGCAGTATATACTCCGGTCAGGCGAATCCTCATGCAGCCCATTACTGCAACCATCAGTGAATTATAAGCCAGAACAACAGATGCCCACCATCTTATGGCGAAAACCATAGGTCGGTGGGCATCGTGTTCTTTATAGGGGCTTAATCTTCCAGTCTGCCGTGGTCACAGCCAAGCGACAGATAACGTTCCATCCTTCCACCCAGCACCATCTGTGCATACTCCAAGGGCTTATTATACAGCAGCCAGTCCAGTTCTGCCCGCTGTGCCGGGGTGTTGCCGTACTCATCCTCGACGGCGATGCAGTCGATGGCAAGAATGGTGCCATCCTCGAACCGGGCTTCCACCCGGTTGGTGTCCATATTGTAGCGGCAGGAAAGCAGTTTGTTCATGGTGAACCTCATTTCTATATCAAACGGTGTCTGTTCGGATGTCCTAAACCCTGCCATAGAACCGATGTGTCATGTAAGATTGTTGTTTGGATAAAACTGGGAATTTTTGTGCTGCTGATGCCTCAAAAATCCAGCAGGAAAGTCGCTCATTTTGAGACCATCTTGTCGGGCTGATTTTAGCTCTGCACACTTTTGCACATTTTCTGCACATCGCAAGGATGGATAACAGGTGCAAAGGCGTGCAAGCAATGCAAAGGATGCAATAGAATAACAACGGTAAAATAACGGCAATTCGATTAAAACGACGATTTGTCGTCAAATGATGAAATGGACAAAATGTGCTATTCGGTTCCTACGAATCAGTAGGCCGGGGGTTCGAGTCCCTTCCATCGCACCAAACCATGAAAATCCGAACCTTTTCTCGATAGGAGAAGGGTTCGGATTTTTTGTTTTCTTCGGAAAGCAAAATGAAGGCTCCTTCCCGACGGCTGTGTGTCCAAAACCTTATCAGAAGAACCGTATAACAAAAGTCACAACTGTAAAGGTGCCGTAAGGCAGAAAGGACACGATTATGAAGTACGATGAAAGAACTTGCAAATTCAACATGGATACCGGCTGCGTGGAGCTGCTGCTCCGGGATGGGAGAATGATCTCCATTGACTGCACTGGGGTCGAGGATGAATTGGACGTGACCATGGCGCAGAGGTCGGAGTTAGATTATCTCATCTACAATGACCCGCTTGGCTATGCAGACTTGATTCTGAACGGCGAACCAGAGGAGTATCTGAAGAATGTGGCGGGAAGTCACGGATTAGAAGATTAAGCATAAAAGGGTATGCGGCTATAAACCGCATACCCTTTTACACTTTATCGCTTCCAGACCGCTGCGGCATTGGAACGTGACATCAGTTCTTCGACCGGGATTCCGGCTGGGCAGATGTCCTGGCACGCAAGAGATTTTCCGCAGCCTTCAAAATAAAGCTGACGATACGCATTTGCGAGTTCTGTCCGATGGGCAATATCCTGTTCTTCGTTCAGAATACGGTAAGCGTTGACGGGCAGAACAGCTCCAGCAAATTCACTGTTCGGGTCAAAGTTCGGGCAGACCTCCAAGCAGCAGCCACAGAGCAGACACTTAGCAGATCGATACCGCTGGCTGTGCGTATAGCTGGTCTGGAACGCATCTCCTTCCAGCCACAGCTTTGTCCGCTTCAGTGCTTCAAAGATCACGGAACGGTCTACGACCAGATCTTTCACCAGTGGGAATTTGCTCAAAGGCTCCAGAGTAACAACGCTTCCCTTACAGTCCCGCAGAAAAACGGAACAGGCAAGACGAGGCAGACCATTGATCCGCATGGCACAGGCACCGCACTTGCGTATCATGCAGCCGCATTCCCACGCAATGAGGGAAACGACCGTTCCGCTCTTTTCGCACAGAGGGCTGCGGTGATTCAGCTCGTTCAACACCGAAGCAATCGAGGTGTCCGCACTTCCCTCAAAGGAAAACTCCTGCCAGCAGGGTGAAGCCTGCTGGTTTTCCTGCCGTTTGATTCGGATGGTGTAGTTCATAAATCATGCCGCCTTTCGGGGATGGATTCAAAGCTGATGGCGATATGCTGCCCGTTCCAGTGTGCCACGGTGGTTTTGCAGTAAACGGCATCTTTGCGTTGGGGATAATCTGCCCGCCAGTGCGCACCCCGGCTTTCTTTTCGGGCGAGGGCACTTTCCAGCATGGCACAGCCCAGAAGCGGAAGGGTGCCAGACAGTTTGCGGATTTCCTGAATGCCCGCTTCCAATGTCTGTGCATCCCGCACGACACCGAGTGCGTTCAGCAGGATACGATTCATCTGCATTTGAGCGTCCGGGGAAAGTTCGGGCAGAAGGGATTCTTCGGCACAGGGCATATTGGGGGAACTGACTGTTTCCCGGCAGGCAGTTTCCGCAGCAATCTGTCCTCCATAGATCGCACCCAGAAGAGAATTTCCACCCAGACGGTTTGCGCCATGGTACTGAGCGCAGCATTCACCGGCAGCGTACAGATTCCGCATCGAAGTGCGGTGCCGCTCGTCCACCTGAATGCCTCCCATAAAGTAGTGGATACCCGGCAAAATCGGAATGGGTTCTTTGCGAATATCTTTGTGCAGATAGGTCTGACAATCATCCACCAGTCCGGCAAGTTTATGCTCCATGACTTCTTTAGGAAGCTCTGTCATATCAAGGAACACCTCATAGTCACGGCTGACCGTCCAGACTTCCCGCGCGGTGATGTCACGCGGCATCAGGTTGCCGAGTTCCGGATATTTTTCTTCCATGAAATACCACGGCTTCCCGTTCCGTAATGCAAACAGCCGCCCGCCCTCACCACGGGCGGCCTCACTCAGAAGCATCCGTTTTTCGCCCAGTTCGACCGTGGTAGGGTGGTACTGGATCATTTCAAGATTTGCCATCGGAACGCCCAGACGGAACAGTTCTGCGGTGACTTCTCCGGTATTGGCAAGAGAGCCGGTCGTATCACCGAATAAGCCATGCAGCCCGCCTGTGGCAATCAGGACGGCATCGCATACAAACCGCAGCAGTTCGCCAGTATAGGTGTCCTGCACTGTGCAGCCACCGCAGATGTTCCCGGAAAGCAGCAGGGTGCGGAACTTATGGTGTGGAAAGCGTTCGACCGTTCCTGCGCTTTCTTCCCGGCGCACAGCATCAATCAGAGCGGTCATTAGCTGCTTTCCCGTATCGCTTTGTGCAAAGGCCGTCCGCTTTTTCTTCTGTCCGCCAAAATTCCGCAGGTCGAGTTCATCGTCATCTGTCACGTTGAATTGTACTCCCAGATGGTGCAGGCTGCGCACCAGTTCGGACGCAGCCTGCGTCATCCCCCAGACTGCATTCGGGTCAGCAAGTCCGCAGGCAGCGGTCAGGGTATCTGTATAATGCTGCTCCGGGCTATCCTCCTCTCCCTTGGTATTCAAGGCTGCATTGATTCCGCCCTCTGCCATAACAGACTGCGCCCGCTCGGAGGCAAGGGAGGACACCAGCTTTACCGTCCAGCCGTTTTTCACAGCAGTCAAAGCAGCGGAAAGCCCTGCCAGCCCTGCACCCACGATCACCAAAGTGTGTTTCATACATTGTTCCACCCGATATAATATAGAATGATCGAACCGGCAGCAAACAGCACCAGTATAGAAAGAATCAGATAGAGGTCGCCGCGCTGCTCCTTATCCCGGACGATGCCCAGCGATACCAGAAGGGGTCGGAGATTGAGCAGAAGATGCACAAATACCGAAGCAACCAGTAAAAGCTGCGTCAGCAGCCGGACCGTTGTGAACGGAAACAGAATGTATACGCCGTCCTGCACTCTGCCGAACACGCCAATATGGAAAAAGAGCATGAGCAAAATAGCAAGCCCACTGGTGCGCCTTGCCCAGAACAGAGCATTCTGCTTTCCGTAGAGTTTTCCGCCGGACCGGGAAGCCCGGAATGTCTGTGCGGTCAGCAAAAGCCCAAGGACGGTGTGCGCCGCCAGAATGCCAACGCCGATCCATGCCAGAAACTTTCCTGCCCCGGAACTGATGCCCAGCAACATAAAACTGCCCATCAGCCCATGAAGCAGACAGATGAAAAGTAGCAGAACGGAGAGAATGGTGTTCAGTTTTCGCATGAGGGGTCCTCCATTTCTTCTGCGGAGAGCAGAAGGATGTCTGCATCCGGCAATGCTGTTGCATCAAGCGTATTTTCCGAAACCAGTAGCAGTTGATACCGCCCATTGATTGCACGGGAACGCAGCATGGTTTCGCTGTACTGCTTCAACGTGACATCTGCTCCGGCAGCAGTCAGGCGTTCACAAAGAGCCGTTGCATAGCAAAGCAAGGGATAGTCTGTTTCGCAGACCGAAAGCGTCATGTGCGGCAGTCCGGCATCGGAAAGGACTTCTGTCTCACCGGAAACAAATGCTTTCAGATCATTCCGGAAATCCGCATCGGAAAACGGTTCCAGCGCAGGGTTGATGCAGAACAGATAGTTGCCCTCCAGCGGTGCGGCCATCTGTGCGGCACGTTTCGCTTTCGGGGTCGCACCGGTCAGCCCATCCAGAATAGAGGGCGGCGAGTGCATAAATACGCCAAACGCGGCAAGAAATCCCAATGTCAGAACCAGAGTGATGAATTTTCCTTTCACAGGCAGACCTCTTTTATTTATTGCATGGTTGTTCAAATGAAAAATCTTCTGCGCAAAATACGGCAGTTGAGTAAACGCTCAACTATATTGTATGCGAAATAAGGAGGCTGTCAAGGTCTGTTAGACGACAAATCGCAGGAAGCAGATGCTAACTTTTCCTCTTGACAACGGAGGAAGAGCAGATATAATATGATTGAACGGTTGTTCAACTACAAAACAAGGAGAACGTCTGATGTCAAATTCTTTATACACCTGTAATTGCGATGTGATCCATGAGGACATCGTGAACGATGTAAAAGGCAAAATGCAGCCGAAAGACGACTACATCCAGCTTGCATCGCTTTTCAAGCTGTTCGGAGATGGCACAAGAGTGCAGATCCTTCATGCTCTGGAACAGAGCGAGATGTGTGTATGCGACCTTGCGGTTCTGCTGGGCGTCACCAAATCGGCGATCTCTCACCAGCTGAAAGCACTCCGGCTTGCCGGACTGGTCAAATTCCGCAGAGAGGCCCAGATCGTGTATTATTCGCTGGCGGATGATCATGTAAAGGAGATCATCGACAAGGGATTTGAGCATTTAAGAGGATGATCGCGCAAGCGATTATCTTTTTGTCTTTTAAGTTGAGCGATTGAACAATTAAGAAAACGTAGTGGAGATCAAAATGAAAAGAGTATTCATCCTGAAAGGTCTGGATTGCCCGAATTGTTCCGCCAAGATAGAAAAAGAGGTCGGAGCATTGCCGGGAGTGGAATCCTCGGTTGTGAATTTAATGCAGCAGACACTGACCGTTCAGTCAGAAAAGTCTGCGGATGCAACACTGGCGGAACAGGTCGAAACAATCGTTCACAGCCATGAACCGGATGTTGAGGTGTCGGAAAAGACCGAACCTGCGGTGACGAAGGTCTATCTCCTGAAAGGTCTGGATTGTCCGAACTGCTCAGCCAAAATCGAGAAAGAAGTCGGTGAGCTGGGTGGCGTGGCTTCTTCGACCGTGAATCTGATGAACCAGACATTGACTGTTCAGGCAGGAACATCGGTGGCTACCTCGCTGCTGGACACCGTTACCACGATCGTCCACAGCCACGAGCCAGATGTTGAAGTGTCGGAAAAGCAGCTGGAAGCGACTGCACCTGTCAAAAAGGATGAAAAAGCGGCGGTCTATAACGATGAGGATAAGAAGCGCACGATACGGCTTGCCGTGGGTGCTGTGGTCTATGCAATCGGTATGGCATTGACCGTATTCGCAAAGCTGCCGACTCTGGCGGAACTGGCGTTTCTGATTGTGGCGTATGTGATTCTTGGCTGGGATGTCGTATGGCAGGCAGTGAAAAATATCACCAGAGGACAGGTGTTTGACGAGCATTTCCTGATGAGTGTTTCCACGATCGGCGCATTTGCCATCGGGGAATACCCGGAAGCTGTTGCAGTTATGCTGTTCTATCAGGTCGGAGAGTTCTTCCAGTCGCTGGCGGTAAAGCGTTCCAGAAAGTCCATCTCTGACCTTATGGACATCTGTCCGGATTCGGCGACCGTTAAGCGGAATGGCGTATTGCAGGTCGTTTCTCCGGAAAGCGTTGCGGTGGGCGAGATCATCGTGGTAAAACCCGGTGAAAAAATCCCGCTGGATGGCATCGTTGTGGATGGCGAATCCATGCTGGACACCTAGGCACTGACCGGCGAATCTGTGCCGAGAAGCATCCGCAAAGGCGATGAAGCCCTGTCCGGCTGCATCAACCAGAGCGGTTTGCTGACGCTGAAAGTCACAAAGAGCTTCGGGGAATCCACGGTATCGAAGATCACTGACCTTGTGGAGAATGCTTCTGCAAGAAAAGCTCCCACCGAGAACTTCATCACAACCTTTGCACGATACTATACGCCGGTCGTTGTTGGAATGGCGGCTGTGTTGGCGATCATTCCGCCGCTCGTCCTTGGCGGCGGCTGGTCTGAGTGGTTGCGCAGAGGTTTTGTGTTCCTGATCGTTTCCTGCCCGTGTGCATTGGTCATTTCTATTCCCCTGACCTTCTTCGGCGGTATTGGTGCCGCATCCAAGCGCGGTGTGCTGGTAAAGGGCAGCAACTATCTGGAAGCACTGAACAAAGTGAGCGTGGTGGTCTTTGATAAGACCGGCACCTTAACAAAGGGTGTTTTTGAGGTCGCAAATATCATTCCGGCAGCCGGATACCAGAAAGAGCAGGTATTGGAGTATGCTGCACAGGCAGAGAGTTATTCCAACCACCCGATCGCAAAGTCGATTCTTGCGACTTATGGAAAGCCAATCGACCAGAAGCAGTTCTCTGACTTTGAGGAAATCTCAGGACACGGCATCAGCGTTATGGTGCAGGGAAAGAAGGTACTGGCTGGCAACAGTAAGCTGATGGAATCTGAAAAGATTGCCTATGCCGCTTGCGATGCAGCCGGAACAAAGTTCTATGTAGCAGCGGATGGTAGCTATGTAGGCTGTATCCTGATCGCAGATGAAGTGAAGCCGGACAGCAAGTGCGCAATCGCAGAGCTGAAAAAGATCGGCGTGGAAAAAACTGTTATGCTTACCGGCGATGATGAGCGAATCGGCAAGTCGGTGGCAGACGAACTTGGTCTGGATGCGTATTATGCACAGCTCTTGCCCGACCAGAAGGTCGAAAAGCTGGAAATGCTGGATAAGCAGAAACGGCAGGGCAGCAAACTCGCCTTCGTGGGCGATGGCATCAACGATGCCCCTGTTCTTGCCCGTGCAGATGTCGGCATTGCCATGGGAGGTCTTGGCTCGGATGCCGCGATTGAAGCTGCGGATGTTGTTCTGATGACAGATGAACCATCGAAACTTGTAGAAGCCATTGATGTTGCAAAGGCTACGAAACGGATTGTGATGCAGAACATCGTGATTGCTCTTGGCATCAAGAGCGTGTTCCTTGTTCTGGGCGCACTCGGCATGGCCGGTATGTGGGAAGCCGTGTTCGGTGATGTGGGTGTCACGATCATCGCTGTTCTGAACGCAATGCGGATTCTGAAGAAATAAGCACAAACAAAAACAGGGTGCGCCCACCCGGACGCACCCTGCAAAAATCCACACATGATAAGTAAGGCAGGGAGTTCCCCAGAGCAGAGTTCCCATAAAACAGTATTTGCAAAAGTTCCCGCAATGGGGCAGATTTGGCGTGACTTCGGTCACGCCTTTTCTTTTGCTTCCAGTTCATCCAGAGGGATATACCCCAGCCCATCATACTTAATATGGATGTGCTGCACCCGCTTTCCGCTGGACTTATCCGGGGCATCCACATAGATGGCCGACACCAGTTCACGGAGAGCATAAGGGGTGAGTTCTTCAATATGAACGTACTTGTGCGCTTTCTGGACGAACTTCTCAATATTCTCGATCTGCTGTTCCTGTACTTCGATTTCCTGCTGGATAGAGAGGGCTTCCTCTTCCAGATGCTTCTGTTCGGCATCGTAGCTTTGGCTCATCATGTCAAAGCGTTCATCGCTCAGCTTTCCGCTGGCGTTATCCTCGTAGATTTTCATGAACAGCCGTTTGAGGTCTGCAATCCGCTTCTCATTCCGGGCAAGCTGCTTCTTCAGGACGGTCAGCTTTTCGGTGCTTTCCACCCGAAGCTGCTCCTCCATGACCTTGCGGAAGTAGTCTTCATGACGGAGAATGTAGTCCGTCACCCGCTGAACATGACTCAGTACACGTCCTTCCAGAACCTTTACCCGGATGAAGTGTCCCTTGCACTTGCTCCCGTTCTTCTTGTGCAGAGAGCAATCAAAGAAGTCTTGACTGAAGTCCCTGTTGTTGGACGAACCATATTGCATCTTAGAACCGCAGTCAGCGCAGTAGACCATACCGGAGAAAATGCTGCTCTTGCCTGTCCGGGTCATGCGGTGACGCTGGTTACGAATCTCCTGAACCTTTTCAAACACATCATCGTCAATAATGCGCTCATGTGTATCCGGAAAGATAGCCTGATTTTCCACGGGATTCAGATGTCTCTTTTTATCCCAGATAGAGTTAGTATAGGTCTTAAAGTTGACTGTGCAGCCAGTGTACTCCCGGCGTTCCAGAATCGAACTTACTGCTCTTTTATCCCAGCGATAAGGGTCTTCCGGGGCGGGTGAGTTCGTACTCAGGCCATGGCTCAACTTATAGGCGGTGGGAGTCAGAACTTTGTCCACCCACAGTTGGTTTGCAATTTGGGTCGGGCCACGGCCTTCCATGCACATGGAGAAGATGCGCTTCACGATTGCAGCCGCTTCTGAATCAACAAGCCAATGTTTCGGGTTCTCCGGGTCTTTCACATAGCCGTACGGCACATTGACCGTCAGCGGTACTCCACGCTCTCCCTTGGCCTTCTGAACAGCCCGAATCTTGCGGCTGGTATCGCGAGCGTAAAACTCGTTGAACCAGTTCTTAATGCCCGCAAAATCGTTGTTTACGCTGTTCGGGTCAATGGTGTCGTAGTTGTCGTTAATGGCAATGTAGCGAACGCCATACTGGGGAAAGGTAAAGTTTGTGTACAGACCCGTCAAGGCAGAGTTGCGCCCCAGTCGGGACAGGTCTTTCGTGATAACGATTCCTACACGCCCTGCTTCGATCTCGACCAGCATACTCTGAAAGCCGGGGCGGTCATAGTTCGTGCCGGAGTAGCCATCATCCACAAAGAACACCGGGTTCGGGAAGTGGTTCTTTTTGGCGTATTCCAGAAGGATAGCCTTCTGGTTCTCAATGGACAGGCTTTCGCCGAGCCGTGCGTCCTCTTGCGACAGTCGGCAGTAAAGTGCGGTGATCTTATTCGTTGCTCCAGACATTGTTGTGTCCTCCTTACTCTGTGGAGCAACTGTCGGTACAGGATTGGTTACCGATTCAAGTATAGCAGAATTGGGCGCAGTTGTCATTCGTCTGCACCCTCATCTTCAAATTTTTGCTGGGCGTTCTTGGCAACAATGCGCTCCAGCTTCTTCAAAAAGGATTCCTTGCCCTCATAGCTGCCGGTCACAGTGTAGGTGGTGTGACCGACTTTCTCCGTGGTGGTCAATTCTGGAATCCAGAAAGCGGACAGGTTCTTGACATGGAGGTTGCCGTTCTCGTCCACATAAGAGCCGTGTTTCTTCTGCTCTTCGGTCAAGGGCTGCCGCTTGAAATAGATTTCATTTTCGGAGATGCTCACGGTCTCGCTGGACTGCTCTTTCGGGGTATCGTCATACAGCTGTGCGAAAAATGCCAGTGCATCTTCGGGTGAGTCTTCCTCCATGAGCTGCTCGAAAACTCGCTGTTCCTCTGCCGAGAGGTTGTTCCATGCGGCTTCCAACTCCTGCTCGTTGGCTGCGTTGACAAAGGCTTCAATCTCTTTTTTCATGGTGCATCCTCCTTTGGCTGCAGAAAGCGTTTTTTCAAAAAGTATGGATTTTCGTGAGAGCAAGAATCGTCCCGTGGCCACAAATTTTCAATTCTTGAAAATTTCCTGCCCCTTTGGGACAGCTTCTTGTTGGGGCGTGCCTGCCCCAAACCCTGCCAGGTGATTTCATTCTTGGTGGTTGCTATATTGCTTATATGCCTTTTCAAATCCTGATTTGTTATATATGATAAATTTATAACATTCTCCGTCTTTCATGGAAATTGCTGCAACAGGAACGACCATCTGGCTCCATGAAATCTCCTTTATCTCCTTCATGGGCAATACAAGGCTGCGATATAGCGGACTGACTGTAAGCTTTTGGGTGGAATATGTAATGCTCTGTTCATCAATGTACAAACCACCGCCAATGATTCCATTACGGCATAAGCTGCACACAAAAGTTTTTCCCATAATATTACCTCCTCTTATTAGTTGATGGTTGATCAAGTTGAGTATATCATATTGATTTCCAGAAGAACACCCCTATATAGGAGATTTTAGCCGTTTTACTGCGTACGTGCGTACGAGAGATTGGTACGCACGTACGCAGCGATTTGCCCGAAGCGCACCCTATACAGCCGTTTCCCCCTCGGAGAGCCCACTACACTTTGCAGACCGCAGGGATGAAAGTGTTATAATGGGTTATTACACTTCCGCAGAAGTGCCTTCTCCTCGCCGCAGACAGCCGGGTGTGCATTTGTGAGAGCTTTTTGTGCGGCGAATCCACATCGCCCATGGGCGATGTAAGCAGGGATTCCAAAGGGGCGCAGCACCCTTGGCACACGACTTTGGTACAAAGTCTAGTGTGTTACACCTTTCCAGAGGTGTACACGTTCCTGAAATGCAAAAAGTCCCATACCCAGCACCTTAACGGTGCGGACATGGGACTTGATGCTTCCTCGGCCTAGCCGGGTACTCCGTAACCAATCCTGACAGGCAGTTGCCGTGTCATTTCTCGAAAACTGTTTTACGGATACCCAGCAGTCGGGAACGCTCTGCTTTTCTTTGCTGGGGGTATGATGAGCCTGTTCCGCCTGCCATGCGGCAAACTCCCTTTGGCCTTCCTCGCTGTTCCAACAGGCAAGGATGGCCGGGTAGAATGCCCGTGCCAGACGGTCAATGACTTCATCGGGATAAGGGAAAGTGTTTGTGGACTTTTTCTTTTTGTTCAAACGCACGCTCCTTTGGACATCGGTAAACAGTACACCATGTGTCTGTTGTTATGCTGTCTGGTCTTTAACATCTGCGAGTGCGGCTTCCAGAGAAGTAAGATAGTCCTTATGCTTGTGAATAATCTCCAGAATCACATCACGCTGTGCATTATCGGGCATCTGCTCCAACTGGTAGTTGAATGAAATACGGAAACGAGTAGTGAGTTCTTCCAACGCCACATACTCGTACCGTACATCCTCCGGGTAAGCATCGCTGTCGTAAACCGATTCAAACTTTCGGAATGGCATGACAGGCGCTTTGCCCGGAACGCGGATCACACCGTCAGCGTCAGGCGTCGGTTCCGCCTTCAACTCCGGGTGCAGAATATCCTGCAAAGTTTGTGCACGGTCATTGTAGGCCGCTCTGGCAAGGCGGTGCATATCCGCTTTGGACACTTTTGTCTGTCCGGACAGAATGCTCTGCTTCAGGCCCGGCATCAGTTCTTCTGCGATCTCCACGCCTTTCATATACTTCGAGGCGCGGATAACGGTGTCCTTGCTCACTCCGTTTTCTTCTGCGATTCGGTCGCAGGTTTTGCTGTTGTCGATCAAGTTCGCTTTTAGCGAACTTGATTTTGCATCGCTGCTCTTGCGATCACCGCCGTGCGCGGCTTTTTCGGCTTCATACTGTTTGCCCATCAGGTAGTACTTCTGCTCCGGGGTTAAATTGCGCCGCCCCAACTGGTTCTTACAAATCCAAGCGAGGACTTCTTCCCGGCTTTCAAACGGGAGCGGCATGGTGGAGAAATAAATCTCCGGGTGCTTTTGGAGGATGGCATAACGGTTGTGACCATCAACAAGTGTATTACCCCAGACAATCAAAGGAGAAATCAGCTTGCCCTCTTTCAGGATATTTTCTTCAAGCTGCTTAAATTCATCATCGGTCAGAGGAGGAATCTGAGACTGGAACTCCGGGTCGATTTTCAGATTGATCATACGCACACTCCTTTATCTCTCCTGCTGCGCCGGTTCTTCCTCCCGGAAAAAGGACGCAACATTCTGCTTTGCGGTTTTCAGTTTGAGCAGTTCTTCCTTGGCTTCCTTGTACTGCTCGTAGAACTTTGCCTTTTCGGATGCCAGCTGCGCATACTCGGCTTCCAGCTTTTTCGGGCTGGGCAGCTTGGCGATGTTGTTTGCCTTGAAATAGGTTGCTGCCGCCCGGTACGCTGTCAGCTCTGCACGATGCTGCTCCTCAAAAGCTGCGGGTCGTTTGGCAGTCTTTAACTGCTGTGCGATGTTCTTGGTGCTGGCATAGGCTGCGACGTGATAGCGCAGCTCTTTGTTGGCTTTCATGCGACCTTCGAGGTCTTTCACCACCGCCAGCGAGTCGTGATACTTGGTTTCCAGTTCGGCGATGCGCCGGTTCAGAGCGTCCTCGTCGGTCAAGTTCTTTTCCTGCAGAAGCTTCACGGTCTGTACCATAACTTTGAGATTGTGTTTCGTGAGCCAACGCTTATAGCCGATGCCCTTGCCCTCGGTCATCCTCGACTGGATGTCGATCAGTTTCCCGATGGTATCCTGCTTGAACTGCGCCGTGGGCTTGCGTTCGGCGTTTGCCTGCAACGTGGCAAGCACTGCTGCCTTATCGAACTTGTCACCGAGAGGTTTCGCTCGGATAAACTTCGTTCTGCCAGCGGGCAGATAGCTCAGACACCCACGGCTTTCCTTGACGGTGATGCTATACTGCTGCATGAGCCTATCGGAAAACTCTTCAAAACTCGTTGTGCGGTACAGCACTGAAGAAATCTGTTTCCGTAAAGTGTCTTTCAAGGTTTCAAACTTCTTCTGCCGGGGCTGCTGTCCATCTGCGGTGAGGGCTGCGTTTTCACGGTCAAGTTTCAATTGGCCGCGTCTGCGCACCCAATACTCAGCTTCGCTCACGCGCTCTTTCGAGCCGTTGAGCAAATCAATCTGGTACAGTCCAGCACTCTCGCACAGTTCCATGACCTCAACACGCAAGTGCCGCATGGTCTGGGCTGTGCTGGAGTGCTTCATGCCCTCTAGCCAGTCGCGGGGCTTCTGCATATAGGGCTTGCGCTCCACCTCTCGTGTTCGGACGCTGCCAATTACAATGTGGACGTGGATGTTTCCCGAACGGTTATGCCCATCCGGGTGAGTGCAGACGATGGCGGGATGACCGGGGAAGTTTTCTTCGCAGAATTTCAGGCCAAGTGCCTGTGCCGTTTCCATGGTCAAGCCGTTGTCGGCTGCATCTCGTGGGTCAAAGCTGATGATATACTGGTGACTTTTGATATCACCATGCTGGGTGTTCTTGCCATACTTGCGGTTTGCCAGCAGACAGACCGTTGCGAACGAGAAATCTCCGCACTCAAGGGTATCGAGGATGTACGATTCTCGCAGCATGGGTCGGCCTTGCTTGTCCAGAATTACCTTGCCGGAAAATTCATCGTGCTGGTAAACGAGGTACGCTTCGATGGCGGTGTAGTCCGAGTTTTTAGAGGCGATATGCTTGAGCGTTGCCATACAGTTCACCCAGAACTTTCTCGGCGTTGAGCCGGAATGCGGTCAGGTCTGCAAGTTCGTCAAGGAGTTTCGCCCGGATCTGCTCGGTGTCTGCACCGCCGGAATTGAAGTGCCTTGCAAGCTGGTTCAGGTTGCCGCCCACCTTGCTGCACTGGGCAAGCAGGGTGGAAACAGCGGTCAGGGTTTCTTCGCCGCCGCCTGCAACGATGACTGTTTTCTCGATCTTGACGTTGTGGATGGCGCGGCGGATGAAGGTGGAGAGGGAGAGATTCAGGAGTTTGCAAGTGAGTTCCAGTGACGCTTTTTCCTCCGCTGTCACACGGAACTTGATGACGTGCGTTTTGTTGTTCGGCGTGTCGTGGTGCTGGGAATTGCTAGGAATCGGTTGAACATTCGTTTTGGTCATTGTACCTCCTGTCTGTTCGATAACTCCTCGGTGAAGTTATGTAAAGCACGACACGCCGTTGCTGTTCGCACCGTCAGGTGCGAACCATGAGCAGGGTTTGGGGCAGGCACGCCCCAACAAGATCACTTGGAAAACTCGCAAGAGTTTGAGAAGTGAAGTCCCGGATGGACAGGAAATTTTCAAGAATTGAAAATTTGTGGCCACGGGACGGTTCTTGCCCTCTACCGCTGCGCTCAAAATTGTTTCCGGGTAATTGTTTCCGAATTGTTAAGGCGTAAAAATAAGTAGAGGTTGTGCTACTCATGTATGTGGGTCACCGTTTGCTCCGAACGAAGTTCCTGCCCCTGTTTTGCAGCGGCGTTGACGAAAAGTCGGTATCACGTCCGGTCGGCTCATGAAATTTTCAAGGTACGTTTCCCATAAAGAAAAATACCGCCCAAGCAGCGCAGCGATGGATTTTGTCGGGGTGAATCGGCGGCAAAATGAATCGGGTGTGTTGCGGGGCGGTAAATCTTCGCAGGAAATAAAACCGCACAGAATCGTTTCTTTACAGAAATCTCTGTGGATTTGTTGGGAATGATAACATAAGTACGAATGCGTGTCAACACTTCAGGATAATGAATACATCAGATGAACGAAACACACAAAGTACAAGCGAAAGCAAGGCTGCGTTTTAGAAGAATGTTTTAATTTTCGCAGTTCAGGCGGACTTGGACGGTAAACACACCGTCCTTCTTCTTTGTGTAGAAGTCGCCATGGTTCTCTTGAACGATACGATTTATGTTCTTTAGTCCGTAACCGTGATACTCTCCGATGCGGATGCTGCGAACGGTATCGCTGTATGGATTCTCAAGCCGGTAAAAGAGACTGCGATACTGCTTGCGCAGCTGTAGATGAATGATTCGCTGTTCTGCTGGCAAGTCGCAGCAGGCTTCAATGGCATTGTCAAATGTGTTTCCGATGATGATGCTCAAAGACAACGATGAGATCGTCAGAACTTCAGGAATCGTCACATCCAGTTTGACTTTGATGTTATTCCTTTCCGCAATTCGTAAGTAATAATTCAAAAGAGCATCAACAACAGGATTTCCGACAGCAGAAATATTTGTGGAACGCTCGAAAACATTCGTGGCGGCCTGTGCGATCTTGTGAAGTTCTTCGGTATCACCGTGTTCTGCAACTGCCTGCATCGCCAGAATGTATTTCTTCACATCATGCTGTAGAGAACGGACTTCTTCCTGACGTTCTTTGAGCTGCTGGTAGTATTCCATTTGAAGGTTGTACTGCTGCTCATTGAACTTGACTTTGAATTTTTCCAGTTCATTTTCCCGGAGAGCTTCCACATAGAACACGATCAGGATGTTTATAAGGAGAAGTACAGCCATAAGGCCGACCATATAATCAGGGAAATAATCATCCGCAGCATGATACTGTGCCACATAACAGACCGCGATACTTGCGATTTGAATCGCAATGATCGGCAACAGCCATAGGATGCGCAGAGCATTTCCCTTTCGGCTGAAAAAATGTGAAATCAGAACTACGAGTGGAATTTGAATCAGGTTTGAAAAAACAATATAGACCAACCGTGCTGCCCCAGCCTGCATCAGAATGTCGGTATCCGGGATACGCAGACCATTCAGGAGCATTGCAAGCACTTCCACCAAAGCAGCCAGTGTAAAGAAGGCTCCGCTTGCGAAAACCGCCTGCCACGGTCGCACCTCATAGAACAGCAATGCAAGGAGAAATCCGCCAACTAAAAGATAAATCGTGCGCTGCGTTACCCAATCCGGGAATAAACTCAAAGCGCACTGCCCAGCGATCAAGAGTGCAACATATGACGCATAGAACCACCTTGAGACGGGTTCCTTTTTGGGAAACAGCCGACCGATAAAAAGCAGCAACAGGGCAATGTTGGCAAAGCTCCCTGCAAACTCAACGAAATAATAAAGCATCATCTTCCCAAATAAGCGTTGAAGATCTGATTGAACTCCTGACGCTTCCTCCTGCTAATCGGCAGCTGATGTCCGCTGGAAAGAAAAACAGCGGTTCCCGTAGCGTAAACAATGTGTTCCATGTTGACGAGATAACTTTTGTGTGGTGACACAAAGCACCGTTTGGGAAGTTGCTCCAAGGCTTCAGGAATGCTCATTCGCAATGTAAGGTCTTGCTCCTTACAGTGAATCAGAACTTTATGTCCGTGGCTTTCCAGAAAGTAAATGTCCGATGTTTCCAAGGACATGGTAATACCATCGTATTCGATCGTAAAATGTTTGGAGTTCAGTTCCTGAAGGACGGCATCCATTGCCGCAGCGAACAGTGTCTGATCCAAAGGTTTGACAAGGTAGCGGAATGCAATGCCATATCCCTGCACAGCGTACTCATGCCGCTTCGTGACAAATACCACCAAAGGATGCTTCTCCATCTGAATCAAAGACTGCGCCAGCTGAAAACCGTTGGATGGCATCTCGATATCGAGAAGAAGCAGATCAAAGGATTTCTTCTGCATTTGCAATTCGCTCAGAAGTTCGTTTCCATCCATGTAAGTTTCAATGTCAAAGCAGCCTTGCACATCGTACTGCTGGACGCTTTGAACAATGCCATCAAGGTCTGATTTCTCATCATCGCAGACTGCAACGTGGTACTTCAGCATTTCGACAACCTCCACAAAATAATGTCCTGCTACTATTATAGACTGTGCAAAGGCTCCTTACAAGTAGCCTGACCTACCACTTTTGTCACCAGAACGACCAGTTTTGCCAAACCTCTTGATTTTGCTGAAATTTATGATACAGTGAAGCAAAAATCAGAAGATAAGGTGGCGCAACTGCAATGTGGGAACGCACGCTGTCTCAAAAATCAGTCCGTCTTTTCTGCGAGCAAAAAGTGATAGATGAAGCAAAGGCGGATGCGTATGTCTATGGGTACGAGTTGCTCATATCATCTGTTGTGAGCGTTCTGCTTGTTGTTTTAATCGCTGTTGTGTGTGGTGATGTGCGGTACGCACTTTCATTTTTGATTGGGTTTATCCCACAGCGAATCTACATTGGCGGATACCATGCAACATCGCACACCAGATGCTATTTGGCATTCTCCGGACTGGCACTTATCTGCATTTTGCTAAGTAAGGCAATCGCAGCAAATCACCTTTTCCGTATCCTGACAACAGTAGCTCTTTTGGGCATCTCTATCTTTCTCTCACCTATCGAAGCAAAGAATAAGCCTTTAAGTGAAAAGAAGCGGTCAAGTTACAAGATGGTCGCATCTGTTCTTTCGTCAATAGATTTCCTGCTTGCCATTTTTAATGTGCTTCCGTATACACGTCATGTAGTTTGCTACTATCTCTCCAAATGGGTATTGATTGTATTCTCAACAATTCCTTTGGTTCAACAAAAATTTAATGCCAACTTTTGTAGATAGGGAGGTGATAACATGAAAAAAAACAAATGGGTGCTGCTTCTTATCGCTTTTGTTGCATTTTTGGTATTGGTTTATTTTATTGGTGCTTGCCTTAATGCAACGGCAGAGGCATTGACAATTATTTCGCTCTGCATCGGCATACTGGTCATTTATTTAGTCGTAAAAGCAATCAAATCAAAATAAGGAAAGGAAAATGTGATCATGAGTAATAGCTACTATACCCATTGCTATCATGATATTTTGTATTCGTATGATTCCGGTGGACACCTTATGGATACTACAAAATCGTACCATCAAGCTGTGGGAGGCTAAGAATGAAAAAAGGCAAAAGCAACTTTTTTCTTATTGCTCCTTTTGCCCTTTGGGGCTGCATTTCAGTATGGACTAGTAATCTTGTCCGATTGACAGATAAAAGCGCAGTACCTTATGCTTGGGCTTCTTTGTTTTTCTCATATGGAATCGTAGCAGTGCATTATATCCAAGTGGCAGTATCCTCCAAAGGCTGTAACAATGCCGAAAACGAAAAAATTGCATGGGTTCAGCTTGGGCTTTCAACTTTGTTCTTGATAGTAGCTGTTGTTCTAGCTATTCAATGAAGGAAAGCAAAGTAATCACCCAAAGCAGTGTAAGGTCACAATATTTTCTATTCCAGCAGTATTCTAGTAGTTTCAGCATTTGTATGGTTCACATTTATTTGCCGAGGAGTATACACCTGAAGGGGAAAATTTAATGAAGGTGATTCCAATGGAGCTTTAGTGTATTGAGTGAAGAAAAAAAAATAAATTAGGAGGCAGTATACTATGACTAACAAAATCAAACGGCTGATTTCCATTCTATTGGTCACGGTTTTATTTCTCCTGACCATTCAGCCAGCATTTGCAACTGGAAATAAGAGAAAGATCGATGATTATTCGATAGAAGAACTTCTCAATCTTTCTGTGCAAGAACAAGAGAATCTCGGATTTTATGTTTTGGCCGAGGTTCCAATGCGCATTCCTGTTTCTAATACAGACGGCTCAAGAGTTGTATCGTATATTGATGGAACATGGAGAGTTCTTTATACAAAGGCCAATGGATTGGGCTTTTATATGAGTGGAACTACCGTCGGTATTGGCCCGGATTTAATAAAAAATGTTTCAGGAACGGATTACTACACGAGCTATTCCGATAACATCGAACGAAGCTGCCCATTTTCAACGACAGCACTAGTTCCAGAACAAAGTATATATAATACAACCTATACATATGACTTCTATGATGTTGGAACTTATCTTGATTGCAGCGTTGGGTGTTATTTTGGAGTGGTTGGCTCAAGCAAACCAATCTATTGGAGTGCAACTACACAAGTTACCATCCCGAAATTATGATTTTGACCAGCTATGGATGAAATTGTTTTTGAACCCAGTGATGTCAATATGTTAGCAGCTTTAGGCATCGTCGAAAGTGTAAAGTTGTTTCCGTTTATGTTATCAATGGGAGAACTTCAATATGCTTGCGATTCAGAATATCGTTGCAAACAATTCGTGAATTGCCTTTCAGAATATTATCCTGACAGCCAAATTGAAGCTAGACAACTGTGGTCGAAATATCATGGTACAGCGAATGCGGTTCAATGTGATATGATAAATCATAAGCCACTGCGTGTTTGGGTCAGGAGTTCTGCCGATTGTTGGTGCGGCATTTATTATATTTGTTACTATGCAGCAAAGTATGGTACAAATAGAATTTTGCTTGCATCCAGAGAAGGTCTGAAAGAATTTATGGAAGGGAAAACCGATAAGATCTCACAAAAGTATTTGACGGAAGAAACTATTACTGAGTATGCCAAAAGATGGGGAAAGCTATTAAACGAAAACACCTCCATGCGTATTTGGCATGCGAACGATGTTAAAAGCGTTAACATAGATTATTTCGACCAGAGAATTATTAGTTTAGTATCGAGAATTCCTATTTCGGTTGGTGAACTTACCGCAGACGTATTAAAAGCGATTTCTGCTCCGGTAAGTGACTGGTATGTCATGAAACGCATAGAAGCACTTTTGAAAAAGGGTGTTCTTCAAGTCGTTATTCCAAACAAAATCTTTTATAATACCATCGTCCAGCTAAACGAAGAATAAAGGAATCCGAGCAAGTCGGCCCAACAGTCACCTCATTTCAACGAGAGGGGTGGCTGTTGGGTCAATTGTTCAAAAAGAAAAACTGAAGATAATAAAAAGTCTTGATTTCTCCATCAAAACATGGTATATACATTATACGAAACAGTGCTTTGAAAGAACGCTCCACCGTTCAATGACGTGTAAAGAGAGGTGCTTGCCATGACCGCTGTGATCTACGCCCGCTATTCCAGTGATAACCAGCGCGAAGAATCCATCGAAGGCCAGATTCGTGAATGCACGGCCTATGCCGAAAAGAATGACATCACTATCGTCAAGCACTACATTGACCGCGCCATCTCTGCCAAGACGGATAATCGCCCTCAATTCCAACAGATGATAAAGGACAGCGACAAGAAGCTGTTTGATATTGTTCTGGTCTGGAAACTTGACCGCTTTGCCCGGAATCGCTACGACAGTGCCCGGTATAAGACCCAGCTGAAGAAGAACGGTGTCAAGCTCATGTCGGCTACGGAGATCATCTCCGAGGGGCCAGAGGGTATCATTCTGGAATCGGTTCTGGAGGGCTATGCAGAATACTACTCTGCCGACCTTGCCGAAAAGGTTGTCCGTGGACAGACAGAGAACATCCTGAAAGGCCGCTGCAACGGTGGTCGTGGAACGTTTGGATATACGCTGGATTCCGAGCGGAAATTTCACATCGACCCGCTTGCCTCCCCTTTCGTGCTGGAATCGTTCACGAAGTATCGGGATGGCCTCACGATGAAAGAGATTCGGGACTGGCTGAATGAAAACGGCATCAAGAACCCGGTCGGAGGCGAATTTACTTACAACAGCGTGGAGCACATGCTCAAAAACCGGCGTTATATCGGAGAACTGAAATTCCGGGATGTGGTCGTGCCGGATGCGATTCCGCCCATCGTGCCGCTGGAACTGTTCGATGATGTGCAGGAAAAGATTGCCAAAAACAAGAAAGCCCCTGCCCGAAGAAAGGCAGAGGACGATTACCTGCTGACAACCAAGCTGCACTGTGGTTGCTGCGGTGCGCTGATGTTTGGCGAAAGCGGCACAAGCCGGACGGGAGAAGTCCACCGCTACTATAAATGTGCCACGGCCAAAAAGAAGAAGGGCTGCAAGAAGAAAACTGTCCGCAAACAGTGGCTGGAAGATCTGGTGGTGAACCAGACCATGCAGCTTGTCCGGGACGATGCCGCCATGGAATCCATTATCGCCAAGGTCATGGAGCTGCAAGACCGAGAGAACACCAACCTTCCTCTCTATGAGAAACAGCTCCGGGATGCAGAATCGGGTATCCAGAATATGCTCAACGCAATTCAAGCCGGAATCCTCACCAGTTCCACCAAGGAACGGTTGGAACAGCTCGAAGAAACCAAGCGTGAGCTTGAAGCCCGCATTGCGGAAGAAAAGCTGGCAAAGCCAAAAATCAAAGAGGAATTTATCCGTTTCTGGCTGATGCGCTTCCGTAAACTGGACATGAGCCTGAAAGACCAGAGGCAAGCGTTGGTGGATACGTTCATCAATTCGATTTATCTGTACGATGATAAGGTTTTGATAACCTTTAACTATAAAGAAGGTACACAGACCATCACGTTTGAGGAAGCGGCCCAAGCCGCATCAAAGGAAAATGGTTCGGATTTGGATTGCTTTACTGCACCAGAAAATGCCGTGAAATCGAAAGATTTCATGGCTTTTTTGTTTTGTAAGCCATGGGTGCACGGTTTCTGCACGGTTTTTGCACGGTCGGTGTTATCCATGTCCGATGATGTAGGGCGCTGTATTGCATTGCAATCAGTGCCCTTTTTTGCATCAGGTGAGCAGGGCCAAGCGGAGCTTTGCCTTCATTTCCGGGTCGGCATCCTTGAGCAATTCCAAAAGAGCCGTCATGGAGATGGTGGGTTCGCCTGCGGCGGGTACAGCCTGCGGGCTGGGGGTGTCGGGCTTGGCATAGAAGCCGCTTTCAAACTTCTTGCCCAGCTCCACACGGGAGGACTGCTGAATGTGCGCGTAGGTGTTCACCAGCATATCCGCGCTGGCGTGTCCTGTGGTTCCCTGCACCGCCTTGATGTCACCGCCGGAGATCATCAGCTGATAGGTCGCGCTGGAATGCCGCAGACCGTGAAAGACGATGCGTGGAAACTCCGGGTGTGCATCCTGCCATTTCAGGAACTTTTTGCGGATGAGCACCGGCTCCACCGCCAGACCGTTGGGCAGCCGCAGCAGCATCCCGCTGTTGCGGTACCGCTCCGGGTCGAGGGCTTCTTCCCGTTTCAGGCGTTCCAGCCACTGCTTCAGTTCCTCCCGCAGGGCAGCGGTCATAAAGATGGTGCGGCAGGAGGCTTCAGTCTTGGTGTCCTTCAGGATGAGGGAGGTCTTGCTGCCCTCCAGCTTGTCCGGGAAGATGCGGAGGATACAGCCCTTATCCACCTGCGCCAGCGTGTCCTTCTGCACCCGCTGCATGGAACGGTTGACGGTGAAGGTGCCCATACCGTTGGCAGCATCAAAGTCGATGTCCTCCGGGGTCAGACCTGCCACCTCCCCTTCCCGCAGCGCACCCACCAGCGTCAGGTGCACCGCCAGATGCAGGATCGGGTCCTCCATGCTGTCCAGCGCTGCCCGCATCTCGTCCACTTCCCAGATGCTGCGCTCTTGGGTGGTCTTTTTGGGTGCTTCCACCGGGACGGGGCTTTTGATGAGGATGCCCCACTCCATCGCCAGCAGAAAGGAATTGTGCAGAAGCTGGTGGACCTCATGGAGGGTGGTGCCGGAGAGGGTGCGCTTCTGCTGTTTGGGCGAGAGGTCTCGCCGTTTGCCGCTCACATACTGTCCGCAAGGGGTCTTGCTCAGGGTGTCATACAGGGCTTCGATGTGGTAGGGCCGCAGCTTCTGCATCTGCATCTCCCCGATATAAGGGATGATGAGGTTCTGGATGAGGGCCAGATTGGACTGGTAGGTCTTGGGTGCCCACTTGTGCTTGCTGCACTGCTTGGGCAGCCAGTCCATCAGGAACTCTGCCACCGTCACGGTGGACGGGATCAGGAAATTACCGGTCGCCAGCTCATGTTCGATCTGTTTCTGGCGTTTCACCGCCTCCTCTTTGGTGGGAAAGCTCTCCCATTTGTCGCAGCTCTTGCCGTGCTCGTCCTGATAGGTGTAGCGGACGCTGTAAGAGCTGCCGCGTTTCGTGATATATGCCATAGATTTGCCTCCTTATCAAGCTGCCCGGTAGAGCCACGCATCGAAGCTGTCTTTCGGGATGCGGATGCTTCCGCCTGCCCGCAGGACACGGAACTCGGTGGTGCTGTTGCACAGGTTGTAAGCAGAGCGCAGGCTGATGGCCAGCATTCGTGCAATATCGTTCACCGTGTACACCAGCTTCGTGGTTTCCGGGCTGTCAGTCGGAGACTTGACGGCATTGGTTCGAGTGACCACCTCCATTGTAGCCGGATCAGAGTCCGACTGCAAGGACTTTTTCGTATAATCAAAAGATTTCACATTCTCGTACATTTTATTACACATAGGCATTTCTCCTTACTTATCGTGGCGCATCGCAGGCTCCTGCGTGCGGTTCTCATAAAAACGAATGACCTCCGGCGGGATGCTGTCCAGCGTTTTCAGGGCGGCTTCATAGTCCTGCCGCAGCTTGGCATCCTCCAGACGCTTCAAGACGCTCCCTTCCGTCGCTTTGTCCAGCGAGGCAGAGAGCGTCTTGCTCTTCTCTTTCAGCTTTTCATTTTCGGCGGCGGTCTTGGTGAAGGCCACGTTGTACTTTCGCAGCTGGTCCTTCATCCGTGCCACGTTGGGGATATAGCTGTCCAGTACCTTGCTGATCTCTGCCGCACGGCTCTTGCCGTTGAAAGGGGTGATGCCCACCAGCAGGGCATCCAGTTGCTCCTTCTGCTTGGTCAGTTGGGTCATCTCCTTGAAGATGCGGGGCGGGATGTGCTCCCGCCCGGTCTGGCTGGCACTTTCCCCCCGTTCCAGCTCCGGGTACTGCTTGACCATGTGCTGCCAGAACTCGTCCTGCCACTTCACAAGGTTTTTGCGGTTGCCGATGATCTCCTTGGCACTCAGCCGCCCGTCAGCAGTCAGGGGCACAAAACAGAGGTGCAGGTGGGGCGTTTTCTCGTCCATGTGGACAACAGCAGAGAGGAAGGTATCCGGGCGCTGTCTGCCCTCCAAAAATTTCAGGGCGTACGCAAAGTACGCCCTGATCTCCCGGTTGTTTTTATCCTTGAAAAACTCCGGGCTGGCGGTGACAAGCGCCTCCACCACCCGCACACTGTCCTTGCGGACACGGCAGTGGGCGGCGGCTATCATGCGGTCAGCTTCCTCCCGGTACCTGCCCTGCGGCTGCACCAAATGGAGGTTGTAGCGGCTCCGGTCCGTGTCGATGTCCGGGTTGCTGGCGTACTGCTCCTTGGTGCGCTCGTTGTGGGCTTCGATGGGGCTGATGGCAGGCCCCTTATACTTTTTGAACCTTAAAATGCCGTATTGGGCTTTCATAGATCACGCTCCTTTTTGGGGTGTACAAAAAATCTGTACGGACTTCAAATAACCTGTACGGTCTGTACGGTGTACGAACAAGCAAAATACAAACGATAACACGTTTTAATTTGCTTCTGTTTGCCGTACGGGTGCGTACAAGTACAGACCGTACAGGTTGTACGAACTTCTTCCGTAAAAAAATGCACTTTTTACGGACAGGGGTGGACAAGCGGCTCAATGCCCACGAAACCCCGCACCCTGCGGCCACCGGGCAGATAGATGTTGTTGGTTGCTTCAAGGTTGTAACGGCGGTCATTCTGGCGCAGCTCTGCGCTGAAACGGATCGCCGATACGCTGTGGCAGGCGTTGTCCTCACACCACTGCTTATAAATGTCGTAGAACTCCTTGGAGCTGATGGAGTAGTCCGCCTTGAAGCGGAAATAGCCCTCGGACTCCATGAAGTCGATGACATTGTTGCTGCTGCGTTTGATGGTGTCCACGTTGGCAGCGGCTCGTTCGCTGACCGTGAAGCGGAAATCGTTCTGCACCAGCCGGTGCAGCCCTTCCAGACACCACAGCAGAATACCCTCCAACTCGGCACACATCTTCTCCACAAGGAAGGGGTCATCCGTGCGGTCGGCAGGCTTGTCCTTGGTGGTCAGGATGAGCTGGCGGCGGAAGAAGCCGTCCGAATGGTCGTACAGCGAGGTCAACGCACCGTTGCCGAAGCAGAGGAACCGGG
>OGGR01000372.1_pt1 | contig 32145 bp, 33 predicted proteins | sample 1571321 | NCBI WGS metagenome assembly OGGR01 (sample SAMEA2582048, study PRJEB24529) | metagenome | biome: Human gut stool | place: China | collected 2011 | reverse complement strand
GTCATCGGGCATTATCTGAACATAGAACACTATCAATAAGTTGGAGTCATTACCGCTGCGTAGAACGGTTCTTTCTGATAAATGCACTGGCAGCATCAATGCTGACTAGGAAACCCTAAAAATTTAACATGATAAAAATCAGCGAATTCTGAAAGGTCTGAAGTGTAGCACCACAAAGACTATTGATCGATACCGCCGATCGATAATGCTGTATGCATATACAGTAACTATCGGAGGTGAGTTATGGGATTCCCGAGCCCGGCTGCTGATTACGTTGAAAGTCGCCTGTCACTTGATGAGGTGCTTATCCAGAAACCTGCCGCCACGTACTACATGCGAGCGGGTGAGACTATCTACCGCTGCGGCATCATGAAAGATGCGCTGCTTGTCATCGATTCGTCGCTTAAGCCGTGTGACGGCTCGCTGCTTATCTGTGACTGCAACGGAGAGTTCAAAGTAAAGAGATATCGCACATATCCGCAGCCTCATCTTGAGAATGTGGCGAACGGGAGAAAGGAGAGGCTGCCTGGTAACGACGAGGGTATTAGTGGGGCGCTACCAATATTCGGAGTCATCACATACATCATTAACGATGCTCGTTATGGTGAGTTTGATGACTACCCGCTGAAGTGAAAATTGTGTTGTGTACCAAATTGCGTACCAAACTAAAATCACAAATCATGAAACCCTTGTTCATGGCGGCTCTCAGGGGTGTTTCGCGTAATCGTGAAACAAAAAGGTAGATTGTTGCTTACCGTCATTCATCATTAGGTTAAATCCGTTATTTCTGCTGTCTGCCAGAGTATCAAATATCACCGTGCTAATCAGCTTTAGCGCCACAATTTGGCAGCGAGTGGCAACAGATCATGTCAGATAAAAATGAGAGGGTAGTCACATTTTCTTGCACTTTATTCCAGCCAGTTCATAAGTATTTCCGTAAAAAGAACAGCTATTTGAAACTCCTGAGGGTTTGCTGTTGAAACGCCGTCTTATTATTGCTGCTTCTTTGTTCGTTTTTAACTTATCGTCTGGTTTTGCGGCGGAAAACATTCCTTTTTCACCTCAGTCTCCAGAGATTCATGCCGGGTCCTGGGTATTGATGGATTACACCACCGGTCAGATCCTCACCGCGGGAAATGAGCATCAACAGCGCAATCCCGCCAGCCTGACAAAGCTGATGACGGGTTATGTCGTGGATCGCGCTATCGATAGTCATCGCATTACGCCAGACGATATTGTCACCGTGGGGCGCGATGCGTGGGCGAAAGATAATCCGGTGTTTGTCGGTTCTTCACTGATGTTTTTGAAAGAGGGCGATCGCGTATCGGTACGTGATTTAAGCCGTGGTTTAATTGTGGATTCCGGAAATGACGCTTGTGTTGCACTGGCTGACTATATTGCCGGTGGGCAACGGCAGTTTGTTGAAATGATGAACAACTATGCCGAGAAGCTGCATCTCAAGGATACGCATTTTGAAACAGTGCATGGCCTGGATGCACCTGGCCAGCATAGCTCGGCTTATGATTTAGCTGTACTTTCTCGCGCTATCATCCACGGCGAGCCCGAGTTTTATCATATGTACAGTGAGAAAAGTCTCACCTGGAACGGTATCACCCAGCAAAACCGTAACGGGTTGTTGTGGGATAAAACCATGAATGTTGACGGTCTGAAAACGGGTCATACTTCTGGTGCCGGGTTTAATCTCATTGCTTCGGCTGTAGATGGGCAGCGTCGTCTCATTGCAGTGGTAATGGGGGCTGACAGTGCAAAAGGTCGTGAGGAAGAGGCAAGAAAATTACTACGTTGGGGGCAACAAAACTTTACTACGGTGCAAATTTTGCACCGTGGGAAAAAGGTCGGAACGGAACGCATCTGGTATGGCGATAAAGAAAATATCGACCTGGGAACGGAACAAGAGTTCTGGATGGTGCTACCGAAAGCCGAAATTCCACATATCAAAGCCAAATATACCCTTGATGGTAAAGAACTCACCGCGCCAATTAGCGCCCATCAGCGGGTAGGGGAAATTGAACTTTACGACCGTGATAAACAGGTGGCGCACTGGCCGCTGGTTACCCTGGAATCTGTCGGGGAAGGCGGCATGTTTTCCCGCCTGAGTGATTATTTCCACCATAAGGCCTGACCTTTCTTTTGCAGCAGACTGGCAGGAGTGCGAGTCTGCTCGCATAATCAACACTCATTCCTTGTGGTTTTAATATTGCAACTATACTGTATATAAAAACAGTATTAATGGAGGCGTCATGAACTACGAGATTAAGCAGGAAGATAAACGTACCGTTGCAGGTTTCCATCTCGTTGGCCCGTGGGAACAGACGGTTAAGAAAGGTTTTGAGCAGTTGATGATGTGGGTAGATAGTAAAAATATTGTGCCGAAGGAGTGGGTTGCTATCTATTACGACAATCCAGATGAAACACCCGCCGAAAAATTACGCTGCGACACCGTCGTGACGGTGCCGGGTTACTTTACGCTTCCCGAAAACAGTGAGGGCGTCATTCTGACAGAAATTTCAGGGGGTCAGTATGCGGTGGCGGTGGCTCGTGTAGTCGGTGATGATTTTGCTAAACCCTGGTATCAGTTCTTTAATAGCCTCTTGCAGGACAGTGCTTATGAAATGTTACCAAAGCCCTGCTTCGAGGTTTATTTGAACAATGGCGCGGAAGATGGGTACTGGGATATCGAAATGTATGTTGCGGTGCAGCCAAAACATCACTAATTCATCTCAGGGCGGTGTGTTAACGCGATGACCACTCTTTTTTTTGAAAGCGAAAAGAGTAAGATGCGCCTTTCAATTTTTTCGCTCCTGCCGGGAAATTACACTGTTCCCGGTTTGTCCGTCGGATAATTCAGAGGCGCGCCTTCTGGCCGACAGATGAGTTATGAGCGTTTTTAATCTTCATTACGGAGTTTCTGCGTGCGTGCCGATAAGTCATTAAGCCCGTTTGAAATCCGGGTATACCGCCATTACCGCATAGTGCATGGTACTCGGGTCGCGCTGGCATTCCTGCTCACTTTTCTCATTATCCGCCTGTTTACTATCCCGGAAAGCACCTGGCCGCTGGTCACCATGGTGGTGATTATGGGGCCAATCTCGTTCTGGGGTAACGTTGTCCCTCGTGCCTTCGAACGTATTGGCGGTACGGTGTTGGGTTCGATTTTAGGTCTTATCGCTCTGCAACTGGAGTTAATTTCGTTACCGCTGATGTTAGTCTGGTGCGCGGCGGCGATGTTTCTTTGCGGTTGGCTGGCGCTGGGCAAGAAACCGTATCAAGGATTATTGATTGGGGTGACGCTGGCAATTGTTGTTGGTTCCCCGACAGGTGAAATTGATACGGCGTTATGGCGAAGCGGCGATGTGATCCTCGGCTCTTTACTGGCAATGTTGTTTACCGGTATCTGGCCACAACGGGCGTTCATCCACTGGCGCATTCAACTGGCGAAAAGTCTGACCGAGTATAATCGGGTCTATCAATCTGCATTCTCACCGAACTTACTCGAACGCCCACGTCTGGAAAGCCATCTACAAAAACTCCTGACCGATGCCGTGAAAATGCGTGGGCTGATTGCGCCCGCCAGCAAAGAAACCCGTATTCCAAAATCGATATATGAAGGTATCCAGACCATTAACCGCAATCTGGTTTGTATGCTGGAGTTGCAAATCAATGCGTACTGGGCCACGCGCCCCAGCCATTTCGTGTTATTGAACGCGCAAAAACTTCGTGATACCCAGCACATGATGCAGCAAATACTGCTGAGCCTTGTTCATGCGTTGTACGAAGGTAATCCGCAGCCGGTTTTTGCCAATACGGAAAAATTGAACGATGCTGTGGAAGAGCTGCGTCAGTTGCTCAATAACCACCATGACCTGAAGGTTGTGGAAACACCAATCTATGGTTATGTGTGGCTGAACATGGAAACGGCACATCAGCTTGAGTTGCTATCGAATCTGATTTGCCGGGCCTTGCGCAAATAATTCCTGAACTTCAGAATCATCTTGCTGCTGCTTCGATTCAGCAAGGATAAAGGGTATGATAGTGAAAAGGGATAAAAGCATTGTCATCTGCGGCAGCTATGAGTAATGTTGGCCCTAACAAATAGCGGTTGCTTAAACGAATCCGACTCTCACATTATCAGGGGTATAAAAATGGAAACTACCAAGCCTTCATTCCAGGACGTACTGGAATTTGTTCGTCTGTTCCGTCGTAAGAACAAACTGCAACGTGAAATTCAGGACGTTGAGAAAAAGATCCGTGACAACCAGAAGCGCGTCCTGCTGCTGGACAACCTGAGCGATTACATCAAGCCTGGGATGAGCGTTGAAGCAATCCAGGGCATCATCGCCAGCATGAAAGGTGACTATGAAGATCGCGTTGACGATTACATCATCAAAAATGCCGAGCTCTCCAAAGAACGCCGCGATATCTCCAAAAAGCTGAAAGCTATGGGCGAAATGAAAAACGGCGAAGCGAAGTAATTCCCGTTTTATTCAATGAGGGTTGCCCGGCAACCCTCATTGCTCATTGATTCTTATCTGTGTATCACCGTCATCATTCTCATCCGAGAACCAATCGAAATTAACAACAGCCTTCTTCTGTATGCAGCAAGGCAAAAAGTTCTGTAACTCCATTGTTATTAACTGCACTGGTTACTAACACGTTGTGCGCTCCAGCTTCCCGTAACCAACTTTTCACCAAAGATATTTGTTCCATGCTGGCTAAATCTGCTTTGGTTACTACTCCAATGACCGGGTGATTCATGGCCCGGTAGGGCGTTTTTACCTCTAATTCCTGCTTCAGCGCTGAGATTCCTGCTTGTTGCCAGAAAAGCAGGCACCTGCCGTCTGAACGGTATCGATCCGGAAGCGTATCTGCGCCATATTCTGAGCATACTGCCGGAATGGCCCTCCAACCGTGTTGACGAACTCCTGCCATGGAACGTAGTTCTCACCAATAAATAAGCGTCAATACGGTGCTCCGTTGACGCTTACTTTAATCCGTTTTCTGAGCTTAGATTTTTCTGTTCCTACCCAGACCGTGGATTTGGAATTCATTTTTTGTCAGGTCAATGCTAATCGTTAAAACGGCCATAACGCACCTCCACTGGAAGGTTTATCAGTAATATCCTACCGTTGCTTCATGGTCGGGGCGTCCATTCCATTATTATCGGTTTTCCTTTCTGTTTATAAATGAAAACGCCAGCTGTATTCAGGCTGGCGTCAGGAGAAATGAAGCCTGTTGAGTGAGATTCACCGGTTCTGGTGCAGAAGCTGCAGATGGCGCAGGGTAAGGACATCTTCTCTTGCCTGCTTAATACAGGACAACAGTGCTGTTTCTGTGGTTAATGGCACTATACCCTGTATCACTGCATTGTCTTACAGCAACTGGTGAGGGCTGGCATAAGTTGCCGGTGTTTCGGTAGAGTCACGGTCATCCACCACGCGGAGTGAATAACCGTTTTCAGCGGCCTTATTAATCAGTTCAGTGATATTAACACCATCAATGTCAACGACAATGTGCCCCATATCCAGCGCCTGTACGTTAACGCTGTCGGCTTCCAGTGTCATCATTTCGCCTCCGGATACTTACCCAGGGTAATGTTATTTACCGTTCTGTAATTGTCGCGGGTCATCAGGCCGGTTGCCCGGCGTGCCCGGAGGATATCAATACTGTTTATTAACTGAGAGCGGGTACAGGCGCTGAATCCCGGCTGGTCGGTACGCACCAGCGCGTATTTTTCCACGAGAAAGTTCACCGCATCACACAGTGAAATGCCTGCCTCAATATGCTGCTCAATCACACGTTCATCGGCAAAAGGTGTGTCATTCAGTGTGAGGCTATAGTGCTGGTCCAGCAGTCGGGACAGCAGTATCTGCCAGATTTCAACAGGAGACGGGCGAGAACTGGCCGCCTGCCCGGGTAATACAGGTAATGTTTTCATACTGAAGATTTTCCTGATATGCAGATATAAAAATGGAAAAGTGGCGTGGTGAAAACACCAGGCCGTAGCAGAAGGCTATTCTGGAGAGTTAATTTTTCATTTCGGGCGTCGGATAAACAGCCAGATAAACGTAACCACAACTGCTGAGGGTATCGGCTTTGCAGGTCAGCCCTTTTGCATACAGCGTGACGGTATGCTGATGGCGGGGATTCAGTTCACCGCTGGTGAGCATGAGTTCCAGTTGTTTCATCAGCAGCGGAAAGGCCTGGTCCAGGTGGTACGCATCTGCATCGCTGAACAGGCCTCTGATACCGGCGCGGTCGGCAAGGTAATGCAACCGGTTACCCTCCTGCACCAGACGTGCCCCGAAACAGGGCGTCACGGTGCAGGGCAGCCCCCACCAGGGGCGGTCGTGATTGTCGTCGGGAAGTGTTGTCCCGGGGAGTGTGTCTGACACGATAAAATCCTTACAGAAAATCGGCTAAGAATGGTCCGGTAGTGGCGATAATTCTGCTCATCAGAATTCCCACTCAGTTCAGGGTGACGCTCATCAGCCGGACATACGGACCAAAACTGTCCTTACGGCGTTCAGCAAACACGGCCAGCACACCGGGAATATCCTGCACTTCACGACCGGTATACGCTTCAGCACTGCCGTGCCAGCGGTATTTACCGGTACAGAACGGAAAAAGACGGGATGTCGGATGTTGTTGGTGAATACGCATGGCTTCACCACGGGTGATAATTTTCATAATGGGATACCTCTGAAGACAGAAGATAAAAGTGAAAACAGGTGTGATGTGGTTGTGAAGGGTTAAAGCAGACCATGTTCGGCAAAGGAGAAAACCTGGTTGCCACCGACTATCAGATGGTCCGGCACCCGGATATCCACCAGGCCCAGTGCCTGTACCAGACGTTCCGTGATAAGCCGGTCTGCCTTACTGGGTGTGACTTCACCGGACGGGTGATTGTGTGCCAGTACCACGGCAGCGGCATTGTGGTACAGGGCGCGTTTAATCACTTCCCGGGGATGGACTTCCGTGCGGTTGATGGTGCCGGTGAAGAGGGTTTCACCGGCAATCAGCTGATTCTGGTTGTTCAGATACAGCACCCGGAACTCTTCACGCTCCAGTCCCGCCATGTTCAGAATCAGCCATTCCCGTGCTGCACGGGTGGAGGTGAAGGCCACGCCGGGTTCATGAAGATGGCGGTCCAGGGTTTTCAGAGCCCGCAGAATGAGGTTGCGCTCGCCGGGCGTCATCTCTCCGGGCAGAAAGGAAAGTTGTTGCATTGTGCTTCTCTCCATTCAGTCGATGATGCGCATAATGGCGCTGCATTCCGGATGCTGCAGGGCGTAATCCCGCAACCGGTAATAATGGACCGTCATGGCATAATTCTCCGTACGACAGGCATGATGACTGTACGTCATCAGACAGGCGGCAATACCGGCGGCTTCCGGGCTCATTTCTGCGCGGTTACCGTTCATGGCACTGAACAGTACCCATGTTTCGTCATCATCGTCATCCGGTTCGGGTGCCATAAATGCCCCGCCGTTGTTCAGGGTGTACAGATTCCAGATACCCCCGCAGTAGTCTTCGCACAGACGGTCCATCCAGCCGAAGACACGGGGCTCCAGGGTCACCCACTGTGGAATGAGGCCAAAATGCTGCGGCCAGAAGCTGATGCGCTGTTCATCAGGGACGAGGCTGGCAACCAACTGAGGCGGATTATTCTCTGGTGTTGTAGCTGAATAAATTGTGGGGGTATTCTGAGAAACGGTTTTCATGAGATAACTCCTTAAATAACAAATAAATGTGTGTTTTTCAGGAACGAAAGCTGAATGATTCCCTCACTCAGGGAAACGGCATCAGCGCAGGCTCTCCAGCATCGTTTCTGCCATCACCCACAATGCGCGATTGAGCTTAATGTCGGTATCAATGCTGTGAATGGCCCGGGTATGGATACGTTTTCCTTTTGCACTGCGACCGGAAATCCCGCCTTTCAGCATATTCTCCTGGATGGTCTGATATGCGCTCCACAGGTCCTTACCGTAATCCTCCCGGCGTCGCGGCGTCAGAATGTCGGCGGTGGTGACGGGCTGATGTTCGTCACCATAATGGTAAGTCAGTGCCGCCTGTGCCAGCGCCTGGCGTGCCGGTGGCGGCAGGACCAGCGACTGCATGGCATCACGCATCTCCTCTATCCGGTCAAACACGCCCACCACCTCGTAAGCCCCTTCAATGACTCTGTCCACCACATTTCCCCGGTGCGGAACACGTACTTCCCCCAGAGACTGACCACAGACGCAGCCGTTCTGGCAGACGAACCTGAAGTACCCCGGCAGCATCTGGTAGCTGGAGGTACCGTCATGAGAGTTGAGCAGAATAATTTCAGGGACATGTTCTCCGTTTATCTCTCCGGCCCGCCGCAGACGCAGCATGTGTTTTGTGTATCCCCGGCGGCCCGGGTCGCGCACACGGGTCTGGCAGGCGAAGAATGGCTGAAAGCCTTCCCGCTGCAGGCTTTCCAGTACGGTGATGGTGGGGATGTACGTATAGTTCTGGCTTCGGGACGTGTGTTTATCTTCCCCGAAAATCCCCGGCACATAGTGCATCAGTTCTTCGTGTGTCAGCGGACGGTCACGGCGTATCTGGTTCGCATAACCAAAACGACTGGCTAGTCGCATAATTTGCTCCTTATCGGTGGTTAAGATTTACTGGTGTAATAAATGAAAAAGCCACGTCTCCCGGAGAAGACGCGGCCTGATGGGTGAAATGAATGACGTTTATTGTCTGAGAAGACCGTCACTGGCGAGCCGCGTATTAAGCACCTTTCCGGCATCGGGTTCAGAATTCCGGCAGCGCCAGCGTCGCTGACCTTCCGCGTTGCGGATAACCCGACGGAAATGCATTCCCGGGTCATCCTGGATAAACACATTGCGGTAAGCGGTTATGACAGCAACCGCCTGCCCGTATGAGAAAGATCCTTCAGCCAGGACATACTCTGTGTAACCCGGCATATCTGTTTTCTCCTGATAAATAAAAAGCCTCTGCCACGCGTTGTGACAGAGGCTGAAGCATGAAACTGACTTCAGGGATCAGTTAACGTTTTTTCCGGAAACGGTAATCAGCAGTGGATGGTAGTCCTGGGGATTGAAAACCGATAACGGCAGACTGACACGATGGCCGTTACTTTCTTCAGTTGCTTTAATGATTTCGGTTGTGGCGACATTTTCCACGCACTCCGTTTCCAGAAATGCGTCTGTGGTTCGCGTGGCATTACTGTCACCAAAAGCTTCCGTTTCCATTTTTCTGGTCACCAGCGTCTGACCATATTTGTCTTTGAGTTGCAGAGTGATGGTGAGGGGGCCAAATCCTTCATCGTTTCCGCCATTATCCAGCCGGAACTGGTAAGCACAAATATTTCCCGGGAGCCATATCGTATCTGTATTGCGTATACTGATGTAACGTTGATCCTGTGCCCGGAGTGGGGCAGACCACGTTAACCCCAGAATGAAGGCGGTAATCATGCAGGTTTTGAACAGGTGAATCATGGTATTTACCTCTCTGAGTCATGACGATGACACTGACAAATCAGGTGATAAAGCGTAAAAGGCGCAGAATAGCCGTTATGCCGGTAACTCCGGGGGTAATGCTTCTTCCAGTCGGTTAACCATATTGCCGAGATGGGATGCATCATATTCCATGACGGGGCGTTGCCTGATGATACTGACCACCAGTGGTTTGATTAACATATTGGTCGCGGCCCGTTGTTGTATACCGGCGGCGAAAATGATCTCCAGAGCATTCTGATCGATAACACGGGCCAGATTCTCGTTCAGATTTTCAATCTCATGTCCGGTCAGCAGGAAACTGCCGGCAAGCCATGTCACCTGCTCCTGAATCATTGCCAGAATTTTGACGCGATCTTCTTCAACCAGCGCTCCGGCAATTTTTCCTGATACAGCGGAGGCAATCATTCCCCCCAGAACACCGCCAACCACACGCCCTGTCAGTGCACCAAATGGTCCCAGTGGACTGAACAGTATCCCGCCCGCCACTGACCCGACAGCTCCACCTGCCACACCGGAAGATGCCACGGCAAGATTCCTGATGAACTGCGCACCGGAGATCCGTCCCCGCAACATTTTGATCATGTCAGGGCCGGTTGTGACAGCTACCAGTGCCAGAGATGTCACCAGCGTACCCTTCATTACTTTGTTCAGGGCACTGATATTTCCTGCACCGGTCCCCTTCTGAAGAGCCAGTCGGACAGTCGGGCTGGCAGTCGAAAAATCAATGTGCTTCAGCATACCCTGAACAACACTGAGCCGGTGGAGTTGCTGGGTTGTGACGTAGACAGCCAGTGTGCGGGTGAAGGTTTTTCCTGCCTGGACAGCAGCTGTCTGCAGGGCAGCATCGCGATCGCCGGTGCTGAGCCAGAAGACCGATGCCGTCAGGGCAAAACTGATCCCTCCGGCCGCCAGACTGACAACCGAACCCTCGGCAATATCATAAGTGACCGATTCGATGGTCCCGAACCGGGTGATATTACGGGCCTGAGTATAAGTCAGATGTCCCCGACGAATCAGCCGGGACGCTTCTGCGGGATCGGTTACACCGGGTACTTTACCTTCGCGGATCTTATTCCTCATGGTTTCAACAGCGCCGGCATACTGATCACGGGGGACTTCCAGTTGCATGGGGCCATTATTTCCCATGTAACGATACTGTCCGTTTTGTCCGTCGAATGCCGCACCGACGCTACGGGCTGCAGTTGAACAATATTTCGTCTGGATTTCTGTTCCGCTGACCAGTCTGTCTGCTCCATTTCTGGCATTATTATCACCGAGGATCCGTGCGTTTTTCAGACGGACTCTGTCGACAATATGGTTTCCCCGTTCAGCGGCAAACCCATGTCCCTGCCCTCCGGAAGCAAACATTTTCTCATTTGTACTCCAGGTTTCCGGCAGTTTCATGAGAATCAGACCATTCGCCGTTGCATCGGAAATAAAGCTGTTGTAAGGGCGTTCATAAATTTCCTGACACAGTGTTTCTGTTTCGCGACAAAGAGAGGAGCAGTACCATTCCGGATCCGGCTTATGATTTTCCGGGGCATGATGTACTTCTGTCAGCCCGCAGGAGGCACAGATACGAAGCTCATCCACGTGATGGAATGATACAAAACGGCGACCTTCTGAAAAGGGATACCAGTCACCGCCGTCCAGGCAACGATCGAGAAAATCGTCATTCGCTTCCGGTGATAAATTCAGGCGGTTCCGGAAGAGCGTTTTCAGTTCATCAGGTGTGAATGACAGGTTCTCTTTCAACTGTTCGTTAAACCCTGCCATGTTTCTTTCATACCAGGCATTGTTCAGTAACCAGTTTCCGTCTGCCAGTTCAAATTCCCTCAGCTCTCCCCGGGAAATCCGTTGAGAAATGAGCGTCAGCCAGATGCGCTCCGTCAGTGAGTCAGGAAGGCTGTAATCGTTTTGCAAACTGGTCAGCCACGATTTACTGTTGAGCACCGGTTGTTCTTCCAGTGTCTGGCTGATGGCACAGGTCAGTTTTTTCAGCGCCTGGATCTGGCTGGCCGCCCATAGCAGCGTCACTAATGCAGCCAGCCAGTACAACAACCCGCCCCACCACATCAGTGACGGTGAAATATCGTACTGTAACGCGATCAATGGTGCGCATGCAGAACACGCCATAAGGAAAAAGGCAGTATAAAAACAGCAGTAATACCCGTTAATTTCCTTGCTGATATCTTCTGGTGTGATCCCGTTCTGCTGAATGTTTTTGATCTGCAGGGGAACAGCCAGCAGACCACCGGCGAGAGCGGTGGTCAGAATAAATTTCACAGAGTCAAAGGTGTGAGCCTCCAGCGCGATATGTTTACCATCAAGTCCCCACATGAAGCTGATGATCATTCCGGCAATCGTCAGAAATACGCCTGCCAGCCAGCGAATATGGAACAACCGGGTTATGCGTTCGGTGATATAGCCAGCCAGTAAGGCCGGGCCGAACAGACACAGCAATATGAGCCCTGCCAGCGCAGAAGCCGTGCTGATTAATGCTCTGAACAAAAGGCGAAGAATGGCAAATCCTGCGATCAGCAGGATCAGCGCGCCGACTATCTGTAACATAGTCACTCCGTGATGAATATCATGTTATTGTTAATGCCAGCGAATGTGGCGTTGAAGATCCGTTGCGCCGGTCCGGGTCCCGGTCATGATGACCGGGACCACAGAGAGGCGATGGTTCTGTCAGAAGGTCACATTCAGTGTGGCCTGACCGTTATACCCTTCAGCGCTGCTGCCGCTGACGCTGTGGACATAACCTGCCTGAACGCCCAGGGTGATATTTTCCCGGACACGGGCTTCCAGTCCGGCCTGCAGGTCCAGTGACGTACCATTCTGTGACGGTGAGAACGTCATGTTACTGCCGGCTGCGGCTGTACCCATGCTCATGTCCCCCCGGGAGCTGAAGGTGCGGATAACAGAAGGCTGTACCCACCAGTTCACCGGCAGTTCACGCACACTGTGTTTGGCACTGCCGCGCAGGGTGTCACGGGATGAGGTGCCTTTACCAAAGTTCATATCGTTGTGGCTGCCCAGACGGAAGCCGGCACGCACATGTTGTGCACTGCCATGCCCGAACTTCACATAACCGGCGTTATCCTGGCCGTCATCCAGGGAGAGTCCCTGCCAGGTGTACTGCAGTTGCGGCTCCAGCATCAGATTGTCAGTGATACTGAAGGGCAGACCGGTTTCCAGCGAACCCAGCCAGCCCCAGCCCCGGGCGCGGAAGTCGTTATTGTCCGATGAGGCTTTCATGCTGTGGCGGGTTCCCTGGGCCACAATGTCAGCCCACAGGCCGGAGGCGTTGTGTATCAGATTCAGGTATCCGCCCAGGCTGCCGGCATCATCCCGGACCGTGCCGGCACGGGAGCCGTCATCATCCTTAACATCAACGGAAGAATGGCCAGCAGCACCATATACCCCCGCGGTCACAGACATACCGGCAACCTCTGTTCTGAGCAGGTCACCCTCCAGACGGACGAAGCCATAGCTGCCGCTGCTTTCCGGCGTGGCTCCACGGGCAATACCGCCGTTGTTATCGTGACCGAGATGACCGCCCTGAATGCTGAGACGGACGCTGTTATTTTCACCGCTTACACCGGTCTGATGGCTGCGGGAGCCTGCCAGAATCCGGTCATAGTCCATTGCCTGTGTCAGCATGGAGGCATACAGGGGGACTTCTGCACGATAAGCATTTTCACTGCGCAGATACCAGCTCTCATCACTGTCCCGGTTGAGGGAGTAGTTAAAGGCACCGGCCTGCAGCTTATTCCCCTGGACAAAGGCCCCTTCCTCCGTGGTGGCACCGTTAATGGCTTCCACCACCTGAATACCCTTACCGCTGGTCGCCAGCCCCGACGCACTGTTGCCGGCGTTCACCAGGTTCAGGATGGTTTTTCCGGTTGCCCTGCCACCGTCAATGACCAGTCTGTCAGCATTGTTCTGTGCCATATCCGGGCGTACACGCAGGCTGATGGTGCCATTCTGTCCGTTCAGGTTTTTCACTTTCAGGGTTGCCGGTACGAACTTCCCTGTGCGGGTGGAGGTGAAATGAATCTGTCCGGCATGGCTGAGGTCATCCACCACCGACTGCACCGTGGCGTTATCGGGAATATTCCAGGTGGCACCAGAGGCGAGAGTGACATTCGTGGGGTCAATGGCACCGTTCAGCACAGTGCTGCCGGTCAGCTTCAGGGCTGTACCGCGCTGAGCAATGACATCCGTGGTGACGGTACTGTCGTTCAGCGTCAGCGTGCCTTCATTCAGGTTGACGGCTTTCTGGGTGAGTGTGGTGTTGCTGACAGTGAGTGTGCCACTTCCTGATTTTTCCACGCTGCCGTTACCGGTGAGAGAGCCTCCCTGCAGGAGTGCATCGCCTTCACGGATGGTCAGGGTATCGTTGTTCACCGTCTTCCCGGAAAGGGTAAGTATGGCGCCGTTATTCAGCGTGGTGGTGCCCGCCAGTGTGCCGCCCCTGGCGGTGAACAGTCCGCCATTTACCGTGGTATCCGTGGCCGTATCACCGGCGTTCAGCGTGAATGAACTGCCTTTTTCCAGCATCAGGGCATCCGCCTGACCGCCTCCGATACTGAATGCCTTTCCGTCGCTCCGGGTACCACTGACAGCGGCACCGGAATCGGCCAGCAGTACACCGCCATTTCCCATGGATACGGTGGTGGCGGTGCCACCGTTGCGGACATCCAGCGTTCCGCCATCATCCACGCGGGTATTAGTGGCTGTGTGTCCGGTCAGCACATCCAGGCGTCCGCCATTTTCCAGTACGACATTATCAGCTTTACCCTCCACAACAGAGAATGCTCCCAGGCGGTTTATGCCGGTAACGGTTGCAGCCGTACTGGTAACCAGTGCGCCGCCCTGCTTCAGGGTGACATTCGTGGCTGTACCACCGGCGTCCACCTGCAGTCTGCCCTTCTGATTAACGGTGGTATTCCCGGCCACACCCCCGTTTTTGACAATCTGCCAGCCGTCACTGTTTACAACAGTGCCAGACGCCGTACCGCCGTTGTGCACATACTGGTACCCCCCATTCAGCGTGGTATCCAGTGCGTGACCATGTACAGTCTGGTCGCCGCCGGCATAAACCACAGTGGTATTTGCCGTTCCTTCAGCAGCCACAATCTGACGACCATTTTTATTGATGGTGGTGCGTACGGCATCTCCGTAGACGGTCTGCCCGGTATCACCATTTTCCGCATCCGGTCCCCCTTCCGCGCCGGTATTCACAACCGTGTCGGTTGCCACTGCGCCGGATTTGATGGCCTGCCAGCCCTTCTCATTAATGACGGTACCCGTTGCAATCCCGTCTTCATGTACCCACTGCTCACCGCCGTTCAGAGTGGTGTTCACTGCCCGTCCCTGAAGGCTCTGTCCGCCTCCGGCACTGATAACCGTGTCTGAAACGCTTCCACCGGGGTTCACTCTCTGAAGACCACCACTGGTGACAGTCGTTTTGTTGGCTGTTCCGCCATCCTGTACCCATTGCCCGCCGGTATTGGCCTCGTTATCCGGCCCATACTCCAGCCCGGTACTGATGGTCATTCCGTTGGTCGTACCGAAGACAATCTGGTTGTCATGATTTGCCAGTGTTCCGCCGTTCACGGTTTCTCCCGGGTGCACAACGATGTCAGCAGCCAGCACCGGGAGTGACGTGACTGCGGCAAGAGACAGTGCAACCGCCACACCGCCACGTTTACCCCGTGCGCGGGCCAGTTCGGAGGCAACCACGAAAGCGCCCGTAATGTGATTCCATACCAGCCTGTAGCAGGTATTCAGATGTCGTTTCATCAGCTTTTCCTTAGATTGAGGGTGAATAAAAAAGCCGGTACCCACAAACGTGGATACCGGCAGGTAAAGGGTTACAGTGCCGGAGGTCCGGCTGTGGGAGTTTCTGAATTGTGGTTCTGTTGTTCCCTGAATGTCTTTCTGTACGTATCTGTGCATGTTACTGACAAAGGTTATTATTAGCTTATCGATCGATATAAACGATCGATAAAATAGATATCGATCGTTTTATTCTATTATTGAGCTATTGCACGGACAAGAGAGACAGTAACGAAAACAGTGCTTTTGTGAGCAGACTCAGAGTCAGGGAGGGCATCAGTCACGACAGGTTCAGAAGAAAATCCAGTTCCATACCGCACGGGCAACAGAGACCACCGTGTCACGAACAGCGCGCAGGGCCGTACGGACAACAGAGGCAACACAGACGCTCTCCGCTGTGTCAAATATCCGGTCCACCGCACCGGTAAACTGTTCACGGGCCTGAGAGCGGACAGATTCCGTGCGCAGCTCGTCCTGCAGTCGGGTCATCAGGGGACTGGCGGCATGGTCGGGAAGCGCTGTCATGAGCGCACTGACCAGCGTATCCAGTTCCCAGCCGGTGCGGGCCGATACGGCCACAACCGGATGTACGGGCCGGAACAGACGGAATACCGCCTCCGTTTTTTCGCGAATATTCTGTGCCTGTGCAGGAGAAGGCTGAATACCGGCCATATCCCATTCATGGCAGGGCTCCGTTTTGTCGGCCTGCGTCACCACAAACAGTACCCGCTGATGTCCCCGGTGCAGGATGTGTCGCCAGAAATACTCATCCACAGACAGGGCACGGTCATCGGCTTTAATCAGCCACAGTACCAGGTCAAGTTCAGGCAGAATGTCACGGTACAGGGCCTCATACTCTGCATCCCTGTCCCGGCTCTCGCCCACCCCGGGCAGGTCAGTGATAACCATGCTGTGACCGTGGCCACTCAGACGGAAGCGCCGTACTTCCCGGGTGCCGGCGTGAACATCACTGACCGGGGTGACCTCCCCCTGAAACAGTGCATTACAGAGTGAGGATTTACCGGCCCCGCTTTTACCCATAATGCCAATCACGGGTTCGTGACGGGTGAGTTTGCGCAGATGTTCCAGGATGTGACGGGAAAGCGAGTAAGGCAGGGAGGAGAGCGGTTTTTCAATTGCCTCAATGGCATCAGACGGATTCATACATGTATTCCCGGTGAAAAAAGACAAAACCCCGCGCACCGGAAAGGTGGCGGGGGATTCACGGAGATAATATCTGTCTGAAATTGTTTTGAATCGATGGGATTGTTGCGTATTAACATGAAGGAGATCAGGACTTATCCGTTACTGGGTGATCTCCTTCCATGAAAATACGCCGTTATTGTTAAACAGCAGGCTGATTTCTCCGTAAAGGGGAAAATATTTATCGGCTGCATGATTATCAGGTGTGTCTGTGTTTACTGCTGTGAGTATTTTTCAGTGTATTGTGGGGGAGATGTCAGTGGGAGATATTAAATTTACATTTATAATTATCTTACTTCTTCTGTGTGTTTTTTATAAGAGTGCACACGTAATGATATCTGTTGATACCATGTGGTTAAGTGTTTCCCTTCCTGGTCATGCGTAATGATTAAATGCTTTTGTGACACCATTCTTCCGGTCTGAATATTTATCCCGTTCTTTTTTATTTGTGCAGTGATACTGTCGGAAGAGAATTCAGTAATGTGAGGTGTCCTGGTCAGGATAATATCTGCTGAGATATTATTAGTTGAGTGTGTTTTTACTGAGCAAAAGCTGGCTTTTAATTCCTGTACTGAAACACTGTCGCTCGTCCGGGGTTAACTGAAACTGGATGATGATGTAAAATGAAGGCTGTTTTTGTGTTTGTCGAAGAAGTGTTATTTTAATCCATTCTCATCATTGGCTGGCGATTATACAGAAGTATTTGAAGAAAAAATGGTGCATTTTATCTGCGTCAGCAGGGAGGAAGTATTTTATTGATGTATCAGTATTAAATGGTTTTTGTTATTTATAAATATGTCATCCTGTCCATAGAATATTGTACTCAGCATTCAGTGCAGGAACTGTAGTCTTCTTTATTTTATTCTTCTTCAGGAGGGGGGGATTCCTGAAGGCGTTATTCCCGGTGTTCTGTTTATGATTCATCCCGGCAGGAAACCGGTATCTGCAATACCCGGGATGATGCTTTTTGTTCGTACGTGGTTGTGTAAAATTTGAATAGTGGATGTGCTCTGAAGGGAAGGAGGGGACACACAGATTCATTTTGTCTTTCTTCAGCAGCAAAACACACTGTGGTTATTATTTAACCATTAAATCAACAAAAATTTTTACCTCATATTGATTTGACTGCTATTTTTGCTATTAATAGCCAGAATTGCAGTGCTTTTATATCTGTGTATAGTGAGGTTACTATGTCATTCGGTCAGCCTTGTGATGAGTTTCCCCTGAGTTCGCTGCCTCCACTCATTCGTGATGCCGTTATTGAAGCTCAGCAAATTACGCAGGCTCCCCTTGGGCTTGTGGCAGCGTCTGCCCTGGGCGCTGTTTCACTTGTCTGCCAGAATCTGATTGATGTCTGCAGACTGAATACACTGCGGGGGCCGGTCTCTCTTTTTTTCCTGACGCTTGCCGAGTCCGGAGAACGAAAAACCGCAGTGGACAAATTATTAATGAAGCCCCTGTACCAGCAGGAGATGCAGTTATATTCCAGATACAAAAGTGAACTGGCTGTCTGGAAAAACAAGGAAGAGCTTTTAAAGGCTCAGAAAAAAGCATTGTTGTCAAAACTGAATAAAGAACTCCGCAAAGGCGCGGATGAGTCAGAAACCCTCAGACAACTGGAAGTACTTCAGAAAAACAGTGCGGAAGAACCTGTGAGGTATAAATTCATTTTTAATGATGCCACGACTGCGGCAATTAAGAATCAGCTTTGTGGTAAATGGCGTTCAGTTGGTATTATGTCAGATGAAGCCGGTATTATATTTGATGGATATACCCTGTCTGAGTTGCCTTTTATTAACAAAATGTGGGATGGCTCTGTATTGTCTGTGGACAGAAAGAATGAACCCGAACAGATGATTGAAAATGCCAGAATGACGTTATCCCTCATGGTGCAACCCGGTCTTTTTGACCGATATATGGAGCGAAAAGGTTCTGTTGCCAGGGACAGTGGTTTTCTTGCCCGTTGTCTTATCAGTAAACCTGCAACCACGCAGGGGAAACGCTTTATTAACGGAGCTGTGATTCCGGGAGGATCATTAACGGCATTTCATGACCGATTAATGGAACTGGCCAGAGGCAGTATTGAAAAATCCAGTGAGGATGAACGGTATTGTCTGCATTTTTCGCCTGAAGCGCAAAAAATATTTATTGAGCACTATAATGTTCTGGAGCAGGATTTATCCCCTTCCGGACCCTTAAGCCCGTTTCGGGGACATGTTTCAAAAAAAACAGAAAACATTGCAAGAATTGCAGCGTTATTTCAGTATTTCAGCTATGGTGAAGGGAAAATCTCTGCCGATATCATGACGTCTGCTGTCGTAATAAGTTCGTGGTACACAGATGAATATAAAAAATTATTTGCGTTACCTGATGAATCTGAACTGCAGCAGAAGGACGCCGAGGAGCTGTTCGACTGGCTCATTGAGGAGTGCCGCGGAGAATGCCCGCCCCGTGTCAGGAAAAATTATATTCTCCAGTGTGGCCCGGGCCGGTTCAGAAACAGGAAAAAACTGAACGCATTGCTGAACATTCTTGAATCTCAGTTCAGGCTTTCTGTCGTGCCGGAAGGAAAAACCATGTATGTTCTGCTTCCCCAGATAGCCAGTTTAAAGTTGTCTGATGTCTCTGGTATTTTTACCTCGGGTTATCACTACAATAAGCTGAGAGCGAAGTAACCGGTGAGCAGTTTTTCTCCATTATGCTTCAGACTTAGATGATTGATTATTATGGGGATTTCATCACCGATATTCAGATGTATGAATATCGGTGATGAACTAAAGCTCAGGAGCTGCGTGGTGGTGATGAATCAACAGGCATATAACTGATACCCGCCGGTCAGAAGTTCCAGCCTGCGACTTTCCTGTCTGCGTGCCCGCAGTCCGGCGTTCAGGTGCAGCGTGTGACAGAACGCACGGAGAGCGAAACGGCAGGCAGACAGGCCGTTCAGTCAGCCCTGGCACCCTGCCCGGATACCAGCTTCCCTGAAACAACTGGCATCAGGTGCGCTTATCGTCAACCGTTGTGCGGTATGCCAGGAGCACGTACTGATCCATCAGATCCGTCAGTGCTGCGCTCTGCTTCTGACGGTTGATGATCCATTCCTCCAGCTCTTTTTCTGATTTCCGTTTCAGATTCTCCGTCCAGTCGTCAAGGCAGTTTCCGGTCATTAAATCAAGCCAGCAAAGCCAGACCAGTTTGAGGCGCAACTCCGTGCCACCAAACTGACGGAAGAGGCTGATCAGTTTATTTGCCAGCGAACGCTGCCTCAGACGTTCACATTCAGACAGGAGAATGCCTTCCAGCATCGGATGATGAACCAGCAGATGTTCACTGGTGCATAAATTCACTATCAGATCATCATCCAGGGGCGGCGTGGTCCGTTTGTCCGGACCATAAATCAGCCGGTGCAGACTCTGGGGTACGATGGCAATCTCCGGTTTTTCACCATTGAATGACACCCACCCGGGCGTCAGATTATGGAAGTAGTAGATATTCGGATGACACACGCCCCAGGATACGGCGTGCCGGGTGAAGCCGGTCAGCCATTTCTGGTAGCTTTCGTGGAGCAGCTCGTAACGGGTCTGATACTGTGGTTTCATTTTCATATTCCTCACGGGGGATAACAGGCAGCAGAACGCCGCCGGCAGGCCGGAGACTGCGTCTGTTGCAGATGAACGGTTAAGAATTACGGACGGGACTGTGCAATACGCGCCTGCAGCCAGGCTTCCACTTCGCTTTTCAGCCATCGGGAGCTGCGGCCCATTTTGATGGGCGCAGGAAAGTCACCATCCTTGATGAGTTTGTAAAACCACTTATCGGTCAGGCCGGTCAGTTGAGTGATAAATGCCATGTCGACCATCTGGTCATCCATCAGTGAAACTGGGGTGAGCATGAGAATGTTCCTCCGGATGTTGTTAAACCAGCCGGTGTGGTCATGAAAACAACGCACCACCTTCACCGGCATAACAACCGGGGAGAAACGTAAAAAATAATCGGGAATGTGACCGCCAGGAGATAAACGGGGAGGTTACGGTGGCTGAGCCGTACCGGTATGCCGGGTGGTTGTTACGAAACGATGCTTCCGCACGCGCGCGCGATAAAGAAGGGATGATTTTCGTGAGGAAGAGGGGAAAACTGGCGTTCTGATAATTGCAGAGTTATTTACGGGGCGGTTACGATGGGGCAGACCGTGTCCGGTGGGCAGGCGACAGGTATCACCGATGGGATAAGACTGTCTGATTGGTATTATAAATATATAAGAGAGATCAAACACATGAGATCAAATACATGAGTTCATATATGTGAAATAAACACGGTGAGTGTGATCAGTGGGCATGATGAGAACGCAGTAGCAACAGACTGCGCTATCCCTGATAGCTGGCGTATAACCCGCGTATATAAAACGTATCTGCAATGTACGTGAACAGAGTGCATTAAGCATCCGTCTGAGCGGTAAACATATCCGACCTGGTGAGTGACAGTCTGAGAGACCGGTTAAGTGGTGGCTCGGGAGTAATGAGTTTGGGGTGGGTACCAGAATGCCAGTCTGGCGGTATGCTGACAGTATCACGTTAATTGCAGCATAAAGTGATGAGAGGCTAATGGAAGTTAAAACCAAAGCAGTTCCGTCGTTGTTCATCCCGGGAGACGCTGGAAAAAGTGATTTCCCACACGCGTTATAAACTTACCTCTGCGGAACTGGAAGCCTTCAACTCTGTGGTTGATCACTGGCTGGCAGAACTGACAATGAACAAGCTTTACGATCGTGTTCCCGCTTCAGTCTGGAAATATGTCATCTGAGCGTTCGGTAATCACAACTGCATCGCACCAGGTGTTATCCGCTTTGTGATTCTTATTGGCTCTTCTCAGGTTATTAAAAGCTGAATATGTTCCTGTTGTCGGGAACCAGGATAATACCGGGAACGTTAAGCGGTATAGCGACAACAAAGAATTCGAAATCAAAAGGGAATGGTGCCGGAGGCGTGGGCGGTAATGGGCTGATTTTCAGGTATTACCGGCTTACAGCGTGTGGTTGATATTGAGGGGCTGTGAGTTTCGCGTATTTGTCAGAAACCCAGACGAGTTTTCCTGTATGGGACGAAATAAGGCAGCGGCAATACCTGGAAAAATTTAATATGGTATGAAGGAGAACCTGTCGGTTACGCTTAATATACCCGGTACACTGTCAGCTCAGGGGATACATGAACCGTTATCTCACCAGCTACACAGTATATACACACTGACTGACGCTGACAGTAGTCAGCAGGACCACAATAATCAGTGCCAGCAGTATGGTAACGATACGGTCTGTATTCCGGTAATAGCCGAAGGGGTCGACAGAACCACAATACGGGCAACATGTATTATGAGTAATCGCGTTTCCACAGTCCCTGCACTTCTTTTTGCGTATCACCATAACTCCCTCCTCACAGCCTTACCCGTAACCGGTTTTTTACATTAAAAAAACAACGCTGAAAATTCAACCGTCAGTCCGGAGACGATAGTTGGGGTATCACAGAGTGCCTGAGACAGTGTCCTGCCGGAGGTCACTTCAGGGACTCTGCGCATTTTTTACGACGTGGCTATTCCGTATGAACCATACGGAGATTTAACCATGACCTACAAATACAACCCCTTCTGGCAGCAACGTATTCGTGAGACGGTGCGGCACGCACTGAATGTTCATCCCCGCCTGACGGCATTGCGGGTTGACCTGCGTTTCCCGGATGTACCGGCAGCAACGGACGCAGCTGTGATATCCCGCTTCATCAATGCCCTGAAAGCCCGAATCGACGCTTACCAGAAACGTAAGCATCGGGAAGGTAAACGCGTGCATCCCACCACCCTGCATTACGTCTGGGCCCGGGAGTTTGGGGAGTGCAAAGGTAAAAAACACTATCACCTGATGCTGCTGGTTAACCGGGATACCTGGTGTCGTGCCGGTGATTACCGTGCTCCGGGATCACTGGCCGGGATGATTAAACAGGCGTGGTGCAGTGCCCTGGGAGTGGATGTCGGGTGCCATGCCACGCTGGTGCATTTTCCGGCCTGGCCGGCGGTGTGGCTGGAACGCGATGATGACACTGGCTTTCAGCAGGTGCTGGAACGTGCTGACTATCTGGCGAAGGAACATACCAAAGCTCACTGCACCGGTGAGCGCAATTTTGGCTGTAGCCGGAGTTGAGCACGACTGGCGCGCCAATATCCGGCAAACCAAAAGTATGGGTTGTTGTCTGGCGGCAACGATGTATCCACTCGCCCACTGACTGTTTTTTACGTCAGTGTTCCATTGTGTGACAACCACAGTGCTGTAACAGCAACCAGCCTGCTTTACCCAAACTCCAGTCCAGATTTTAACTGAACCGCCATTCACACCCTGACCACGCTGCCCGTACCGGGACGGCTGTTGCCTGCGTGTCGTCTGGCGGCTGAGGAATATGACTATGTACGCAAAATCCTTTATCGCTCTTGATGGCAACGGACGTCTGACGGGCGCCCGTACTGCACAGGCCGCACCTTATGCTAACTACACCTGCCACTTGTGTGGCAGTGCACTCAGATACCATCCGCAATACGACACTGAACTTCCCTGGTTTGAACACACTGACGACAGGCTGACAGAGCACGGTCAACAGTGCCCTTATGTCAGGCCGGAGCGCAGAGAAATACAGTTGATTAAACGTCTGCAGCAATTCGTACCGGATGCCTTACCCGTGGTGCGTAAAGCCAGCTGGCACTGCAGACAATGTCACCACGATTATTATGGGGAGCGGTACTGCACACACTGCCAGACCGGAGGATTCAGTATTCCCCGGACAACTCAGGAGGAAATATGCGAATTCTGAACTGTTATATGGCGAATGACAGCAAAGGCCATTTTGTTACGGCGAAAGAAGCAGCGAAGCACAACCGCCAGGACGTTTTGTGCTGTGTGTCCTGTGGATGCCCGTTAACACTTCAGCGGGGCAATGACGGACAACCACCGTGGTTTGAACATGACCAGATGACTGTCGCTGAGAAAATCCTGCTGCGATGCACCTGGCTTGACCCGGCAGAGAAAGAGGCCCGTCGTTTGCATCTGCAGGGTATGACGGTTCCGGATTATACGGTGAAGGTGAGAAAGTGGTTTTGTGTGATGTGTGACGAAGATTATGAAGGAGAAAAGTGCTGCCCGCGTTGTGGTACCGGGGTATACAGCAGGGAGGGGGGGCTGCAGGAAGGCAACTGGAAGGATAGGAACTGAGCGGTTCAGTCGCGGAAATCAGTTGCAGAGCTGTAATGATATCTCCGGGAGTGCTGCGTTGGTAGGGGCATCCCGGGATAGAGAAATTTTAGCACTTTGCCCTGAATGATTGTAGACGTTCCGAGTACTCGTACCGGTCTGAGTTATTACAGTTAGATATTCACTTTTTCTCCCGCATACTTCACATCTGTCAACGACGGATGAAAAGTGGTTCTTCCGCAACCTGGGTGGAAGAAAATGGATGAAACTTTCTGGCGAACAAGGATCTAAGCTGTTTTAAGTTATGGGCAACGCAATGCACTCTCTTAAGACACTTCTACAGTTACCTTGCGGATGGCGATGCAGTCGACAAATTATTAGCTCTGACGGTATAACCCTCCATCTCCACGGAAAACGCAAAACAGCACAATGTCCTGAATGCTTTAAGCGTAGCGACTCTGTTCATAGTTGTCGTCGGCGCCGGATACAGCATCTACCCTGCTCAGGGCAGACGCTATGGCTTGTATTTTCCGTCCGCCACTGGTACTGCCGTAACCCGGCTTGTTCACGTAAAATTTTTGCCGAGTCGCTTGCTCCCTTCGCCGGTTCACACCAGCAGTCTTCACAGGCGTTACAAAATTTACAACGTCAACTGGGATTAATAGCTGGAGGTGAGGCTGGAAAACGGGCTGCAACGGCAGCGGGTCTCCGTTGCAGTGCTGATACTCTTCTTCGCAGGGTTATCAATACCCCGGAGACGAAACAGTCAGGCGCGCCTCATGTCGGTATTGATGAGTGGGCGTGGCATCGGGGCCACTGCTGCGGTATGTTAATAGTCAATCTTGATACTCACCGTCCCCTCGTCCTGCTTCCCGGCCGTGATCAGCGTACGCTGGCGACCTGGTTCAGAAAATATCCGGAAATACAGGTTGTCTCGCGTGATCGCAGTGGAGTCTATGCGACAGCAGCACGTGAAGGTGCACCTCAGGCCAGACAGGTGGCCGATCGATGGCACCTGCTAAAAAATATTGGTGATGAGCCTGAACGAATGATGTACAGACATATGCCTCTGATACGTCTTGTTGTCAGAGAGTTATCACTGAAGAAATCACCTGAGCCAGAAATATCTGTGCCTGTAGCATCGCTCCGTCGTCTGGAACGCCTTAAACAGCACATCCGCAAAAAACGGCATCAGCGTTGGACAGAGGTTATGGCCCTGCATAACAAGGGATGTAGTTTCAGGGAAATATCCCGTATTACAGGCCTGTCGCGAGTGACAGTCAGTCGCTGGGTGGGTTCAGGAACATTCCCTGAAATGTCAACTAGGCCTCCAAAGCGAGGGCTTCTGGACCCATGGAGGGAGTGGTTAAAAGAGCAACGAGAATGTGGTAATTATAACTCCGGCCGGATATGGCGGGAAATGGTGGCCAGGGGGGGTACAGGCAGTGAAACCATCGTCAGGGATGCTGTTGCCAAATGGCGTAAAGGCTGGATCCCACCGGTTACTACTGCCGCAAGACTTCCTTCAGTGTCCCGGGTAAGCCGCTGGTTGATGCCCTGGAGAATAATCAGGGGTGAAGAAAATTATGCTTTCCGATTTATTAGTCTGATGTGTGAAAAAGAACCGGAGTTGAAAATAGCGCAGCAACTGGTACTCGAGTTCTACCGTATTCTGAAAACCTAAAATAAATCACAGCTAAGCAGCTGGTTCACTCGGGTCCACGAAAGCGGCTCAGCAGAACTTCGGTGCGTAGCTGCGGGGATGGAAGCTGATGCTGCGGCTATATGTGAGGCAATCAGCAGTCGCTGGAGTACTGGTGTTGTCGAAGGTCATGTAAATCGCCTGAAGGTGCTGATACGCCAGATGTATGGTCGAGCCGGACTTGAACTACTTAGGCGGAGGGTAATGAGTCCACTGGCATGAAAATCTTCACCCAGGTTGCGGAAGAGCCACTTTTGCACTGTTCGTGACAGTATGGCCTTTATGTACTCACTTTGTTACCGGTAGCTGGATCATCACTACCGTGCTGCAAATGGTGGTGAACAGCATCAATTGTGGAATGAATGTTGCCGAAGCGACCAATGCGCCTCGTTTCCACTATCAGTGGTTGCCGGACGAGCTGCGTGTTGAAAAGGGTTTAGTCCGGATACGCTCAAGCTGCTGGAAGCAAAAGGTCAGAAAGTGGCGCTGAATGAGGCGATGGGCAGCACGCAAAGCATTATGGTTGGGTCGGATGGTGAGTTGTACGGCGCATCCGACTCGCGCTTGGTGGATGATTTAACGGCGGGGTATTAATTGACATCCCCCGGCGCAATGTGCCGGGGGATAATGGTTTTATGCGGTCAATAATCGTCCGGGATTATCGATACAGAGTTTTTTGAGGATCGTTTTATCGACGCCGCGCTCCGCCAGATAGGCCAGAAAAACATCTGGAACAAATCCCCAGCCATTACCGCCATTTTTAGCCCACATTTGTTTAAGGAAGACATCGTGGCTGAGAACAAGCTGATCGGCGTATCCCAACTCAATGAGATGAGCGACGGCATCGGCAGTCTCCTGCACCCCTGGCGCTATTCCCTCTTTCGGGAAGGTAATGTCTAGGCCAATCATGTCGAATTCCAGCCAGACACCTTTATCAAGCATTTTCCGCTGATACGCCACGTCTTTTCCTGACGGATCCGAGTGTGCGAGAGAGACTTTATTTGGCGAGACGCCCATTTCACCTAACACAATGTCGAGTACTTCATCACCGCGACGAAGCCAGCCCGGCATGTGAATATTCATCGCCACATGAGGATTGTTAATCTGTGCCAGCGAGGCAGCCCGCAAGCTGTTATGCTCGGCTTCGGTAAATGTCGGTGAGACACCTATTTCACCGATCATTCCGGCACGAATATCCGTATCGCCAATCCCTTGATTCAATTCTTTATCGATCGTTGTCGCTAGTTCATCAACCGTTTTATGAATTCTCTGGCTTTCAAATTTTTCCAGGTAGGGACCGGAGGAAGCAACAATATTCAGACCTGTTTTTAATGCGACTTCTCGTAATGCCTGCGCATCTCGTCCGATAGACTCAGACCCTGTGGCATCAACAATGGTGCGACCACCGAGCGAGATAAAGTTATTAATTTCGAAGATCACATCTTCAATAGGTTTGCGGTCCATATTATCAGCGCAGCAATAAGGATCGTGTTTTAATGCCCACTGGATTTCTGCCGTGACTTTTTTATCAACAAGCTGTTGTGAAAAAGGATAGCAAGGAGCATCCACAACAGAGGAAAGATCGTTGAACAGATGTTCATGAGGAAGTGTTAGCCCCATATCTTCACGGGCGACGGGGCCCGTCACAGTTTGTAGATAATCTTTCATGATTATACCTCCATTTTCTTCATTGTTTTCGAGGCTCTGTATTCCGGAATAGTGGTAACAATTGCACCGACCAGTGCAAACAGTGTTCCGATGATCGTGACCAGATAAACGGTATTGCCCAGCGATGGAATTAATACGTCAATCAATACTGATCCCAGTAACTGGCCCGCCGTTGAAGCAACCCCCAGCATCAGTAACCCCAGACCTCTGACCAAAATGGCCATTAAACCGATAGACATTAGTCCAAGCGGGCCGCCAAGATACATCCACCAGACATCTGGTAATTGAACAGTGACGTGCCCTAATGCGACACGAATAGCTAGCGCTGTGCCTAAAACACAAAATCCAACGATGAAATTCTAGGTGATTGAAACCAGCATGGATCCCGTAGCTTCAGCTACTTTTGCATTTCCAGCGGGCTGCCATCCTGCAAGCAAACCAGCTAAGAACGGAAGAATGGCAAGTAAGATGAAAGAGGTAGAATGCCACTGAGGTGACACAACAAAAATCGTAGCAATAACCGCAAATAATGCACCGATGATGCGATAAGGGGTAAAGTATTTTTTCTCGTCGACACCGATACCAAAGCGATCGCAAAGTAAACCAGACAGCAATAGCGCGGAGATCAGTGCGGTCTGAAACGTTGCGACCCCGAGTGCGCTGGCTGATGCGCCTTCAGAAAATACCACCATCGCTCCACAGAGACCGGCAAACCAGTTCCAGAGAGGAACTTTTCGGTTTTTAATCAGAGAAGGAATTGCCGCAAATTGTTGCCGGGTTTCTTTTCGCGCCATAATAATAAAAAACATCACGACTAAACCACTGGCAAAGGAGATAACTGCGCATGCATTACCATCCTGTAACCAGTGACCTAATTGACCATTCACCGCTGATTGCATAGGGGAGAGCATACCCGCAAGAATCGTGGCAAGCATCCATAAGGGAGTTGAGTACTTATTCTTTTTCATACATCAATCCTTCTATTATAGTAAATGGAGTAACTGGAGTTACCCCATTATTATTATTATCTTGCAATATGAGTCAGTATATTTACCCACAACGCGGTATAGAACGGCCAGGACATAAACTGCTGTGTACCCCAGTGCGGTGAACAGTCACTCATAAAGCAGGCTATTTTCCCGTTGTGATAGTTACCAAAGACCAGTAATGGAGCGTTGTTTATTGTTAATACCACCTCAGCATTTTCTTTAGCGATCGCCCGGTTATAACCTAGGAAAAAAGGATATTCAGAGAACCCTTTAATAACTGGATGTTCAGGTTGTGATGGCTGTGCAATAACACCCTCTGGTTTTTCGACACGATCGTCACCATCTAACATCGTAACCGGGAGCACATCAGCCAGAACTGTATTTTTATAATTGGCTTTTGCTTCAATTCCCATGAATGAGAGATAGCCGCCAATCATCAATAACCCACCACCGTTATTCACATATTCTTTAATCAGTTCGAGAGCGTTTGGTTTTATGCGAAGCTGATAAAAAGTATCATTTTGTAGCAGGAAAGTATTACTACCAATATCACTAATAACGATGGCATCATATTGTTCTAACTGTGCCACATCTTCAGGGAAGGCAATTTGTACCGTATGTGCTGGCATATAGGTGACATCTACCTGACTATTTTTCAGACACTGGAGTAACCAGGTGCACCTTCTTCATATTTACTTGAGGTAAAACTGTCATATCCTTTTGAATGAATCATATGAATATGCCAGGATTCCCCAATAAAGAGCACTTTTAGTGATTTTTTGGTGTTATTCATTCTCTGTCCTTTCTTAATGCGTAAAAATAGTTTGCTGATAATGTATACTCTGAATTCGATGTATCACAGATTCATGTTCAGGCATGTCGGAAGCATTGCTTGTCTCCACCGCTAGGGATGCAAAGGCGCTGGCATAACACAGTGCTGATTCCAGTGATTTTCCTTTCGCAAGTCCTGATGCCAGAGAGCCGTTAAACGCATCCCCGGCTCCTGCCGTATTTTTAACGACCGCTGGAAACGCTGGCGAATGAATGAATTTTTTGCCATCAAATGCGAGCGAGCCCTTGCTACCGAGCGTGATAACCGTGTTTTTTACCCCTTTATTGTGGATAGCTTCTGCAGCTCGTTTAGCTGATTCAAGATCGTGTACGTCTATGCCGGACAGTAAACCAGCTTCTGTTTCATTGGGGGTGATATAATCAACATCCTGAATAAGTTCGTTGACGATATCATTATAGGGTGCCGGGTTAATAATGACCGGGATACTGTTTTTTTGCGCCAATGTGATCGCTTGTTGCAGAGCGGTATAATTTGTTTCGAGCTGCAGAAGTATGACATCAGAATTAATAATCGCTTCTTTCTGAATAGTTATTTCATCGGACGACATTGTCATGTTGGCACCGGGATAGATCGCAATAACATTATCGCCAGTACCTTCATTAACAAGGATCGTGGCAGTTCCGGTTTGCGTTTCTTTCGTTTGATAAATTATACTTTTATAAATCTTAGACGAATTCATAAAGTTGATCGCATAATCACTAAAGTGATCTGTACCTACTTTTGTTATGAAATAAACATCAGTATCGGCAAAGCTTGCTGCCAGCGCCTGGTTACAGCCTTTTCCCCCGGTGAAAATATAAAATTACTTGCCAGAAGCGATTCTCCGATAGTGGGAAGCCTCGGCAAATAACTGATGATATCAACATTAAACGAACCAATAACGCATACTTGACTTTTCATAGTTGAGTGGCCTTTTTTTATTCCCTGGGCTGTATCATAATTTTCAAGCGCATAAGCGATTTCATTTTTCGCAATAGTATCAAGCGAGTCTAGGACGATAAAAGCACCGCCATGACATCGAGTCAGATAGCCAAGCCTGGCAAGTTCATTAAGATCTGAACGAATAGTTTCTTTCGTTACATTGAGGCTATTGGACAGATCGGATACTTTTACAGAACCGAATTTACTGAGTCGTTTCAATATTTCATGATGGCGTTCAAATTTCATGCTTCACCTCACTTCAGTTACGTTAATATCTGTCGATGTATATTGATGTGATAATCACCATAAAGTGGCGGGGAAAAGCAAAAAAAAGCAAAAATAGCCTGAGAAAAGGTAAGCGTTAATGGAGAATCATATTGATGCTTATTTATTGGTGAGAACTACGTTCCATGGCAGGAGTTCATCAATACGGTTGGAAGGTTATTCCGGCAGTACGCTCAGGATATGGCGCAGATACGCTTCCGGATCAATGTCGTTCAGAAGGCAAGTGCCGATAAGCCCATACAACAGTGCACTGCGCTCGCCGCCGAAGAACATAAAGTTTTTATTTCCGAGACAGATGGCACAAAGGGCTTTTTCCGCGGCATTATGTCTGCCTCCGCCTGACCGTCAACACTGTAATAACAGAGTGCGCCCCACTGATTCAGTACACAGCTGAACCATTCTCCCAGTCTGGATTTTTGGATAGCGTGGCATTTTTCTCCACCATGCATGCAGTGAGTCCAGTAACAGTTTGCTCTTCTTCTGCCTGACCACAAGATGTGCTGGACTGGTAAACGATGGGGATACCTGCTTACGCGAGAGCAATAAGTGGCTGGCCACAATTCTCGGTACAAAACTCTGCTGAATAGCAGCGATTTTCCCAGCGTGGTGCGTCGTTTGCATTTTACTGGTTCTAAGTTAACAATTATCTGTTCACTAATGACTACTCTAAAAACTTGTATCAGGACTATCACTTATTTAAGTGATATTGGTTGTCTGGAGATTCAGGGGGCCAGTCTATAAACTTTTTACAAAAGGATGAATGCAGAAGGTTACTCTAATGGCCAGAGTGATGACAATGATGGTCAGACGTTGACCTGCAGAAACTGCATTTTAATTGGTCTATAAAGTCTGCAAGAGGAATCAGGGTCAGATCAGTGAGTCTTATCGCGGCCCGAAGCTATGACTGAAAGAAGGCTGGATACAGAATTGCAACAATTTGGCAATGTCAGAACACAGAAGCTTTGCAAGCAGGTGAAAGGTTATGTCTAGCAAAAGGAGTATATCAGAATACATCTACTGATGTACAAAACACAACAATAGCTTCATGATATATAAATACGTGATGACGAGTGGTACTCCGCATGGTTATTTAACTTCTCAGCACCACTAATGATCCTGAGCAACTTCGTATTTGGGCCATTGCCATGGAGTAGAAAGCTGTGTCTGAGAATGCAGAATTTGAGAAAAGAATTCGCTTTCTTGGAGAGCTTCTGAAAATGGCACGCTAACAACGTTTTGTTAAAAAATGTGAATCACTTGCCGGGGCTGCATTTTCTATTCGAGGAGAATGTTGACGTAGATATTACAGAAATCTCAGCGCATCAGGATAAACTGCTACCTTAGGTCAACCACCAAAAGAAAATACAATACGTCCAGTTTGTATGCCTTTAATAACACATCTTTTAAATGTTGAAGAATTATCCCGCCTGCTGAAGAACGTTGCTCTGAGTGTGATAAACCTTTTTATTCTTGATGATGTCAGCGAGAAGATGGAATATATCCCCGACTGGGTCGTGGTTACCCGGTTAAACATCTGGTGGCGCTAATAAATCTGGCAAGTCACATTCTGTTGAATGCTGTGACAGTGCCTTACCGAGAGAGCGAAATTGTGGTGTTCTAGTGCATAGTCGCCACCATTCCGGATAATTCTATTGCGTTGTTTTACAAGTTCTTTTACAGCGCAGATCTGTCGCTGACGTTGAATCAATAGCCTGGATTTCAGAACACAATGCCCGTTTGCTGGTTGGTCCGGCAGTAGCATTAATTCATTATCTGAATGAAATGTGTCAATCCACAGAAACCGCTGTCAATGACACATTTTGTCGGACGTTAACACGAGAAAGTCTGGCTATTCCGTAATGCCATCTTATTTCGTAATGGATTGAGAATGCTGGATTTTTAATTATATTACGCGCAGTATTAAT
>OGGR01000356.1_pt1 | contig 33058 bp, 30 predicted proteins | sample 1571321 | NCBI WGS metagenome assembly OGGR01 (sample SAMEA2582048, study PRJEB24529) | metagenome | biome: Human gut stool | place: China | collected 2011 | reverse complement strand
AGCCAAAGGTTTCGCAGTAAGATTCGTTGACCATCGGATCGTGCATGGCGTCGTTTTTCAAGAACAGATCGAACAGCGGCGGGTTCAGCTCAATACCTTCTTCGATTCCAAGACGTTTCACCAGAGAGCCCGCAGCACGGTTACGCACGACACACTCAACCGGTACCATATCCAGCTTTTTCACCAGACATTCGGTATCGGAGAGCAGACGCTCCATTTGAGTCGGGATACCCGCTTCAGCCAGTTTGCTCATAATGAAGTAGTTGAACTTGTTGTTCACCATACCTTTGCGATCAAACTGCTCAATGCGCGCGCCATCCCCTGCTGACGTATCATTGCGGAATTCGAGCACCAACAGGTCCGGGTTTTCCGTGCTGTATACGGTTTTCGCTTTACCACGATACAACTCAGCTTGCTTTTGCATCTTTATCACTCCTGGGTGTGAATTAACGTTTTAAAATCTTTTGCTGTCTGGTGTGCCGGATGTTTTGTCGGATGCGGCGTGAACGCCTTATCCGAACTACGTCCGACAAACAAATTTCGTGCGAATTACCGCTAAAATCGCGTTTTCCTGCCGACGCACACGTTTGCGTATCATATCAGAAAAAAGGGCCGGATGATTCCAGCCCTGTATTTTTACTTGCTAAACGCAGCCTGGAAGACAGCTACCAGCGCGTCGTTCTGACTCTGAGTCAGAGTATGACCTTTCGGATCGATGAACTGTAGGCTGCTGCGGTTATCTAAATCGCCAACCTGCAGTTTATAGTCACCGGATGCCAGGCCTGGATCGCTCGCGCCCAGTTCCTGCCAGTCGCTGTCAGACAGCGGCTTATAAGTTACGGCCATGTTGCCCTGCGAACGGGTGCTGTCGGTCACTTTCATGCCCACTTTTTCCAGCGCCGCTGGCAGACGTTGCCAAACCACATTGAACGGCCCGCGTACGACCAGCATTGGTAAACCGGTGTCATCAGCTGCACTTTGTACGTCCATAGTGGTGGAGGCACGATTTTGCGCAGCGTTCGCGGCGTCAGTGGCAGATTTATCCAGACCGGCGGAAATAACGTTCATCATCTCCGTGCTGTAACGCTGCATGGAAGCCGCGTCTGCAACCGGTTTGCCCGCCTGTTCCAGGTTCAGCAGTTTAACCGTAACCGCCTGCTGATAACCCTGCGGCTTAACAGAGATTTGATAACGACCACGATACTGCTCGTCTTCGTCCAGACGGTTCCATTGTACCCAATCGGTGGTCAGTGTCTGACCAGCATCATCACGTTGGGTGATGGTGTAGTTTTTCGCCTGCAGCACGCTAACCACCTGCGGCCACAGAGTATTGCCACGACCATTTTCCACCAGCAATGAAGCGGTATCGCCCGTGAACTGGGTACGCGCGCCAGAAACCAGTGCCAGCGGCTGGGCTGGTGGACGAATGTCCAGCGCCTTACCGACAGCACCACTACCGTTGGTCACCGGGATTGCATAATCACCGGAGGTCACCGGCAAAATCATTCCAGCCGGGGCATGAAGCTCCGCAAGCGGTGCCGCTTCCAGGTAGGCTTCATCACCACTGACCTGACGCTTATAGCGTGAGTCAGAACTACAGGCAGCGAGTAATAAAACAAGCGAAACACCCGCAACCTTTGCCAGGCGCGACTTTTGAACAGAGTAAGCCATCAAATCTCCCTAAACTTTACAGCAAACCGGCATGCTTAAGCGCCGCTCTGACCGTCTCACGACCACTGTCGGTGATTGGTGTCATTGGCAGGCGCAGCGTATCGGTCGCCACAAGACCCAGTTCCTTACATGCCCATTTCACCGGGATTGGATTGGGTTCGACAAATAGTTTGTTGTGTAATGGCATCAGACGCTGATTAATAACGCGTGCCTCGGCAAAATGCCCTTCTGCTGCCAGTTTGCACATCTGGGCCATATCACGCGCTGCGACGTTAGCCGTAACGGAAATAACCCCATGACCGCCTAATTGCATGAAGTCCAGCGCGCTCGCATCATCGCCGCTCAGCAGAACAAAATCATCTGAAACCAGCTCTTTGATCTGGTTTACACGCGTTAAGTTCCCTGTTGCCTCTTTGATTCCGATAATATTTTTTACTTTCGCCAGACGGCCCACCGTTTCCGGGAGCAGATCGCAGCCAGTACGGGACGGCACATTATACAGAATTTGCGGCAGGTCAGTATGCTCAGCGATGGCTTTGAAATGCTGATACAAACCTTCTTGCGACGGACGATTGTAGTAAGGGGTTACCGTCAGGCAGCCGACGATACCACTGTCATTGAAGCGCTGCGTCAGGCTAATGGCTTCCGCAGTAGCGTTAGCGCCGGTCCCGGCAATTACCGGAATGCGCCCATCAGCCAGATCCAGCGTCATCATCACCACATCAGCATGTTCGTCATGATTTAAGGTAGCGGACTCGCCAGTGGTGCCAACAGAAACGATCGCCGAAGTACCGCTGGCGACATGATAATCAATCAGTTTTTTCAAGCTAGCCCGACAGACATTACCTTTTTCATCCATCGGAGTAACAATCGCGACAATACTTCCCGTGAACATGGGCCATCCTCTGTGCAAACAAGTGTCTCAATGGTACGTTTGGTATGGCATTAAAAGCAAGCAGACAGAACCGTTCTGATTGTTGTATGCATGTTTTTTTTATGCTTTCCTTAAGAACAACTCACCCCTTAAAGGAATAACCAGTTTGACACTGTCATCGCAACATTATCTGGTGATCACTGCGTTGGGTGCCGATCGCCCTGGAATTGTGAACACCATCACCCGTCATGTCAGTAGTTGCGGCTGTAATATTGAAGACAGTCGCCTGGCGATGCTGGGAGAAGAGTTCACGTTTATCATGCTGCTTTCCGGTTCATGGAATGCCATTACTCTGATTGAATCAACGTTACCGTTGAAAGGTGCAGAACTGGATCTTTTAATCGTGATGAAGCGCACGACGGCGCGTCCGCGTCCGCCAATGCCAGCATCTGTCTGGGTTCAGGTCGATGTGGCAGACTCCCCGCATTTAATTGAACGCTTCACAGCACTTTTCGACGCGCATCATATGAACATTGCGGAGCTGGTGTCGCGCACGCAACCTGCTGAAAATGAACGGGCTGCGCAGTTGCATATTCAGATAACCGCCCACAGCCCCGCATCTGCGGACGCAGCAAATATTGAGCAAGCGTTCAAAGCCCTATGTACAGAACTCAATGCACAAGGCAGTATTAACGTCGTCAATTATTCCCAACATGATGAACAGGATGGAGTTAAGTAATGAATCCACTGAAAGCCGGTGATATCGCACCGAAATTTAGCTTGCCGGATCAAGACGGAGAACAAGTTAATTTGACCGACTTCCAGGGACAGCGTGTTCTGGTTTATTTCTACCCGAAAGCCATGACCCCCGGCTGTACCGTACAGGCCTGCGGCTTACGCGATAACATGGATGAGTTGAAAAAAGCGGGCGTTGATGTGCTGGGTATCAGCACCGATAAACCCGAAAAACTCTCCCGTTTTGCGGAAAAAGAGCTGCTTAACTTTACGCTCCTGTCTGATGAGGACCACCAGGTGTGCGAACAATTCGGCGTCTGGGGTGAAAAGTCCTTCATGGGCAAAACCTACGATGGTATTCATCGCATCAGCTTCCTGATTGACGCTGATGGCAAAATCGAACATGTCTTTGACGATTTCAAAACCAGCAATCACCACGACGTTGTGCTGAACTGGCTGAAAGAACACGCCTGATTACTCTGCTCCATTCCGTGCTGGCTGCGCTTGCGGCCAGCATACCTCACTTCTCGTGATCAAGATCACATTCTCGCTTTCCCCTGCGACACGGGTGTCGAATCCATTTTTTGCTGAACGTTAATGACCATCATTTTTGTACCGTTCAGAATCCAGTCAATACATAACCTATTGAATATATTGAGTTAATCAGAATGGCATCCTTTATGCAATATGAAATGCAATGTTTCATATCATTTTCAAGGAGCCGACATGAACCGCTTTGTGGTGGCCGAACCACTGTGGTGTACAGGATGTAATACCTGTCTCGCTGCCTGTTCGGACGTGCATAAAACGCAAGGTTTACAGCAACACCCGCGCCTGGCCCTGGCGAAGACGTCAACAATCACTGCCCCTGTCGTGTGTCATCACTGTGAGGAAGCCCCTTGCCTGCAGGTCTGCCCGGTCAATGCCATCTCTCAGAGGGATGATGCGATCCAACTCAACGAAAGCCTCTGTATTGGCTGCAAGCTTTGCGCCGTGGTCTGCCCATTTGGCGCAATCAGCGCTTCAGGAAGCCGTCCGGTGAATGCCCATGCGCAATATGTTTTTCAGGCTGAAGGCTCACTCAAAAACGGCGAAGAAAACGTGCTGCCCCAACATGCGTTGCTGCGCTGGGAACCGGGTGTCCAGACCGTCGCGGTGAAATGCGACCTGTGTGATTTCTTGCCAGAAGGTCCGGCCTGCGTTCGCGCTTGCCCGAATCAGGCGTTACGGCTGATCACCGACGATAGCCTGCAACGTCAGATGAAAGAAAAACAGCGCCTTGCCGCAAGCTGGTTTGCCAATGGCGGGGAGGATCCCCTTTCCCTCACTCAGGAGCAACGCTAATGGATGCCCTGCAATTATTAACCTGGTCGCTGATCCTCTATCTGTTTGCCAGTCTGGCTTCGCTGTTTTTACTCGGTCTGGACAGACTGGCTATTAAGCTTTCCGGCATCACATCGCTGGTGGGCGGCGTGATTGGCATCATCAGCGGAATTACGCAATTACATGCTGGTGTAACTTTAGTCGCCCATTTTGCCACCCCTTTTGACTTTGCCGATTTAACCCTGCGAATGGATAGCCTCTCGGCATTTATGGTGCTGGTTATCTCCTTGCTGGTGGTGGTTTGTTCGCTCTATTCATTGACTTATATGCGCGAATACGAGGGCAAAGGCGCGGCGGCGATGGGCTTCTTTATGAATCTTTTCATCGCATCGATGGTTGCCCTGCTGGTGATGGACAACGCTTTTTGGTTCATCGTGCTATTTGAAATGATGTCGCTGTCTTCCTGGTTTCTGGTCATTGCCAGGCAGGATAAAACGTCGATCAACGCTGGCATGCTCTACTTTTTTATCGCCCACGCCGGATCGGTGCTGATAATGATCGCCTTCTTGCTGATGGGGCGCGAAAGCGGCAGCCTCGATTTTGCCAGTTTCCGCACGCTTTCACTTTCTCCGGGGCTGGCGTCGGCGGTGTTCCTGCTGGCCTTTTTCGGTTTTGGCGCGAAAGCCGGGATGATGCCGTTGCACAGCTGGTTGCCGCGCGCTCACCCTGCCGCACCATCGCACGCTTCAGCGTTGATGTCTGGCGTAATGGTCAAAATCGGTATTTTCGGCATCCTGAAAGTGGCGATGGATCTGCTGGCGCAAACGGGTTTGCCGCTGTGGTGGGGCATTCTGGTGATGGCGATCGGCGCAATCTCCGCGCTCCTGGGCGTGCTGTATGCGCTGGCGGAACAGGATATCAAACGGCTACTGGCCTGGAGTACCGTCGAAAACGTCGGCATTATTTTGCTGGCGGTCGGTGTGGCGATGGTCGGTCTGTCACTGCACGACCCGCTGCTCACCGTGGTTGGACTGCTCGGCGCACTGTTTCATCTGCTCAACCATGCGCTGTTCAAAGGGCTGCTATTTCTCGGCGCGGGCGCGATTATTTCGCGTTTGCATACCCACGACATGGAAAAAATGGGGGCACTGGCGAAACGGATGCCGTGGACAGCCGCAGCATGCCTGATTGGTTGCCTGGCGATATCAGCCCTTCCTCCGCTGAATGGTTTTATCAGCGAATGGTACACCTGGCAGTCGCTGTTCTCACTAAGTCGTGTGGAAGCCGTAGCGCTACAACTTGCGGGTCCTATTGCTATGGTAATGCTGGCAGTCACTGGTGGGCTGGCAGTAATGTGCTTCGTAAAAATGTACGGTATTACTTTCTGTGGTGCGCCGCGCAGTACACACGCTGAAGAGGCACAGGAAGTGCCAAATACGATGATCGTCGCCATGCTACTGCTCGCGGCACTCTGCGTATTAATTGCGCTTAGTGCCAGTTGGCTGGCACCGAAGATAATGCATATTGCCCATGCGTTTACCGATACCCCTCCCGTCACTGTCGCCAGCGGAATAGCACTTGTACCCGGCACGTTTCATACACGGGTCACTCCTTCATTACTGTTGCTGTTACTACTGGCGATGCCTTTGCTGCCTGGCCTTTACTGGCTGTGGTGTCGTTCGCGCCGCGCAGCGTTTCGTCGCACAGGAGATGCCTGGGCATGCGGCTACAGCTGGGAAAATGCGATGGCCCCGTCAGGCAATGGCGTGATGCAGCCGCTGCGTGTGGTCTTTTCTGCGCTATTTCGTCTACGACAACAGCTCGACCCTACGCTGAGGCTAAATAAAGGTCTTGCGCACGTCACCGCCAGGGCTCAGAGCACAGAACCCTTCTGGGATGAGCGGGTGATCCGCCCCATCGTGAGCGCCACCCAACGGCTGGCCAAAGAAATACAGCATCTGCAAAGCGGCGACTTTCGTCTCTATTGCCTGTATGTGGTCGCCGCACTGGTTGTGCTGCTAATCGCTATTGCCGTCTAAGGAAATCACCATGAGACAAACTCTTTGCGACGGATATCTGGTCATTTTTGCGTTAGCACAGGCCGTGATTCTGCTGATGCTAACCCCACTTTTTACGGGTATTTCCCGGCAGATACGCGCGCGTATGCACTCCCGCCGCGGGCCGGAGATCTGGCAGGATTATCGCGATATCCACAAACTGTTTAAACGCCAGGAAGTTGCGCCTATATCTTCAGGTCTGATGTTCCGCCTGATGCCGTGGGTATTAATCAGCAGCATGCTGGTGCTGGCGATGGCCCTACCACTATTTATTACCGTTTCCCTTTTGCGGGCGGCGGCGATCTGATCACCCTTATCTATCTTCTTGCCCTGTTTCGTTTTTTCTTTGCTCTTTCAGGGCTGGATACCGGAAGCCCGTTTGCGGGAGTCGGTGCCAGTCGCGAGTTGACGCTCGGCATTCTGGTCGAACCCATGCTCATTCTCTCACTGCTGGTATTGGCGCTGATAGCGGATTCCACGCATATCGAGATGATCAGCAATACGCTGGCGATGGGCTGGAACTCGCCGCTAACCACCGTACTGGCGTTACTGGCCTGTGGTTTTGCCTGCTTCATAGAGATGGGAAAAATTCCCTTTGATGTTGCTGAAGCAGAACAGGAATTACAGGAAGGCCCGCTGACCGAATATTCCGGTGCCGGGCTGGCGTTGGCGAAATGGGGGCTGCGGCTGAAACAGGTCGTGATGGCAGCACTGTTTGTGGCCCTGTTTCTGCCCTTTGGGCGCGCGCAAGAACTTTCTCTCACCTGCCTGCTGACTTCACTTGTCGTTACGCTGCTCAAGGTTTTGCTGATTTTTGTACTGGCTTCAATCGCAGAAAACACGCTGGCACGCGGGCGTTTTTTACTCATTCACCATGTGACCTGGCTTGGCTTCAGCCTTGCTGCGCTTGCATGGGTCTTCTGGTTAACCGGTCTGTAAGGAGCACTGACGGAATATGGAAAATCTTGCTCTGACGACGTTAATGCTGCCTTTTATCGGCGCACTGGTCGTTTCGTTTTCGCCACAACGTCGGGCCGCCGAATGGGGGTTTTGTTCGCCGCACTGACCACGCTGTGCATGTTGTCGCTGATCTCCGCGTTTTATCAGGCCGATAAAGTTGCCGTCACGTTGACGTTGGTCAACGTGGGGGATGTGGCATTGTTTGGCCTGGTCATTGATCGCGTGAGTACGCTGATTCTGTTTGTGGTGGTGTTTCTCGGTTTGCTGGTCACGATCTACTCCACGGGTTATCTGACGGATAAAAATCGCGAACACCCGCATAACGGCACGAATCGTTATTACGCATTTTTGCTGGTGTTTATCGGCGCGATGGCGGGACTGGTACTCTCCTCGACGCTGCTCGGTCAGTTGTTGTTTTTTGAAATTACGGGCGGCTGCTCCTGGGCGTTGATCAGTTATTACCAGAGCGATAAAGCGCAGCGTTCAGCACTAAAAGCGTTACTTATCACTCATATCGGCTCGTTGGGGTTGTATCTTGCCGCCGCCACGCTGTTTTTGCAGACCGGAACGTTTGCGCTTAGCGCGATGAGCGAGTTACACGGCGACGCACGTTATCTGGTTTATGGCGGCATCCTGTTTGCCGCGTGGGGGAAATCGGCCCAGCTACCGATGCAAGCGTGGCTACCGGACGCAATGGAAGCGCCAACACCGATCAGCGCCTATCTCCACGCCGCATCGATGGTGAAAGTGGGCGTTTACATTTTTGCCCGCGCCATTATCGACGGCGGCAATATCCCGCATGTGATTGGCGGCGTTGGCATGGTCATGGCCCTGGTCACCATTCTTTATGGATTTCTGATGTATTTGCCACAGCAGGATATGAAGCGGTTGCTGGCCTGGTCGACCATCACTCAACTTGGCTGGATGTTCTTCGGCTTGTCGCTCTCCATCTTCGGCTCGCGGCTGGCGCTGGAGGGTAGCATCGCCTACATCGTCAACCACGCGTTCGCTAAAAGCCTGTTTTTCCTTGTAGCAGGTGCGCTGAGTTACAGCTGCGGCACGCGCTTGTTGCCGCGTCTGCGTGGCGTATTGCACACCCTGCCGTTGCCTGGCGTGGGTTTCTGCGTGGCAGCGCTGGCAATTACCGGCGTGCCGCCGTTCAACGGCTTCTTCAGTAAATTCCCGCTGTTTGCTGCCGGTTTTGCGTTGTCAGTGGAGTACTGGATCCTGCTGTCCGCCATGATTCTGCTGATGATTGAATCGGTCGCCAGTTTCGCCTGGTTTATTCGCTGGTTTGGTCGCGTCGTGCCTGGCAAACCGAGCGAGGCCGTCGCCGATGCCGCACCGCTGCCAGGGTCAATGCGCCTGGTGTTGATTGTACTGATTGTGATGTCGCTGATTTCCAGCGTAATCGCCGCGACCTGGTTGCAGTAAGGAGATGATGAATGACCGGTTCTATGATCGTAAATAATCTGGCGGGACTGATGATGCTGACATCACTGTTTGTGATTAGCGTCAAAAGCTATCGCCTGTCATGCGGATTTTACGCCTGCCAGTCACTGGTGCTGGTGTCTATTTTCGCCACCCTCTCGTGCCTGTTCGCCGCAGAGCAACTGCTGATCTGGTCCGCCAGCGCCTTTATCACCAAAGTGCTGCTGGTACCGTTAATCATGACTTACGCTGCACGAAATATTCCCCAGAACATCCCGGAAAAAGCGTTATTCGGTCCGGCAATGATGGCACTGCTCGCGGCGTTAATTGTCCTGCTTTGCGCATTTGTCGTTCAGCCCGTGAAGCTACCGATGGCTACCGGGCTGAAACCGGCGCTGGCGGTAGCGTTAGGTCATTTTCTGCTTGGCCTGCTGTGCATTGTCAGCCAGCGCAATATCCTGCGGCAAATTTTTGGTTACTGCCTGATGGAAAACGGCTCCCATCTGGTGCTGGCGCTTCTTGCCTGGCGAGCACCGGAACTGGTGGAAATAGGTATCGCTACCGACGCCATCTTCGCCGTCATTGTGATGGTGTTACTGGCAAGAAAAATATGGCGTACCCACGGCACGCTGGACGTGAACAACTTGACCGCGCTGAAGGGATAATGAGATGAGTTATTCTGTGATGTTCGCTTTACTACTGCTCACGCCGCTGCTTTTTTCGCTGCTCTGTTTTGCCTGCCGGAAACGGGGGCACTCTGCGACTCGCGCGGTGACAGTATTACATAGCTTAGGGATCACACTGCTGCTGATTCTGGCACTCTGGTTGGTTCAAACTGCCGCTGGTGCGGGAGAAATATTCGCTGCGGGACTGTGGCTTCATATTGATGGTCTGGGCGGTTTGTTCCTCGCCATTCTTGGTGTGATTGGCTTTCTCACCGGTGTTTACTCGATTGGCTACATGCGTCATGAAGTGGCACACGGCGAGCTTTCACCCGTTACGCTGTGCGATTACTACGGTTTCTTCCATCTGTTTTTGTTCACCATGCTGCTGGTTGTTACCAGCAATAACCTGATTGTGATGTGGGCGGCGATCGAAGCCACCACCTTAAGCTCGGCGTTTCTGGTAGGCATTTACGGTCAGCGTTCATCGCTGGAAGCTGCATGGAAGTACATCATTATTTGTACTGTTGGCGTCGCTTTTGGTCTGTTCGGTACCGTGCTGGTATACGCCAACGCCGCCAGCGTTATGCCGCAGGCAGAAATGGCGATATTCTGGAGCGAGGTTCTTAAGCAATAGTCCTTGCTTGACCCAACATTAATGCTATTGGCCTTTGTGTTTGTGCTAATTGGCTTTGGTACCAAAACCGGGCTATTTCCTATGCACGCCTGGCTGCCGGATGCTCACAGTGAAGCGCCGAGTCCGGTCAGCGCCCTGCTCTCCGCCGTATTGCTGAACTGCGCGCTGTTGGTGATGATTCGCTATTACATCATTATCTGCCAGGCCATCGGCAGCGATTTCCCCAACCGGTTGTTGCTCATCTTCGGCATGTTGTCGGTTGCCGTGGCGGCATTTTTCATTCTGGTACAGCGGGACATTAAGCGTCTGCTGGCGTACTCCAGCGTGGAGAACATGGGACTGGTCGCGGTGGCGCTAGGCATTGGCGGGCCGCTGGGAATTTTTGCCGCGCTGCTGCACACCTTAAACCACAGTCTGGCAAAAACGCTGCTGTTCTGCGGTTCCGGCAATGTACTGCTCAAGTACGGCACGCGCGATCTCAACGTCGTCTGCGGGATGCTCAAAATCATGCCATTTACCGCCGTGCTGTTTGGCGGCGGTGCGCTGGCGCTGTCCGGGATGCCGCCCTTCAACATTTTTCTTAGCGAATTTATGACCGTTACCGCCGGACTGGCACGTAATCACCTGCTGATTATCGTCATGCTGTTATTGCTGTTAACGCTGGTGCTGGCGGGCCTGGTACGGATGGCTGCGCGGGTGTTAATGGCGAAACCGCCGCAGGCCGTTAACCGGGGTGATCTCGGCTGGTTGACCACCTCGCCAATGGTGATTCTGCTGGTCATGATGCTGGCGATGGGAACGCATATTCCACAACCTGTCATCAGGATCCTGGCGGGCGCTTCCACTATAGTCCTCTCAGGGACGCACGACCTGCCTGCACAACGTAGCACCTGGCATGATTTTTTGCCTTCAGGCACCGCATCTGTTTCGGAGAAACACAGTGAACGTTAATTCATCGTCAAATCGTGGCGAAGCGATTCTCGCCGCCCTGAAAACGCAGTTCCCCGGCGCGGTGCTGGATGAAGAGCGACAAACGCCTGAACAGGTCACCATTACGGTGAAAATCAATCTGCTGCCTGACATTGTACATTATCTTTATTATCAACATGATGGCTGGCTTCCGGTTCTGTTTGGCAACGACGAGCGGACACTTAACGGTCATTACGCGGTTTATTATGCCCTTTCTATGGAAGGGGCCGAAAAATGCTGGATCGTAGTGAAGGCACTGGTCGATGCCGACAGTCGGGAGTTTCCGTCAGTCACACCGCGCGTCCCTGCCGCGGTCTGGGGCGAGCGAGAAATTCGCGATATGTACGGGCTGATTCCGGTTGGCCTGCCGGATCAGCGTCGCCTGGTGTTGCCCGATGACTGGCCGGAAGATATGCATCCGCTGCGCAAAGATGCGATGGATTATCGACTGCGCCCTGAACCGACGACTGATTCCGAAACGTATCCGTTTATCAATGAGGGCAACAGCGATGCGCAGGTGATCCCTGTCGGCCCGCTGCATATCACCTCCGATGAACCGGGTCACTTCCGCTTGTTTGTGGATGGCGAGCAAATTGTCGATGCTGATTACCGCCTGTTTTATGTCCATCGCGGCATGGAGAAACTGGCAGAAACGCGGATGGGCTACAACGAAGTGACCTTCTTATCAGACCGCGTGTGTGGGATTTGCGGTTTTGCCCACAGTGTGGCCTATACCAACTCGGTTGAAAATGCACTGGGGATTGAGGTGCCGCAACGAGCGCATACCATTCGCTCGATTCTGCTGGAAGTCGAACGGCTACACAGTCATTTGCTCAACCTTGGCCTCTCCTGCCATTTTGTTGGTTTTGATACCGGCTTTATGCAATTTTTCCGCGTGCGGGAAAAGTCGATGACGATGGCGGAATTGCTGACCGGGTCGCGTAAAACCTACGGTCTGAATCTGATTGGTGGTGTTCGCCGCGATATTCTCAAAGAGCAACGTCTGCAAACGCTGAAACTGGTGCGCGAGATGCGCGCCGACGTGTCGGAGCTGGTAGAGATGCTGCTTGCTACGCCGAATATGGAACAACGCACTCAGGGCATTGGCATTCTCGACCGACAAATCGCCCGTGATTATAGCCCTGTAGGGCCGCTGATCCGCGGCAGTGGTTTTGCCCGTGATTTGCGCTTTGATCACCCCTACGCCGACTACGGCAATATTCCAAAAACACTGTTTACCTTCACCGGCGGCGATGTTTTCTCCCGCGTGATGGTCCGTGTCAAAGAGACGTTTGATTCGCTGGCAATGCTGGAATTTGCCCTCGACAACATGCCGGATACCCCGCTGCTGACCGAAGGCTTTAGCTATAAACCTCACGCATTCGCGCTGGGCTTTGTTGAAGCGCCACGCGGTGAAGACGTGCACTGGAGCATGCTCGGTGATAACCAAAAATTGTTCCGCTGGCGCTGTCGTGCCGCCACCTACGCCAACTGGCCAGTGCTGCGTTACATGCTACGCGGCAATACCGTTTCTGACGCACCGCTGATTATCGGTAGCCTTGATCCCTGCTACTCCTGTACCGACCGTGTGACGCTGGTAGATGTACGCAAGCGCCAGTCAAAAACCGTGCCGTATAAAGAGATCGAACGCTACGGCATTGATCGTAACCGTTCGCCGCTGAAGTAAGGACAGAAGATGCTGAAGTTACTGAAAACTATTATGCGCGCCGGAACCGCGACGGTGAAATATCCCTTCGCGCCACTGGAGGTCAGCCCAGGCTTTCGCGGGAAACCGGACCTGATGCCCAGCCAATGTATTGCCTGCGGTGCCTGCGCCTGTGCTTGTCCGGCAAATGCGCTGACTATCCAGACCGACGACCAGCAAAATTCGCGCACCTGGCAGCTCTATCTGGGGCGTTGTATTTACTGCGGACGTTGTGAAGAAGTGTGCCCGACCAGAGCCATCCAGCTTACCAATAACTTTGAACTGACCGTCACCAATAAAGCCGATCTCTATACCCGCGCGACGTTCCATCTACAACGTTGCAGCCGTTGCGAACGCCCGTTTGCCCCGCAAAAAACCGTCGCACTGGCTGCTGAATTGTTGGCACAGCAACAAAATGCGCCACAAAACCGCGAAATGTTGCGGGCGCAAGCGAGCGTCTGCCCGGAGTGCAAACAACGCGCGACGCTGATCAACGACGATACAGATGTACCGCTGGTGGCTAAGGAGCAGCTATGAGTCCAGTGCTTACACAACATGTCAGCCAGCCCATCACGCTGGATGAGCAAACGCAAAAGATGAAGCGGCATTTGCTACAGGATATCCGTCGCTCGGCTTACGTTTATCGCGTCGATTGCGGCGGCTGCAACGCCTGTGAAATCGAAATTTTTGCCGCCATCACACCCGTATTCGACGCAGAACGTTTTGGCATTAAGGTTGTTTCATCACCGCGTCACGCCGATATTTTGTTATTTACTGGCGCAGTCACCCGGGCGATGCGTATGCCTGCACTTCGGGCGTATGAGTCTGCCCCCGATCATAAAATTTGTGTTTCCTACGGCGCGTGCGGTGTCGGCGGCGGTATTTTCCACGATCTCTACAGCGTCTGGGGCGGTAGCGACACCATTGTCCCCATTGATGTTTGGATCCCCGGCTGCCCGCCAACACCGGCCGCCACCATTCACGGTTTCGCCGTGGCGCTCGGTTTGCTGCAACAGAAGATTCACGCTGTGGATTATCGCGATCCCACCGGAGTGACCATGCAACCGCTGTGGCCGCAGATCCCGCCATCACAGCGTATCGCCATTGAGCGAGAAGCGCGGCGGCTGGCGGGCTATCGTCAGGGGCGAGAAATTTGCGATCGGCTCTTGCGCCATTTAAGCGATGATCCTACAGGAAATCGGGTTAACACCTAGTTGCGCGAAGCCGACGATCCGCGTCTCAATAGTATCGTTCAGCAACTCTTTCGCGTTCTCCGGGGATTACATGACTGAAGAGTGCGGGGAAATTGTTTTCTGGACGCTGCGAAAAAAGTTTGTCGCCAGTAGCGACGAGATGCCGGAACACAGCTCCCAGGTAATGTATTACTCGCTGGCTATCGGTCATCACGTTGGCGTGATTGATTGTCTGAATGTCGCCTTCCGCTGCCCACTGACGGAATACGAAGATTGGCTTGCCCAGGTCGAAGAGGAGCAAGCCCGACGTAAGATGCTGGGGGTGATGACTTTTGGTGAGATTGTTATTGACGCCAGCCACACCGCCCTGTTGACCCGGGCATTTGCGCCACTGGCGGATAACGCGACGTCTGTGTGGCAGGCGCGTAGCATTCAATTCATTCATCTATTGGATGAAATTGTGCAGGAACCGGCCATCTATCTGATGGCCAGAAAAATTGCGTGAGAAGGATTTCTCATTAATAAGGACTGTTGATGGCTATGTCAGACGAGGCGATGTTTGCCCCGCCGCAAGGAATAACAATTGAAGCGGTAAACGGAATGCTCGCGGAGCGGTTAGCACAGAAACACGGTAAGGCGTCTTTATTACGCGCCTTCATCCCGCTGCCGCCGCCGTTCAGCCCGGTACAACTTATTGAACTGCATGTTCTCAAAAGCAACTTCTATTACCGCTACCATGATGATGGCAGCGATGTGACGGCAACAACAGAGTATCAGGGCGAGATGGTCGATTATTCGCGTCACGCCGTCCTTCTCGGCAGTAGTGGAATGGCGGAGCTACGCTTTATTCGTACCCACGGCAGTCGTTTTACTTCCCAGGATTGCACACTGTTTAACTGGCTGGCGCGGATAATCACCCCGGTTCTGCAATCATGGCTCAATGATGAAGAACAGCAGGTGGCGCAGCGTTTGCTGGAGAAAGATCGCGATCATCATCGGGTACTGGTTGATATTACTAATGCAGTGCTGTCACATCTTGATCTCGACGATCTGATCGCTGACGTCGCCCGTGAGATCCATCATTTTTTCGGTCTGGCTTCAGTCAGTATGGTACTGGGCGATCATCGAAAGAACGAGAAGTTCAGCCTGTGGTGCAGCGATCTTTCTGCCTCACATTGTGCGTGTCTGCCACGCAATATGCCTGGCGACAGTGTATTGCTGACACAAACGCTACAAACCCGACAACCGACCTTGACGCATCGTGCAGATGATCTGTTTCTCTGGCAACGCGACCCGTTATTACTCTTACTTGCATCTAACGGCTGCGAATCTGCGCTCCTGATACCGCTTACCTTTGGCAACCATACACCGGGTGCATTGTTGCTGGCGCATACCTCTTCCACTCTCTTTAGTGAGGAAAACTGCCAGCTACTACAACACATAGCCGATCGCATCGCTATTGCCGTTGGCAATGCCGATGCCTGGCGCAGCATGACCGATTTGCAGGAAAGTTTGCAGCAAGAAAACCACCAGCTTAGCGAGCAGCTCCTTTCAAATCTGGGCGTCGGTGACATTATCTATCAAAGCCAGGCAATGGAAGACCTGCTCCAGCAGGTAGATATTGTGGCGAAGAGCGACAGTACGGTGTTGATTTGTGGTGAAACCGGAACCGGCAAAGAGGTGATCGCCAGAGCGATCCATCAACTTAGCCCGCGACACGACAAGCCGCTGGTCAAAATCAACTGCGCTGCCATCCCCGCCAGTCTTCTGGAAAGTGAGTTATTCGGTCATGACAAAGGGGCGTTTACTGGTGCGATTAATACCCATCGTGGTCGTTTTGAAATTGCCGATGGCGGCACGTTGTTTCTCGATGAAATTGGCGATCTGCCGTTAGAACTTCAGCCTAAACTGCTGCGCGTATTGCAGGAGCGGGAGATTGAGTGTCTCGGCGGGAGTAGAACGATCCCGGTGAATGTCAGAGTCATTGCCGCCACCAACCGTGATTTGTGGCAAATGGTTGAAGATCGCCAGTTTCGCAGCGATCTCTTTTATCGCCTGAATGTCTTCCCACTGGAATTGCCGCCGCTGCGCGACCGTCCGGAAGATATCCCTCTTTTAGCAAAACATTTCACGCAAAAAATGGCGCGCCATATGAATCGCGCAATTGACGCCATCCCAACCGAGGCGCTACGCCAGTTGATGTCGTGGGACTGGCCGGGCAACGTGCGCGAGCTGGAAAACGTGATTGAGCGAGCGGTACTGCTGACTCGCGGTAACAGTCTGAATTTACCATCTTAATATCCGACAAAGCCGTTTACTGCCGACGCTAAATGAAGATTCAGCGCTTCGCAGTTCAATGGCGCAGTTGCTGCACCCGACGACGCCAGAGAATGACGAAGAAGAACGTCAGCGCATTGTTCAGGTATTGCGAGAAACCAATGGCATTGTTGCCGGGCCCCGTGGCGCGGCGACACGATTAGGGATGAAGCGCACCACGCTGCTGTCACGAATGCAGCGTCTGGGGATCTCGGTTCGCGAGGTGTTGTAATCTGCTTTTGCAGGAGTATGCATGAGAAACAAACTCTCTTTCGACTTGCAGTTGAGCGCCAGAAAAGCGGCAATCGCTGAACGGATTGCTGCCCATAAAATTGCCCGCAGCAAAGTATCGGTCTTTTTAATGGCGATGTCCGCTGGCGTGTTTATGACGATTGGATTTACTTTTTACCTTTCCGTTATCGCCGATGCCCCGTCTTCACAGGCATTAACCCATCTGGTGGGCGGCCTTTGCTTTACACTCGGCTTTATTTTGCTGGCGGTTTGCGGCACCAGCCTGTTCACCTCGTCGGTAATGACGGTGATGGCAAAAAGTCGGGGCGTTATTAGTTGGCGAACTTGGCTGATTAACGCACTTCTGGTGGCCTGCGGTAATCTGGCAGGTATTGCCTGTTTCAGTTTGTTAATCTGGTTTTCCGGGCTGGTGATGAGTGAAAACGCGATGTGGGGAGTCGCGGTTTTACACTGCGCCGAGGGCAAAATGCATCATACATTTACTGAATCTGTCAGCCTCGGCATTATGTGCAATCTGATGGTTTGCCTGGCGCTGTGGATGAGTTATTGCGGGCGTTCGTTATGCGACAAAATCGTCGCCATGATTTTGCCCATCACCCTGTTTGTCGCCAGTGGCTTTGAGCACTGTATCGCCAATTTGTTTGTGATTCCGTTCGCCATTGCCATTCGCCATTTCGCCCCTCCCCCCCTTCTGGCAACTGGCGCACAGTAGCGCAGACAATTTTCCGGCTCTGACGGTCAGCCATTTTATTACCGCCAATCTGCTCCCGGTGATGCTGGGTAATATTATCGGCGGTGCAGTGCTGGTGAGTATTTGTTATCGGGCTATTTATTTACGTCAGGAATCCTGAAAAATCAGCCCGGCGAAACAGTTCGTCGGGCTGAAGATTATTCTTGCGCTATTTGCCCATCGGGCCAGGCGTGGATCACGGCTTTGATCAGGGTCGCCAATGGAATGGCGAAGAATACGCCCCAGAATCCCCACAAACCACCGAAGATCACCACCGATAAAATAATCACCAGCGGATGCAGGTTAACCGCTTCGGAGAACAACACCGGTACTAACAGGTTGCCGTCCAGCGCCTGAATAATCAGATACACTGCGAAGCAGCTCCAGAATTCCGTGCCTGCACCAAACTGGAATAGCGCCACGCCAACCACCGGAATGGTCACCACAAATGCGCCAATGTACGGAATAAGTACCGAGAAGCCGACCAGCACCGCCAGCAGCAGCGAATAGTTCAGCCCAAAGAGCAAGAACCCCAGCCAGGTGGCGATCCCCACCACGATCATCTCCAGCACTTTGCCGCGGATATAGTTGGTGATTTGTTGATTCATCTCCTTCCACACCTGTCCTGCCAGTCCACGGTTGCGCGGCAGCACCCGACGAACGGCGTTCAGCATCTGCTCTTTGTCTTTCAGCAGGAAGAAGACCATCAATGGCACCAGCACCAGATAGACGGCTATGGTCAGCAAACCGACCAGCGAGGCGAGGGAAATTTTCACCACCGAATCGCCCATGGTCAGCATCCGACTGCGCATATTTTCGGCCATTGCATCAATAATGCCCGCATCCATTAACGCCGGATAGCGGCGCGGCAACGTGGCGGCAAAGTCAGAAAGCTTATTGAGCATCCCCGGCATATCGCGGATTAAGTAGATGCCCTGTTGCCAGGCGATAGGCAGTACCACGAACGCCATCAGTAGCAATATACCGACGAAAACCACCAATACAATCGACGTCGCCCAGCGGCGGGAGCAGCCAATAGATTGCAGGCGCACGGTTGGCCATTCCAGCAAATAGGCCAGCACAATAGCCACCAGCAACGGAGCAAGCAGGCCACTAAAGAAAAAGATAATGCCAAATCCGGCAACTAAAATAACCAGCAAGGCAATCGCTTCCGGGTCGCTAAAACGGCGGCGATACCATTGCATCAACATTTCGAGCATAAAGACCTTCCCTGAACCTCAAGAGCGGGATTGCGATCAGCAATTGTATCGAAATGTCACAAAAAAGACTTCGCTTTTTATGACGGATTCAGGAAACTGAAAAGTCATTTGAGTGGGCTAATCTTCGCCGTTACACTCAAAGGCGGCGCGGTGGGAACGATATTTCACAGTATCGGTCAAATGACTATCTTCAGAAATACAGGATAGAGGTTATGTTCAGGCAGTTGAAAAAAAACCTGGTTGCAACCCTCATTGCTGCTATGACCATTGGTCAGGTAGCCCCGGCGTTTGCCGACAGCGCAGACACCTTGCCGGATATGGGAACCTCCGCAGGAAGCACGCTTTCCATTGGTCAGGAAATGCAGATGGGCGACTATTATGTCCGCCAGCTACGCGGCAGCGCGCCGTTAATTAATGACCCGCTGTTAACGCAATATATTAATTCGCTGGGGATGCGTCTGGTTTCGCATGCCAATTCGGTTAAGACACCGTTTCATTTTTTTCTGATCAACAACGACGAAATTAACGCCTTTGCTTTCTTTGGCGGCAACGTGGTGCTGCACTCTGCCCTGTTCCGTTATTCCGATAACGAAAGTCAACTGGCTTCAGTTATGGCGCACGAAATCTCCCACGTCACCCAACGTCACCTGGCGCGAGCGATGGAAGATCAGCAGCGCAGCGCGCCGCTGACCTGGGTCGGCGCGTTAGGTTCTATTTTACTGGCGATGGCCAGTCCGCAGGCGGGGATGGCGGCACTGACCGGTACACTGGCGGGAACGCGCCAGGGAATGATCAGCTTCACCCAGCAAAATGAACAGGAAGCGGACCGCATTGGTATTCAGGTGCTGCAACGCTCGGGATTCGATCCGCAGGCGATGCCAACCTTCCTCGAAAAATTACTCGATCAGGCGCGTTACTCCTCGCGCCCGCCGGAAATTTTATTGACTCACCCGTTGCCGGAAAGTCGTCTGGCAGATGCCCGCAACCGTGCTAATCAGATGCGCCCGATGGTGGTGCAGTCGTCGGAAGATTTCTATCTGGCGAAAGCGCGCACACTGGGGATGTATAATTCCGGACGTAACCAGCTCACCAGTGATTTGCTGGATGAATGGGCGAAAGGAAACGTTCGTCAGCAACGAGCAGCACAATATGGTCGTGCTTTACAGGCGATGGAAGCCAATAAATACGACGAGGCGCGTAAAACGCTGCAACCGTTACTGGCGGCAGAACCTGGCAACGCATGGTATCTCGATCTGGCTACCGATATCGATCTTGGGCAAAACAAAGCCAATGAGGCGATCAATCGTCTGAAAAATGCCCGCGATTTACGCACCAATCCTGTGTTGCAGCTCAACCTGGCGAACGCTTATCTACAAGGCAGTCAACCACAAGAAGCGGCCAATATTCTGAATCGCTACACCTTTAATAATAAAGATGACAGCAACGGCTGGGATTTGCTGGCACAGGCGGAAGCCGCGCTAAATAACCGCGATCAGGAGCTGGCTGCGCGAGCAGAAGGTTATGCGCTCGCCGGGCGACTCGATCAGGCCATTTCGCTGTTGAGTAGCGCCAGTTCGCAGGTGAAATTAGGCAGCCTGCAACAAGCGCGTTACGATGCGCGCATCGACCAGTTGCGCCAGCTGCAGGAACGCTTTAAGCCTTATACCAAGATGTAATTCGCATTAAAGGAAGAACAATGACCAAACAGGTAAAAATCTACCATAACCCACGCTGTTCAAAGAGCCGGGAAACGCTGAACCTGCTGAAAGAAAACGGCGTGGAGCCAGAAGTGGTGCTCTACCTTGAGACACCCGCCGATGCTGCAACGCTGCGCGATTTGCTGAAAATGCTGGGGATGAATAGCGCCCGTGAATTGATGCGCCAGAAAGAGGATCTTTATAAAGAACTGAACCTGGCTGACAGTTCGCTTAGCGAAGAGGCGCTGATTCAGGCAATGGTGGATAATCCGAAGCTGATGGAGCGCCCGATTGTGGTCGCGAATGGCAAAGCGCGGATTGGTCGTCCACCGGAGCAGGTACTGGAAATCGTGGGTTAAGATGTGCTCCATCGCTAGTTGAAGCACATTGCCGGATGCGACGCTTGCCACGTCTTATCCGGCCTACGAATACTATGGATTAACTTCGCGTAGTTCGGATAAGGCGTTCGCGCCGCATCCGACAATAAACACCTTATCTACAACTTCAGAATTTCTTTCACAAACGGAATGGTCAGCTTACGTTGCGCGGTAATCGACGCACGATCCAACTGATCCAACGTCATAAATAGCGTGCGCATTTCTCTGTCGAGCCGCTTCAGCAAGAAACGCCCCACATCTTCCGGCAGTTCAAAACCACGCAAACGCGCGCGTAACTGTAGCGCCTGCAACTTATCTTCATCAGAAAGTGGCTGCAATTTGTAGATCTGCCCCCAGTCGAGTCGCGACGCGAGATCCGGTAATCCCAGATTCAACTGCCGCGGTGGACGATCGCCGGTGATCAACAACCGTGTTTTGCCCGATTCCAGAATTCGATTGTAGAGATCGAAAATCGCCATCTCCCACAACTCATCGCCTGCAATACACTCAATGTTGTCGATACAGACCAGCGACAAATGCTCCATACCGTCGAGCACTTCCGGAACAAACCAGGTGCGTTTATCCAGCGGGACATAGCCCACCGCATCGCCACGCTGCGACAATTCCGCGCAAGCCGCGTGCAGCAGATGACTGCGCCCCGCGCCTTCGCGTGCCCAGAGATAGATGTAACCGCTATGTTCCTGACGCAGCACGTTTTGCAGCGCGGCCAGTAAAGAGGAGTTATCCCCCGGCCAGAAACTTGCAAAGGTTTCGTCGTCAGGAAGATAAAGTGGCAAAGAGAGCTGTGCCGGTGTGTTCAGAGATACCTCAACCAGGATTTCACAAAATCGCGAGAAGTTTACCACAGAATCCCATGATGTTTGAACCGGGCAGCAACACTGCCCGGTCGGTACATTATTTGTCTGTTATATCCGCGTCTTCTGCGTCCAGCACCACTTCTTCAGGGCGCAGCACACTGATCAGTTTGAAAATCAAACTTAAGCCGATACCGACGATGGTCGCCAGCGCCATACCTTTCAACTCCGCCGCGCCGATGTTTACCTTCGCGCCACTGACGCCGATGATCAAAATCACGGAAGTCAGGATCAGGTTCTGTGCTTTGTTGTAATCCACTTTCGATTCGATCAAAACACGAATACCGGAAGCACCGATGACACCATAAAGCAGCAGCGAAACGCCGCCCATCACCGGCAATGGGATCATCTGGATAGCGGCAGCCAGTTTACCGACGCAGGAAAGCAGGATAGCGAAAATCGCCGCCCCGCCGATAACCCAGGTACTGTAAACACGGGTGATCGCCATCACGCCAATGTTTTCTCCGTAAGTGGTATTTGGCGTAGAGCCAAAGAAGCCGGAAATCACGGTCGACAAGCCATTAGCAAACATCGAACGGTGCAGACCTGGATCGCGCAGCAGATCTTTTTTGACGATATTAGCCGTTACTACCAGGTGCCCTACGTGTTCGGCAATAACCACTAACGCCGCTGGCAGAATAGTCAGAATGGCAAACCACTCGAAGCGCGGCGTATAGAGGGTTGGCAGCGCAAACCAGTGAGCATTAATAATCGGCGTGGTATCGACAATTCCCATTGCGAAAGAGAGCGCGTACCCCACCAGCACGCCAATTAAAATCGGGATAATTGCCAGGAAACCACGGAACAGCACGGAACCTAAAACCGTGACCGCCAGGGTGGTAATAGAGATGATGATGGTTTTGGAGTCTGGCGTTTGCCCTTCAGCCGGGAGTAAACCCGCCATACCGGCAGCTACGCCCGCCAGCTCCAGACCGATGACGGCAACGATTGCGCCCATTGCCGCAGGTGGAAACAGCACGTCCAGCCAGCCGGTCCCCGCTTTCTTCACGATAAAAGAAACCAGGCAGAACAGCACGCCGCACATAATAAAGCCGCCCAGCGCGACTTCATACCCTAACGGCAACAGTAACAATACCGGTGAAATAAAGGCAAAGCTGGAACCAAGATAAGCCGGAATTTTCCCTTTACAGATGAAGAGATACAGCAGCGTTCCAATACCGTTAAATAACAGTACAGTCGCCGGGTTAATATGAAATAAGACGGGCACCAGGACGGTTGCACCAAACATGGCGAACAAATGTTGCAAACTAAGCGGGATTGTCTGTAAAAGTGGCGGTCTTTCACTCACCCCGATAGCACGGCGCGTCATAGTATTATCCTCTGTATTATGTGTTATAGGCGCTTTACTCAAAAAAAAGCCGACTCTTAAAGTCGGCTTTAATTATTTTTATTCTTTATTTCGTACCAAAGATTTTGTCACCGGCATCGCCGAGGCCCGGAATAATGTATCCGTGCTCGTTCAGTCCCTGATCAATCGATGCGGTATACAGTTCGACGTCCGGGTGCGCTTTTTCCAGCGCAGCGATACCTTCTGGCGCAGCGACCAGCACCAGAACTTTGATGCTGCTGCAGCCCGCTTTTTTCAGCAGGTCGATGGTCGCGATAACGGAACCACCGGTTGCCAGCATTGGGTCAACGATCAGCGCCATACGCTCATCGATGTTAGAAACCAGTTTCTGGAAGTACGGTACCGGCTCCAGCGTTTCTTCATTACGGTACATACCGACAACGCTGATGCGCGCGCTCGGAACGTTTTCCAGCACACCGTCCATCATACCAAGACCCGCACGCAGAATTGGCACAACGGTAATTTTCTTACCTTTGATCTGGTCGATTTCTACCGGGCCGTTCCAGCCTTCGATAGTTACTTTTTCCGTTTCGAGGTCGGCGGTCGCTTCGTAAGTCAGCAGGCTACCCACTTCGGAAGCGAGTTCGCGAAAGCGCTTGGTGCTGATATCTTGCTCACGCATCAGTCCCAGCTTGTGTTTGACGAGTGGGTGTTTGACTTCCACGATCTTCATACTCTTTCTCCTTTGAGGGGCAGCCACAAAAAAAATCGACGGATTATACCTCCTTTCTTCAAGGCGGCAATATTATTTTCGTTGACTTTAGTCAAAATGATAACAGTTTGAGATAAAGTTATTTTATATTCAAATGGTTATGAAAGAAGATTATTCCATCCGAAAACTAACCTTTGCCCTGGCACAAGTCTTCTTTCGCCGCGCGCCTGGGCAAAAGACGTGCAAAAAGGTTGTGTAAAGCAGTCTCGCAAACGTTTGCTTTCCCTGTTAGAATTGCGCCGAATTTTATTTTTCTACCGCAAGTAACGCGTGGGGACCCAAGCAGTGACCGATAAAACCTCTCTTAGCTACAAAGATGCCGGTGTTGATATTGACGCGGGTAATGCTCTGGTTGGAAGAATCAAAGGCGTAGTGAAGAAAACGCGTCGTCCGGAAGTGATGGGCGGTCTGGGCGGCTTCGGTGCGCTGTGTGCATTGCCGCAAAAATATCGTGAACCCGTGCTGGTTTCCGGCACTGACGGCGTAGGTACCAAGCTGCGTCTGGCAATGGACTTAAAACGTCACGACACCATTGGTATTGATCTGGTCGCCATGTGCGTTAATGACCTGGTGGTGCAAGGTGCAGAGCCGCTGTTTTTCCTCGACTATTACGCAACCGGAAAACTGGATGTTGATACCGCTTCAGCGGTGATCAGCGGTATCGCGGAAGGATGTCTGCAATCGGGCTGTTCACTGGTGGGTGGCGAAACGGCAGAAATGCCGGGGATGTATCACGGTGAGGATTACGATGTCGCGGGTTTCTGCGTTGGCGTGGTAGAAAAATCAGAAATCATCGACGGCTCTAAAGTCAGCGACGGCGATGTGCTGATTGCACTCGGTTCCAGCGGTCCGCACTCGAACGGCTATTCGCTGGTGCGCAAAATTCTTGAAGTCAGCGGTTGTGATCCGCAAACCACCGAACTTGATGGTAAGCCATTAGCCGATCATCTGCTGGCACCGACCCGCATTTACGTGAAGTCAGTGCTGGAGTTGATTGAAAAGGTCGATGTGCATGCCATTGCGCACCTGACCGGCGGCGGCTTCTGGGAAAACATTCCACGCGTATTGCCAGATAATACTCAGGCAGTGATTGATGAATCTTCCTGGCAGTGGCCGGAAGTGTTCAACTGGCTGCAAACGGCAGGTAACGTTGAGCGCCATGAAATGTATCGCACCTTCAACTGCGGCGTCGGGATGATTATCGCCCTGCCTGCTCCGGAAGTGGACAAAGCCCTCGCCCTGCTAAACGCCAACGGTGAAAACGCGTGGAAAATCGGTATCATCAAAGCCTCTGATTCCGAACAACGCGTGGTTATCGAATAATGAATATTGTGGTGCTTATTTCCGGCAACGGAAGTAATTTACAGGCAATTATTGACGCCTGTAAAACTAACAAAATTAAAGGCACCGTACGGGCAGTTTTCAGCAATAAGGCCGACGCGTTCGGCCTTGAACGCGCCCGCCAGGCGGGTATTGCAACGCATACGCTCATCGCCAGCGCGTTTGACAGTCGTGAAGCCTATGACCGGGAGTTGATTCATGAAATCGACATGTACGCACCCGATATGGTCGTGCTGGCTGGTTTTATGCGCATTCTCAGCCCGGCGTTTGTCTCCCACTATGCCGGGCGTTTGCTGAACATTCACCCTTCTCTGCTGCCGAAATATCCCGGATTACACACCCATCGTCAGGCGCTGGAAAATGGTGATGAAGAGCACGGTACATCGGTGCATTTCGTCACCGATGAACTGGACGGTGGCCCGGTTATTTTACAGGCGAAAGTCCCGGTATTTGCTGGTGATACGGAAGATGACATCACCGCCCGCGTGCAAACCCAGGAACACGCTATTTATCCACTGGTGATTAGCTGGTTTGCCGATGGTCGTCTGAAAATGCACGAAAACGCCGCGTGGCTGGATGGTCAACGTCTGCCGCCGCAGGGCTACGCTGCCGACGAGTAATGCCCCGTAGTTAAAGCGCCAGCTCTGCCGCTGGCGTTTTTCAATTCACCTGTAAATCGCAAGCTCCAGCAGTTTTTTTCCCCCTTTTCTGGCATAGTTGGACATCTGCCAATATTGCTCGCCATAATATCCAGGCAGTGTCCCGTGAATAAAACGGAGTAAAAGTGGTAATGGGTCAGGAAAAGCTATACATCGAAAAAGAGCTCAGTTGGTTATCGTTCAATGAACGCGTGCTTCAGGAAGCGGCGGACAAATCTAACCCGCTGATTGAAAGGATGCGTTTCCTGGGGATCTATTCCAATAACCTTGATGAGTTCTATAAAGTCCGCTTCGCTGAACTGAAGCGACGCATCATTATTAGCGAAGAACAAGGCTCCAACTCTCATTCCCGCCATTTACTGGGCAAAATTCAGTCCCGGGTGCTGAAAGCCGATCAGGAATTCGACGGCCTCTACAACGAGCTATTGCTGGAGATGGCGCGCAACCAGATCTTCCTGATTAATGAACGCCAGCTCTCCGTCAATCAACAAAACTGGCTGCGTCATTATTTTAAGCAGTATCTGCGTCAGCACATTACGCCGATTTTAATCAATCCTGACACTGACTTAGTGCAGTTCCTGAAAGATGATTACACCTATTTGGCGGTGGAAATTATCCGTGGCGATACCATCCGTTACGCGCTGCTGGAGATCCCATCAGATAAAGTGCCGCGCTTTGTGAATTTACCGCCAGAAGCGCCGCGTCGACGCAAGCCGATGATTCTTCTGGATAACATTCTGCGTTACTGCCTTGATGATATTTTCAAAGGCTTCTTTGATTATGACGCGCTGAATGCCTATTCAATGAAGATGACCCGCGATGCCGAATACGATTTAGTGCATGAGATGGAAGCCAGCCTGATGGAGTTGATGTCTTCCAGTCTCAAGCAGCGTTTAACTGCTGAGCCGGTGCGTTTTGTTTATCAGCGCGATATGCCCAATGCGCTGGTTGAAGTGTTACGCGAAAAACTGACTATTTCCCGCTACGACTCCATCGTCCCCGGCGGTCGTTATCATAATTTTAAAGACTTTATTAATTTCCCCAATGTCGGCAAAGCCAATCTGGTGAACAAACCACTGCCGCGTTTACGCCACATTTGGTTTGATAAAGCCCAGTTCCGCAATGGTTTTGATGCCATTCGCGAACGCGATGTGTTGCTCTATTATCCTTATCACACCTTTGAGCATGTGCTGGAACTGCTGCGTCAGGCCTCGTTCGATCCGAGCGTGCTGGCGATTAAAATCAACATTTACCGTGTGGCAAAAGATTCACGTATCATCGACTCGATGATCCACGCTGCGCACAACGGCAAGAAAGTGACCGTGGTGGTTGAGCTACAGGCACGTTTTGATGAAGAAGCCAACATTCACTGGGCGAAGCGCCTGACCGAAGCAGGCGTGCACGTTATCTTCTCTGCGCCGGGGCTGAAAATTCACGCCAAACTGTTCCTGATTTCACGTAAAGAAAACGGTGAAGTGGTGCGTTATGCACACATCGGGACCGGGAACTTTAACGAAAAAACCGCGCGTCTTTATACTGACTATTCGTTGCTGACCGCCGATGCGCGCATCACCAACGAAGTACGGCGGGTATTTAACTTTATTGAAAACCCATACCGTCCGGTGACATTTGATTATTTAATGGTGTCGCCGCAAAACTCCCGCCGCCTGTTGTATGAAATGGTGGACCGCGAGATCGCCAACGCGCAGCAAGGGCTGCCCAGTGGTATCACCCTGAAGCTAAATAACCTTGTCGATAAAGGCCTGGTTGATCGTCTGTATGCGGCCTCCAGCTCCGGCGTACCGGTTAATCTGCTGGTTCGCGGAATGTGTTCGCTGATCCCCAATCTGGAAGGCATTAGCGACAACATTCGTGCCATCAGTATTGTTGACCGTTACCTTGAACATGACCGGGTTTATATTTTTGAAAATGGCGGCGATAAAAAGGTCTACCTTTCTTCTGCCGACTGGATGACGCGCAATATTGATTATCGTATTGAAGTGGCGACGCCGCTGCTCGATCCGCGCCTGAAGCAGCGGGTGCTGGACATCATCGACATATTGTTCAGCGATACGGTCAAAGCTCGTTATATCGATAAAGAACTCAGTAATCGCTACGTTCCCCGCGGCAATCGCCGCAAAGTACGGGCGCAGTTGGCGATTTATGACTACATCAAATCACTCGAACAACCTGAATAACCCTATGCCAATACACGATAAATCCCCTCGTCCGCAGGAGTTTGCTGCGGTCGATCTTGGTTCAAACAGTTTTCACATGGTCATAGCCCGTGTGGTAGATGGTGCCATGCAGATTATTGGCCGCCTGAAACAGCGGGTGCATCTGGCGGACGGCCTGGGGCCAGATAATATGTTGAGTGAAGAGGCAATGACGCGCGGTTTGAACTGTCTGTCGCTGTTTGCCGAACGGCTACAAGGGTTTTCTCCTGCCAGCGTCTGTATAGTTGGTACCCATACGCTGCGTCAGGCGCTGAACGCCACTGACTTTCTGAAACGCGCGGAAAAGGTCATTCCCTACCCGATTGAAATTATTTCCGGTAATGAAGAAGCCCGTCTGATTTTTATGGGCGTGGAACATACCCAACCGGAAAAAGGTCGCAAACTGGTTATTGATATTGGCGGCGGATCTACGGAACTGGTGATTGGTGAAAATTTCGAACCTATTCTCGTTGAAAGCCGCCGGATGGGTTGTGTCAGCTTTGCCCAGCTTTATTTTCCTGGCGGGGTCATCAATAAAGAGAATTTTCAGCGCGCTCGCATGGCGGCAGCACAAAAACTGGAAACTTTAACCTGGCAATTCCGTATTCAGGGCTGGAACGTGGCAATGGGCGCTTCCGGTACCATAAAAGCCGCCCATGAAGTATTAATGGAAATGGGCGAGAAAGACGGGATAATTACCCCGGAACGTCTGGAAAAACTGGTAAAAGAAGTTTTACGTCACCGTAATTTCGCATCGCTGAGTTTACCAGGTCTTTCCGAAGAGCGGAAAACAGTCTTCGTTCCGGGACTGGCGATTTTATGCGGTGTGTTTGATGCTTTAGCCATCCGTGAACTGCGCCTTTCTGACGGGGCGTTACGCGAAGGCGTACTGTACGAAATGGAAGGACGTTTCCGTCATCAGGATGTGCGTAGTCGCACCGCCAGCAGCCTCGCCAACCAGTATCACATCGACAGCGAACAGGCCCGACGGGTGCTGGATACCACTATGCAAATGTACGAACAGTGGCGGGAACAGCAACCGAAGCTGGCGCATCCGCAACTGGAGGCGCTACTGCGATGGGCCGCCATGCTGCATGAGGTCGGGTTGAATATCAACCACAGCGGTTTGCATCGCCACTCCGCTTATATTCTGCAAAACAGTGACTTGCCGGGTTTTAATCAGGAACAGCAGCTGATGATGGCGACACTGGTGCGCTATCACCGTAAAGCGATTAAGCTCGACGATCTGCCGCGCTTTACCTTGTTTAAGAAGAAACAGTTCCTGCCACTGATACAGCTATTGCGCCTTGGCGTATTACTCAACAATCAGCGTCAGGCAACCACCACACCGCCAACATTGACGCTGATTACTGATGACAGTCACTGGACACTGCGTTTCCCGCATGACTGGTTTAGTCAGAATGCGCTGGTACTGCTTGATCTGGAAAAGGAGCAAGAATACTGGGAAGGCGTGGCTGGCTGGCGGTTGAAAATTGAAGAAGAAAGTACACCTGAAATCGCCGCTTAATGCTTTGCGGGCCGACGAGAAATGTCGGCCCGCATTATTCAGGCACTTTCGCGAATGGGTTCGATTTCATTCAGCGTATCAATTAACGGTTGCGGCTTACCAATAAGATAACCCTGCATATAATCGATCCCCAAAGAGAGCACCGCCTCGCGGATCTCTTCGTTTTCAACGTACTCTGCCACTACCCGCATTTTCTTCATTCGCGCCAGATGGCAAATCGACGCCACAATCTGATAATCCAGACTATTTGACACAATATTGCGGATAAAGCTGCCGTCAATTTTAAGCAGATCGGCATTCACATTTTTAAGCCGTGCATAGCTGGCGTAGCCGGTGCCGAAATCATCAATCGCAATCTGGCAGCCTAATTCCTGAAGATGCTGCAAGGTGATTTGCGCCTGCTTAACATTGGTCAGAGCATTACTTTCGGTGACTTCAAAAATAAGTTGCCACGCTTCAATCTGATATTTAGCCAGCAACTGACTGACTTCAACAGGAAAACGAGCCTGACATACCGAGGTTGGAGACAGATTAATAGCAAAACGGTGAGCGGGCATCTTCGCTCTGTTTTCAGCCATAAATTGCAGCGTATGCTCAATGACCCACATGTCGATACTCGACGATAAACCAAATTCGTGCGCGACCGGCAAGAAGCTATCGGGGCTGATCAGTTCATCATTCTCACCTTTCATGCGCAGAAGAATTTCATGGTAAACATCACCACGCATACCGGTAATCGGCTGGGCCATCAGGAAAAAATGGTTGTGTTCCAGCGCCTGCTGTAGTCGATTCATCATCGCGACTTTATCTTTCAATTCGCGTTGCAAATACATTGCCCCGCGACGCTGCATATTTTCCGGAGCGTTGGTCACGATGGAAAGTTCGGCGACCGTATTTAGCTCTCCCAGCAGCAGGTAGATATGATTCACTGGCGAGCGCACATAGCAGTAACTGACGCCAATCTGCGGTTGCATCGGCATGCCATCCCAAAAGAAACGAAATTGCTTGAGATGGCTATCCAGTGCGGTAATGCGCTCCTGGTGCGATTCTGTATTCAGTCGCAGCGCGAGATCGTTACCCGAAAGCTGATAAACATCTTCACCCGGTTCCAGCAAGGGTGACAGCCAGTGAGAAAGTTTTTGCTTGTATTGAATCCGCAGCATGATGCCATAGTTCTTAACCAGCATTTCCATGCCAGGGATGCGTAAATAACAAAGCGCAGACCAGGGGGCATCACGCAACGCGCGATTCAGGGCGCGAACATTTGGCAGATGAACCACCGGGTCCACATACGCAAGCCGCTGAATGCGTCTGACTACCGCTCTCTGACGGGTTGCCAGTACAGCCATATAATTGACAATAAAAGAGAATACCAGATAACTGGAGGAGGTTATGGTCAGCTGCGTGGTATAGCCAGGATAAATGGGAATGTAATTTTGATAGCTGTGGATGCTGATCATCAACACGACCGCCCAGAGCAGCGAAATCAGCTTATAACCATAGCGCATCGCTCCCCACATCATCAGGGGCAGCAATAATGACAAGGTATAATTGGTGCTAAAAATTGTGCTTTTTTCATTTAACGGCATGCATAACAGCAACAATAAAGCACCTAATGCCAGTAGCCAGAGCGCGAACTCTTTTTTGGTGACTTTGGCATCAACCTGCTGTTTTAATTGCGAATAATAGCTACGTAAATAAAATGGATTTCGCACTACCCGAATGATGAAGTAGCACAGCGGGACACCGATCAGATTACCCACCAGTAAGGCCTGATAATTGATTAAAGTCCCGAGGTTAAAAGGCATGACACCGACCAGATTTTCTCTGCTCGCCAGTAATCCTACAAATGCAGCAAACTGGAAAAGTATCAGAAACAGCGTTGCAGGAAACACAATCTGCCAGAATATACGCTGGGAAATTAAACGGGTATCACCATGTGAAACGTTGTTACGCCGGGGAGTAAAGACCCTGTAACCGCCCCAACAGAGAATGATAATAAAATTAGCCGTTAATGATAGCGTTTCGTAAAAACCCAGCTCTGCATATTTGCGGACAAAAATCCCTAAGACGATCCCTGGCAATGCCGCCCAGCTGAAAAACATCATCATGCTGATCATCAGTGCCAGAGGCAGATAAAAGAGAAAAACCTCACCGGAAGAAATATGCGCGAAAGTATTAATGTGGGCGAAAATGGGCAAGATTAAAGAAGGCAGGAACAGCGGAAGCCCCCACCATTTATCACGTATTTTTATATAAGTTGCATTCAGTTTCATAGATGCTCAGCAGAATCCCCCACATCCTGAAGGAGGTGTATTCAGACAGGCATCCCACCTGACTTCGAATGATGATTATTCATCACTATAGAGAGCATTGATTCTAAGTGTCATATGAAAGTACCAATTGATATATATCAAACAAAATAACCCTGATTAATGAATTATTACGTTTATCATGTTAATTCATCATTATTACATCATCATTGTAAATAATTAAATTAACTTCCATAACATTAAAATATGTATCCACTGACGCTTTTTTACATAACGAAGAATTGACCATTTTGTCCTGTTGTGCCTTAATGTAAGTACCGTCCACAGCGTGGGACATACTTCAAGGAACCTTTTGTGAGTCAGGCAACCAGTATGCGAAAACGACACCGATTTAACAGTCGCATGACCCGTATCGTACTGCTCATCAGCTTTATCTTCTTCTTTGGCCGTTTTATCTACTCGTCCGTCGGTGCCTGGCAGCACCATCAGAGCAAAAAAGAAGCTCAGCAATCCACACTCTCCGTCGAATCACCGGTACAACGTTAGCGGTTACATTCTCCACTTTCACAGAACATAACGGCACTTCGCTGTCGGATGCTTTTGCTGTTTGGGATTATCAAAGCGGCAGATATTCTTTCATCTTAAATTTTACGTCTTTATCCTGACTGATGTTTATCCTGTTTGGCTGCGAAATAAATATAAAATTAATATATATGTTGTAATGATATATTTTTATAAATTATTCCCTGCGTGAATTTTAATAAATTTAATCTATCCCTTTATACGCAATACATTTACTTTCCTCTTTTGATGATCTTAAATGTCTTATTTTTCGTAATGTGTATAACAAGGAATAGTGATGAAATTTAAAAAATGTCTTCTGCCTGTGGCAATGTTAGCGTCATTCACTCTGGCAGGATGCCAGTCAAATGCTGACGATCATGCTGCCGATGTTTATCAAACCGATCAACTGAATACCAAACAAGAAACTAAAACCGTTAATATTATTTCCATTCTTCCCGCAAAAGTTGCCGTAGACAACTCCCAAAATAAACGGAACGCACAAGCCTTCGGCGCGCTTATTGGCGCAGTCGCTGGCGGTGTTATCGGCCACAACGTCGGGTCTGGCAGCAATTCCGGAACGACGGCAGGTGCAGTTGGCGGCGGAGCTGTAGGCGCGGCAGCGGGTTCTATGGTGAATGATAAAACCTTAGTGGAAGGTAGACTGGCCCCCTGAATCTCCAGACAACCAATATCACTTATTTAAGTGATAGTC
>OGGR01000349.1_pt1 | contig 33615 bp, 35 predicted proteins | sample 1571321 | NCBI WGS metagenome assembly OGGR01 (sample SAMEA2582048, study PRJEB24529) | metagenome | biome: Human gut stool | place: China | collected 2011 | reverse complement strand
ATGAATAGACAGAGAGGGCATCCCGCGGGATGCCCTCTCTGTCTATTCATACCTGATGGCTACTGAAGATCGGCTGACGCGATTCCCCATCCCATCGTTGTCGCTCGCCGAGTTAGCGGATGGCGGCGCCTGCGGCTACCAGCAGCGCCAGATCATGCCTGGCGGCAGGTTGCGCCATCTCGGCCTTGTACTGTTTGCCAAACGCTGCCCACTGGGCGGGCGTCTCGGCTGCCTGCCCCAGCTTCATGGTCTCGCTGCTGGGGGCCAGATTGGGGAACCAGACATCGTACCAATGCTGGCTGGCAAATTCGCTCTTGGGTACGCCGCGGGGCGGGCGGCGCACCGTGCCGATCCGCAGCCCCTCATCGGGCAGGCGCGGGCTGCCAAGGCGAACGATAGCGAGGGCCATGACAGCGAGTTATTTCTCTTCGGCCACTTTCAGCGCCTGCCCGTAGCAGATCACCTGTTTCAGGCAGCCCGGGGTGTCGCTGAACTCGGCGCACTTGTCGATGGTGACGCCGTTGCCGCCCATGTCGGCTGCGCGGCGGCGGGCCAGGGTGCGCGCTTCACCGGCGTTGGGCACCGGCTGGTTGGCATCGGCCTGGCAGGATTCACCCTCGATGGTGCCGAGGTAGAGGTAGTTGAGGTCAGCCAGCTCATCCTGTTCATAGATGCGCACGCTACCGGGTTTGAAGTATTCGTCAAAATTCTCTTTATCCAGATTGCTGTTGAAGGCGTAGTTGGCACAGCCGGAGGCAATCAGGGGCATCATCAGGATCAGGCGTTTCATCGTCTCGTATCTTGTGTCGGTGATGAGGACAGTAGAAATGCGCAGGCGCTCCATGTCGGCATCTTGTTGAATAATGAGGGGGACATTATAGGGGCCAGCCGCCTGCGGCGACCAGCCCCGTTTTGCGCCCGGTTGTCAGGGTGTGACCCCCATCAGTCTGATATCAGCCTGATATCAAACAGGAGCCAGCCGCTGATAGAGGCTGCGGTAGTAATCATCCCCCAGCAGCTCGTCATGAGGGGCGCAGAGGCGGATCTGTCCCTCTTCCATCAGGGCAATCCGGTCCATCTGCTCCATCCCAAGCAGGCGGTGGGAGATAAGCAGCAAGGTGCGATCTGCCCCGAGCCGGAACAGCAGATCCATGATCTCCCGTTCGGTCTGACTGTCGAGCCCTTCGGTCGGTTCGTCCAGCAGCCAGAGCGGCGCATCGTGCAGCAGGGCGCGGGCGATGCCGATACGGCGGCGCTCGCCACCGGAGAGGGGACGGCCGCCGTCACCGAGCCAGGCGTCGAGGCCCGCCTCATCTTCCAGCAGATTGGCCAGTCCGACCTGGGTCAGCACCGCAATCAACTGCTCGTCAGAGGCGGTCGGGGCGGCCAGCTTGAGGTTGCCCCTCAGGGTATCGGCAAACAGATGCACCCGCTGGCTTACTACCGAGATGGAGGCGCGCAGCGCCCCTTCGCTGTAGTCGGTGAGCGGCTTGCCACCCAGCAGGATCTTGCCAGCCTGCGGGCTCCACTCCCGGGTCAGCAGCCCCATCAGGGTCGATTTGCCGCAGCCGGTCTGGCCCAGCAGCGCCAGCTTCTCACCGGCGTGCAGTTGCAGGGTGCAGCCACGCAGCACCGGCTGGGGGTTGCCGGGGTAGCCAAAATAGAGGTCATTGATCTGCAGCGCGCCAGCGGTGGCGTGGGTCTGCTCGTCGCCCCACACGGGTGCTTTTGCCTCTTGCAGGATCTCGTTCAAACGACGTGCCGAGGTGAGGCTGGTGGAGAGGTGCTGGAAAGCCCCCGCCAGCGGCATCAGTGCCTCGAAGCTTGCCAGGGTGGCAAAGACCATCAGTGCGGTAATGGGGTCGGGCGCAGCGCCCGCCACCCCATGACCGGCCAGCCAGAGCATCAGAGTCAGGGTCCAGCCGCTCAGCAGTTGCACCGAGAAGTTGGCCAGCCCGCTCACCTTGGCCATCCGGGCCTGCGCGGCAAGCAGAGCCTGTTCGGCTTGTTGCAGCTCAACCAGCGCCTTGGGGGCGGCGGCAAACATCTGCAGCTCGGCCTGACCATCCAGATAGTCCACCATCCGGGTACGCAGGGTCGATTTTTCTGCAATCAGCGCCTGACCGGGGCGACGGCCAAGGAAGTAGAACACCAGCGGCAGGGCGATCATGCCAAACAGCAGAATGGCACCCAGGGTGAGGGCGAGGCGACTGTCGAAAAACGACAGGAAGAAGACCAGTCCGGCGGTGCTGAGCAGGGCGGCGCCTATGGGGGTGATCAGCCGCAGATAGACGTGGTCCATCGCATCGATGTCGGCCACCAGCCGGTTGAGCAGATCCGCCTGACGGAAACCGGCCAGGGTACCGGTGGATAGCGGCGAGAGTTTCTGCCAGAACCAGACCCGCAGTCGGGTCAGTACCCGGAAGGTGGCGTCGTGGCTCACGACCCGCTCACCCCAGCGACCGGCGGTACGGACGATGGAGAAGAAGCGCACCCCGCCTGCAGGGGTCATGTAGTTAAAGGCATGGGTCGTCGCAACTGTCATCCCCGCCACGGCGGCGGCGGAGAGGAACCAGCCGGAGAGGGAGAGTAGTCCCATGCCGGCGGCCAGGGTCACCAGCGCCAGCAGCAAACCAATGGTGAGGCTGAGCCAGTGTTGGCGATAGAGGCGCAGAAACGGCAACAGATCACTCATCGAGAGAACCTCCGGAACGTTGGGAGAGCAGGCGGGCAAAAGGCCCCTGCCCAGAACTAAGTTGCTGGAAGCTGCCTTGCTCCACCAGCTGGCCGCGGGCCAGCACCATTATCTTGTCCATCTTGGTAAGCTGATCGAGGCGGTGGGTGATCATCAGCAGGGTCTGGCCAGCCATCGCCTGCTCAAGGGTGGTCATGATGGCGCGTTCGGAGTGGCGATCCAGACTGGCGGTCGGTTCGTCGAGCACCATCAGCTGGGTTGATTTAAGCAGGGTTCGCGCCAGTGCGAGGCGCTGGGCCTGACCGACCGAGAGGCCGCCGGCCTGATCGCCGACCGGATAGTCTAGCCCCTTCTCCATGGCAAATTCCCACGCCTGCGCCCGTTTCAGGGCATCTTCCAGCTCGGCATCGCTGGCCGTTGGTTTGGCCAGCAGCAGGTTGTCGCGCAAGGAGGCGTGGAACAGCTGCGGGTTTTGCGAGAGCCAGCCCAGTTGCAGGCGCCACTGGCTCATGTCGAGGGTGGCAAGCTCCTGCCCGTTGACCTTGAGCTCACCACGATAGGGGGCAAAGCCGAGCAGGGCGTTGACCAGCGAGCTCTTGCCTGCGCCGCTGACGCCGATGAGGGCGGTACGTGAACCGGCTTCCAAAGTGAAGTCGATGGGGCCGACCAGCACCTTGCCCTCTGCGCTCAGCACTTCAAGGCCTTTGGCTTCTACCTTGACCGGGCTGTCGGCATGGAATGGCGCTGTGCCTGCGGCCGGTTCGCTCACCTCGGCTTCGAGGAATTCAAGCAGCTGCTCGGCAGCGCCGATAGCTTGGGCCTTGGCGTGGTAGTGGGCACCCAGTTCCCGCAGCGGGGCGTAGAACTCGGGGGCGAGAAACAGCACGAACAGGCCGGTAAAGAGGGTGACCTTGACCCCATAGCTACCAAAGTTCAGATGGTCGATATAAGAGAAGCCGAAATAGACGGCAACCAGCGCTACCGAGATGGCGGCGAAGAACTCCAGCACGGCGGTGCTCAAAAACGCCAGGCGCAGCACCTCCATGGTGCGCTCGCGAAAATCTTCCGAGGCATCGCGAATGGCGTCACCTTCAGCCTGGGTACGCATAAAGAGTTGCAGGGTGCGCAGCCCCTTCAGGCGATCGAGGAAGTGGCCGGAGAGACGGGCCAGCGCCTGAAAATTGCGGCGGTTGGCATCGGCGGCGCCCACACCCACCAGGATCATAAAGATGGGAATGAGGGGCGCTGTGCCCAGCAGGATCAGACCTGCCGCCCAGTTGACCGGGAACACGGCCACCAGAATGACCACCGGAATAAAGACGGCGATGGCCATCTGCGGCAGATAGCGGGAGAAGAAATCCTGCATGTTTTCAATCTGTTCCAGCAATAGGCTGGCCCAGCTACCGGCCGGACGGCGCTGGATATAGGCAGGGCCGAGGCGACTCAAGCGAGTGAGTACCAGCTGGCGGATGGTTTGGCGCACCGCGCTGCCCGCCTTGAAACTGGCCACTTCGCGGCCATAGGCCAGAGCGGCCTTGCCAAGCGTCACCAGCAGCAGGGTAAGAAAGAACGTGATGGATTGCTCGGGCGTTGAGCCTTCGATGATAAAGCCGTGCAACAGGGTCGCCAGCAGCCAGGCTTGCGCCACCATCAGAATGCCCTGGCCAAGGCCAAAAGCGATGGATATCGTGATCCAGCGGCGACCGTGACTCGATTGCTTGCGCAACCAGCCATAGAGACGTTTTTGCGTTTTTTTATCCATTACCACCATCCTCGCGTCGAGTGGCGCAAGACTATCCTTGCCGTTTGGCCTTGGCAACCTTGTAAATTATCTGTGTTGAAAATGTTTGATTGAAAAAGCAACCGTCTGCTCAATCCTTGTCCGAACAGATTGATTTATTGAAAAAAGTGGCAAAGGCGCCATTGCGCTCGGCGGCAAAATGCATATAGTAAGAGCCCTGACGCGGGTGTAGTTCAATGGTAGAACGGTAGCTTCCCAAGCTGCATACGTGGGTTCGATTCCCATCACCCGCTCCAAATTTCAGATGCCAGGCGGGCATCGTATAATGGCTATTACCTCAGCCTTCCAAGCTGATGATGCGGGTTCGATTCCCGCTGCCCGCTCCAGCTTCAAAACAAAAAGCCCACTCCCTGCGAGTGGGCTTTTTGTTTTTCATCTGTCTTGTGCGCCGTTCGACGTCACGCTTACCGTTTCTCAGCTTTTAAGGCAAATTGCAGAGACAGAAAAGGCGCCCGAGGCGCCTTTTCAGATCAACAGCGTAGCGGGAGCTTATTCCTGCTCCAGCTCACCACAGAAACGGTAGCCTTCGCCGTGGATGGTGGCGATGATCTCCGGAGTATCGTTGACGCTTTCGAAGTGCTTGCGAATGCGACGGATGGTCACGTCAACGGTACGGTCGTGGGGCTTGAGCTCACGGCCGGTCATCTTCTTCAGCAGCTCGGCACGGGTCTGGATCTGGCCCGGGTTTTCGCAGAAGTGCAGCATGGCGCGGAACTCGGAGCGCGGCAGCTTGAACATGTCGCCAGTCGGGCTGACCAGTGCGCGGCTGTTGATATCCAGCGCCCAGCCGTTGAACAGGTAGCGCTCAACCAGCTTCTTCTCTTCGCCACCGGCAGCTACGTTCATGGTGCGGCTCAGCAGGTTGCGGGCACGGATGGTCAGCTCACGGGGGTTGAACGGCTTGGTGATGTAATCATCGGCGCCGATCTCCAGACCCAGGATCTTGTCCACTTCGTTGTCACGACCGGTCAGGAACATCAGGGCGATGTTGTCGTTCTCACGCAGCTCACGGGCCAGCAGCAGGCCGTTCTTGCCCGGCAGGTTGATGTCCATGATCACCAGATTGATGGTGTGGGAAGTGAGGGCCTGATGCATCTCGTCGCCGTTGTTGGCTTCGAGCACGATGTAGCCTTCGGCTTCAAAAATGCTTTTCAGGGTATTGCGTGTGACCAGCTCGTCTTCGACGATCAGAATGTGTGGTGTTTGCATGAGTATTCCCAGATTCTTATCAGTTAATTATCTTAAATTTAACACTCTTTGGCGTTTCAAACCGATTTCCTGACTGATCCTGAAAATTTATTACGTCATCCTGGGTATGAGAGTCAGGTCGGAATATCGCGAATTAGGCATCAGTACCGGCAAGTATCCCTGTGCCACTTATAGGTTCCCGACAAGTCTGGTCGAGCAGAGCCTGGAAAGGTCGTCCATTACGAAAGTGGCCGCATTTTATCAGTTAACAGGAGCATAACAACACTCTTTGCCGTCAGATAGCAACTTTTTAACTCTGATTTGATATAGGTCAAACCCTGGTACAGCAGCATCATACTTGGCCTGAACCGGGTTTTCGCCCCTACAAAATGTAATGGAATGTAACATGTGATTGACATGAATTTGTGGGAAAACTACAAGAAAATCTGCTTTATCGCGCCATTTGAGCCACCAGACTGGTCTGCCTTTGCCATCATCACAGCCTGGAATCCGACCAGCCAGTGGGTCACAGAACGACGCAATATGCGGCGGGAACGGGCGCTGTGGCGCCATCTGACCGTGGATTTGCAGGTGCCCGTGGTGGGGCCGTTTTGGGGATCTGACCCGGACGAACGCTGGCAGGAGTCATCGCTGGCGGTGGCGCTATCCCTGCCACAAGCCCGTCAGCTGGCTGCCCGTTTTGGCCAGAACGCCATCTACTGGGTGGAGGATGGCCAGCTCTGGCTGACACCAATATTGACGGATAAATCAGCAGCTTGTCTGGGCAATATTGAATCCTTCTGGATTGCCAGAAACCTTGCCTGATGAAAGAATGAACACCTTCATGTATCTGAAAGGAATCAAATCATGCTGGATCTCCTGCCCGACCTCTGCGATCAACATGGCGACTTGCTGCAAGTGGCCGACCCGGTGTTTCAGGATTTTGGCGGCAAGGCTCTCTTTTATGGTCGCGCCGTAACGCTTTCCTGTTATGAAGACAACAGTCTGGTGCGGGATCTGGTGATCCGCCCCGGTCACGGCAAGGTGATGGTGATCGACGGTGGCGGCTCGCTGCGCCGTGCGCTGCTTGGCGATCAACTGGCGGTCAAGGCGGTGGAGCAGGGGTGGGAGGGGATCCTGATCCACGGCGCGGCGCGGGATGTGGGCACCCTGGCGACATTGGCGCTCGGGGTCAAGGCGCTGGCGGCCTGTCCGGTCAAGACCGAGAAGCGGGGATTGGGAGAGCTGGGGGCCGTGGTCAGCTTTGCCGGTGTGACCATCCACGAAGGGGATTACGTCTATGCGGATCGCAACGGCGTGGTAGTGAGTGCCACGCCGCTGATCTGATTCAGAAGTTGAAACCGACCCCCAGGCTCAGCGCCTGATCGGCAGTGATGGCGCTGACGCCGTAGTTGGCGGTGAGGGAGAGTCTGGGTGTCAGCAGCAGGCTGGAGTTGAGCTCCAGCAGGGTGCTGGCCTTGTTGAGATCGAGATGCTTGATCTGGCTGCCGATATTGAATGCCGGAGAGAGCTGGTAGCGTATCCCCGAACTCATATTGAAACCGGATGTGCGATTCTGATCCGCCACCGCCGGGCCCGCTTCCATAAAAAGGGTCACATCATCCACCACCGGATATTGATAGCCGCTATTGACCAGCCAGAGATCAAAACTGTCGCTGTGATGGCTATGGCCATTGAGCAGCACACCCGAGTAACTTTTGACATAGAGAGACGGGTTGGATTGCGGCTGAACCACTGCCCAGTCGGCGGCCTGTACGGCCATGCTGGCGCAGGTTGCAAGCAGTGTGATGATGAGCGATTTGACCATTCGTTTCCCCTCCCTGGGTCCGGAACTGAGCCTAAGCATGGCACATGCCAGCTGGTAGTAAAGTGAAGGGAGATCACAATAAAATCCTTTGGCATGGGCGCCAGCCATGATAAACAGGCTGCCGTATTGATGGCTCTAATCATTAAGAGGTGAATCCATGAACAAGAAACTGACTCTGCTGGCCGCGCTGGCACTGGGAGGCTGCGCAATGGCAACAGGTTCCAGCATGGCTCAACTGCAAGCATCCAGCTGGCAGCTGCAAGGTGCCACCGGCGATACCTTCACCCTGCAAGTGGTCGACGGCAAGGTGGCGGGCAAGGGCGGCTGCAACCGCTATTTTGGCGGTATCACCAAGCAGGGTGACGGTGTCTTGACGCTGGGCGCCATGGGCTCCACTCGCATGATGTGCATCGGCGACGCCATGAACAAAGAGACCGAGTTCCTGCAAAAGCTGGAGAAGGTGGCAACCTACTCCATCAACGGCAACCAGCTGACTCTGAGCGATGCCAACAAGGCGGCCCTGCTCACCTTTAACGCCGTGTCTGCTGCCAAATAAGGCACGCGTTCGTCTGATTGCCCCGACCGCGCTGACAGTGCAGGCGGATCAAACGCTCTGATACGCCCTCCGTCTGGAGGGCGCCTGTTTATCTGCGATGAACCCTGCGTGGTCGTCCGCTACTGTTGTTCACTCGTCGATTCTCCAGTCAGCCCGCTTTGATGCCAGAACCTCGTATCTTCGCTTCGGTGCGTATCTTGATCATTTCAATAATTCTTGTATAGTTGAAATGAAAAGTCGCACCAAGGGGAGTGAAGATGAACAAAGAGATGGCCACCAAGGTCTTTGAATCGCTGGCATCCGGCATCCGGCTCGATGTATGGCGGCTGTTGGTGAAGGCCGGGCTGGAGGGGCGAGTCGCCGGTGAACTGGCCAGCGAGCTCGATATTGCCCCCAATACCCTCTCGTTTCACCTCAAGGCGATGCTCAACACCGGTCTGCTGTCGGTGGAGCAGGAGGGGCGCTTTCTTCGCTACCGCGCCAATATTCCCCTGATGCTGGATGTGATCGCCTACCTTACCGAGGAGTGCTGCGCCGGTCATCCCGAGGCGTGCGGCGTGATGCGTGCCGAGTCAGCCTGCTCCCCCCATGTTTTGCCTGCGCAGCCCTGCTGTACCAAGGAGTAATGCCATGTCCTCCATTCAGATTTTTGATCCCGCCCTCTGCTGCTCCAGCGGTGTCTGCGGTACCGAGGTTGATCAGGCACTGGTCACCTTCGCAGCCGACCTTGCCTGGGCCAAGGCGCAGGGGGTAGCCATCGAGCGTTTCAATTTAGCCCAGCAGCCGATGCAGTTTGCCGAGACACCTGCCGTCAGCGCTTTTCTGACCCACGCTGGGGAGGAGGGGTTGCCGCTGGTGCTGGTGGAAGGGCAGGTGGTGTTGACCGGTCGTTATCCGAACCGCAGCGAGCTGGCCCGTTATGCCGGGCTGCCTGCGCCGCAAGCGGCCATCAAGGGGATCGTCAAGGGTGGCTGTTGCTCCGGCAGCGGTTGCTGCTAAGTCGCGACGTACCACTCGGGAGAGACTATGTACCACTTTCTGACCAATCCACCGCCGTTTCTCTTTTTCACCGGCAAGGGCGGGGTGGGCAAGACCTCGCTGGCCTGCGCCAGTGCGGTGGCTCTCTGTGATATTGGCAAGCGGGTGCTGCTGGTCAGCACCGACCCCGCCTCCAACGTGGGGCAGGTGTTTGCCACCGAGATCGGCAATCGCGTCACCGCCATCGCCGCTGTGCCCGGTTTGTCGGCGCTGGAGATAGATCCCCCCGCGGCGGCCAAAGCTTATCGGGAGCGGATCGTCGGGCCGGTACGCGGCAAGTTGCCCGAGAGCGTGGTGCGCAGCATCGAGGAGCAGCTCTCCGGCGCCTGCACCACCGAGATCGCCGCCTTTGACGAATTCACCGCCCTGCTGACCGACCAAACACTGCTGGCCGAGTATGACCATATCGTCTTTGATACGGCCCCAACCGGCCATACCATCCGGCTGCTGCAACTGCCGGGCGCCTGGAGCGAATTTCTGGAGCAGGGCAAGGGGGATGCCTCCTGCCTCGGCCCGCTGGCGGGGTTGGAGAAACAGCGCAGCCAGTATGGCGAGGCGGTCGCTGCCCTGGCTGATGCTGCCCGCACCCAGCTGGTGCTGGTGGCGCGGGCCCAGCAATCCACTCTGCGGGAAGTGGCCCGCACCCACGAGGAGCTGGCCGCCATCGGTTTGCTGAACCAGCAACTGGTGATCAATGGCCTCTTCCCCGAAAGCGCTATTGCCGGAGATCCGCTGGCAATGGCGCTCTGGCAGCGCGAGCAACGGGCTCTTGCCGATATGCCGCAGGGGATAAAGGGGCTGGCGCAGGATCATATCCCGCTGCTGGCCACCAATCTGGTGGGGCTCGACAGTTTGCGTCTGCTGCTGCAATCAGAGGGGACAACCGCTCAATCCCCGACAGAACAGTCCACTGTCAAGCATACCCAGCCCGAGTTGAGTTCGCTGGTGGACGAGCTGGCCGCCGACGGTCACGGCCTCATCATGCTGATGGGCAAGGGCGGGGTGGGCAAAACCACGCTGGCGGCCGCCGTGGCGGTGGAGCTGGCGAGCCGCGGCCTGCCGGTGCACCTCACCACCTCGGATCCCGCCGCGCACCTGAGCGAGACCCTGGCAGCTAGTCTGCCCCATCTGGAGGTGAGCCGCATCGACCCCCACGCCGAGACCGAGCGTTACCGCGCCCAAGTGCTGGCCACCAAGGGGGCGGCCCTGGACGAGCAGGGGCGGGCACTGCTGGAGGAGGACTTGCGCTCCCCCTGTACCGAGGAGATTGCCGTGTTTCAGGCCTTCTCGCGCATCATTCGCGAGGCGGGCAAGCGCTTCGTGGTGATGGATACAGCCCCCACCGGCCACACCCTGCTGCTGCTCGACGCCACCGGCGCCTACCACAGGGAGATCGCTCGCCAGATGGGAAACAAGGGGCTGCACTTCACCACTCCCATGATGCAGCTGCAGGATCCCAAACAGACCAAGGTGCTGATTGTGACGCTGCCCGAGCCGACGCCAGTGCAGGAGGCAGCCAATCTGCAATCCGATCTGCGCCGCGCTGGTATCGAGCCCTGGGGCTGGCTTATCAACCACAGCTTGCAGCAAGTCGTAGTCAGCTCGCCGCTGCTGCAACTGCGGGCCGAGCGCCAGTTGCCCCATATCGAGGCGGTCGAGCAGCAACATGCCAGCCGCTACGCCGTGGTGCCGCTACTCGCCGAGGAGCCGGTGGGGCCCGATGCCCTGCGCCGCCTCTGCCGGCACCATTGAGTCGCCGCCCCGGCCCGCTGCCGGGGCGGTTTGAATTGAACCTTTTTTGAATCTTTAGAAGATGCGGGATTGCGTCGCATCGGGAGTTGTGATGTCTGCAAACTGTGATGCCAAGGCCGTGCCTGCCATCGGCTTTTTTGAACGTTATCTGACCGCCTGGGTCGCCCTCTGCATTCTGGTGGGGATTGGCCTCGGGCAGGGATTACCGGATCTCTTCAAGGCGATCGGCGCCATGGAGGTGGCCAAGGTCAACCTGCCGGTGGGGCTGCTGATTTGGGTGATGATCATCCCCATGCTGCTCAAGATCGACTTTGGCGCCCTGCATCAGGTGAAGGGCCACATGAAGGGAATAGGCGTCACCCTCTTTATCAACTGGCTGGTCAAGCCCTTCTCCATGGCCTTCCTCGGCTGGCTCTTTATCCGCGTGCTGTTTGCTGACTGGCTGCCAGCGGATCAGCTCGACAGTTACGTAGCGGGCCTGATCCTGCTGGCGGCGGCACCCTGCACCGCCATGGTGTTTGTCTGGAGTCGTCTCACAAACGGCGATCCCTACTTCACTCTGTCGCAGGTGGCGGTGAACGACCTCATCATGGTGTTTGCTTTCGCCCCGCTGGTGGCGCTGCTGCTCGGGGTCTCCAGCATAGTAGTGCCATGGGATACCCTGCTTACCTCTGTGGTGCTCTATATCGTCATTCCGGTCATCATCGCCCAACTGCTGCGCAAGGCCTTGCTGAAAAAGGGAGAGGCCCACTTTGACAGCGTCATGACCCGCATCCAGCCCTGGTCGGTGGCGGCCCTGCTGCTCACTCTGGTGCTGTTGTTCGCCTTTCAGGGCAACGCCATCATCGAGCAGCCGCTGGTTATCGCCCTGTTGGCGGTGCCGATCCTGATCCAGGTGCTGTTCAACTCAGGGCTGGCTTACTGGCTCAACCGCAAGGTGGGGGAGAAGCACTCGGTCGCCTGTCCTTCTGCCCTGATCGGTGCCTCCAACTTCTTCGAGCTGGCGGTGGCTGCCGCCATCAGCCTGTTTGGTTTTCATTCCGGCGCGGCGCTTGCCACCGTAGTTGGCGTGTTGATCGAGGTGCCGGTCATGCTGCTGGTAGTGCGCATCGTCAACGCCAGCAAACCCTGGTACGAAGCGGGGCTGAGCCGCTAACTGATGGCCGCGAACTGATGCTATCGATTTTCTATTCACTTGATTAATGAGAGACACGCAAATGAGTGCAATCACCATCTATCACAACCCGGAATGTGGTACCTCCCGCAATACCTTGGAGCTGATCCGCAACAGCGGAGTGGAACCCACTGTCATCCACTATCTGGAGACGCCCCCCTCCCGCGACCAGCTGGTGGCGCTGATCGCCGCCATGGCCATGCCGGTGCGCGATCTGCTGCGCAAGAACGTGCCCCCCTACGAGGCGCTCGGACTGGCGGAAGATCGTTTCAGCGATGATGAACTGATCGATGCCATGTTGGCCCACCCAATCCTCATCAACCGGCCCATCGTCGTCACCCCCCTTGGCACCAAACTGTGCCGCCCGTCGGAAGTGGTGCTCGATATATTGCCCGATCAGCAAAAAGGGGCCTTCGCCAAGGAGGATGGCGAGCTGGTGGTGGATGCGAGCGGCAAGCGCCTCAAGTAATCATCTGAGTACTCAAGTACGGATTGAAACAGGGCCAGCGTCACGCTGGCCCTGTTTCGTTGTGTGAACAAGTTGAAAAAGTTATTTCGGCCAATCGTTTTACCGCTTTTTCTGTGACGATGATCACTGTACCATCGCCGCCCGACCTGCCACCCGGCCGCATCTCCCCCCTGCGACGGCGCTGGCGTCACCCGATACATGCTGTCACCCGGAACGTGAATGACCCCAGGATGGGACCCGCCACTAACCTGTAGGTTTGTGGTCTGCGTGTCGCGTGGGTCGGCACCTCTCCCGCCGGATCTCCCGCGACGCCTGTCTGCAGACTTGCCATATGAAACTCCTCTCTTCATAGGTGCAAGATGACACTGTTATTGAGTCTGGTCGGTATGCTGGCCCTGATGTTTATCGCCTGGCTGGCGAGTGAAAACCGCCGAGCCATCCGCTGGCGAACCGTGCTGGGTGCACTCGCCCTGCAAACCGGTTTTGCTGCCCTGGTGCTCTATTTCCCCCCCGGACAAATCATGCTCGGTGCCATGAGCAATGGCGTCTCAGCCCTGCTCGGCTTTGCCGACAGCGGCATCCGTTTCGTGTTTGGCGATCTCGCCAGCAATGGTTTTATCTTCGCCGTGCGGGTGCTGCCGCTGGTGATCTTTATCAGCGCGCTGATCGCCGTGCTCTACCACTTCGGCATCATGCAGTGGGTGATCAGGGTATTGGGCGGCGCCATTCACCGCCTGCTCGGCACCAGCCGCGCCGAATCCCTGGTGGCCACCGGCAATATCTTCCTGTCGCAAGGGGAGTCGCCGCTGCTTATTCGTCCCTTCCTCGCCGGTATGACTCGCTCCGAACTCTTCGCGGTGATGACCTGCGGCATGGCCTCGGTAGCGGGCTCGGTGCTGGGCGGTTACGCCGGTCTGGGGGTGGATCTTAAATACCTCATCGCCGCCTCCTTTATGGCGGCGCCGGGTGGCCTGCTGATGGCCAAACTGCTGGTGCCGGAACAGCAGCAGGTGAGCGATCAGACCGAGATCACCCTCGACAAGAGCGACTACAGCAACGCCATCGATGCGCTGGCGGGCGGCGCCATGGGCGGCATGAAGATCGCTGTGGCCATCGGTACTATCCTGCTTGCCTTTGTCAGCGTCATCACCATGATCAACGCAGGTCTCACCACGGTCGGCGAGTGGTTCGGCTGGGCCGATCTCTCCCTGCAGCAGCTGCTGGGTTATCTGTTTGCCCCGGTGGCCTGGCTGATTGGCGTACCTGCCAGCGAGATGATGGCGGCAGGATCCCTGATCGGTCAGAAGGTGATCATGAACGAGTTCGTCGCCTATCTGGATTTTGCCAATATCAAGGCAGGTCTGAGCGCCCACACCCAGATCATCATCACCTTCGCGCTGTGCGGTTTCGCCAATCTGGGCTCCATTGCGGTGCAACTCGGCTCTATCGGCACCATGGCGCCGGAGCGCCGTCACGATGTGGCCAATATGGGCTTCAAGGCTGTGTTGGCGGCGACCCTGGCCAACCTGATGAGTGCCACCCTGGCCGGGATCTTTGTTTCCCTCTGATGAGATAAAACGAGGCTGCGCCAGTAAAAAAAGCGCCCGCCCCATCTGGGGCGGGCGCTTTGCTTTATGGGCAGGGTGCTAGCGATCGTTCGCTTCCCCCAGCCGTGGGTTGAGGGAGAGGATACGGGTCTTGCTGACCCGGTGGCGATAGATCTCCCGCAGATAGAGCAGCGCCTTTTTCACCGATTCGCGGCTGAGGCGAATATCGTTGATGGAGACGAACTTCTCTTTCTCGCGGATAAGCTCCCGATATTTCTTCTCATACATGGGCTTGATGGCGTACCAGTTGGTATCGAGGATCTTGGCCGGGTTCTCGAACTCGTTGAGCATGCTGTCGAGCAGAGTGTCGTTCCACTCCTCATTGCTGATCATCTCGATCACCGCCTTGTCCAGATGCTCATCGAAGCGATAGTGATCCTTGGCAAAGCAGCGCTTGATAAAGGCCACGATCAGGGTCAGGAAGTCATCGCTCAGGCAGGGGCTCTTGACGATCAGGGTGGTGAGGGAGATGTTGGCCGACGCCCCGATGACCAGTGCATAGCGCTTGAGGGTGGTATTGGGGAAGAGCCCGTTAAGGTGAGACTTGAGCCGGTTGAGATCCATATAGGAGAGCTTGTACTCCTTGGGCAGGGAGATGATCGACACCACAGAGGAGCAGTTCTTGAAGAAGTGCAGCTCGTTGAGGTGGGCCGGGTCATGGCCACTTTTCACATAGTCGTCCAGATACTCCCGATAGTTGCCCGCCTCGATGGGCAGCAGACTGATCCCCTCGATGGCCTGGGTCATCTTGTTGAAGTGGGGCAGCTCGATGGAACGGGTGAAGAGATCGTCCACATTGAGCCCCTCCTCCTTGTCAAACAGGCCGCCGGGGGGAGAGATGGACTCGGCATACGCCACCGCCACCGGCCCCGCCAGACTCATAAAGAGGTCGTTGGCATCGAGCCGAATGGTCTCGCTTATATCGATGCCCGCCCGGCGAAAGTAGTTCTCGTCGTAGTCGGTGGTGACGGCCTGGGCGGTAAGAATGTTGAAGATCTGCTGGGAGATGTACTGGTTGGCGTACTTCTCCATGGTGTTGACGTCAACGTGCTGGATCTCGCCATCGTCGCTCTCTTCGGCGTAGCGCATGATGTCGTTGGAGATCAGCATCATGGCATTCCAGGGCCTGATCCGCTTGAGCATGCTGGCATCGCACGCCTGCTCGTTGTCGAAGTGATAGGAGAAGTCCCACTCCTCGGCCAGATACTTGCACAGCAAACGCCCCGCGTTGATGTGCAGCGCTTCCGAGATCTCGATCCCCCGATCACAGATATTGGGCAGGATGCAGATGCCGCTGGTGAAGATAGGGTCGAACATAAAGTGCTCCCCGAGGGAGAGGTGCTCCTCCTCTTCTGACGGGGGTGAAAAGGTCTTGCTCATGTATGAGTACTGTTGGGCCAGCCCGAACTCGGAAGCCATGCCGGAGCCGGTGCCGCCCCCGGCACTGAAGATGTAGAAATAGAGGCGGGACTGGTTGGCCTTGATGCCGCAGGAGTCCACCAGATAGGTATGAATGGCCTGCCACTCGGAGTTGGCGAAGTAGTGGGGGCTCTTGTTGAGGATGATCTTGGCCAGATACTGGCCCAGGATGGGGGCGTTACCCGCGCCTCCCGCATGGATCTCCGACAAGTCCATCACCCGCATCTTGGCGTAGTCACGCAAGGAGCCACCTTCGCCGCTGCGATTGGAGTGGCGGATGCGGCCATCGATGTCCTTGTCCAGATCCCCCAGCATCACCATGGGCTCGATCAGAAAGACCGGTCGGGCCCCGTTGTTTGGCAGCCGCAGATTGCGCCGGATCCAGCTCACCGGGCCAAACTCCTTCTCCCGCTTGCGTTGCTCTTCACTGTTGAACTCATTGAGATAAAAGCTGCGGGCGTTGTAGACCAGCGAGGCTACATCCTGCGCGATGTTGGAGCCGCAGCGTCCCAGCCCCACCAGACAGACGGACGGAAAGTTGTGGGGCACGGCAGCGCCCGTTTCGCTCTCTCCGATGGCGGCCGGAAACACTGCGTGGCGCAGCTGTTCCAGATTGGCAAGAATGCGGGCCAGATCCCCTTCGGTGTAGTAGAGGTAACGGTTGCCTGCGTCCTGCTCATCATCCGTGCTGATAGGTAGCAGATCGATATGCTCGGTCATGAAAAAAGATCCCTCTTGGCGGCGAATGTATATAAATCAGCAGCTTTTGGACTGCCCGCTAACTCTAGATGATAAAAAGCGGGGGCGCGGTGAGAGGAGGGCGAGAGTTGTGACTGTGTGATCATGGGCACAGCAACATCCCGGAAATCTGCCGGTACTCCTCAACGGACGGATGGGGCAACGGCGCCCCATTCTCCTGAAAATGGGGAGTACCACCCTCAACAACGTGTTGACCGCGTACCGGATTATCCCGCTCTGAGCGGTCTGTTTCCCTTGTGCTGGCGTGGTGGAACAAACACGAAAAAGATTTTTTAGATTGGTTTTGGTATTTCCAATCGATTATTTGATTGGGCAGTAACTGCATTAGCGGTGTCAGATTAGGGGAGCAGGTTGGCCAACGCGCCGTCAGCCAGTCTTTACGCGGTCACACAAGGAGACACTCTGATGGAAACACTTGACCAGAAAATCGACACCATGCGAGAAGCATTTATGCAGCAGGAGCGCAAACAGGCCCACGACAAGTGGCAAGCCAGGGTCGAGGAGCTGCTACAGATACGGGGTGAGGAGAGACAACCGGAGGAGCAGGAAGAGTAGTGCTCGTTCCCGGGCGAAAGTTGAGGTAGCGAACGCTTCATATCGGCTACCCGTTATCTACCACCGATAAAAAAACCACCGACCTTTTGCAGGTCGGTGGTTTTTTTTATGGATTGCTGCCGATTGGCTGCCCTCACTTCCGGGCCTAGCTATCGGGTCAAATCCGGGGCGTAGGGACGCGACTACTTCGAATGGGTGACGGGCTCTTCGGAGAGCAACTCGTTAACGAGTCCTGTGGCTAAATGAATATTCGACTCCATCTTGTCGCCGTCCACCGCGTTCGCTTTCCACGATTCGGGGGCTTCGGGGTGTGGCCCGGAAACGGCCACCTTGCCTGTGCCATATGAGCTGATAAGCGCAGCAATATGATGGTTTTGAAAATGGGCGATAACCTTGACCTGCTCGGGGCTTGGCACCGGCGTAAATTGCGGGCCGGCCTGGTAATACATCTGGCGCTCTTCGCCAAGCCAGCTGATCGGGAAGATCCTGGCGCTAAAGTCGCCGTCATAATCATCGGATGTCGCAGGAACAAGGCCCAGTGCCGGCACAAAGCCCTCTTCTTCAGGCCAGCCGGTGGATGCCACAAAGGCACCCCCACAGATCCCGAGGTAGCGGCCACCGCTTAGCAAATAGGTTTTTAATGCCGAGCGCGCGTCTGCGGTGAAGGCCTTGAGGAGCGGCTCAACATCATCCTCTGTGCCACCAACGATAAACACTCTGGCATTATCGAGCTCTGCAGGCAGCGCCCCGATATTGGAGAGATACCTGACCGGCAAGCCCACTTGCCTGACCACATCCGCAATCGCTTTGGTGCTATCCCCATCAGAAACCGGCCCGTTATAGATCAGCGCGTACGGCTCTTGCTGCGGCTGCGCAGAGGTGGCCTCTGCCATGCATCCTGTCATTAACCAAAGGCTGATAACGCTCGCAATCCGCACGAGGCTTTTTGATACATTCATCGCTGCCACTATCCCTGTGATGTGAATCGAAGAGACTACTTATCACGATCCCGTTCTGCATGTCAGCCGCTGTTAAATGAACATTTCAAGTTAACGCGCCAACGCTGATTGGAGCTGCGTTTATCTAACAGCGAGCCAATACAGAGGAAACAAAGGAAAGAAGCTCAGCCCCGGCTTTGGGGACGCGCGCAACAGCCGTTTTCATCACTTCCTGAGTGACGCCTCTTATGGCTGATGGAGAAGGATTCTAGGGGGATATCCAACAACAAAAGAAAGTGCACTTCACCTTCACTTCACCGAGCGGGGGTAGGGTAGGCTCACGTTTTCAGTTGGAGCTTCACCCTATGCCCACCATAGTCACCCACGCCGCCGTACCTCTCTGCCTTGGGCTCGGGCTTGGCAGCCGGATCATTCCGCCGCGCCTGCTACTGGCGGGGATTGCCATCGCCATGCTGCCCGATGCCGATGTGCTCACCGTTAAACTGGGGGTCGCCTACGGCCATGTCTTTGGCCACCGCGGCTTTACCCACTCACTGCTGTTCGCCTTTGCCCTGCCCACTCTGGCCATGCTGTTTTACCGCCAGTTAAGGGCCAGCGCCGCTACCGTCTGGTCGTTTCTGCTGATCTCTTTGCTTTCCCACAGTCTGCTCGATTCCCTCACCACAGGCGGCAAAGGGGTTGGCTGGCTCTGGCCGTGGCGTGACGAGCGCTTCTTCGCCCCCTGGCAGGTGATCCGGGTCGCCCCCTTCAAGCTGGAGGCTTATCTCACCGCCCGAGGTGAGGCGGTGATCCTCTCCGAACTCTACTGGGTCTGGCTGCCGGGGGTTGTATTGATGCTGATCTTGATGGGATGGCGGGTATTGGACAGGGGGAGGTAGTGGTGGGGTTGGCAAGGGTTGTTAGAAATATCGTGGCTGAGTAAAAATCAAACCTCGGTTACCCTTTATTTATGCTCTGGCGATGTAACTTGTTTTATAGAATGATGGGTGTCCCAAATTTATTGTTGCAATAGGTGTTTAATCTTCTGAGGCATAACGCTCGCTTAAGGCGGTTACAAAACTAAACCTAAACACAACAAATGTAATAGCCATGTTCTAATCGAACTGCTGAAAAAGCTATGCATTGGAAGTCACTCTTAAAGCGTTTTTTATGCGGCTTTAATTCACTTCCCAAGCACCCATGTCACTATTTTTTCTTGGTATTCATTGTGTGAAAATTGAAACAAAGGGGCATTGTTACCTAGTGATAAAACAGAAGAAATAAAATAATCACCAGCAGCTACATCTTGAATGAGTTGAGTTAAGTGAGATTTAAATTCGCTTTCATTTATTTTTGTATCCAAGCATCCAGTTAGACCTCTGGCTAAACTGTGAGCTATTTCATTTCTAGCCTTTTTCGCAGCAATGAGTATGTTTTTTACGTCATCATTAATTGGTAATGACTCTATGCTTTGATGTAGGGGTTGGTATTTATACATTAACTCTATCACGTAATCCTCGAATTTCTGAAGATCAACCGCAGCCTTTACATTCGAATGTTTTAGTTCAAAGAATTTCGATGTATGGTCACATAATAGATCAAAATGAGTTGCAACTATCAAGCAACGTCCGAGTATTGCATGTAGTTCTTGAGTGTTTTCTGTAATTTCAAAATCATCTAAAAAGATATCTGGATTCATAAATTATCTCTGACGCATAACGTTTTAATTAAGGGGGCCGTTAAGCGTCCCGTTTGAATGATGAGTTATCCATTATGTTTTACTTTTCATCACTATTTTTAGAATCACGCCTCCTGATTCGAAGTGCAGTAATTGTAACCTGAAGTGCAACCACAACTGCTAGAAGTGCCCCCATAAGCGGGAAAAGCTTACTGAATATTGAAGTTATTGGTGAAGTTGTGACTGAATCGAAAATTTTACTGCCGATTAATGATGTAGCTAGAGCTGTAGACACACCAAGAAGAGTTGTAGCCATTATCATGGTAAGCTCTTTGCTCTTTTCATTCTTCAATGATATCTCGCTTTTTCTTTCAACAATGCTTGCTAGTGAATCAAGAATTTTTCTCGCATCTTCTCTCCGCTCAGGTATCAACATTGCTTCAAGAGCGGTAATGATTTCATCTGGTTCTGTGTTCAATTCATTGAGACGAGTAGGCTCTCGATGCTCGCGTGTCTCACGTATTAGCTCTTCAATTTTTTCGGAATATTCCGACTTTTGCGGTATATCCAAATGTCTGCTTCGTTGTAAACGCAGGGCTACATCTTGAAGAAGTGAAATTGCAGTGCATGTTGGTCGTAATGCAACTGAGTGATCACGTTCAGACGCATGTATCAAATTTTCAATCACATGTTCCGATAGTCGCTGCTTATTAATTATATAACTTTCAACAACATCCAATAGCTCATATGTAGCGTGCTTCTTACGTTCAGCAGATGCAGATGCAGTATCTTTTTTCTGTAGTCGGTAAAAGATATATGCTACGACGATACCTATAAGGATAGACAGAATTGACAGCCAGTTACTTTCTAAGAATTGTTGCATTTCGTTCTCTCTTGCTTGTGGCTAATGTTTGGTTAAAGGGCGGCCAAAAGCGAATCTTGTATGTTGGGCTAAAAATCGTAGGTTGGTGCTGAACGAAGTGAAGCCCAACGTTTACCGCGAATATATCTGAAAAGCTTTTGTACGGTTTTGCCACATCCTTGTTTATCCCGATCTGGTTGGCGCAATAATGCTCGCCTGTTGGGCTTCGCTACGCTCTGCGCCAACCTACAAAAAACCACGCTACCGCCCCTGAGTTCCAGCTCCCAGTCCGCTGCTGTTAACCTGCGAGATTGCAACAATCGCTGTCATGGCGTTCTTCCGATAGATTGATTGTCATTCGGGTATCTTAAGGGGGAGGGGGGAGCGTTGAGAAGCGTGTTTTGGCGGGAATCTGTGTTGGATCAATAAATTAGTCATCAGTTGTGCTCAATGCGAGCAAATTGGGTTGCCGTAGCGTCCCCTCACCCCAGCCCTCTCCCAAGGGGAGAGGGGATAAAGACGCAGGGAGCGGCAACAAGCAGGAAATAGAAAGGGAGCCTATCAGGCTCCCTTTCCGCGCTCACGGTCAATGGTGTTTGACTAATGCCGTCCCTTATCGATTGGTCGCCGCCTTCATCCCTTCCACAAACTCTTTCAGACGGGTCAGCATATGCTCCGGGTTCTGGTGGTGGGTCTCGATGATCTTCACCACGGCGGAGCCGGAGATGGCACCGGCGGCGCCAGCGGCGATGGCTTCACGTACCTGAGCCGGTTCGCTGATGCCAAAGCCGAGCAGGGCGGGGGGAGCGTTGAACTCGCGCAGGGTATTGATCAGCCCCTCCACCGGCATGCCGGCCTTGGTCTCGGCACCGGTGACGCCAGCGCGGCTCACCAGATAGGTGTAACCATTGCCGAGCTCCGCCACCTGTTTCAGGGTCTCGGCGTCGCCATTGGGCGGGGCGATAAAGATGCTGTCGATACCGAACTTGTCGGCGGCCGCCTTGTAGGGGGCGCACATCTGCACCGGCACGTCGGCCACCAGTACCGAATCCACGCCAGCCTGCTGGCACTTCTCGTAGAAGCCGTCAATTTTGCGCACATAGACCAGGTTGGCGTAGACCAAGAGGCCAATGGGCAGCTGCGGGTACTTGGCGCGGATGCGGCCAAGTAGCTCGAAGCAGTCATCCGGGGTGGTGTGGCTGGCAAACGCGCGCAGGGCGGCGCCCTGAATGGTGGGGCCGTCCGCCACCGGATCGGAGAAGGGAATGCCGAGCTCGAGGGCATCGGCGCCCCCTGCGACCAGCGCATCGACGATGGCTAGCGACAATTCGGGGGTGGGGTCACCCAGCATCACGAACGGCACAAAGGCGCCCTGATTGGCTTCATCCAGACGGGAGAAGAGTTGTGCGTAACGGTTCATGACAAGGTTCCTTCTTTTTCAAAAATGTCTGCCACGGTGAAGATATCTTTGTCGCCACGGCCGGAGAGGTTGACGATGAGCACCTGCTCTTTTTCCGGTTCACTGCGGGCCATCTTGAGGGCGTGGGCCAGCGCGTGGGAGGATTCCAGCGCCGGGATGATGCCTTCGGATTTGGCCAGCTCCTGGAAGGCGTCCAGCGCCTCCTTGTCGGTCACCGAGGGGTACTCGGCACGGCCGATGGCGGCCAGGTGGGCGTGCTGCGGGCCAACGGAGGGGAAATCGAGCCCCGCCGAGACGGAGTAGGACTCCTGAATCTGGCCCTGATTGTCCTGCATCAGGTAGGAGTGCATGCCAAAGAAGACCCCCTTGCTGCCGTGGCCCAGCGGCGCACCGTGCTCGCCGCTCTCGATGCCGTGACCACCCGGTTCGACCCCGATCAGGCGCACCGACGACTCATCGATAAAGTCGGCAAACATGCCGATGGCATTCGAGCCGCCGCCGACGCAGGCGATCACTGCATCGGGCAGTCGCTCTTCCTTCTCGAAGCACTGGGCCTTGGCCTCTTCGCCGATCATCTTCTGGAACTCCCGCACGATGGTGGGGAAGGGGTGCGGGCCGGCGGCGGTGCCGAGCAGGTAGTGGGCCGACTCATAGTTGGCGGCCCAGTCGCGCAGCGCCTCGTTGCAAGCATCTTTCAGGGTGGACGAGCCTGAGTGCACCGGGATCACGGTGGCGCCCATCAGCTTCATGCGAAAGACGTTGGGCTTCTGGCGCTCGCAATCCTTGGCACCCATATAGACCCGGCACTTGAGGCCGAGCAGGGCGCAGGCCAGTGCAGTGGCCACGCCGTGCTGACCGGCGCCGGTCTCGGCGATGATCTCGCTCTTGCCCATCCGCTTGGCCAGCAGCGCCTGACCCAGCACCTGGTTGGTCTTGTGGGCGCCGCCGTGCAGCAGATCTTCACGCTTGAGATAGAGGCGGGTCTTGGTGCCCTTGGTCAGATTGCGGGTCAGGGTGAGCGGGGTCGGGCGACCGGCATACTCGGTCAGCAGGGTCTGAAATTCGGCGATAAAGGCCGGATCATCCTTGGCATCGACGAAGGCCTTCTCCAGCTGGAGCAGGGCCGGGATAAGGATTTGGGGTACATACATACCGCCAAATTCACCGAAAAACGGGTTGAGCAGGGTCATGGCTTCTTCCTTGTATTAGCTAAATCGAAATATCAAAAAAGGTTGCGTTACAGAGTGCGCAGGGCGGCAAACGCGGCCGCTATCTTGTGCGCATCCTTCTGGCCCGGGGCACTCTCCACCCCGGAGTTGAAATCAAGGCCGAGGCAGCCAACTTGCGCCGCCTGCAGGGCGTTGTCGGGATTAAGGCCGCCCGCCAGCATCAGTTTGCTCTTGTCGAGCGTGGCCAGCAGGGCCCAGTCGAACGCCTGACCGGTGCCGCCGCTCTGGCTGCCTACTTTGGTATCGAGCAGCAGGCGATCCGCCGGATAGTCGAGGGCGGGCAGCGGCTCGCCGCTTTCTTTGCCGAGAGAGACGCCAACGGCCTTCCAGATCTGGCAGCCAGCGGGCAGCAGCGGACGCAGTTCCTCGATATAGGCTGCATCCTCATCTCCGTGCAGCTGCACCGCGGCGAGCCCCAGCGCATCCACCGTCTTGGCGATGGTGGCGGGCTGGGCATTGCGAAATACCCCCACATAGGCGAGCGGCGCACCCGCCATCACGGCGCGGGCGGCGGGGATGTCTACATAGCGCGGGCTTTTGGCCACAAAGATAAGACCTCCAAATACCGCGCCCGCCTGATGGGCTGCGGCAGCGTCCTCGGCGCGGGTCAGGCCGCACACCTTGTTCTGGCCCAGTACCAGTTTGCGCACCGCTGCTTCCAGATCCGGCTCGGCCATCAATGACGAGCCCACCAAAAAGCCCTTGGCGTGGTGGCGCAGATCCGCCACCTGAGCGCGGTGGTTGATGCCGGACTCGCTGATCACCACCCGATCGGCCGGGATGTCTGCGGCCAGCTGTTTGGTGCGGTTCAGATCCACGCTCAAATCGCGCAGATCCCGGTTGTTGATGCCAATCACCGGCGCCCCCAGCGCGATGGCGCGGGTCAGCTCCTCCTCGTTGCTTACCTCGGTGAGCACACCCAGCCCCAGCTCCTTGGCCACCGCGAACAGGGCGCGATACCCCTCGTCGGTGAGCACCGAGAGCATCAGCAGGATGGCGTCCGCCTGATAGTGGCGGGCCAGATAGACCTGATAGGGGTCAATCATGAAATCCTTGCAGAGCACCGGCTGCGATACGCGGCTACGCACCCGTGGCAAAAAGGTAAAATCCCCCTGAAAGAACTTCTCGTCGGTCAGCACCGAGATGGCGGTGGCGTATTTGCCATAGATGTCGGCGATGGCCTCCGGGCTGAAATCGTCGCGGATCAAGCCCTTGGAGGGAGAGGCCTTCTTGCACTCCAGAATAAAGCGGGTGGAGCCCGCCTTGAGGGCGCCTACGAAATCCCGATCGCTGGGGGTCAGCTCGCTCTGGAAGCTATCCAGCGGTTGGGCCAGCTTGCGGGCGGCAACCCACTCCTGTTTGGCCGCCACGATCTTGCCGAGAATGGTCTGGCTGATGGAGGCCATGTTCAGAAATGCATGGGGGGCAATAAGGTCTGACATCTCGTTATCCTTGCGAAACTGGCTCTTGCCCTGTGGGCGTTCTGAATGACTGCTGTGCGACATGGTGGCTGACATCATCCCTCCTGATGACCCGCTTCCTGATGGCTCAAAGTGGCGAGCTGGGCGGCGAGATCCGCTGCCTTGCCGCTCGCCAGCACCGCCAGCACCTCGGCCGCCGCGCTCTTGAGATCCTTCGCCTTGCCCGCCATCATCAGCAGTGGCGCCACATTGGCAGCAATGGCGGCGTTGTGGGCCGGGGTGCCACGCCCTTCCAGGATGGCGGCGGTGATGGCGCGGTTCTCCTCAGGCTCCCCACCCTGAATGGCGCTGACCGGATAGGTCTCGAGGCCAAAGTCAGCCGGGGTGAGCAGAAATTCGCGGATCTCGCCGTCACGGATCTGGGCCACCTGGGTCGGGCCGTGGATGGCAATTTCATCCAGCCCGGCACCGTGCACCACCATACCGGTTTTCAGCCCCAGTGCCAGCAGGGTTTCTGCGATGGGGCGCACCAGCTCGGGGGCATAGACCCCCATCAGCTGATAGGTGGGGCGAGCGGGGTTGATGAGCGGCCCCAGCACGTTGAACAGGGTGCGGGTCTTGAGGGCCTGACGCACCGGCATGGCGTGGCGCACGCCAGCGTGATACTGGGGGGCGAACAGGAAGCAGATGCCGAGCTCATCCAGGCAGCGGCGCGCCTGCGCCGGGCTCATGTCGAGCTTGATGCCCATTTTGTCCAGCAGATCGCTCGAGCCCGACTTGCTCGAAACCGAGCGGTTGCCGTGCTTGGCCACTTTCAGGCCGCAGGCGGCGGCGACCAGCGCCGAGGTGGTGGAGACGTTGATGGTGTTGAGGCCATCGCCACCGGTACCGACGATGTCGCAGAACTCATAATCCGGACGCGGGAAGTCGCGCGCTTCCGCCAGCAACGCTTCGGCGGCGCCAGCGATCTCCTCCGGGGTCTCCCCCTTGATCTTGAGGGCAGTCAGCAGGCTTGCGAGCACGATGGGGTCCACTTCGCCACGAACCACTTGGCCGAAGGCGTCGCGGGTACTTTCACGGCTCAGAGACTGACCCTGATAGAGGGTGTTGAGATGTTGATGCATGTTGGTCTCCTTACCGCACACTGCTTTCTGGACGGGTGATATGGGCGAGCGCCTGAGTCAGCAGACGGGCCCCTTCCGAGGTCATGATGGATTCCGGGTGGAACTGGAAGCCCAGTACCCGCTCATCCTGCTGCTCGATGGCCATGGGCATGCCCTGATAGTGGGCAATCACCGTCAGCTCTTCCGGTACATAGGTGGCGACCAGCGAGTGATAGCGGGCCACCGGCAAGGGGCTTTGCAGCCCTGCGAAGGCGCCGTGGCCGTTGTGCTCAATCAGGGACCGCTTGCCGTGGACGATTTCGCCTGCCGCGCCGACGGTGCCGCCGTAGGCTTCGCACAGAGCCTGATGGCCGAGGCAGATGCCGAGGATGGGCACCTGACCGCGGGCCAGCTTGATCAGATCAATCAGGCAGCCCGCCTCGTGGGGGGCGCCCGGCCCCGGCGAGAGCACCAGCACGGCGTCCCCTTCGCAGGCGGCAATTTCGCTCATGATGCGGCTGGCCGGCAGGCTGTTGCGGTAGATCCGCACCGGATAACCGAGGGAGCGGAACTGGTCGACGAGGTTGTAGGTAAAGGAGTCGAAGTTGTCGAGCAGAAAGATATTAGTCATGGCTCACGTCCTTATGTTGCTCCTGCTGGGCGCTCAGGGCTTGCAGGGAGGTGCCATGGCTGGCGGCGATGGCGGCCAGCACGGCGGCCGCCTTGGCGCGGGTTTCATCCGCTTCGGCTTGCGGCTTGGAGTCATAGACCACCCCGGCACCGGCCTGCACATGGGCCACGCCATCTTTGACAAAGGCGGAGCGGATGACGATGCAGGTATCCATCTCGCCAGCGCCGTTGATGTAGCCGACGGCGCCGCCGTAGCTGCCGCGGCGCTTGCCTTCCACCATGCGAATAAGCTCGCTGGCGCGGATCTTGGGGGCGCCGGTGAGGGTGCCCATGTTCATGCAGGCCTGATAGGCGTGCAGGGCGTCAAGGTCGGAACGCAAGGTGCCCACCACCTTGGAGACCAGATGCATCACGTGGCTGTAGCGATCCACCTTCAGTAGCTCCTTGACGTAGCGGGTGCCGGGCTCCGAGATGCGGGCGATGTCGTTGCGGCCCAGATCTACCAGCATCAGGTGCTCGGCCACCTCTTTCTCGTCCTGACGCAGTTCCAGCTCGATGCGGCCATCGAGATCCCGGTTGATGCTGCCATCGGGGTTGAAGCCGCGGCGGCGGGTACCGGCGATGGGATACATCTCCACGTCGCGGCTGGTAGCGCAGAACTTCACTGCGCTCTCGGGGGAGGCGCCAAACAGGGTGAAGCCCTCATCCTGCACGTAGAACATGTAGGGGCTGGGGTTGGTCTGTTTGAGGCGGCGATAGGCGGCGATGGGGCTGGGGCAGGGCAGGGAGAAGCAGCGGGACGGCACCACCTGAAAGATGTCGCCACGGCGGATAAAGCCCTTGAGCTTCTCTACCTCGGCGCAGAACTGTTTGTCGCTCTTGTCCACGCTCATGCCACCGGTCAGGGGCTGGGTGGTCAGCTCGGCGCTTAGAGGTTGCTGGCAAATCTGTTTGAAGTCGGTGAGCCGTTCGGTCAGGCGGGTGTATCTGTCTTCAACCTGGCTTTCGTCGCTGTCGCCGCCAAAGATGCAGGCCAGCAGTTGAGTGGTGCGCTCGATATGGTCGATTGTGATCAGGGTTTCGGCCACATAGAAGCAGTAGTCGGGGCAGTTGTTGCTCCCCTCCGGTACTTCAGGCAGGTCTTCAAATGAGGCGATGAGGTCGTAGGCAAAGCTGCCCGCCATAAACAGGGCTTCTTTACCCAACTGGCAATCGAGCTCCCGTTGCAGGGTGCGCAGCACGTCCAGCACGCTGCTCCCCTTGAGGCGGGAATCTTCGTCCTGCTCCCGATCGGAGGCCGGGAAATCGAGCTGCAATTCGCCATCTACCAGCGAGCGGGCAACCACCGCAGGCAGCCGCTCGGCCAGCAGGCTTTGCAACTGGGCACCGTTGTCATTGAGGCTGCGAACCCGCACGGTGCGACCACGGCACTCGATGCGCAGGCAGGCATCGACCAGCAGCAGGCTCTGCTTGCCCGCCTTGGAGTCGATCTCCACCGATTCCAGCAGCAGGTTGTTGGGGCGACCCTGACAGAGGCGGGTATAGAGCGCCAACGGATCGGCCACATAGGGGGCGTTGAGCTTGAGGGTATCGAATTCACCCAGAGGAAGGCGATGTGTGGCTGTCATAGTGCGTTCCCTTGCGTGTGATGCGTGTTACCGATGTTCATGACATTGAATTCCTTGAAAATTTAATTGGTCCGGGGTGGCTGGTTCAGGGGCGCCATCGCCAGGTCAGCTTGCTTGTCTGAATTCTCGGTTTCATCACAGGTCCATTTGCCGGATAATAAAAAAGCCCGCTGGGGTCAGCGGGCTTTTTCTTTGGGTTCTTAATTTGCTGTCAGATTACAGGTACAGCAACGACCACACGCCCGCATGTCAGGGAGTGTGCCACCACCAGATGGTCAGGATGGAAGTCGTTTGCATGATAAAGTCCTGTAAAAAGATGTTTGCAATGAAGTGCCTACAGAAAACGATAAAGCCGCGGCCAAGTCAAGTCGCTTTTTAGCCTTCTTTCACCGATTTGCCATGAATGGTGACCTGACCACGAGAGCGGAATAACCTGATGAGATTCGATCTTCACTGCCATACCACTGCCTCCGACGGGGTGCTGAGCCCCGCCGAACTGGTGCGCCGCGCTGCCGAAAAACAGGTCGAGGTGTTAGCAGTTACTGACCACGACACCCTTGCCGGGCTTGATGAGGTGCGCCGCACTATCGAAGCCGAGCAACTGCCGCTGCGACTGGTGAGCGGGGTCGAGATCTCCACCGGCTGGGAGCATCACGAAATTCATATCGTGGCGCTGGGGGTGGATGAAAAAAATCCGCAGCTGACCGACTTTCTGGCTGGTCAGCTGGCCCGTCGTGAGGCGCGCGCGCTGGAAATCGGGCGTCGTCTGGAGAAGTGCCTAATCCCCGGCACCTATGAAGAGGCCAAGGCGCTCGCCGGTGACGCCGCCGTGACCCGCGCCCACTTTGCCCGGGTGCTGGTGGCACGCGGGGTGGCCGACAACATGCAAAAGGTATTCAAAAAGTACCTGAGCCGTGGCAATAAAGGGTATGCCCCGGCCGAGTGGCCCGAGATGAGCGAAGCCATCGCTGCCATTCACGCCGCTGGCGGGCTGGCGGTGCTGGCCCACCCCAGCCGTTACGATCTCACCGCCAAGTGGATCAAGCGGCTGCTGGTGGCCTTCAAGGCGGCCGGTGGCGATGCCATGGAGGTCTCATTGCCCCAGCAGAGTCCGCAGGAGCGGGCCAATCTGGGCCAGTGGGCCAAGGATCACGACCTTTATATCTCGGTGGGATCGGATTTTCACTTCCCCTCCAACTGGACCGAGCTGGGCCGCCACCTCTGGCTGCCCAAAGAGGGAATGCCCGTCTGGTTGGCCTATCCCGGTCACTTTGGGCTCACCACCGAGCAACAAGCTGAGCTGCTGGCGAGTCGGTAACAGCGCCAGCGAAGCGGCCACAAACAGGTTAAGGTAGTGTCATGGGTCTTTTACCCGTGACCATACGAGCGGGCAGGTATTGCTGCCCCCATTGCGAGAACAAGCTATGAGTCAGCATTTTTACGTACATCCGGAAAACCCCCAGGCCCGTCTGATCGGTCAGGCGGTACAGATCATCCAGAACGGCGGTGTGATCGTCTATCCGACCGACTCCGGTTATGCGCTGGGTTGCCAGATGGGTGACAAGGGCGCGCTGGAGCGCATCTGCCGCATCCGTCGCCTCGACGCCAACCACGATTTCACCCTGGTGTGCCGCGATCTCTCCGAGATCTCCACCTACGCCAAGGTCGACAACAGCGCGTTTCGCCTGATCAAGAACAATACCCCGGGCGCCTACACCTTCATCTTCAAGGCGACCAAAGAGGTGCCGCGTCGCCTGATGAACGAGAAGAAGAAGAGCATCGGTATCCGGGTGCCGGACAACAAGATTGCCCAGGCGCTCTTGGAAGCACTCGGCGAGCCGCTGCTCTCTACCACACTGATCCTGCCGGACTCCGAGATGGCCGAGTTCGACCCGGAAGAGATCTTCGACAAGCTGGGCAAGCAGATCGATCTGGTGGTCAACGGCGGTTATCTGGGTGAGCAGCCCACCACTGTGGTCGATTTCTCTGACGACGAGCCGGTATTGCGTCGTCGCGGCGCCGGAGACCCGACTCCGTTTGAGTGATGTCGCTGAACCGGTGACAGTTCCTTCCGCCGAGACGGGGACTGGCGCCGCGCTACCCATCGCGAAAGTCCTGGGGCAGCCCTATCACGAGCTGCCTCAGGACCTGTTCATCCCACCCGATGCGCTGGAGGTGTTCCTCGATACCTTCGAGGGGCCGCTCGATCTGCTGCTCTACCTTATCCGGCGCCAGCAGCTCGATATCCTCAACCTGCCGATCCTGCAGATCACCGCCCAGTACATGGAGTACGTGGAGCTGATGCAGGGGCTCAACCTTGAGCTGGCGGCCGAATACCTGCTGATGGCGGCCTGGCTGGCGGAGATCAAATCCCGCCTGCTGCTGCCCAAGGCGCCGGAGCTGGAGGACGAAGAGGAGGGGGAAGATCCCCGTGTTACTCTTATTCGCCGCCTGCAGGAGTACGAGCGCTATAAGGTAGGGGCGGAGCGGGTCAATGAGCTGCCACGGGTGGAGCGGGAGATTTATATCGCCGCGGCCTTGCCCCCCGATTTTGGCGCCCTCAAGCCACTGGCACCCGATGTTTCGTTGGTTGAGCTCGCCCTTTACATGCAAAGTGTGGTAAAACGCGCGACTCATTTTGAACATCACCAGATCCGCCGCGAACAGATCCCGACCCGGGTGCGCATGGCGGAGATCCTCGCCATGCTCACCCTGGGGCAGACCCTGCGCCTTGAGCAGGTGCTGCGCGCCGAAGAGGGGCGCATGGGGGTGCTGGTGACGTTTCTGGCCCTGCTGGAGCTGTGCAAGGAGCAACTGATCTGGATCCTGCAGGCAGAACCCCTTGGCCCAATCCATTTTGCATTGGCCGAGCAGAGCGAGGAGGGCAACCGTGGCGCTGCCCACTGAACGACTCAAGACCCTGATCGAAGCGGCGCTGTTTGTGGCCGGTCGTCCGCTCAATGTCAGCGAGCTGAAAAGCAGCGTGCTGGCCGATTATCCGGTGACCAGTCGCTATGTTCAGCTGCTGTTGGCCGAGATCAGGCAAGATTACAGCTCGCGAGGCGTCGAGCTCAAAGAGGTCGCCTCCGGCTGGCGCTTTCAGGCGCGTCAGGAGTATGCCGAGGAGCTCTCGCGGCTCTGGAGCGAGCGGGCGCCGCGTTATTCGCGCGCCGTGATGGAGACGCTGACCCTGATCGCCTATCGCCAACCCATCACCCGGGCCGAGATCGAAGCGATCCGCGGGGTGGCGGTGTCGAGCCAGATAGTGAATACCCTGAAAGAGCGTGGCTGGGTGCGCAGCATTGGCCACAAAGAGGTGGCCGGTCGCCCCGAACTGCTCGCCACCACCAGAGAGTTTCTGGATTACTTTAATCTGCAGAGTCTGGAGCAGCTCCCCGAGCTGGATCCGGAGCTGCAACCCCTGTTGCCCTCTGCGGTGGACGGGGAGAACGATGCCCGGTGAATGGCGCCCAAGCGTGCCGATGTCACCGAGATATACATTTTTCAACTGTGGCGAGTGCTCCAACCGGCGTTTGTTACAGTTAACCCCGTTGCCCCTTTTACCAGTGGGCAGCGATCAACAATCAGGTAACCCCGATGAGTGAAAAACTGCAAAAAGTGTTGGCCCGCGCGGGTCACGGCTCCCGTCGTGAGATGGAGGCCCTGATCACCGCAGGTCGGGTCAGTGTGGATGGCAAGGTCGCCACACTGGGGGATCGCGTCGAAGTGAACGCCGTGATCCGGGTGGATGGTCACCAGGTCAAGACCCGTGCCGCAGAGGAAGTGATCTGCCGCGTACTGGCTTACCACAAGCCGGAAGGGGAGATGTGTACCCGTCACGATCCGGAAGGTCGTCCCACCGTGTTTGATCGTCTGCCCAAGATGGAAGGTGCCCGCTGGATTGCGGTCGGCCGCCTCGACGTCAACACCTCAGGTCTGCTGCTGTTCACCACCGATGGTGAGCTGGCCAACCGTTTGATGCACCCGAGCCACGAAGTGGAGCGGGAATACGCGGTACGTGTCTTTGGCGAAATCACCGAAGCCATGCTGCAGCGTCTGCGCAAGGGCGTGCAGCTGGAAGATGGCACAGCCAAGTTCAACAAGATCAAACCGGCTGGCGGTGAGGGTCTGAACCAGTGGTTCAACGTCACCCTGACCGAAGGTCGCAACCGTGAAGTGCGCCGCCTGTGGGAATCTCAGGAAGTGCAGGTGAGCCGCCTGATGCGTATCCGCTACGGCGACGTCAAGCTGGACCGCGGCATCCCGCGCGGCGGCTGGCAAGAGCTGAAACTGCCGGAAGTGAACTACCTGCGCGGTCTGGTCAACCTGCCGCCGGAGACCGAATCCAAAGTCGATCTGCAGCAGGATGGCAAAACCAGCCGTCACAAGCAGGCCGCCCAGATTCGTCGCGCTGTGCAGCGTCACAAAGAGATGCAGGGCAAAGAGCCGCGCGCTCGCGCCACCACCGCCCGTCGCAAGCCGCAAGCCTCTACCCGCAACTCCGGTACCGGCAGCAAGTAAGCCGATAACCCGTTGCGAACTGCGCGCCGTCGGCCAAGCAAAGGCCCGCATCAACAGATACGGGCTTTTTTATTTTCATATACTGATCATGACTTATAGCGATAACCATCAGAAATAGATATGAAAAACTGGATTGGTGATCTGATTATCGGCGTTTTTCAAGATAGTTGTCCCGTAAACCTGTTTTAAGCCGCCTGTTTTTGCTCTGGTTCGGACCGCTCAGGGGTCAGCATCACGGAGTCCAGTCTCTGCCAGTCGGGTAAGTCTGATTGGTATTGCATTTGTCAACCCGCTCTCGGTGAATGGTTACACTTCAAGTTGGTCCCCAACACCAGAACCTGATGGATACAATGAGACATCAAAATAACTCAATTGTCTCTCATATACTTTTGCAAAGTTTTTTGATCCACCTTCAATGCTTCTGCGGCTTTAACCCATGTACCGAATTGCTTTTTGGCAGCTGTTGCAAATTCCTTATGAAACGCTTTCGTTAACTCAGCCTTAGTTGTCTTGGATAAATCACCAAATGCAAACCTTGTGTCAGGACTATCCTCCTGGATAACAGGCTCGCCCAACGAAGCTAATGAGCTAGAGATTGCCAACTCTGTAGTTTGAGAGCTCAAAAAAGCACAAGACATGTATGCCAGCTTTTTTAGGTCACGCAAGTTACCTGGTAAATATGCCGAGTTAAAAAACTGGATTAACTCATTTGACATTGGAGCTTCCGCAGGCAGATTGGGGTTAACATTAACTTCCTGCCAGATTCTTTGCCAATCCGACAAAATATCTTCTCTGCATACACGAAGTGGAGGTATTGTTATTGTTAGCATGGATACACGATCAAAGAAATCAGCATCGAGTATCGTTGCCAATTGCTCAAGTGATTTATTACTCGCACAAACTAGCTCGAAGTCAGATGCTTCCTCAATGTCACTTCCAACAGGGCGAAAACTGTGATGGTTATCTTGAAGCACTCGAACCAGCTTTCGCTGAACCGAAGTTGGTAAATCTTGTATCTCATCCAAGAATAATACTTTTCCATTTGCTTCTTTCAAAAGCCCATTGCGATCCTTTTCCGCCCCAGTGAACGCCCCTTTTACGTGGCCAAACAACATACTATCAACCACTTGAGAATCTAGTCCTCCACATGCGAGCGTAACAACCTGCTTTTGCTTTACCCTACCGACAACAGTTTCAATTAGTCTCGTTTTCCCTGTACCACGTTCACCCAGTACAAGTAACGGAGCTTTGGGAACGCAAGAGAACTGCTTTAACGTTTGTAATGCATTCCGCGAATTCAACTTCGAAGTGCAATTCCCGATTAAAAATCAGGCTGCTTTCAGA
>OGGR01000341.1_pt1 | contig 34025 bp, 29 predicted proteins | sample 1571321 | NCBI WGS metagenome assembly OGGR01 (sample SAMEA2582048, study PRJEB24529) | metagenome | biome: Human gut stool | place: China | collected 2011 | reverse complement strand
GAAAGGGTAGATTTATTAATTAATAATGGTGAGATTTTAGATGAGATTGAAGGGACTTCTGAGAGAAATATTGATAGAAAATATAGTGCCTTAAACCTAACATTAAGAAATGAAATTGCTAACATAGATAGAATAGAAAAAGCAATAAAACTTATAAAAGAAAATACTTCAGCCTTTTCAGAATATAGAAGAAGAAATTTATTGAACTTAGCTGTAAATATATCCTTAGAAGAGGATATGGACAAAGCTTTAAGTGAAATAGAAAACATTTATATTAATCTTAAAAGTGAATTTTCACAAAGTAGATATTTAATGTTAGCAGCAGAAGAAATATTCTTCTCAAGAAATTTTATTAATGTTGAAGAAGTAATAATGAATACAAAGAGTGCTTACAAGTATATGAAGAAAAATCATAGATTTGAGACTAAAAGAGAAGATCTTTGCTCAGCAGCAATGATTGCTATGACTTCAGAAAATCTTGAAGAAACCTTTGATGAAATCAATGAATGTTATGATATTTTAACAGATTGCGGTTTTTCAAAAAATAATGATTTAGAATTATTAAGCAATGTGTTATCAATAATAAATATGCCTGTTGATATAAAATGTGCACAAGTAAGGGATTTAGCAACTAATTTAAAAGAAAATAAGGTTGAGTTTAAGAAATCTTATCTTCCAATACTAGGAATAGCAGTCTTTGTAACTGATGATTACAATAAGTTAAGTAAAAATGTTTTAGATGTTTCAGAGACTTTAAAAGAAAATGAAGGATTTAGATCAGTTACTGTGGATGAAAAAGCTAGAAATATTATGGCTTTAATTTTAGTGGTTAAGGAATATTTGGATAATTTAAAGGATGATTCTAAGCTAAAGATTATAAAGAAATCTTCAGATAAATCCTTAGAGGCTGTATTTGCAATTGCTTCATCTGGTAGTGTTACCATTGAAGAAGTTTTGATATAACTGTTACAGAATAATTAGGTTAAAATTTATTATATAATTAATTTATAAAGTAAAAAGTATTTTTAACAAAAATGGAATGGAAGTTTGTATTTGAGATGAAGGGCATTATCAAAGTATGAAGTTATTTTGATACATGCTCTTTTTCTTTTTAAATAAATTTTAGAATAAAAGTTATAAAATATTTAATAATAAATGGTATAATTAACTGATGGAATAATTGGGATTTTGATTTAATAAGGAGGGGAAAAATGTATAGATATGAATATGTAGAAGCACAAGCTGAAGGTTTCTTTAATAGTGCTAATCATAGAGAAATTATTGATCAATATGCCGAGAGAGGATTTAGATTTATCACTGCAATACCTACTAGTTTTAGTAGCTATGGAAGTATAAAAACCTTTGATTTAGTTTTTGAAATAGAAATAGAATAATTATATTATCAAAATTATTGATAGCATAAGTAAGATAAAGGAATCTATAATAAACACTTTAATATAGATTCCTTTATTTGTATAATTACATCCAAGTTATTTTAGCTTCTTTTCTTGGTACAGTTCTTTTATATTTAACTTTAGGGTAACCAATAACCATACAGTTTACTAAGGATTCATTCTCTTTTAAGCCTAAGAATTCATTTATTTTAGGGTTTACTTCAGAGGCTCTTTGTAAAAATCCACTAAAATATGTTCCAAGTCCTAAAGCATTGGTCATAAGCTCCATATTAGATGCTGCAAGAGAAGCATTTACAGTAGATTCTGATTTAACAATTATAAGTGCAGGAGCTTTAAAGAATAGTTTATCTTCACCATTTGGATCTTCTAAGAAATCATTATACATTTTAATCCACATATAACAATATCTCTTTATATTTTCAGGAGTAGTTTCTTTATTTAATAAATTTTCTCCTAGAGATTTTAAGGTTTCTAGAACTATTTTTCTAAGTTCTTGAATCTTATCTTTTACAACAACATAAGAAACATTTTGAAGATTACTACCTGTTTGAGTAAATCTTCCTGCTTCTATTATTTTTTCAAGTTTTTCATCTTCAACATCTCTGTTTTGGAAAAGTCTTGTACTTCTTCTGAACTTAATAAAATTTAAAAGTCTATCTGAATCTATATCAAAACTTTCTTTCTTATATTCTTGAATTTTACTCATATCGTAATCTGAATCTGAAACAGCTTCCTTAGGACAAATAGCAATACAGTGTCCACATTCTATACAACTTTTATTTTTTATATGGGCCTTACCATCTACCATTTCTATATCACTAACTATACAGTCTTGCATACAAAGAGTACAGCCTATACATTTACTAGTATCTACATTCATCATAATAAATCAACCTACCTATCTAATAATTTATATATCTAAATAAAATTATAGTAATCATGAATTTTTAAGACAAGTACGCAATATTTATTTAGTTACTTACAAAAAGTTAAGTATTGAAGTTAATTTTATTTAATTTAATATTATATAATTTATAATGGATTTAAAGTAAATAAGACTTTAGAAAAGTGGAAGTTATTTGTATAAATGCTTTATTTAAGAAGAAGTAAAATAGACTATTAAGAAATATTATTATGTGATATCATTAAGCAGTAAAATAAATTTTAGGACCGGTGTTATATGAAAAAACATAATAAAAGGAAGATTAATGAAAAGCATATAGAACACGCTTTAAAGGTTTTAAGTGGTAAATGGAGATTAAAAGTTTTATGGGAAGTTTCTAGTTATGAAAACATAAGGTTTAATCAGCTACAGAAAAACGTGGATGGAATATCTAGTCTTATGCTAACAAGAGTTTTAAAAGATCTTATAGATAACAAACTTGTTATAAGAACTCAATTTAATGAGGTGCCTCCCCATGTTGAATATTCTTTAACTGACTTAGGGAGAAGTCTATGTCCTATAATAAGGCTTTTAGAGGATTTCGGTAAAAAGACATTAGAATAAAAAATATAAAAAATCAAAATTTACTTAAAATACAGTTTAAAATTAAAGTTTAAAAGAGGAGTTTTAATATCCAAATTAGGTAGGAATATTAAAACTTCTTATTTTTTTATTTAATTTTCAATCTTTAAAATTTACTTATGAAATATAATTTGAATAGGAAATAAAATATGAACAAATTGTAACTAAATGTGGTACAATTTTTATAGAAGTATATTTAAAATAAGCAAATAAGAGTTTGAAAGAAGGAGAAAGCCTTGGAAGTAAATAGTATAAGAAAAACTTTAAAAAAGGCATTACCACCAACTATTTTATCTATGGTTTTACTTTTAGTAAATTTAAAGTTTTTTGGATTAAGTAATATAATTATTGCAACTTATATGACTTTAACATTTATAAGGATGAGGACATATCTAATAATTGAAAATAATATTTTTAAGCCCTTATTTATACAATTAGCCATAGGGATATTAGCATCTGTTGCAAGTATGGGAGGACTTTTAGAGGTATTAATAAACTTTTTTGGAATAATAACATTGGTTTATTTACTTACAGATGAGTATAATCCGGATAGTTATTTTCCTTACTTAATGGCCTTCGTTCTTCTTCAAATGTTTCCAGTGAAATTTGATCAAATTTATAATAGGCTTTTAGGAATTTTTGTATCATATTTAATAGTTTATTTAGCTTTAATGATTGTATCACCTAAGGGAGAAGATAATAAAATTCAAGAACTAATAAAAAGTGGATTTGAAAATATTCATTCTCAATTTAAAAATCTTTATTATGATGATATAGATAAAGTTAAAAGTGAACAGATAGAGCTTTTTGATATTTGTAGGGAGCTTAATAGATTTGTGTACTCAGGTGGAAGAAGAAAGTACTATCAAATTATGATTGCTTTCCAACATATAAATAATATTATACATGATCTAAAAAGTTCAAAGGAAATAATTGAGGAAAATAAAAAGGAATTTAAAAGGTTTTATAAGTTATTTAAATATCTTGAAAATAATTTTAATGATTATAAATTATGTAATGAAAAGTTAGAGGGATTTAAAAAAGAATTTAAATTCCACAATAAAAATCTTACTTTTTATACAAGTTTAGTTTTAAAATATTTATCAGAATCTATAGAACATTTGAATTATCATAGATTTAACTTAAGGAAGTTTTTAAACTTTAAAAATAACAAGGATTATTTTCAAGTTTATAGTAAATATAACTTTAAACTTAATGAATTTAAACTTAGATTTGCTATAAGAATGTCAGTTATAGTAACTTTAGCTTTTTTCGTAATTAGAAGATTTTCCTTACCAAAGGGATATTGGTTACCAATGACAGTCTTTATTTTAGCTCTTCCTTTTTATGAAGATAGTAAAGCAAGGGTTTACGCTAGATTTAGAGGAACTATTTTAGGAGTCATAGTAGCATTTTTACTATTTTCTGTTTTTAAAGGACAAGAGATGCATTTTGTTATAATTTTAGTTACAACATTTTTTATGTATGCTTTTAAAGATTATGCAACAATGAGTATATATGTAACTTGTTATGCTTTGGCCATAACTACCATATCTATGAGTGATGGGGAAGCGGTTATATTAAGACTATTATATACAGGAATCGCTGCTATAGTAGTATTATTTGCTAATAAATTTATTCTTCCTAATAAAAATCATGTTGAACTTATAAATATGGTGAAAAGGTTAATTGATTTAGATAAGGTTATGATCACTAAAGTAAGAGAAGCACTAGAAAAAGATTTTGATGAAATGGAATTAAGAAGAATTATTTATTCTTCATATTTAATTAGTGGGAGAATACAAATGCATACAAATCCTAGTGATGAAAAAGAAGATAAAGAAATTAAAAAGTTTATGCTTTCAAATAGTGAATTTACAACTTCAATTATAAACTATGCAGTTGTTTTAAGTAATTCAAATAAAGGAGCCTTAGATTATGAGTATATAAATGAGGGTATAAGTTTAATTGAAGAAAAATTAAGGAGTTTTAAGGAAGAATTTTTTTATAATCCTAATTATATAGGAAGCTTTTGTAAAAACATTCAATTAATAGACCATGAGGATAATTATAAGAATTATTGTTTAATTAAGTGTGTAGACAGGGTTTATAACCTTGAAAAGAATTTAAATGCATTAAAGAGAACAATAATAAATTAAGATAATAATTTTAATATTCAACTTAAAAAATCCTTTATTTTAAAAATAAAATTAACTTTTTACTTAACTTAACATATTTAATCATTTATATGCATATATAAATAATAGTTGCTTAAATTTTATCTTTAGGTAAGACTTAAAGGAGGAGTAGAGATGGAGTTAAAGTTAAGATGCAATTATAAGGAAAGTAATGATGAATTAAAGCAAGTTAAAGAAAAAAATCAAAGTGCAGATGCTTTTTGTTTTAATTGTGAAAAAGGTTTTAGTGTAAATGATGGAGGATACTTCATAGTAGATGAACCATATTGCTCTTTAGAATGTGTTATAGAGGCAATAATAAAAGAAATAAATAGTGAGCTAATGATTAAAAAGAGGGATAGAGATAATATTGATCTAAAATATTTATATAATAGTTCAGCTAAGAAAAATTTACTTCACTTAAAAAATCATTATAATTTAGACTCTACTCAAAAGGAAAGGATAATAGAATTTACCAAAGAAAAGGGAGCAATATATTTAGTAGAATTTTTAGAAAAAGTTTTATATGATGATTAAATTTTAAATAATATATTGGTTTTAAGTAATGTTTTAAATTAGAGATAAGATAATATATGTATATAAAATATATGGATTAGAAAAGTGCGTAACTATTAGTTATGCATTTTTTTATTAATTTTAAGGTGAAAACTAAACTAACAGGATATTTAATTAATTTAAAATCGTTAAGCTTGTGTAAAGGAAGTAGTGATATAATAATTGGAATGCTAAAATATTTAATGTATTTACATAAAAATTAAATTTTAAAAATGTAAAATAAGGAGAATATTATGATAAAAGTACTACTTGTTGAAGATAATATAGAGATTAGTGAAAATATAGTTGAGTATTTTAAAAATGATGTGGAGATAGAATGCGTTTATGATGGATTAGATGCTATAGAATATTTAAATACATATTATTTTGATATAGTCATATTAGATTTGATGCTGCCAGGAGCTGGAGGTATGGAGGTATTAAACTTTATTTCAAAGAAGAGGCTAAATACAGGGGTTATAGTTTTAACTGCAAAAGAAGAGCTTGGCGATAAGCTTAGAGCCTTTAATTTAGGAGCTAATGACTATTTAACTAAACCTTTTTTTATGGAAGAATTAAAAGCAAGGGTAAATGTTATACTTAAAAGCTTAGGAAAGATAAAAGATTCAAACATACTTCAGTTTAAGAGTATGGAAATAAACATGAAGACAAAGAAGGTTTTTATAAATCATAAAGAATTAGAATTAAATGAGAAATTATTTAATCTATTAGAATATTTAGTAATAAATAAGGGAGTTGTACTTTTTAAAGAGCAACTTTTTGATAATATATGTGGATATAACAGTGATGCATCTACAGAAATTATAGAAGTTTATATGAGTAGACTTAGAAAACAATTAAGCCCCTTTGGATATGATAAATATATAGTTACTAAAAGAGGAATGGGATATTTAATAGATGAGAGCATAGAGGATTAGAAAATGAAGAAAAAAGATATATTCTTTAAAACAAAGAGAAGTGTAACTTTAATTAGTGCAGGAATAGTTTTTTTCTGTCTTTTAATATTTGCAATTATAACCACAACTTTATATACATCTAGAGTATTTGTAAATGTTGATAATAGTTTACTTCAAGAGAAAGAAAAGGTTCAAAAAGTATTAATTCCTAATCCACAGGATAGACAATTTTTTGAAATTGGTAAAAATGTTTTACCTCCTACTCCTCCTAATATTATATCTATTTTATATAGAGGAGATAGGGTTTTATCAATGAATCCTAATCCCTATTTTGATGAAGATAATTTACCAAGTTTAGGAGAAGAATCTAAGAGTAAGGTAGAACAAATAACCTTTAAAGGCTATAAGTTTAGAGGAGTTACCATATCAAGTAGAGATATAAGAGTACAATTACTTATTAATATTGATTCTGAAGTTCAATCAATAAACCAATTAATAAAAACCATAATAATGGCTTTAGTAATATTAATAGGAATTGCATTAGTTTTATCATACATTCTTTCTTCAAAGGTAATAAAGCCTATAAAGAAAGCTTATGACAAACAAGTATTTTTCGTTCAAGATGCATCCCATGAGATGAAAACACCTTTAGCTGTTATAAAAGGCAAATTAGAGCTTTTAGCAAATTCTTGGGACGATAAAATAGAAGATCATTTTGAACATATTTCTAAAATGATGAGTGAAGTTAGAGATCTTGAAAAGCTAAATAGTGACTTATTATTATTATCAAAGGAAGATATAGATAATAGCGTAAATATAGTATCCTTTGAGCTAGAGGAGTTCATAGAAGATTTAAGTGAGTTTTATGTTGATTTAGCAGAAGTACAGGAAAAGAATTTTATTGTAAATAGACCTCTTACTCCTGTAATAGTAAAGTGGGATTATAGTAAGGTAAAAAGAATGCTTATAATACTTCTTGAAAATGCATTTAAATATACAGAAGAGGGTGGTAAGATAAGCCTATCTTTTGAGGAAGTAAATAAAAATATAAAGATAATAGTTTGTGATAATGGTATAGGAATTAAAGAAGAGGATATAGGACGTATTTTTGATAGGTTCTTTAGAAGCGCAGATGTTAGAGGAAAGAATATTAAGGGTAGTGGAATTGGATTAAGTTTATTAAAATCTATTGGCAAGACCTTAGGAACAGATATAAAGTTATATTCAAAATATGGTATAGGAACAAGATTTGAAATTACAATACCTAAAATATTAAATTAATACTTAACAAAATAATTAGGAAAATTAAATTTTAAAATAGTAGTTTTATTAAAACTAAGAAAATAAAAACTTATAAATATTATGAAGATGATAGCTAAGTTAGTTTTTGATCAATTATTTAGATTAGCTCTTTTCTGATTATATTTATAAGTTTTTTTTGTTTTTCAGAAAAATATTTTTATAAGCGTTAAGGAAGTATTAAGGTTAACTATTTAAAATAGATTTTGATGAGAGATTGGAGGTGAACTTAGTGAAGGAGAAAAAGTTTAGGCATGAGATTAAGCATTATATAAATTACTCAGATTATAGAGCAATTAAAAATAGATTAATGCATATTATGAAAATTGATGCAAATGCTAGTGAAAATAATGAATATAAAATACGAAGTATTTATTTTGACAATTTAAATGACAAGGTTCTTATGGAAAAGATTAATGGAGTAAATTATAGAGAAAAATTTCGTATAAGATTTTATAATGATAATCACTCTTTTATTAAACTAGAAAAGAAATCTAAGATAAATGGATTATGCTCAAAGGATAGTGAGTTAATAAGTAAAGAGGAATGTGAAAAAATTCTTAAGGGAGATATAGAATTTTTAAGATATAGTAATAAACCTTTATTTATTGAATTTTATTCAAAAATTAAGGGGGATTTATTAAAGCCTAAGAGCATAGTTGATTATGTAAGAGAAGCTTATATATACAGATTAGGAAATGTGCGTATAACCTTTGATAAAAAAATAAGAACAGGAATATACAGCACTAATATATTTGATAGTGAAGTACCTACAATAGAAGCCATAGATAATAATATAGTTGTGTTAGAAGTAAAGTATGATGAGTTTTTACCAGAATTATTATTCAAACTAATGAGCGTAGAGTATCAGCTATTTCTAAGTATGCAGCTTCAAGAATATATGGATAAGCTTTTTATAAGGTTTGCTTAAATTAAGATAAATCAGAAAAACATGTAAAAAATACATTAGTTTAAAATATAGGATTAAATTAGGAGGATAAATAAATGAGCAATCAAGCAGTTAATTTTAGTGACATATTTAAATCAAGTTTTGTTGATAAAATGACATCTATTTCATTTTTAGACATGTTTATAGCAATGATCCTTTCTTTTGCAGTAGGGTTATTTATAATGCAGGTTTACAAAAAAACATTTAAGGGAGTTATGTATTCATCAACTTTTGCAATGTCTTTACTGGCACTTACATTAATAACTACATTAATTATACTTGGAGTTACTTCTAACGTAGTTCTTTCACTTGGTATGGTTGGTGCACTTTCTATAGTTCGTTTTAGAAGTGCTATAAAAGAACCTATGGATATTGCATTCTTATTTTGGTCAATAAGTGAAGGTATAGTTTTAGGTGCTGGACTTATTCCTTTAGCTATTTTAGGTGCCGTTTTTATAGGAATAGTAATGGTTCTATTTGCTAATAAGAAAACAACAGATAATCCATATATATTAGTGGTTAATTGTAAAAATGATATTAGTGAAAATAGTGTACTTAACATACTATCTAAAAATGTAAACAAATATTGTGTTAAATCAAAAACTATTTCTCCTTCAAATGGAATTGAAATGACAATAGAAGTTAAGTTAAAGAATATAACTACATCCTTTGTTAATGAAGTATCAAAGATAGAGGGAGTTTCAAATGCTGTTTTAGTTAGCTATAACGGAGATTACATGGCTTAAGCTTTAGTTTATATAGATAAATACAAGTAGGAGAGGGTAAATTTATTCTCTCCTATTTTAAATAAATTGAATTTTTGTAAGGAGGGTGAGTTTAAGTGATAAATGAAAAGGCAAGTAAATATATTTCTCTAATAAGTATTTCCTTAGCTGTCATATTTGTTTTTGTATCCGTATTTGCTTTAAAGTCATTTAATTCTACAGAAGCACTTAGTACTAGTGGACAATCTTCTACTATTGATACGGTTTTAAATAAAAATATTATAACTGATATAGATATAAAGATAAAAGAAAGTGATTGGGAATGGTTAATTGAAAATGCTACAGATGAGGAATATAGAAGTGCAGATATAACTATAAATGGAGAAACTTTTTATAATGTTGGGGTTAGACCTAAGGGAAATTCAAGTTTATCCTCTGTTGCAAATGATGATACAACAGATAGATATAGTTTAAAAATAGATTTTGGACAATATGTTGACGGACAGACCTATCATGGAATAAGAAAACTAGCTTTAAATAATAATATATCTGATGCCACTTATATGAAGGAAGCAATATCTTATGACATATATAATTTTCTTGGGATTCCTACTCCAGAGTATTCTTATTCAAACATAAAGATTAATGGAGAACAGTGGGGATTATATTTAGCATTAGAAGTAATTGAGGAGAGATTTGTTGAAAAAAATTATGGTGAATTAGAAGGTAATTTATATAAACCTGAAACTATGGGAGTAGGGGCTAAAAAAGATGAAGGAAATAAAGATGCCATGCCTGATATGAAAAATAATCAAGGAAAAGAAGGGGGAATGATGAATCCACCTAATATGCCTAACAATGAAGGAAATAATAAAGAGGGTAATAAACCTATGAATATTCCTAATGAAAATCAAAATATGGCTGGCAATATGAATAAAGAAAATGCAGGAATAGGACAAATGTCTCCTATGATGGGAGGAAAAAATAATGAAGGTGCTGATTTTAAATATATAGATGATAATATTAGCAGTTATTCTACTTTAAGAGATAGTGCAGTATTTAAGAGTACAACGGATGAAGATTTTGAAAATGTAATTGAAATGATGAAAAGTTTAGAAAATGGTAGGGATATAGAGAAATATTTAAATGTTGATGAAGTTCTTAAGTACTTTGCAGTAAACACTTTCTTAGTTAACTTAGATAGTTATTCAGGTGGAATGTATCATAATTATTATCTTTACGAAAATAATGGAGTTTGTGAGATACTTCCATGGGACTTAAATTTATCCTTTGGAGGATTTGCCACAAATAGTGGAAGCAGAGCTGTAAATTTCCCTATTGATTCTCCTGTTACAGGTAATTTAGAAAATTTCCCTCTTATAGGAAAACTTTTAGAAAATGATGAATATAAAGAGAAGTATCATGAGTATTTAGAAAAGATAGTAAATGAATATTTTAAAAGTGGTATTTTCATTACTACAGTTACCAATAATGATAAGTTAATAGGAGATTACGTAAAGGTTGATCCTACAGCATTCTATACTTATGATGAATACAAAAATGCCATTAAAGAGTTATTAGTTTTTGGAGAGGATAGAACAAAGAGTGTAGAAGCTCAGTTAAATGGAGAGCAAACATCAACGGAATATGGAAACATTGAAACTTCATTAAATTTAAAAGCCTTAGGTGAACAAAATATGGGTGGAAAAATGCCTAATGATAAGATGAATGAAGAAAACTCAGTAAATAATAATGAAGAAAATAATAATGGACAAGCTATTCCAGAAGGTGGAAGACCTTTTAATGGAGGAAACATGGGAGAAGCTCCTAATAATATTAATAATCCTAATGGTAATATGGATAATAAAATACCTAATATAGGAAACATGCCTACACAAGAAAATATACAAGAGGCTATGAAGATATTGAATAACAGGGACTATTCAAGCTTAAGCGAAGAGGAAAAGAAACAATTAAATGATTTAGGAATAAGTGAAGAAAATATAAATATGTTTAATAATATTCCTAAACAAGTAGAAAGAGGAGAAGTTAGAGAAACCTTTAATAAAACATATTATGTAATATTTGGAGTGGTTCTTTTAACACTATTAATTTCCCTAGTTTTTGTAACAAAGTATAAAAGAAAAAGATACTAAGTATATTAAAAAGCTACACATAAATGTGTAGCTTTTTCTTTTAGGAACATATAAAAATAAAATTACATATTATATAACTAAAGTATTTTTATAATAATTAATTATCAATTGATAATATAAATTATATATGTGCCTTGATTTTATATGTTTTATTTAAGTTTTAATATATTAATTGATAATATTAGGGGGATAAATATGGAGTCAAGATATTGTGAAGCTAATAAAGTAACAATTATATCTATATTATGGAATATAGTTTTAGCTATAATCAAAATATCAGCAGGTATAATAGGAAAGTCTAATGCTATGATAGCAGATGGTGCACATTCAGCATCAGATATTATAAGCTCTGTAGGAGTATTAATTGGAAATAAAATAGCAAGCATACCAAAGGATAAGGGACATAATTATGGACATGAAAAAGCTGAAACTTTAGTATCTTTTTTATTAGCTATCCTACTAGTAATTTTATCTATAAAGATTGGGTATAATGGTGTTTATTCACTTTTTCATTTAAATGAAGTCCAAATTCCAACTGCCTTTCCTTTAGTTGTATCAGTTATATCTATTCTTATAAAGGAATATCAGTATAGAATTACTATTAAGGTAGCTAAGAAGACAAATTCACCGGCATTAAAGGCTGATGCATGGCACCATAGGTCAGATGCTTTATCCTCAGTTGCAGCTTTTATAGGAATAGGTGGAGCTATTTTAGGGTTTAAATCACTAGATTCCATAGCATCAATATTTGTTGCTCTTTTTATAGCAAAGGTAGGAATTGAAATTTTAATAGGTTCAGCAAATGAGCTTATGGATATTTCTATTGATGAGGAGAAGGAAAAGGAAATAAAAACTATAGTAGATGAAGTTGAAGGAATTAAGTCTTTAAGAGAGATTAGAACAAGAAAGTATGGGGCTATGGCTTATGTAGATCTAGTAATATGTGTTGATAAAGATATTTCGGTTTTTGAGGGGCATAGGATTGCTAGTGATTTAGAGAATCTAATATTAAAAAAAATGAAATTTATTAAAGGTGTTAATATTCATGTTGAACCTTTAATATAACTTTAAGATTTATATTTATAAAGTAATTTTAATAAGGATAGATAAACTATTCTTATTTTTTTATATTTATTTAATATGTGGTAACTAAAAGTGCCTAATTGTTTAAATTAATACAAGTTGCTAAAATTAAATTAACTTAAAAGAGAATAATGTATTTTAAAAGAGATTTTAGGATGAATTTATATAAAAATTAATATTAAAAGTTTGGAGTGAAAAGAATGAATAAATATGAATATATTATAATAGGATTTGGAAAAGGTGGGAAAACACTTGCTAATTACTTAGGGAAACTAGGTAAAAAGGTTGCTATAATAGAAAAATCAGATAAGATGTATGGTGGAACATGTATAAATGTTGGATGTATTCCTACAAAAACTTTAGTAAATAAATCAAAAGTGTCCTTATATAAAGGGTTAAATACCTTTGAAGAAAAAGCAAGAGAGTATAGAAAATCTATAGAAGAAAAAAATGCTTTAATAGAAGCTTTAAGGGATAAAAATTATAATATGCTAAATAATAATGAAAATGTAGATGTATTTAACGGAACAGCTTCATTTATATCAAATACAGAAATACTTATTAATAGTGAAAAAGAAGATATAATTTTAGAGGGAGAAAAAATCTTTATAAATACAGGGGCTACTACTATAATTCCTAATATACAAGGAATAAAAAGTAGCAGTAAAATATATAACAGTACTACCATAATGGAATTAAAAGAATTACCAAAACATTTAGTTATAGTTGGCGGTGGATATATTGGATTAGAATTTGCATCAATTTATGCAAGTTTTGGCTCAAAAGTAACAGTAATAGAGGACTTTGATAGAATTGCTGGTAGAGAAGATGAGGATATTTCTAAAAGTATAAAAGAAATTCTAGAGAAAAAAGGAATTGAATTCTTATTAGGATCAAAAGTTAAATCTTTTGAAGAAATACATGGAGAAGTTGAAGTTTCTTATGAAAATAGCTTAGGAGAGTTAAATAAAATTAAAGGAGATGCAGTTTTAATAGCTATAGGTAGAAAACCAAATACTGAAGAATTAAATTTAGAGGCTGCAGGTGTTAAAGTAACAGAGAGGGGAGCTGTAGCAGTTGATAATAAACTAAAAACAAATGTCCCTAATATCTGGGCTATTGGAGATGTTAATGGTGGTCCTCAATTTACATATATATCTTTAGATGATTTTAGAATTATAAAAGATAATTTATTTGGAGAAGGAAAGAGAAGTACTGATGATAGAAAATTTATTCCATATTCAGTATTTATTGAACCAAACTTATCTAGAGTTGGATTAAGTGAAAAAGAAGCTTTAGAAAAAGGCTTTGAAATAAAAACTGCTAAATTAGAAGTTAATACTATACCAAGGGCAAAGGTTATTGGAGAAACTGAAGGAATTATGAAAGCTATAGTAGATGTAAAGACAAACAAGATATTAGGTTGCACACTTTTATGTGCAGAATCAGCTGAAATAATAAATATAGTTACCTTAGCCATGAAAGCTGATGAGGATTACACTTTCTTAAGAGATAATATATTTACTCATCCAACTATGAGTGAGGCTTTAAATGATTTATTCTCATTAATTTAGTTAAAAATTATAAGTTTGGTATTTAAAAAAGTGGATTCTTAAGGAATCCACTTTTAATTTTTTATAAGTTCATACTAACTTAAAGATGTTCTTCCAATAGAAGTATTATCAGATTTTCTATCTCTTAAAGCAAGAATTGGATTTTCTTTTGTTTCAAATCTATAATCTTCATTATTTTTTGAAATAAAATCAACTATGACCTTATGACTTGGAACATCTTCAACATTTTTATTAACTTTATTTTGGAATTCATGGAATGATGAATCAGGACCTAATTTACTTACATCAACGTAATCATCTTTTATAGTTGTATTATTAACAGTATTATCTAATATATCTCTAACATAAGATATATTTTCTCCAAGTGTTAGAAGTTCTGGGAATTCACCATTTGGAATAACTTCTTGCCATTCTTTATTTTCATATTTTTTAAGAAGATCACAAGCTTTATGTAATTGAGTAACTTCCTGAACGAAGCATTGTTCCCATAGTCCTTTAATATATGGATCAACTTCAGAATTATAACAAGAATAATACAAATATGCTTCAGTGTATTTATGCATAAGTAGATTTTCAAGCCATGTACAGTTAGGATCTAAAAGACTTCCATAGTGAGAAACGTGTTGTTCTTCTATTAATCCTATTTCTTGATAAAGATTTCTTCCAATATCACTAGTATAGAAACCTGCTATATTCATGTAATAATTCATAGTTTGTTGCTCTGCCGCAGTAATTATTGATATATCTAGTTTAGTAATAAGATCTGCTGTTTTAAAGTCAACAAAGTTTCTTATGTTATCATTAGGGCATCTATGATGAGCAATAGTTGGTCTACCTGGCATAATTTCTGTATAATGTCCAACTAGATTTTCTGCCTTTGTCCCTTCTTCCATAAATAATAAATCTGAATATCTATATAAATGGTCAAAATCCTCAAGTAATGCAAAATCTAAAGCTTTTTTAACATGTTCATTAGGTTCACGCTTTGCAAGTCTAGCAGTTAAATCTACAGCTAGTTGTTCATAACTTATAGTAGTTTCTAAAATAGTTTCATTAGCAGGTCTTAGTGAACTAATTAGCATTTGTTGTTGTTTATCCAATCTTCTAGCAAGGGCAATTTCTCTTCTAAGGTCATTGTTATTACAATTTCTAGAGAATTGATGAGAAAACCAGTTTGCTTCAAATTCAGCTCCATTCATTAAAATTATTCTAGTTTTTGTATAAGGATCAACTTCGTTTTTATTATAAGGTTTTGCGTAAATATTTCTCCAGTCTGTAAAATAATCTTGGATTTTTGAGCTTTTTTCTAAAAATGGATTCATAATAAATAAATCACTACCTTTCCAAATTTTAATATAATTTTAGTATTACAAAATTATTTTTTAGTATTCATTAATTTGTAATTATGTTAGAATAATTCTATTAAAAGCAAGGAGTGGTATGCCTTTGAACTTAGATATTTTTATGAAGAACTTAGTAAGGCGAACTTCCAGTTTTACTAGAGAACAAGGTAAAAAGTTAATTCAGGAAGCATATGTTAAAGATGTTAAGGGTAAAAGCATAGATGGAATTTATCATATTTATGGAAGTGTATTAAATGATGATAAAAACTGGGATTATAATACACACATAAAAATAAATATGCAAAATAGTGATATTATGGGTACTAATTGTAGTTGTGAAACCTTTAAAGAGAATAGTAAACATATAAAAAATTATGTGTGTAAACACATTTCAGCAACTAATGATGTTTTTTATTCCTTAGCAAAGAAGAAGATGCAAAATAATAAATCAAAAAGTAATAATAAGCCTAAATTAGTTAAAGATAAAAATGAGGAACATAAAGGAAAAGAAAAGCGATTTTTATCTTTAGATATAAATATTAAGCACATGGTAAAAGAGGGAATTACTTTATTTAACTGTGAGTTTAGAATTGGTGCAGGAAACTTAAATTTAATACTGGATTTAAAAGATTTCTTATATAAAAATAGCTTAAAAAAGCCTTTAAAATTTAATGATGGATTTACTTATAATCCATTAAAAGATGAATTTTTAGATGAAGATAAAAGAGTTCTTCAATTTGTAGCAAGCCATAAGGATATGATAAGTGGAAGATATTTAAGACTTAAACAAAATAATCTAAAAGATTTCCTAAAATTAATTGATGAAAAGAAAAAAATAAATTTTAATTTTAACTCAATTAATTATGAGGTTAAGGTGAAAAAGGAAAATGTTCCAGTAGCTCTGACTTTAAAGGAAGGTAAAGAGGGATTTATATTAAGTCACCATAAGAAATTTCCTATTATTTTAAATAACTCAGGAGATGTGATGTTTTTTGATAGAAATTTATATCTTCCAAGGAAGAGGCAGTTAGAATATTACATTCCAATTCACAAGTTATTTTTGAAAAATAACACAATCACATATAAGAAGAGCTTAGAGAATTTAAGAAGTCTATTAGAAGAACTTAAAAACATAAGCAAGAATATAGTTTTAGATGAAAATATTAGAGTTTTTAAAGAAAAGCTTATGAAAACAACCTTTAATTTATATAAAAATAAGGAAAAAATTTATTGTAATGTAAAGATTGATTATTGTGGATACATAATTGATTTAATAAGAGATGAAAAAGATAATAGCTTTTTAAGAGATTTAAAAAGTGAGAAGTATATAGAATTTCAACTTGAAAGATTTAAGTTCATAAAGAGAGAAGAAGATTTTTGTTTTATAGGAAATAAAGAGGAAATGTATGAGCTTTTCTCTAAGGGAATTAAAAGGCTTAGAGAACTTGGAGAAGTTTTATTATCAGAAGAACTTAAGGAGTTTAAGGTTTTAGATTCATCCCTTATTTCATCAGAACTTAAAGAGCTTAGTAATTTCTATAAGCTTAAGTTTGACTTTGGAGATTTTGAATTAAGAGAACTTAGGGAAAGCGTAGAGGCTATGAAAAGGGGAGACCGCTTTTATAGAACTAAGAAGGTTTATTTAGATTTAGAAGACCCTGGTATAGTAAACTTTTTAAATCTTTTAGAGGATTTAGGATTAGAAAATATAAAAGATAATGAAGTCTATATAGATAAGAGTAAGGTTTTATATATCCAAGAAAAATTAAAGGATAGAAATCTCTCTTTTATAAAAGGGGGAAATGTTCTTCAAGAAATAGTAGGAAAGCTTCTAAATAAAGAATTTAAGAGAAAGCTTCTTCCAAAGGCTTTAAATGCAGAGCTTAGACCTTATCAAAAAGAGGGGTTTAAATGGATTAATGAAATTACTGATTTAGGTTTTGGTGGAGTTTTAGCAGATGATATGGGACTTGGTAAAACCCTTCAAATAATAGCTTTTTTATTATCTCAGAAAAAAAGCAAAAGCATAGTAGTTGTTCCAACCTCTGTTATATATAACTGGATGGATGAGTTTGAAAAGTTTGCTCCAAGTATAAGGGTTGGATTAGTTCACGGTAGTAAATCTAAGAGGGATAAGGTTTTAAGAGATTTTAAAAGAGGACTTGGTATTAAGATAGAAGAGGAGAATTTAAAAGAAAAATCCTATGAAAAATATGATGTTTTATTAACTACCTATGGAACCTTAAAGAATGATGAAAAAGCTTATGAAAACTTAAGTTTTGATTATTGCATAATAGATGAGGCTCAGAACATAAAGAATCCATCAGCACAAGCAACTTTATCTGTTAAAAATATTAAATCAAGATGCAATATTGCCTTAACAGGAACTCCTATAGAGAATAATTTAATGGAGCTTTGGTCAATATTTGATTTTGTTATGCCTGGATATTTATTTACTAAGGAGAGATTTAGAGAAAGATTTATTTTAGATGAAAGCAATTTAAGTGAATTAAAATCTTTAATAACTCCTTTTATTTTAAGAAGACTTAAGGAAGATGTTTTAAGTGAACTTCCAGAAAAACTTGAGAAAAAATACTTAGTAGAAATGAAAGGAAAACAAAAACAGTTATATAGTTTCTATGTAAAGGCAATAAAGAATCAATTAAATGAAAATAAAAGTTCTGAAAAGAGTGGAAGAGATAAAATTAATCTATTTGCCTATTTGACAAAATTAAGAGAAATTTGTTTAGATCCTTCACTAGTTGTACCAGATTATACTGGAGAAAGTAGTAAGCTTACTGTGGTAAAAGAAATTGTAAAAGATGCTAGTGAATCAGGAAAGAAGATTTTACTATTTTCTCAATTTACTTCAGTACTACAAAAAATAGAAGAGGACTTTAAAAAAGAGGATATTTCTTATTTATACTTAGATGGAGGAACTTCTGCTAAGGATAGAGTAGAGAGAGTTAAAAAATTCAATGAGGATAGTAATATTAAAGTGTTTTTAATATCTCTAAAGGCTGGGGGAGTTGGATTAAATTTAACCTCTGCCAGTATGGTTATACATTTTGATCCTTGGTGGAATCCAGCCGTAGAAGACCAAGCTACAGATAGGGCACATAGATTTGGACAAGAAAATAAAGTTGAAGTTATAAAGTTAGTTGCAAAGGATACTATTGAGGAAAAAATAGTATTAATGCAGGAGGATAAAAGAGAACTTATTCAAAGTTTAATGGATGGAAAAACTATGGATGGTAAGGGATTAAAACGCCTTACGGAAGAAGAAATTAGTAAATTATTTGAGTAAGGATTTAATAAAAGAAAAAAAGCTAAGATATTTAAACATCTTAGCTTTTTTTCTAATCTTACCATTATCTGTAGTTGGTGGCAAACCAAGTTAGAGAGTTTAAAGAAATAAGACTAAAATTAATCTTATTTATACATAAAAATCATCCAAGTTATTTTTAAAGCAAAGAAGGTTGTTTACTCTAAAAATACAATATAAAAAACAGGCTAACAGAAAATCCGAAAAGTTTATAGTATAACCATACGTTCCTAAAGTATGTTATTAAAATTTAAATATACTATAATTACATTATAAACTACTATTTGCAATATATAAACTAATTTTTAAAATTTGGTTAAAATAAATATTTTTACTAAAGAAAAAAAGGATAATTTTATCTTAGAAAGAAACTATTATTTAGGGAATTTTAAGGGATTTATAGATAACAGAATTTTAATAGTAGTAAGAGGGAAATAGTACTATTAAAATTATAGTTGAATATGAAAAGGGGAAATTTATGAAATTAGAAAGAAAAAATAGTGGGATAATATTTCTTATATTTGGAGTTGTTTTTGTTTTAAACTCCTTAAATCCAGTAATGGAGTTACTGTATATTAAAGCTAAGGGAGAAATTGCAGAGGCAAAAATAGTTGCATATGATTTTATTCAAAGAAGTAGCAGAAGTGGAAGAGGGCGTTCTTATAAGTATATCCCTATAATTGAATTTTTTGATGGAAAGGAAATTGTACAGGTTCCTGTAACAATGAATTCCTTAAATGAAGAATTAGATATAATAGGATTAGATGTTAAGGTTAGTTACTTGAAAAATACTCCATCTAAGGTAATAATAGATGATAAACTATTTTGGTTATATGAGATATCTAATTCTTTAGTAGTTGTTGGTTCTTTTTTATTAATGGTTATGCTAAGTCAAATGTCTGTAGAAACATATAGGGGAAGAGAATTAACCTTTAATGTTCCTACAAAAAATAAAATAATATTTTTGATTTCAGGATTGCCAGGAGTTATAGGGACATTTCTCAGTTTTTACTATGGCTTTATTACATTAAAATATAATGGGTTAGGTTTTACTTCGGGAACCTTAATATTATCTTTGTTGATAATAGGAGTATATCTATTGGGAGTAGTTAATTTTGTTAAAAGAAAAAATAATTATTGGGGTTAGATTTTATTATAAATTCTTTGAATAGTTAATTTAAAATTAATGTTAACTAACTTGATTTTAGGAACTAATAAATTATGTTAGTTCCTTTAAATTTTACATATTTTTTCTGGTATATTAGTTTTGAAAGTTATTCAGTAATTCTGTTATAATTAAGCAGATGAATTTAGAACTAATATAAATAAGAATTTAACTTTAGGAAGGAATGTTTATAATTACTAATGAGAATAAACAAGCTTTTTAGCAATTTTGGGATATGCTCTAGAAAAGAAACTAATAAAATTATTAGAGAGGGAAGGGTTATTGTTAATGGCAAGCCATGTATTGAGGGGCAATGGGTTGAATTAAGTGATGAAATACTTTTAGATGGAAAACCCTTAGTTCCAAAGGAAAAGATTTATATAGCACTTAATAAGCCTGTAGGAGTTGTATGTACTGCTGCAGAAGAAGTTAAGGATAATATAATAGATTATTTAGGGATAGATGATTATGTTTTTCCAATAGGAAGACTAGATAAGGACTCTCAAGGATTAATAATTTTAACTAATGATGGAGATTTAGCAAATGAAGTTTTAGCAGCAGAAAATAACCATGAAAAGGAATATATAGTAACCTTAGATCAACCTTTTTATGATGATTTTATTGAAAAGATGGAGCGTGGTGTTGAAATATTAGGACAAGTAACAAAACCTTGTAAAGTTAACAGAATAAATGAAAATACCTATTCAATAATATTAACTCAAGGGTTAAATAGACAAATAAGAAGAATGAGCAAGGTTTTTGGCTTTAATGTAGTTAAGTTAGAGAGAATTAGAATTCTTAATATAACTCTTGAAGACATAGAATATGGAAAGTGGAGATATATAAATAGGGAAGAAATTGAGATTTTAAAAAAACTTATAAAATAATTAAGGGGATAACAATGGAAAATAATAAGGTTAAAGTGTGGTTTTTAAAGTTAGTTGTAAGTTTAGGGTCTATACTAATTATTTATACAATTGCATCTGATTTGTATAAAATAGCTTATCTTGAATTTAAAGGAGTAGAAACAACAGGAAAGTTAATAACTTTTAATGAAAAGATTAATTCGGGAAAGTTTAAGTCAAAATCATATACTCCCGTTGTAAGGATAAAGGTTTACGGACAAGAGGTTGATGTTCCTGCAAAGTTAAATAAAATTGATAAAGACTTAGTTGACTTTGTTGGAGATGAAGTGAAAGTTAAATATTCTTCTAAAGATTATAATCTTTTAATTATAAATGATAAAAAATATCTTTTAAATAGAATTAATTACATGCTACTAGCAGTTCAAATTTTAATATTTGCTTTATTATCTATTTGTATGAAGGCTACTTGTGGAGAAGATGGGAAAGTAAAGTGGATTATTGGGAAGAAAAATCCTGTTTTAAATTTGTTGTTTTGGACACCAGGTTTAGTATTTTCATTTTCATGGATTTATTATCAAATAATATTAGGGAAGTATGCCATGGAACAGTTTGACTTTATAGGTGCATTAGGTACATTTATGTTTTTATTAGTTTATATTATTATTGCTTCTAGTTTTATTAAAAGTAATAAGAAATTTCATAAAGTTTAAATAAAACAATGAAAAGCTCAAAATAAACTAGAAAATTATATTTATTAAAATAGTTTGTAGGGTTGACACTTTGAAATTTATTGCATAGAATAAAATTAATAATAGAATATTAATCGGTAGGTGAGGTTACCACCGGGATACGGATTGCTGCCGCAAAATAGTGGAGACACTATGAGAAGGTTAGCAGGCTATGTCGAGAAACAAGGCATAATCTAATGCAATTTCATTGCCCAGTGAAGCTAAAACTTGAACGATATTATACTTAAGCAAATTTTTTGCTTATAGTTTTATTTTGTTTGAATTTAATCCTTACCTAATTTTAGGTGAGGATTTTTATATTTAAATCAAAAATTATTTGAAATTATTTTAAGAAAGTTGAGGTGGTAGTAATGGATACGGGGAGTAGTAGAGGCATAAAAGTCACAGGCGAAGTACTTTTTATAAAAAATGCTTTAAGAATATTTTATTTCATATTCTTACTGCCATTTTTTACTTAGCTTAATATAATTAAATAAGGTAAAAGTATACTTTTGTCCTGTACAATGTCTTTACTTCCTAAAAATTATTTAGAAAATTAGGAGGTAAGAAGGATGAAAAAGAGAACAGAACAAAAAGTTATAAGTGAAGTTTTAATCAATGAAAGATTAATAAAAGCAAGCAAGATGAGCAAAGAAAATTTATTAAAGGAAATGAAAAATACTTTAAATGGATATAGCAAAGAAGAAGTTGAAAGAAGAATTCGTAAATATGGCAAAAATGTAATTTCACATGAAAAGGGTGATTCAGTTTTAAAAAGACTTATTGAATCATTTATTAATCCATTTAAAGTTGTACTTTTTATTCTTGCAATAATATCAGCATTTACAGATATTATTTTACAAGCTCCAAAGGATAGGTCCTATAGTACAGTAGTAATAATAATCACAATGGTTACTATTAGTGGAATATTAAAGTTTGTTCAAGAAAGCAAATCTAATAATTCAGCTGAAAAATTAAAGGATATGATAAAAGTAGCAGCTACAGTTGAAAGAAGAGGTAAAAAAGAAATTGAGCTTTCACAAATTGTACCAGGAGATATAGTTTATTTATCTGCAGGAGATATGATTCCAGCAGATGTAAGAATAATATCTTCTAAGGATTTATTTGTTAGTCAAGCTTCATTAACAGGTGAAAGTGAACCAGTTGAAAAGTTTAGTAAAGAAATAAATTCTAATATAAATAGTCCTTTAGAAAGTACAAATTTAGGCTTTATGGGAAGTAATGTAATAAGTGGCTCTGCTATTTGTATTGTAATTTCAACTGGAGATTATACTTACTTTGGTTCTATGGCAAATACAATTACTAATGACAAAGTTGTCACTAGTTTTGAAAAAGGAGTAAATTCAGTTTCTTGGTTATTAATTAAATTCATGATGTGCATGGTACCAGTTGTATTTTTTGCAAATGGATTAACTAAGGGAGATTGGGGTGAATCATTTTTATTTGCATTATCAGTTGCAGTAGGTTTGACTCCAGAAATGTTACCTATGATAGTTACAACAAACCTTGCAAAGGGTGCTGTTAAAATGGCAAAGAAAAAAACTGTTGTAAAGAGTTTAAATTCAATGCAAAATTTTGGAGCTATGGATGTGCTTTGTACTGATAAAACAGGAACATTAACTGAAGATAAAATTGTCTTACAATATCATCTTGATGTTCAAGGAAATGAAAATGAAAGAGTTCTTAGACATGCTTTTTTAAATAGCTTTTTCCAAACAGGATTAAAAAATCTTATGGATTTAGCAATAATAGATGAAGCTAACAAATTAAATCTTAGTTATTTAAAAGAAAAATATACTAAGGTTGATGAAATACCTTTTGATTTTAATAGAAGAAGAATGAGCGTTGTAATAAAAGATAAGAAGGGTAAAACTCAACTAATTACTAAAGGGGCAGTTGAAGAAATGCTAAAAATTTCTTCAAAGGTAGAATATAGAGGAAAAGTTGAAAGTTTAACAGAGGAAATAAAAAAAGAGATATTAGAAATAGTTGAGAGATTAAATAGTCAAGGTATGCGTGTCATTGCAGTTTCACAAAAAACTAATCCTTCTGTAGAGGGTGTTTTTTCAGTAGCTGATGAATCTAATATGGTTTTAATGGGATATCTTGCTTTTTTAGATCCACCAAAGGAATCTACATTATCTGCAATTAAAGCTCTTAATGAAAATGGAGTATCAGTAAAAGTTTTAACAGGAGATAATGATGGGGTTACAAAATGCATTTGCAAACAAGTTGGAATAGAAGTAGAAAATATTCTTTTAGGATCACAAATAAGTGAAATGGATGATGAGGAATTAAAGAAAAAAGTTGAAAAAATTAATGTTTTTGCAAAGCTTAGTCCAAGTCAAAAGGCTAGAATAGTTAGAATACTTCGTGAAAATGGACATACTGTTGGGTTTATGGGAGATGGAATTAATGATGCAGCAGCAATGTGTGAAGCAGATGTAGGAATTTCAGTGGATACAGCAGTTGATATTGCTAAAGAATCTGCAGATATAATACTTTTACAAAAGGATCTTATGGTATTAGAACAAGGGGTTATTGAAGGAAGAAGAACCTTTGGAAATATAATTAAATACATTAAAATGACTGCAAGTTCTAACTTTGGAAATATGTTATCTGTAGTTATAGCAAGTGTATTCTTACCATTCTTGCCAATGTTACCTATTCAAATACTAGCATTAAATTTAATCTATGATATTTCTTGTATTTCAATTCCATGGGATAATATGGACGAGGATTATTTAAGAAAGCCTAGAAAATGGGATGCTTCCTCAATAGGTAAGTTTATGATATGGATAGGTCCTACAAGTTCAGTTTTTGATATATTAACTTATATTATTATGTTTTTCATAATTTGTCCAAGCGTTGCAGGAGGACATTATGGTGCACCTGGCGTAGATAATTTATTATTTATTTCAGTATTTAATACAGGATGGTTTGTTGAGAGTTTATGGTCTCAAACCCTTGTTATACACATGATTCGTACTCCTAAACTTCCATTTATAGAAAGTATTGCATCATTACCAGTATTAGCAATTACAACCTTATCAATAATTATTGGAACAATTATTCCTTACACTTTTTTAGGAAATTCATTAGGCATGAGTAGATTGCCATATACTTATTTCCCTTGGTTGTTAGGAATAGTAGTATGCTATATGGTTCTTGCAACAATAATGAAGAGTGTATTTAGAAAACATTATGGAGAGTTACTATAAAAAATGTATATAAATTTATCTACTTATTTAGAATAATAGTTATATACATTGTATTATTATATAAATAAGAGAATTATTAAATTTATAGTATGTATAAGAGGTGATGAGAATGGATATTTTATCAAAAAGCATAAAAAATAAGGTGGTTATAGTAACAGGTGGTACTAGAGGAATAGGATTTGCTACTGTGAAAAAATTTCTAGACCATGGTGCTAAGGTTGCTTTATGTGGTTCAAGAAAGGAAACTGTGGATAAAGCATTAGAAGAATTAAATCATATTAATCCTAATTATGATGCAATTGGATTTTATCCTAACTTATTAGATAGTAATGAAGTAAAAGAAATGGTAGATAAGGTTTTAGAAAAATGGGGAACTATAGATATACTTATAAATAATGCAGGAGTTAGTGATAATAAGTCAATATATACCCAAAGTGATGAGGATTTTTCAAAGATAATTGATATTAATGTGAAGGCTATCTTTAATTGCACCAAAGCTGTTTCAGAAATAATGAAAAATAAAAAATATGGAGTAATTTTAAATACTAGTTCTGTTGTAAGTTTATATGGACAAAAAACAGGAGTAGGATATCCTACATCTAAGTTTGCAGTAAATGGATTAACAAAGTCTTTAGCAAGGGAACTTGGAAAGGATGGAATAAGAGTAAATGCTGTAGCCCCTGGAATTATTGCTACAGATATGGTTGCTGCTTTAGATAAGAAATTAGTAGATCAAATAGCTCAAAATGTACCTTTAGGAAGAGTTGGAGAGCCAGAAGACATAGCAAATGCTTTCTTATTCCTAGCCTCTGATATGGCAAGTTATATAAGTGGAGAAATATTATCTGTAGATGGTTCTGTAGTACTTTAATATTTTAAATTTAACACACAAAGTATATATAGATTTAAAACTTAAGTAGTAAATATTTCATGGCAGTAAAATCAATTGAATTATTTGTAAATTATATGTTAAGGATACTTAATTTAAAATAAGTATCCTTAATTTTTTATATTTAAAGTATAATATGGTAAAATTTGATTTATTTATCTACTAGGTATAAACTTAAAATATATATTACAAGTTTTTACATAATAAACATTATTTTATTTATAATTATATTTTTAACAAAGGAAGTTGGGGAGGAAATGAACATAAGTCAAGTAATAATAAGGATAATATTATCTATAATTATAGGAGGTCTTGTTGGATATAATAGAGAGTATAAAAATAGGCCAGCGGGATTTAGAACTCATATGTTAGTATGTTTAGGAGCCACTATTGAAGCCTTAATTCAGGTACAAGTTGGTTATTTTGTACTTGAAGAAATAGCCAAGAATCAAGCTATGTCAAGTATATTACATGTTGATGTAGGAAGAGTTATATGCCAAGTTATATCAGGGGTAGGATTTTTAGGAGCAGGAGCTATAATTCAAACTAAAGGTACTGTAAAGGGTTTAACAACAGCTGCCTCTATGTGGGCAGTAGCAGGGGTTGGTATTGCTATAGGAATGGGATTCTATGTTATAAGCATTTTAAGTGGTGTTAGTATATTAATAGTTTTAATTTCTCTAAAGAAATTTGAAGATAGATTTATAATAAACACTAGAAACTTAAGTATAGAAATAAGGTGTAAAGATCTTAAAGCATTAAATGAAATAAATGATTTTTTTGAGGAATATCAAATAAAAATAAGTAATATTGAGTCAATTAGTGAAGAGGTTTATCAATATAAAATAGAAGCTCCACAGTTTGTAACAATAAATGAGATTATAAGTGGGCTTATAGCTAATGAAAATATAAGTAGAGTAAAGGAAATAAACTATAGTTGCTGAATGAATTTATATCATTTGGATAACTTTTCTAATTTTAGATAATACGGTACCTTATTTAAGAAAAAATTTTATAAAATAATTAAAGTGTATTAAAAAATAAATTGTATTTAATTGTACTTTTCTTTTTAATACACTTTATTTATTATTATATGAAGTAATTATATTTTAAATATTATAATTTAGAATATCTTTAAATACTTTATTATGTTCTAAATCCTTACTTAAAGCTTGAATTACATATATTATATTTTTTTCTGAAATTTCATTTTGTGATGAGATGTTCCAAAGTATTAAATAGCTTTTTATTAGTTTATAAGTATTTATAAGCTTATGAATACTTTCATTTAAATCACCACCTGTATTAAAGGGAATTATATCCTTAAAAATTTGATTTACTAAGTAATTTTCAAATATGTATGAGTACTTCTTAAAGTAAGTATCAAAGGAGTTTAAGTCATATTTATGTATATTGTTAAATAAATTTTGATCCTTATTTAAATCTAATAACAATTTCTTTAGCCTAGTACCAATGACTTTTCTTAAAAGTTTTTCATCTAATATAATCTTAAAAAAGTTATTGGTAATACTAAGTGGAATAATTTTCTTAGAATCAATAAATTCAGTTATATTTGATGGATATTCAGTTATTTTTTCAAGTAAATCTTCAATTTCATAAAAGTTTTCTTCAGTTTTTAGATCTTCTAGACTTTTATAAAAGGCTCTTAATAGACTTAGTCTCTTCTCAATAGAGAAATTTCTGTTTTGCATAATATTTATTGATATAATTCTTATATCCCAAAAATATTGAATTAAATTATCTGAACCTATAAAAGCTTCAGTATCTATTACTCTGCGTATTTCTAGGAAATCTTCAGGAAGATCTTCTTCTATTTCTATAAATTCCATTTTTTCTTTATTTAAAAAAGCTTTAGAACAAATTTCTTCACAGGAAGGAAGTCCGCTTTTCTCATATATATCATCTATAATATTAAAAACTCTAGGATATCTTCTACAGGTTATAGATAAGTTTTCTTCGCCACATTTACCGTGAATTTCACAAAGTAAGTTTTCATTTAAAAAGGGGCATTTATTATCTTCTGTTATTTTCATAAATCCATAATTAAAAGAATCATCTGATTGAGAGTTTTTTATGTATTTTCCAGTTATTAATTCTTTTAGATTTCCTTTATCATTTTCATACTTTTTAAAAGTATTTTCATCTATGTTAATGTCCCAACCAGCACAACAAGTATCAGTGCAATTAGGACCTATGCATTTAAATGTCTTCATATATTTTGGAATAAAAAAATTTGTTTTCAAAACAACACCATCTTTCGTGTAAAATTATACTGCCTTAATATTTTATCACTTAGTTTTATAAATAGTTAGTAATTTTTTTAGAAAGTAAAATTAGTAAAGAAATAAATTAATATATTAAATTTTCATTTGTAAAATTAATGAAAAAGTATAGTTTTTTTAGGGGTTCATGATTAAAATAATGTTATTATTTAGTTAGTTGGAAATTTTTATAAATAAATTCTTTTGATTTATATGACAGGGAGAATAGTTTTGAATATTCAAATTAGAAATATGATAAAATCAGATATTATTAACTTTAATAAAGAGTTTAAATTACAAGGGTGGGAAAAACCTATTTCATTATTTGAAAAGTATTATGAAGAGCAAGAAAATGGAATTAGAAGAGTTTTTTTAGCATGTAATGATAAGCAAGTCCTTGGCTATGCAACACTAATTCCAAATGATGAAAATGGACCTTTTGCCAATAAGAAAATTCCTACTCTTCGTGATTTTAATGTTCTTGAGAAATATCAGAATAAAGGTATAGGTACAGCTTTACTTGATAAAATTGAAGATACTGTTAAAGAATATTCTAAAAGCATTTGTTTAGGGGTTGGGCTTCATTCAGGATATGGTTCTGCTCAGAGAATGTATGTAAAAAGAGGGTACATTCCTGATGGTAGTGGAGTTTGGTATAATAATATGCTTTTAGAGCAGAATGCTCAGTGCAGAAATGATGATGATTTAGTATTGTATTTAATTAAAGAATTTATTTAATCTAAACAAGATATAAAAAACAGTTAAGCTTTGATGCTTGACTGTTTTTTATTACATCAAGTACCTTTGATTTTTAATATTTTAAAAATAGAATTATTTGCTAGAATAAATATTTGATAATCAAAATAATTCGTGATATAATAATGACTTACAAAATTCTTTTATAAAGGAGAGTATATGAATACAACACATATAAAACAAGAAAATAAAACTAAGAAAAGATCGAGTAAACTTAAAAAATGGATTTGTGGAATATTAGTAGGAATAATAATATGTATTATTTTAGCTTTAGGATTTGGAGGAAACTATTTATATAATTTAGCTATAAATCCAGATACACCAAAGGATATAGTCTTTGAATCAACTGAAAGTAGTAAAGATGTGGTTACAATAAATAGTACAAGTGGACCAGTAAGTATTTCAAGTGAAGAATGGCTTTTAAAGGAAAGTGGTTATGAAGATTTATATATGACTTCAAGAGATGGGCTAAAATTACACAATTATCTTATAAAAAAACCAAACTCTAATAAGTGGGGTATTACAGTACATGGCTATACATCTCAAGGAAAATTAACATCATACTATGCAAAAAACTTTTCTGACATGGGATATAATGTTATAATCCCTGATTTAAGAGGTCATGGCACTAGTGAAGGTGATTATATAGGAATGGGATGGGACGAGCGTTTAGATATAATAGATTTAATTAATTATATAATAAAAGAAGATAAAGAGGCAGAGATAGTTTTATATGGTATATCAATGGGGGCAGCTACAGTTCTTAATACATCAGGAGAAGAACTTCCAGAGAATGTTAAAGCCCTTGTAGCAGACTGTGGATATACTAGTGCATGGGATGAATTTTCTTATCAGTTAAATAAACTTTTTGGTCTTCCAGCTTTTCCTATGATGCATATAGCAAATTTAATAACAAAAATTAGAGCTGGCTATTGGATAAATGAATCGTCACCTATTGATCAAACTGCAAAATCAAAAACACCAACACTATTTATTCAAGGAGATGAAGACACTTTTGTTCCTTCCTTTATGGTAGAAGAACTTTTTAATGCCTCTTCTGCTGAAAAGGAAAAATTAATAATAAAAGGAGCTGGACATGCTAAGGCAAGTAAGGTTAATCCTAAACTTTATTGGGAAACAATAGATGGTTTCTTAAATAAATATGTTAGTTAGTTTTAAGGGATAAAATAAACTATAAGTAAAGATAGAATAAATAATACAAGCAAAAAAGCTTTGAAAAATTTAATAGATCAGATTAAATAATATCTAAAAAAACAAACAGTAATATTTTATTACTGTTTGTTTTTTTATCTTAAATATATGATTTTAAATTTTTATTACATAGCAGCTTTAGGTGAAAATTTAGCTTTAAGTATTCCTACTATAGCAGGTAAAATAGAAACAACTATTATACCTATAATAACTATTGAGAAATTTTCAGCAACAATTTTTATATTACCAAAGAAATATCCTAAACTTGATACAAGTATAACCCAAATAAATCCACCAACTGCATTGTAAGTTAAAAAGTTTTTATATTTCATTGTTCCTATACCTGCAACAAAGGGAGCAAAGGTACGAATTATAGGAATAAATCTAGCTATTATTAAGGTTTTTCCACCATATTTATCATAATAAGTATTAGTTTTATCAATATACTCTTTTTTTATAAGCTTAGAATTAGCAAGTAATTTGCTACCTAAAAATTTACCAATACTATAGTTTAAAGTATCTCCAAGTATGGCTGCAATTAATAGTAATGGTACTAATATATAAATATTAATCATACCTAAAGCGCAGAAAGTAGCTGATGCAAATATTACTGAATCTCCAGGAAGAAAAGGAGTTACTACTAATCCTGTTTCCGCAAGGATTATTAAGAATAAAACCAAGTAAGTCAAGGTTCCATAATTATTGATAAAAACACCTAGATATTTATCTAAATGTAATATTAAATCAAAAAAATTGCTTATTAAGTTCATAAAAAATCTCCTAACTAAAATGAATAAATCTATTTTTTATTATATTACTAATTTAAATATTATTCATTAATTTTTTGAATAAAATGTTAATTGAATCCAGTAATTGGTTTGATTCTACTAATATTTAGATTTTTATATAAGTTATTACTTATTAATATTCTAAATAAAAAGTATATTAGTTATTAATATTTAGAGATTATAATAAATATATAGAATAGTTGTTCATGATTTTACATGATTTAAGAGGAGAATATAAATGGAGAAATTAACAGTAGAAGAAAAGCAAATATTAAAAGCTAAGGGTATATTAAATCAAAAGCAAGAAGAGTTTTATGCTATAAGGTTTTTAAGTAAAGTTGGATATTTTAAGGCAGAAGAGATGATTGCTTTATCTGAGATTGCTAAAGAATATGGAAATGGAGAATTAAGTTTAACTAGTAGATTAACTGTGGAAATACCTTATATAAAGGAAGAAAATATAGATAAAGTAGTAGAAATATCAAGAAAAAAAGGTCTTAGAATTGGAGGAGCAGGAAAAACGGTTAGGGCTATAGTTACATGTAAGGGAACTGTTTGTAAGCATGGACTTATTGATACAAGAAAAATTGGAGAATTATTTGAGGAGAAGTTTTTAGGAAGAAAGGTTCCGGCAAAATTCAAAATAGGAGTTTTTGGATGTATAAATAGTTATGGTAAAGCTCAAAGCAATGATTTTGGTATTGTACCAATTGTGAATTCAGAAAGTAAGGAAGTAGAGTTTTTAGTTTTTATAGGTGGAAGAGCTGGGAGAAAAGCTAGGAAGGCAGAGCCTATGAAGAGAAGATTCAAGGAAGAAGAATTATTAAAACTTCTAGAATGCACTATAGATTATTATAATGAGCTTGCAGGTGAAAAAGAAAGGTTAGCAGAAATTATTGAAAGAATTGGAGAAGAAGAATTTGAAAAAAATATAATAAAAAGATTTAATGCTTAAATATTACTATAAGTATTTTGAAAAGAGATGATATGCTTGATTGATAAGAAAATAGTCATTGAAGAGAATAGTTATTTAGAAAAGTTTTTTGAACACAATAGAAAACATGAAGATTATATAAGAAATAGAATATATAAGTGTACATTAGATTTAATAAATACTAATCCTCATAAGATTAAGAAGGTAAGAGGATATAAGTATAAGGGTAAAACCATATATGAATATAAGATTCCCTTAGAAGCTGGATTGGACTGTAGGGTTGCATATATTTTTCATAAAGAAGAGATAATTATATTTTTTATTTCAAATATAATTATAAAAAATGAATTCACAAAATTAGTTTCAAAATTAAAGGATGTAAAGAAAATATAAAAGGAGATATAAAAATTGGTAAGTATAGCAGATTTTGTAGATGTTGCTTTATATACAGTAAAAAGAATAGAAATAAATGATAAAGTTAATTTTAAAACATTTAAAAAAGATAGAGAAGTTGAAATAGAAAAAATAGATAAGGGGTTATTCAATGTAAGTGAAAATGGGTTTAATAGGAAAGTGTTTTTAAATCTTCATGAAAAGGACTTAAAGAGAACCTTAAAATATTTACAAAAGAAAGAGTTTCCTAAAAGCAATAAACTTTGGTATAAAATAATAAGAACAAAGAAATAGAAATATGATTTAAATATTATATAAACTTTTTATCTGTTTTAAAATAGAATATAGTGTAATTAATAATATTAAGGAAGAATTTACATGATTAATTCAAATGATAAAATAATTTTAGATTCTAAATTAGGAAATGTTATATCAAAAGAGGATAGAGGTGTATAAAAACCATGAATTCTTCATTTATAGATTTTTATAAAACTTATGAAGAAGAGGATCTTTTATTAAATAAAGAAGATAATTTAATAAAAAATTCTAATCTTATTGAAAGTAGAAAGGCAAGTTCCTTTAGTAGAAATGAAAAAAAGAATAATATTCCACTTAATATAGCAAATAAGTTCCCAATTGAAACTGAATTTTTAACCTTAGAGAATTTAGAGCATAGTAATCTTCTTAGAATAGTAGATGAAGAAAAAGAAAGTATCTTAATACCTTATTTATTAGATAAAACTCCATATTTAGCCTTATTAAATAAAAATTATGAATCTTATAAGCTAAAACATAATTTTAGGGGTGAGGGTTTTACTATAAAGGATTTATTTGTTTTGAATTTAGGAAAAGAAGTATTGGTATTCATAGGTTTTCAAGTAGACACTAAACTAAACAAACTTCATATTTTGAAAGTAAAAGATGGAAAGTTTGTTAAGGCTTTTAATGAAAATGAGTACTATTATAGTAAGGTATTTTTGGAAAATTTAAATAAGGATAAGGAAGCTGAACTTATTATTTGGATAAATGAAATAGAGGAAGCTTACAAAATAGAGATTTACTCTATTAAAGAAAATGGATTAAAGAAAACTAATAAATTTGATAAAGAATATTATGGAAAAGTAGTAGATTATTATAAAAATCTTATAGAGAGTTATGGTAATAAGAGGATATATTCTTATTATTTAGCCTTAGCTTATGAAAAAAGGAGAGAGTATAGAAAGGCTATAGCTGTAATTGATGATGCATTAGAGGAAGAATTTTCATATCCATCTGTAGAAAAATTAAAGGAATTAAGAAAGAAGCTAAAAAAATTAATTAAATAGTTTGAGTATAAAAAATAACTATATCTAAGTGTTAGAATTTAATTAGATATAGTTATTTTTTATATTTTATATTTTATATAATTAAATTTGTACATATATATAAATATTGTTTTTATAAATTTATGTATTTAATATAGATAATAATTTTAATTTAATCATACACTTGTTTTTTATGATAAAATTAAATTCTAATAGTATATAAGTAAAGAAGGATGAAGTTTATGAATTCAAATTTATTAGAGGTATTATTAGATAACATACCTTATTCAGTATGGTTAATAGGAATAGATAGTAGATTTATTTTTGTAAATAAATATTACTCAAATGCTTTAAAGTTGAGTAAAGAAGAGATAATTGGAAAGAGTTTAAGTGAAATTTATACTAAAGAAGTGGCAGATGAAT